>Ga0307979_1002529_pt1 | contig 12617 bp, 17 predicted proteins | sample OrgLakmetage1058_FD_201833 | JGI IMG/M metagenome (GOLD analysis project Ga0307979, IMG submission 201833) | Saline water microbial communities from Organic Lake, Antarctica - #1058 | ecosystem: Environmental > Aquatic > Non-marine Saline and Alkaline > Saline | place: Antarctica: Organic Lake...
CTCGGCCTTTTACAATTTGTGCTCAAACCGCTCGCCGCGCCCGCGCGAGTTCGCCTCGATTGAAGGCTCTGATCATTACCTATGCTAGAACTAATCGCCGATCCTTTCGATCTTTCATTTTCCTGCCATCACCCGCCGCACCCGCACCTGCCGATGCCAAAGAAGCGCACCCGGCATGAATAGAACTGCACCCGCTTGACCAAATGGCATGCCAGGTAAGTAGAAATATCAGTGAAGGAAAGTGCTTCCTGCGCCTCCGTTTGTGAGTATGGCCACCTTTGTTTGTATTGTTTTTCTTCCTTCGTACCGTTCGCAACAGCAAAATTATTCAAACGCTGCGGCCTGTGATATGAATGTGCCCAGTAAAAAGTGCTAGAGTACAGTTCAGGAGCAAACGTTACTGCGCTAGGCTTTTCCGAATTATCTTCGCTGGCAAGAGGTAAATGCTGGGTGTTTCTTTCTGTTCCCCCTTGAGGCTATTTGCTGCTTTGCAGCGCGTACTTCTTCACTGTGTTGTGTTTTCAGATGGTATCTGCCCTAGGTAATTTTCTAGATTATGCTGAGAGGAAACCATGGTTCTTGTGCATTGTAGCAGTTTTACTGCAACTGCAATAAGTCTGCAATATCTTTTCCTGTTCCACATGAGAGCGCCTTAGTGGGTGATAGCTCAGTCACTCCTAGCTACTAGTATTCGCCACTGAAAGCGCATGTTGAAATGCCTCGCGGTTTTGTTCGTTTATCTTTTTATCTCCCGCGCTTCGGAGGTACTCTATTTGTATGGCGCCCATGCCATGCATCACCTGCGATCTCACCTGCTTACCGATGAATTATTGTTCAATGGCCTAACTAATTACTACGGATAAGGAAGTTGGGTGACTTTGAAGTGGAAATAGAACGAAGGGGTTAGGGGGTGGTGTGTTCTTGGCTTTGAATGGCGGTTTTTACGAAAAATAAATGCTTGTGCTTATTTGCGACATCCCCACGTGATCTAGAAGCCGCAATCCTTGAGTCTTTTATTGGTTATTGGAGTCAGGCAGTTAGAAGATGGGGCCTATTCCCAGTAAACAAGAAAACTCACAAGACTACTGGGTTTTAATTGGGTTTTGCTTTTTGCTTCAGCCCACCTCCTGATTAACGGACCTTTCTGTGAACGCAAGTGGGTACTCATTTGCCTTCAATTTCCCATTGCCCATTCCGTCTAGTCCAACGGCCTCAGTCTTTTTTGGAAATTAAACATCTCAGCCATTGAACTCCCGTGTGTTAGGCGCCCTATTTTGCCGGTCCTGAGCTGCGTTGCGCAGTCCTTGCTGGTATAAAGCACGAGCTGCAGCGCCCTGCGCTAACACCTAAGGATTACCATAAACGAATGTTCAAGTAGTGAGGAGGCAAGTTCAAAAGTATAAGTCTTGAGTCGTTCAACTTCAAATGATACAAAAGACCACGAAGAGTACAATTATCCGCAGATGTACACTGTCACATTACACACGGTTGTTCATAACCCTGAAAAAAAATCAAGAACAGATAGAATAAGAATCAAAGTCAAACCTCTGCGGTGCGTTCGCGCGGCACACAGCCTAAGAATCGCCCTTTGATGTTGTTGCTCGAAGCACTCACACTACTACCAGCGTTAATCGCTTTGTTGTTGACCTCCTTATCGTTCGCGAGGCGTGCAGCAGCAATGTCCTGCTCGAAAACGACGCAGAATAGTAGTTTCAACATAAATGTCAAGCGTTCAAGAGCAGTGATTGGATAGAACAATGTCAAATACAAATGCTGCATGCCGCTCTAGCACACGATGACTCCGTGTTATTCTTCTCTGCCACCCTTCGTTCAGCCACTATACTGCATGCATAGACTATCTTACCTCCCCCTTTCAGGGGCAACCAAAAACTAACAAAAGGAACATAACGTACGCACACATGCGACAGAAGTCTATCTCAACCTGTGCGGCAATTGCAATCGCGTCAACATTAGTTTGCGGCTCCCATGCGACAGTAGTTGCACCACCAGCAGTTGTTTCTTCTGCCGCACTCTTCGTCACATCAGCGGAGGAAGTCTTGACACCAGTCGCGCTAGTAGTCTGTTCGACCATATCGCTTAAATCATTGCCATTTTGTGCTTGCTCCTGCTCCTGCTCCTTTTGCTTCTTCTTTTTGGCAATTTTCGAAGCTTCTTCTTCCTTTTTAGCAACGGCAATGCGATACTTGAGTGTAGACGTCATCAAAGTGGCGACCTAATATTGCACACGCAAAAATAGTCGCTACTGAGCCAGAGGACAACACCAATACAACGACACAACTTCAACAAGGTGTTAAGAAAAAGAAAAGAGCGCTTCAATTACTTAAGCTTTCCGTGACGCGGTGCATGTACTGATGTGAGTGTAGTTGAAAATGATATGTTCACCTGCGTCTTTCTGCCACCCGTACTTGGCATGTCTTCGATTTTCCGCAAGTGGGCGTCTAAATCTTGCATGTCAATCCCTACCCAGGTCGCAGCTTCTTCGGCAGTGGCGCCTTTTGCCATCGCAGTGTCTTTGAGAGTGGCAATTTCGTTCAGCACCATGGTGAGTTTCTTCGGCAATTTCGGGTACACCTTGCCATAATTCGGTGGCGTAGGTGTTGGCGCAGACGCTGTTGATGTTCCTGCTGATCTAGCGTTGTCGTCTGCTTTGTTTGTTGCGCTAGCACTAGCTGTTACATCTATCGTGTTCCTACTGCTGGAAGGGCTGTCGTTCCTGTACACCTCAACCGAATTGGCGTTCACCACAATGACAACGTCGTCATCCCCAATGCTGCCGTCCTCAAAGTTGCTATTGCTCTTGTTGTTGTCCTCGAGAAGGGCTGCTTTCGCCGCTATGGCATTGGCGCGTTTGGCTTCCGCGTTTGCCTGAGCAATTTGCCACGGCTTCAGCGCAGGCTCTGCCGGCGGCAATGGTGTTGGTGGTGGTGGTGGTGGTGGTGGTGGCGATGTCTCTGGTGGAAGTGCAGCGGCTGGCACGTTGGTATCTGTAGCAGCCCCTTCATTGCTTTCCAGTATTTCTTTCGCGCTATTGACCAAACAGTTTTCATAGGCCTCTTCATCGCCAAGCCCCACAAATGCATCACATTCGTCAGCCTGTTGGGATGGACAAAAGGAGAACGGGGAGGAGCAAAATGAGTAAAAACTCTTGATTGCATTGAGAGAAAGAGCACCGCGTATACACACGATGAAGAAGGGGGTAAACGACAAAAAAAACTGGGCGAATATGCCAAAAGGAAAGACAGAGGTAAATTGTGCTTGTTGCGATGCTCAATTCATTCAAGACTTTAAAGTGTGCTGAGTCGGTATATTCGTGGACAAATTTTCAAAAGCACGTACCAAATCATAGTTCGGGTCGAGCGGTTCTGCCAGTGTGGGCACATCCACGTTAGATTCATCAGTTCCTGCCGTAGTAGCATTCGCTTTTTCTACTGAAAAAGAAACAGTAGAATCTGTGCCACTGATAGTTGCAGCGTCAGCGTCATTACCACTGCTAGGCATAGTTGACAGCCTATCGGCATTCTCCGGCTTTTCAATAGTTGTCCTAGCCCGTGCAAGAGCCGCCACTTTTACGCGATAATCGTTGTCCCGATCTTCTCGCCGTGCCCACGCGCCGTCATCAAGATCGCCTTCCCGCAAGAGCTGTGATAACGTAAGCACAGAGAGCGAGAGCGAGAGAGGGGCATCACAGAGAGAGAAATTGAGAGGAAGAGTGCGATAAAAGTGCCAAAGAAGTGCACACACTTCAAGAAAGAGTAAAAAAACGTAAGCCGCACAGGTTCGCATGTTTGATGTTTGCTCTTTAGCACGCGTGCAGAACACATGATAGACTGAGACAAGGTCGAAACAGTCAAAATAAACATCATTTGTGCGGCTCCATTGTTATCTCACCGCGTCCGCTTCTGTGGAGGACAAACGCATAGCCATGTAGCGCGACGACAATGCTTCAGGAGTTGGTGATGAGGAAGTGAGAGAAGAAGAAGAATAGCCAGACTCTTCTCCTGCGTAGCTTCCGCCTCTGATTCCGCCTTTTTCTTCGCGCCCTCTTCCTGATGTTGCACCCCTTCCTGGTCCTGCATCAGGCATACTGCCATTGTTGCTTTTCAGAGAAGAAGCCGTGCTATTGCTGCACGTGTTGTTGTTTTCCATCGCCGCAATTCTTCCCGCCACTCTCTCCATGTTCCGTACTTTTAAGCCTTCTAGCGCCACGATAGCATCGGCAAAGGCGGCTGCCGACGACGCCTGGGTTCAAACACCAAAAATGAAAGGCAGCCATGGAAGATACAAGACATCCGATCTCATACGCTCATCACATTAATAGTCGATAAGCTTTGTTGAAGCCTGGCCGAGAACATCGTTCGAAAAGTCATGAAATAATGTTTTCTCATTCTGAACTCCATCTTCATCGCACCCTTCTTGCTTCATACCCCCTCACCATTCCAGTGCTATCGCCAAACACGGCCCCTTGTGCCGACAGCCAGTTCAAATACGCCGCCCAGTGCTTCGACCCCGCTCGCAGCGTCAAGTCATCGCCCACCGTGATCATCCCTTGCCTCGCCCGCGTCAAGGCCACGTTCAAACGCCGCCCATCAGCCATGAAGCCGACACGGCCTTGGGCATTAGAGCGCACCTACAGAGCACAATATACATTTTTTTTTGGCACAATTAGTGCGTAGAGACCAGGGACGTAAGCAAAAAGTTGTTGTGGATAAGTGTAACAAATAGGTTGAGGAGGAATGTAAAATTATCGCACGATCAGTAGTTGTGCACATGCATTATCGCACCGCGCTAAACACGATGCAGCCTTTCTCCCGGCCTTGAAACCCGTCTACCGTGGACACTTCCACTTTGTCTGCGCCCCAGGTGCGACCGTTGGAGTGCTCGGCGTCTAACAGCTCGCGCAAGAGGGCCACCTGTGAGCATGAATGTATACATTTGTAGACAAAAGACAGCTGTAAAAGAGAAAACGGCCATTTCTCAAGGTCATGAAGTGAAATGAAATAGATATACCTCAAGATTGCGACTTAAAAAGAACCGAGAGATAAACGCGGGATATGAAAATTGACATGCGTGGAAAAAGCGCAGTACCTGTGCGTTGTACGACGAGAGCACTGCAACCGCAGTAGGTGCGTAGCGACCCACCACCAAGAGAAGCCTCACCACTGCGATCACCGCCTAATTGAATATTAAAAAAATAAACATATACACAAATTAGCGACAGAAAGTAAGTCGAATTAAAATCAGAAGGGAGCCATGAAGAATATATGTAGGTCTTTGCTCGTTGATAACGAGTATATTTGTCGTAGTGCACGTCGTCGCAAAAACACTACATACACGCTCGCAGCGCGCAGACACACTAGCACACGTGCACAAAGTGCAGTTTGAACGCCACTCGTATGCACGGACGCAAGCGCCCGTACTAATATATTATACACAGGAAATACCTGCGCTTCCACTCGATTCACCACCGACGTGCCGTCCGCTGAAAGCTCCTCGTCGCCCCACGCCACCGCCCGGCGGGTGGGCACGAAGGCGACAGGGAAGTTCCTCCGAGGCCAGGGAAAGCCCCCCGGAATGGGGGCGCCGCTGCGGCTGAAGCTGAAGGGGGAAGAAAAAATAGTGAACAGGGAACAAGGATAAAGTGAAGGGTTGGCGTTGTGTAGTATGAGAAGTAACAGTAAGAGTAGAAGCATCTGCTGCATGCCTAAATAATGTACCGGGCAATTGAAGGTCCCGAAGAAGAGGCAAAAGGCTTTGGGCGAGGTGACGAAGATGACGAGGAAGAAGATGAAGAAGTTATCTGCTCGTCTGCTGGTACTGTAGCTCCTCCTTCATCTGTCGCAGTTCTTTTCTCGGTCTCCTCGCTCTTGTTGTTGCGGCTGTTCCACCTGTTTTTGCCCTTGCTCGTACTTCGCTTGCCATTTTTGCCACTCTTGCTGCTCTTCGAATTGGCCCCAAACCCACCGCTTGCAGTGGCGCTGCTAGAAGAAGAAGAAGAAGAAGAGTCTTTGTTGGACCCAAAAGGGGGGTGCTTGAATTTTACGGTCGTGGTGCCCAAACTACGGGAATTGCCACCGCGCCGCCCGCCACCATTTCCGCTACTACTGCCACTGCTGCTGCTGCTGCCGCCGCTGTACCGGCTTCGACCGTGCCATCCTGCTCCTCGGCCCTAGGAAGACGCAAAAAGAGGGGTTTACAGAGGAGGGTATAATAATATGTATAAGAGGAGCAAAAGAGAAAAGGAACTCCAAGCAAGGTATACTATTACGAAGCCCCTTGCCTCTTACCGATAATCTTTTTTATAACACATCAATAAATACTACACAGCAAGTGCGTGCGCACATAAATAATTCTCTTACCGTGACAAGACGACCTCCGTAGAAATGCTGGGAAGGAAATTCGGCGATTTCAGGGCTCATGCGGTACTGATCGGTAAGCAATAAAGGCCGCACCTACAATCAGCCCACAATTGAAAACAACATCAATTGTGACCAAATTAATTTCCCAGGGCGCTACGTGCGTTCGCTTGCATTTCCGTGCAACAAAAGAAGCACAAACACGATATCGCATCTACTAGAAGACGACCACACATTGGATGGTACCGCATGCCTTGCATATACCAGTGTGATACGATTTTACATGTGCCTGTGGCGCACTTACTCCGCAGCGGGCGAGGCGAACAAATGGCGTCAGGCCTAGGCCGCCAAACGCTGCGGGCGCTGACGTCACGGTGGGCGTGAGCTGTTGTTGGTCGCCCACCATGATTAATTGCCGGCACCCGTGCATCAAGGGCACCTGCATTAGGGCAGAAGCACACTCAGTGGAGAGATTGTGTGGTAGCAATGAATTAGGAGGTGTCTTTAATACAACGTGAGCGAATAACAAGGGCAAGTAAGTAATCTACACAGTGCATGCTGAAGAAGGGCATGGCTACAAACACCAATAAAAAAAAACAGGAAAAGCACGAGTGTTCGCATTTTATCTATCTATCTATCTCGTGCAGAAACTGCCAGTGTAATTTGTCTGTATGGACCATACCAGTAAGCTGGGCTCGGTGCACATGCTGGCTTCGTCCACCACTACGGTCGCAAAGCTCACTTGCGGCGAGCCGTCGGTCCCGGAAAACGCATCCGCCAACACTTCGTGCCCGGCCCCCACGCAGGAGCACACTACCACGTCAGCAGCACGCAGGATGGCTGCGGTGGATTGACGCAGGGCTACGCTCAGAGCACGGCTGGCGTCGCCTACGGCTGTGCTGCTAGCGGGAACGCTAGCACTGCTACTTCTACTACTACTACTGCCTGTTGAAGGACTACCGCTGTCACTGATACTGCTGCTGCTATTACTGTTCCTACTGCTAGTGGTGCTGGTCGCCTGCCGTGGGTTGTACAAATTTCGGGTCGGCGACTTCAGGGCAGCGCTGAGTTGTTTCCGCGCCTCAATGACGTCGGGGTGTCGCTCGACCAGGGCGTCTAAGCAACGGTCTTGCAAATGTGGGGCAACCGTAGAGGGCCTTCCCAGCCGCACAGGCCCCAGGCCGAGGGCTACTAATTTGTTCATGATGAGGTCAGCAGCGGTGTTGGTGGCTGCCGCCGCGAGCACCTATACCGTAGTGGCACATGTATTAAAAAAAAAGAACAAGTCGAAGAGTGTGAGATAATGATCATGTGATGAAAATATAATTTGCATGCAATTTAAAATACAAATCCGAAGCTTGCACAAACAACAAGAATCATCTTAAATGGATGAATAGAAAACCCAAGAAACCCACACCTTGCGAGACATCAGCGCTCTTTCTTCAGCCAAGGCGGCTGCGTCTGCCGCAGCATTCGCAGCTAGGACCTCTGGCTCGAGGGCTGGCGGCAATGGCGGAGGAGGAGTGGTTGAACCCCCATTGGCCTGCACAGCAACAGCAGCAGTAGCCATTGCCTCGTTGTGAGCCGTACGGGCAGCAGCGGTGGCAGCGGCGCGGCGGCTGCATTGCATACGCAACTGTTGCCGTGCCTAGGTGAAGACAGAACAAACAAGTAAAATAGCAAAACGAAGAGAAGGAAGCATAAGAAAACGATTAGGAAAGCTACAGGAAAAGAAAAAACTTGTTGCTTGTCTATCAAGTTTTATTGTTAAAAAATGAAACCCCTTCTTAAATACCTCAAAACCTCACAATGTCTTTGCTTCCTGCCCTCACACCCATTGTTTACACCCCCCATACCTGTCGCTTCAAGTACACCGCCGCTTGCACCACTCGTGCGACAATGATGGTTTTCCCCGTGCCGGGAGGGCCCTGAATCAAAGTTAACCGCCTCGCCATTGCCGCAGCGACCACGGTGCGCTGTGGTTGATTTCATATTAGCGGTATGAATACGTGAGGAACACGTGAGAAAGTGTAAAGGAGAGGGAGAGTTTAAGAACGCGAGCAAACAAATAAAAAGCGGAGAATCGTAAGGGTCAACCAGTCAGTAAAACTTTGAAGAGTGGTATTCCCTAGGAGATAAAACGCTTCGACTTGTGTCGATTTTATGGATATTTATGTTGGTATAAAGCAGAAGTCACTGCACACCTACATTAAAGCTTAAACATTTTACCTGAGGCGCGCTCATCGGTCGCTTTTTGAGTTTGATGCTACTAGACGACGGCGCTGCGTTCCGGCTACTGCTGCCTGTAGAAGCACCAGGACTATTACTAGTGCGAGGAGAAGCAGCAGCAGCAACAGCGTTAGGAGGATTCAAACTCTCGCCGCCATTGCCGCCGCTGCTACTGCTGCTAATGCTGCCGCTACCGCCAGACGTTCTCCTGCCTGCATTTTTGGCATCTCGCTTCGCGTGCGCTTTGTCGCGCCTTAGAGTAGCTTCATCAACTGAGGCAGTGCCAGTGCTTGTCTCAGCGGCAGCGGCAGTGCCCAAGCTAGAACCAGACTTCCTTGTGGATGCTGCTGCTGACTTGGCAGCTGATCTTTCTTCCACGATTGTGCTACCGCCGCTGCTGCTGTCAGTATCAGTGCTACTTCTGCTACTGCCACTAGTGCTGCCTCTATTCTTCTCACTCCCAGGTAAAACCTCAATCCCTACTGCTTTCGACACTACGGGCGCGAGAGCGTGGCAGAAACGGCAGGCGCCGCGGCGGGCGCCATTCTTGTTCCCGCAAGTGCTGCACACCCAATCCTTCTCCCTCGTCGTGAGGTGCTGGCGAGGAGCAGCAGGAGGCAATTTGCTGGCTCTGTGTACAGCTTCGGACAACTCGGCTGTCATTGCGCCATCGTTAGCCTCTGTTGTTGGAGCAGCTGTCACCGAAGAAGCAGAAACACTGGCAACAGCTCCTGCTGCATTGGTTGCCACGGTTTTATTGACTCTTGCAGTGGTGACAGCCGCAGCAGTGGCATTAGCACGAGCGCTAGCACGAGCGCTAGCACTAGCAGCACTAGCGGCAGCAGCAGCAGTACCTCTCTTGACAGCCGCTCGCACTTCGGGGTGGTCTTGTAGATTTGGACTCGCAAACTGCACTGCTCTCGGCCACTGTTCCACCGCCGCAGTAACCACTTTCAGATCCCCCTGCATTCGCTCCGACGCCAGCTGTAGAGCTCGCCCACTCTGCTGCACTGCAACAAGCACCACCGTCTCATCGCCCCGTAAACTGTCGTGCGCGTAAAACAACGCGTCGAGCCCACTTCGTTTCGCGGCTGTGCCCACAACGGTGCGGTTTTGCTTGAGGTCTGGCGACGCAAACTGCAGGGCGGAGCCGAATTGATTCACCGCGGTGAGCACCACGACAGGGTCCGCCTGTAAAGTAGGGTGGGCGTGCCGCAAAGCCATGCCTTTCTGTGCCACTGCCTGTAAATGTAGAAGACGAGTATGTTGGTGCGAGCGTAGACAGATGAATAGATGAATACGGAATCAAAGGAAAAACGTGAAATGGTTAGGATTAATACACGGTAGGTAGAACGGAAAAAACGCAAGCAAATGAAGAAAAGGATACGAGAACTAACTCATCAATCAACGAACATACCACGAGGACGACTTCTCTATCGGCTTTCAGCTCATCGCTGGCAAACTTCAAAGCGTCGCCGCTTTGCGCAAGCGCGTCCATCACTATGGCTTTGTCATTGCGAAGCGCTAGCGACGCGTACTGGAGCGCACTCCAACATCGGCTCACGGCAAATTTCACCTGATTTGACGAAGAAAAGACGAGAATTTTAAGGTAAATCACGAGCTGGACAAGAGGTCTATGATTGAGAAAGAAAATTAGGCAAGTAGAGGATATGCATTTGCCATGAAACAAAAAAAGAGTGCTATTGCAATGATTGGTGATCCGAATTTGTTATTCGATAATAGTCTTATGCTGTTTCAAATCACGTTACATCTCACCATGTCGCGATCAGCTTTCAACTCGTTGCTGGCAAAGAAAAACGCGCGCCACGACCCGTGCACCGCCGCTCCGACCAGGGCCTTGTCATTGCGTTGAGAAGGGCTGGCGTGGTACAGCGCGTTCCATTCTCCCTTGGCAGCACGCGCGATTAACGTAGAACTCGCCACGGTTGTTTTGTCGCGCCCTTCTCCTTTTCTTCGTTCCTTGCCGCTGCCACTGCTGCTGCCATCAACAGCAGGAGAGGCTGCTGACTGGTCCGTCGCAGTTTCGGCTCCTGCTCTTTGATTGGTTGGTTGCCCTCCTGCGGGCGTTTTTGACCCTTTTAGCTTCTGCGATTGACTTCCAGAGACGTCTCCACCTTCATCTTGTGTGCTTGCAGCGTTTTGTGTTGGTCCTACGGTGGCACGCGTATCCGAGGAGGCAACAGTGGAAGTCGAGGTACCTCTGACTTGTGATAGCGGGGTTGGCGTTGAGAAGGAAGAGCGAGCAGGCACAGTTTCTCCAACGCCATCCATACGATTCATGGCAGCAACGATCTATTCGATGATAGAGAAGAAGATGGAATGTTAAATGACGACCTGCCTATTGACTAGTAGATTATATTAGATTGAAAAATGAAGCGAACTAGAAAAAGAAAGAGACAGAAACAGTGAAAAACAAGATCGCCCTTTTATGCAAATTGCATCAAACCCCTACACACCTCCGCAGGCGAAGACGGCAGACCCTCCGGAGGCGCCGAGGCCAATTGGTTCCAGAGAGCGCCACGGGCTGCAGCGGTAGCGGCCTTCATCGCGGTCAATGTTGCTGCGGAAGTAGTTGCTGTTGTAGTTGCTGCAGTAGATGCTGTAGATGCTCCTGCGGTAGCACTCGTGGCGCTCGTTGCGATTTCCGTGTTATCCAACGGACTTTTCAACAGATCTGCCACAGCCGAGACGGCAGCTTCTTCGTTGTCACTACTTCCACTGCTTCCACTGCTGCTGCTGCTGCTCACCGCCACTGCACCGTCAACGCTACTCATACCATCGCTGTCGCCGATGCCAGGACCGCGGAAGACGGGCTGAGTCGACGACGACGACGGTGGTGATGACGATGACGCAGCAGTCGCTGGCTCGCTCCCGAGGGCCCGTGCTCTTTCCCAGTCCACGTGCGTGCCCACCAGCAGGCGCAAGAGCGCCGAGCTCAGCGGCAAAGACGCGAACTCTTGCTCGACGGCACGGTTCGCCGCCGCTTCAGTACCAGCAGGAGCGCCAGCGGAAGCATTGCCAGTATTGCCACCGCTGACATCACCCTGTAAAAGAGCCTGTGAAAGTTCGCGGTCTTTGTTCGCCGCCGCGGCCACGCCCCGCACGGCCCCCACCATCTTTTCATGGGACGCTGCAGACCCCAGCTTGTCCACCTTCCATGTAAATCATTCAATATTTGCACGTATAAAGGATAGAGAGGAAGGCATCAGTGGGTTCGACTTACTGAGCAAGAATTGAAACGCTCATGTGCACAAGACACATGAGCAGGATGAGAAGGGCAAAAAAATCGCAGACTGGAGAAAGAAGAAGGACAGGTGGAAAAAGGCACCCGTACCCGCCACGTCAATCGGCGCGGTTCAACTTCTTTGTCGCTGCTAGCGGCGTCCTTTGGTTTGTTCAGCATGACACCGGGAGGGTACGAAGCACCCGTGGTGAGCTGCAGCATGTGCGCAGTGCGGTCCACCACCTTCAAAAGAGATTGCAACAACAAGAAAAGAAAATAGATGAGGCTACAGCCATGTGCTTGATGGAGTGCAAAAAAAATAAAGAAGGAGAAGAAGTAGAAGAATGATAACGAGAACAGGAGGTCATAGTTATGCCAAGCATCGTCAGGACGTCTCGTTGATAATTCCATTGTCTTTCGCTCCTCGCGAAATGCACTACTTTGTGTCACTTTCATTACCAGTGCCTCGATTGGTTCGCTGTAATCCGCTTGTGGTGTGCCAACAGCATTATTTCCGAGCATCTGCTCTTCGTCATTTTCTGGCTTCGCGTTGTAGGGAACACTCGAAAGGGCTACCCGATCTCCGGGCATGAATTTGCGGAACAACCCTCCAGACACCTGCCGAATAAACATGCAATTTAATAAACACACACTCGGGCGCGCGCCATATGTACGCCATGACATCAGAAGCAACCAGCGAACGGAAAAGGCCAGTCTGCAAAATTAACAGATTTCAGCTTTCGCCTGCAAGAAGATACACTACCCCCCCT
>Ga0307979_1002532_pt1 | contig 12611 bp, 15 predicted proteins | sample OrgLakmetage1058_FD_201833 | JGI IMG/M metagenome (GOLD analysis project Ga0307979, IMG submission 201833) | Saline water microbial communities from Organic Lake, Antarctica - #1058 | ecosystem: Environmental > Aquatic > Non-marine Saline and Alkaline > Saline | place: Antarctica: Organic Lake...
CTCTTTTGCTGGTTTCTTGTTCACTCGGGTGCACCCAGGAAACAATCCCTGAAAAGTCCGTGTTTCGTTTCTTCCAATTTTTCGTGTTTCAACTTCTTCCCTAACAAAAAAGGGTTTCAAACAAATTCAAACAATACTACAGAAGTACCTGTAGTACTCATTGTTACCAAGGGTACCCCTGTTAGTACTGCCCACTCTTAATCAAGGGTCGGGGCATGCGGGCAAAATGGACGCTCTACACTGTGAAGTTTGCGATAATTTTGGACCCACAACTAAAGTTCAGAGGACATCACAAGGTGATTCGTATTCATTTCTCCAATAGTTTCTATGGACAGCATCCACTCTCCTGTAAATTAATTTTTCTTTTAACATTGTGAAACATCCCTTATTAAGAATGTACTTTTTATTCAATTGACTCCCCGATAAAAAGTAGGCCATGACTCACTTTCATCGGAAAATGCACTCGAGGAAGGTCGTAACGAGTCTTTGAAACTGCGTGAAACGACGTCGGCCTCCTTGCCGTTTGCTGGTACACCTCGGGCGTCCATGAACTCGACGCAATGGAAAAAAGACGTTCGGAATCTTTGGAAGAAACCCCTAGGCGTGCAAGAAGAGAAGGAACTTTTGACTGAGGGCGAACTTACTCTGGCCCGCAATGTAAATAGAAAAGAATTTCTTGATTCGTTTGATCACGAGGATGACGACTTCGCGAGAGGAATAGAGTGGCGCGCGGTCGACGATACCGATTCTGATGTCGGGGACATTATTCTTATCAGAATTCCGAACGCCCCACACGAGAGAACAGCTGCAGCACTTATTCAAGCCGTGCAAAGCTTCATCGCACGGAATACACCAAATCTCTCAATTGCCGGTGCCATCATGCCGACGGGTTCAACGCGGTGCTCTGGTGGATCTCGGTCATCTGAGTCTGACGGTGGATTTTGCCCCGAAGCTCGCCCCGGGAATCGCACTTCTGGTGAAGGTGAATCGAATGTAAACTTTGAACTTCTCGGATTATTCCCATTTCTGCAGATAATCCTTTTATTTGTTGACTCATTCGGAGTATACTTGCATATCTTACTTTATGTTTACTGCCGTTGTATGTGAACGCCTGCAGCCATTCCCACACTGGTTTTTGAGGTTTCCTACTCGCAGTCTGTAAGAAATTTGCGAAACAAGGTGAAATGGTGGTTTGAAACCTTCAACGAAGTGCGGCATGTAATTGCTGTTTGGGTGCGGCCCGAACGGTACGGCTCAAGGGGACACCACGGAGTCGGTCCCTTCGAACGCCCCGTGCTTGTGTGGCACTACGCTCGCACAATTATTGGAGCCATCCAAGCCGTGGAGGACCTTTACCATCTCGTGTTTCCACCAGGAGCACCTCCATGTCCGGATTGTGCGGAAGATCGCGAGCACCTCGACATTGGAAGCTCCTGGGATGCGTCGGCAGAGGATGGTGGTGGATATGGTGTGAAAACGCTCACTATCCCCTCCGCTGACCTCTTCCACACAGTTGGCGGTGCACCTACGGGATTCCCTGAAAACGTCATCGTTGATTTGTACTTCGTTCGCCGCACTCTTGAATCGATCCACAGTCCAGCCTTCCAGTGGTAGGTTGAATTGATAATAATATGCAATGGTCAATGCCTATTTATATTCTTTACAACTACTAAATATGGGATCGAACTAATCAACTCAAATAAAAGATTATTCAAGTATGATTTAGCGTGGGAGAAACACAATTCTGTTGGTTTTTAAGTCGAAATAAAATGCCTTTATGAAGTCATGAAATAATTGGAAATGATTTATATATTTGATAATGGAAATTTAGATGATATTAATATTGAATTCGATTTAGAATTAGGAGAATATGCTAAGAAAAGCTTAAATTTTAGAGGTAAGACATCAAAGCAAATAGAACGAGAATCATGACACAGAAACGCTGATTATTTTCTTCAGAGAGTGTCTACCTCTCAGTTTTCATTACCTATTAATTCAACGTATGATAAATTGATTGATAAATGCAATATAAATGAAATGGAAGGCTCCATAAAATACGGAGATTTAAGAAGCAAAAATATATCATCACAATTTATTTTTAATCCTTAAAAAGTTGTAAAAAAGCCTTAAAAAGTACCTGAAGGAAGAAAAATATATAGCACTATGTCTATAGAGATAAGATTTTAAGTAGTAAAAGAGACAACACGAACACAAGCGAAATTTTTTCAAAGAGCGTTTTACATGTCATAAAAATGGCGATAAATCGCACCCTGCACAGAAGGTTTTAGAATTATGCGAATACTTAATAAAGACTTTTCAATGAAGGAGATAACGACACAGTTGGCTTGAAAGAATGCCAGTAGAAGATTAGATTAGGTTAGATCATACTCCCCAATTGCAAAGAAACAACAACAAACAGAATAAAGCTGAATTTTGATAAATCCTCCAGAACAAGTCTGACTGGGCTGAGTGTCCTTTTGCGTAATGCAGTCTAGTCTAATCTAGTTAATATTCTTCCAAAACCAAAGAAAGACAAGTACACAGTAGTCACAGAGGCACATAAAGAATGTACTTGAGCTGCATATGTTATGCTAGCAAATTCGCTGCAGAAGGTCAATTAAGGCTATCCTATCTTCATCTATACTCTCATGAACCCAGTAGGGTCAATTCTCGGAAGGAGGCATAGGTGTATAGTTTAGTCTAGTCTAGTTAGTACTCTCCAAAAACAAAGAAAGGCAAGTACACAGCAGTCACAGAGAGGCGCATAAAGAATGCACTTGAGCTGCATATGCGCTAGAAAATTCGCTCAAGAAGGCCAATTAAGGCTCCAACAGGCGCCTTTCTTCCGAACAAATAATGGGTAATACAATTCTGAATTCTCATAATTCTACAGGACGTAGTTTGGATACGTAGATACAGTACGTAAAAGAAATTGAGAATATGCACAAGCACAGGCACGGAAATTTACACCCATTATTTACGGAATCAGTTTGCTTAAATCCGAGTATTTTCTAACAAATTAGAACGAAATGAGCTCATATATTCAAGCAAAGTGATCAAATTTGTGCGGTGCTCAATATTACCCCGTGATTAGATTTGAACCTGTGCTCATTTTTGAGCAGTCACCCAGTCACCCACATGCCATTGCCACCACTAACGCCAGCACGTCTTCTCCGTGAAGGCGGCCCGTGTGTGCTTTCGTGAAGGAGGAAGGTGACCACAAAGAAAAGGCCACTTAAATAAACACTTGAACTATTCATGCCTCTCAAATAGCGGGCTTTCTGCTTTCTAAAAAAATCGAATTAAATCCCTGAAAGAATTAAAACGAGCCGGGCTTTCAGTCTGAAATTAAAAACTAGCCTTTTTTTTTTTTTTTTTCCAGGAGAATTGTGGGGAAAGAATCAAAGATAAAACCCAGCCACTTAGATAATTCAAACATGGGGCCTTTTCAAAAAATGTCAAAAAAATCCTCAGCCTCCAGCCTTCTAGTTACTAGTTCCAGTCCCCCTCGGGGGGAGGGGCTCAGAGAAGTACCTTGTCTCAAAAATCATGCGCGCCATAGCTTAAGCTGCCCATCGAGCGCAGCTGAAGCAACGAGGTTTCGGTGCGGGTGGTGCACTAAAGACAGCACTTCACACGACGATGCTCCTGAGGCAGCAACCTTGGCCTTCTTGGCAGCGGGCTGATCGCCACTCGAGTCACCACCAGCTGCACCTGCTGCTGGGCCAGCTCCGTTAACAGCCGCAAAGGTTTGCTCGAGCTGAGAAGTAACCAAATCGAAGCAGTACACTTTGCTGTCTTCAGCGGCAAGGTAAGCGAGCTTTCCCGCCGGGGAAAGGGCAGCCTATACACGGAGAGAGCATCAAAAAGATGATAGGACAAAGATAAGAAAGTCAGGTTGGAAAAATACTTTGAATAGCAATCATACGGGAAGGACCGCAGATTAGAGAGCCCGCGATTGTGGAAATAGAAAAGGTGCTCGTGCTAACCATGTTGGCTCAAAAGAGATTATTTTACACATTTTTTTATTTCTCACCTTCACGAAGCAATTGCCTTGCGGGCCGCCTGGCGTTGGGGCAGCAATGCCCGTGCTGAGGGTGCGCACGACGCGGCCGGTGATGTCAACTACGTGGGCTGAATGCCAGCGCCTGGGGTACAGTGCGTATAACGGCGAAGAAAAGTGAAAATAACAAAGAAGTCGCAATGCTCGTTAAACGATCACTTGATAATGACAACAAAAGTCCAAACATTCAATTTCTGTTTTTCAATTGTTCTCTTCCATGGAAAAGTATTCATTCCTTACCCGCACGCTAGGAAAAGAGGGCCAGCCTTCTTCTCTGCTTCCTTTGTTACATTTGGTGCAGCGAGACCACTCGAATCGCTAGGAGCAGCTTCCAGGAGTTTAGCTGCAGCGGCATCGGGGATTTTCAAGAGGGACACCACCGCCGTGTCAGGAGGCGAAAGGCCAAGGGCAAAAGTGGACAAGCAAGCTCCACTGCGCGCGTCCCAAACCTATGAAGTAACCAAGGTAAATGGTGAAATTAAGGAAAGGCAACGTTGCTCAGATCTCAATCAGGCTAACATGGAATCCACATCTCGTTTACATCTTGATCTTTTTTAATATCTTCATCCTTTCTCTGTGTTCTGTTGCTCACGCACCTTCACAGTGCCATCGGCAGACCCCGTCAGGCACGTGTGGCACTCTTTGTCGGCGAATAACGCTGCGTGCACGAAGCTCGAGTGGCCCCGAAATTCGCGTAAAGTGGACCCAGACTTGAGGCCAAGCAGCTTGGCGGTGCCGTCCAAACTGGCAAAAGAGAAGTACGTAAGTTAGCGGGCACGTATGCGTTCAGCGCAGTGTGATGTCAGTGTGACCGAAGGCCTACGTGAATAGGATTCAAGTTTTTATAAGAAGAGAAAAAGGCAAATAGCGCTATTCACCTGCCTCTTCTCAACAATTAGAATACCTTGCAGTGAGAAGCTGGCCATTGTCGTTGGAAAACGCTAAGCTGGTCACCGGAGACTGATGGGCTGCATCGAACAATTTGTTGCGCTTTCCCGTGGACATTCGCCACACTTTGATCTGTAAAGTACAAAATAACAACAGTGGGAGAAAGTACTTATGCGAGAAGTTGTCAAGAAAGTGAATTACAAAAGATATTTGGCAAAATTGAAGAAGAAAAGCTCGGAGAGAGCGGGTGCCGAAGAAAAGTGCACCTTTCCATCCGCTGCGGCACTTGCTAAAAGTTCGCCGTCTTTGGTGAAGGCTAGGGCATGGATAGCGCCATCGTGCGCCATAAACCGCTCTTCGTCGACCACTGCTTGGTACGGCAAGTCCCGGCGAAGCTTGCAGGTCAACGGGTCCCACACCTAATGTAGGAAGTTAGAAAAATAACAGCTAGAAATAAGTGGAGAAAATGGAGACAGGAGTATGAGAAAAGCTGGTTTGTTGTGAGGTACCGCGTTGATCTCTAAGAATGCTCAGATGATTTCAACAGCACACTTACTTCCACAAGCCCGTCCACGGAGCCGCTCACGAGAGACGCGCCGTCCGGCGCCCACACCGCGCACTCCGCATGGCACCCGCTGCCAAACCGCACGCTGCCGGCTAGCCGACGCACCGCCCGCTCGCTGCCACTGCCTCCGTGCAAGCCGCCGTCCTTGCCGCTGCTGCTGCCGAGGCTCGCAATGGCGCGCGCGGCCCCGCGGAACAAGTCGTACTGGCCGGTGCGCGGCAAGCTGGTCAAGCCGTTCGACTCTTGCCACTTCAAGGCTTGCCCCACCAGGGCTAGCAAGCGCGCTGGCGGAGCTTGACTCACGTGAGGGAGCAAAGCATCTGCTAGTGCTGCACGCCGCCGCTCTTTGCCTGCTTTCTTGCCCACGACTCCGCCGGCTCCGTCCGCGCTGCTGCTGTCTTTGCCAGCTTGGCCATACGCGACAGCAGCATCGAACGCAGGGCGGCCACAGAGTTGGTCGAGGGCTACGAACCTGCGGAAAATCAAAGCCAAGACTGAGGACAATGCTGGGCTGATTGGGTTAATAGCAGGAGCGCTTTCGCATAGCAAAGACCGGTGCCTAGGTTGAAGGCGATGCAACCTAATAACCGAAAATCGAACTCTACACCCTAGCTAGAGCGTGCATCGTACCGTTCTGGGTCTGAAGCCCGCAAAAGCTGCAGGGGCGGTGCTGCGCGCAGCATCTCTCTAGCCAATTCCACTTCGCGGCACTCAAGCAGCTCGACCACCACTTGTTCATAAAGAGCGCTCATCACCGATGCTGGTAGCTTCATGCGCCCCACTGCTGGCAGTACCACTTCCCATCGCCCGTGCCGGATGTCCTAAAAATTACACATGTGAAACATGAGAGTACACGAGAGCACACACAATGCAAGGCGATTAGTTCGAACAATTAGTATTCTAAACTAAAGATGTATTCGTATCGGCTAGTAGCGAAATTAGGCACGTACAGCAGCGAAGCTCTCCTTGTTGTCCACCACATTGAGAGCCACTCCGGACTCAGCCTGCAGCGCACCCGCAGCCTTGCTCAAGCCTTGTTCATGCAAAAATTGCAGCACCAGCTTCACGACATCACTGCCTTCCACTTCAAAACCATGGCTGCCCGTGGGCAGCGGGGCGAAAGACACCGAGGCCATAGCTCTTCCTGTGTGCCTGCCTGTTTGTAAGTTTGTAAGTACTATAGTAGCACTGTAAGTATGAAGCACCGGAAGAAGTTGACCTTTTTGTCTACTTTCCAAACAGGGAGGTTTGTTTTCGCAACTGGATTTTTGCTGACACAAGTTCAGGTGCCCGCGCAATGCGCGGTTTAGGGCATTCTATGACTTCGCAGCAGCACACAGGAGGTGTGTTGTTTGTATCTCGGCGCGCGTCCATCTCGTGGTGCCCGTGCCCGTGCCCGTGCCCGTGCTTGTGCCCGTGGTCCTCCTCGCCCCGTTGGTGTGCGACAGCACGAACAGAGCAGAAAACACTCCCCCCTCATATACGGGTCCGTCCGAAAATATACGTCGGACACCAACGAACGAACCACGAACGAAATTCCATTTAATAGAAAGGATGACAAGATTTTAGCAGCATTCAAAGGATCGTAGGATGTGAAGCTTCGGGCTAGGAAAGAGAGCGTAGGTCGCAGAATTGAACTATCTCGAAGCGCCTGAACATTTCTTTCATTAACTGCACCGCGGAACATGTCTCACTACCTTTGAACTCGAGAATCCTACTTAATCTGTTTCCTTGAATCCTTCTTGAAATTGGTCGAAGTACTGTAGTATCTGTTCATGCATGTAAAGTTCCATAAGGCTAGCAACAAGGGATGCATAACCTTACTAGCTAGTAATGTTCCGACGGAGACTTATAGATTTTCGTTTAGGTAGGCCGCTGTGCTTACTAGTAGCACTTCTGATTTCCCTAGCCTCGAGTGACGGAGGAGGTACGTCACACTTCGACATCGACAATGCGCCAGCACCACTATTCGATGACCCCAAGTTCCACGGTGCAGCTGATCCTACTGTAATTTACGTTGAAGCTACACGCACTTGGTAAATGAATGAATTAGACATGCCCAAGCGAACTTTGCATGGCGCCCGATCAGGGTTGTATCTTGGTTGAGATCTTTTCGCGTATCACCTGGGGCATGGTTCGCTTTCATGTTATCCAATTGGACTAGGTTGAAGAATACTGCCAACTGATTTGCTAATGAGCGTTAATTTATCATGGTGCAATACCTTGACTGTTGATACATGTAGGGTGTTGTTGTACACGCAGCGGCGGGCGGCTGACCTATCAGCTCCAAACCATACATGGTGCATGGGCACAGAAATTGGGGTTGCAACTTCAGAAAACAACGGCAAGCGGTGGAAATACCAAGGAGTTGCAAAAGGCCTTCATTTCGAGCCCGGCTACCCACAGGTTCCGAGATGATTTATTGATTGTTTCAACACGCCCTAGTAACCATCACAGGCACTACTAGTCGTGTGTCTCGATTGGTTGCTCCCTCCTGCTTTCTACTGCTGCTTTTGATTTTGCTACCTCATGTAAACTCGTGTAACCGTTTTGTTTGTTTAAACCTTCGGGGATTGCGCACTTCTTAAACACTTCTGTCAGACTTTCCGGAGCCCTACGGTTGTGTGGCACAACGACCGCACCAAGGACAAGCACCGCAACCGCGACGGTAAGCCCAAGCTGTACCACTTGATGGTCACCTACTTCAAGGGCAGCCCCAAGAACAAGTGGGACGCGCAGCCGGCGGTCGCGCACTACACGGCGGCAGACCCTGCGGGCCACTGGGACTTCAAGGGCCTAGTTCCTGAATTGAAACACGCCATGGACCCGCATTTGGTGTGTTCGTTTGAGTCAATCATGCCTGCGCCAATTCGATTGAACTAATAGTTATACCTTTCTGGTGCTGATTCATGAGACGTAGAGATTCGCGTGACTTAATGCATTCAAAGCATCAGTTCGAAGAAGTTCCAGTTCACTTAATGTTCTGTTTCCTGCTTTTTGAAGTTGAGAAGTGAGTTTGCTTGCATGTTTTTTCACTATTCTTTTCCCAATTTTGGTCATGTTTATCACCTTGTATACTTGCTTGTACATGTCGATACCATCCGTAACAGGCGCGCCTCCCTTCAGGCAAATACAAGGTATGGTTCAAAGACATTCACCGCGCCACGCGAGGCAGCACTGGGTCCGCCACCAGCACCGACGGGATGCATACCTGGGTGCGTGCTCAGGAGCCCGCGGCGCGAGGACCTCCACACGGCGCGCCCGCTACTTTTTGGTGGCGCGGCTACTGGTGGTTGCTGGTCGACGCGCGCCGGGTGCCGGGCTTGTTGGTGTTCAAGTCTCCCGACGCCAAGGGGGCCGGAGAACCGGGGCGGGACGGGTGGCAGCGGCAAACGGAGCCTCTGTTGCACTGGGGTGGGGCGAGGAACATGGACGGCAACGAAGGCCGGCATCCTCACGTGGTAAAGGATCGAAGGCACTTTCAGACTACAGACCACACATTTGAACTGGGATTCGTTTAGATTCGTGATAGCAATAGATGCGGTACATCCGCTACCTCAACACACATCATGCTGCCATGTTTTGTTTGTCCCATACACCATTCTTGTACCGCAAGGTAATCTTCATGTGCAATCATTGATCGGGCTAGTCTTGTCTTTATGCTTTCGCTTTAGCTTTAATGATTGAGTGCATGTGTTTGTGTATGTTTTCGATTCTAGGTGGTGGACGGCGACCGTGCTTATGTCTTTTACATGGTGCATCCGAACCGGGCCGCTGGCGGCGAAGACGTGGTGTTTCACAAAGAAACTGCCGCCGATCGCAACACGCTTGACTTCCGGATGTCGGTGATTCAGGTTCGTTATGCGTTTCTTCGAGAAAATACATTATAGTACTGCTCTTGTGCGCCAATTCATGACGTATGCAAGACTGCCTGATAAGCATATGCGTGGTGCAATTTATTGTATTGTGCACCCTTCAGGTGGCGGAGCTGTTTCTGGAACCCGACCACGGAGGGCGGCTCACGTGCAAACGCGACCAAGGCTTAGCCCCGAGAACGCGGAACAAGAAACGGCGCGCCATTGCGGGAGCGAGCTTGCGACAAGCGTTTGCTGCGGAATTTGAGAGAGAAGCCGCTGCCAAGCGCGACGCCACGGAAGCAGCTCAACTGTTTGCGCGCAAACGAAAACAAGACGCAGAAGCTGACTTGGCGGCCTGGAAGAAACAGCAGTGGCTCAACAAGCAAAACGCCTTCACGGAAATGATGGCTGCGCGCAAGAAAGGGCCTAAGCCTGGCAGTTTGGACTTTGAGATTGCACGCTACGTGGGCACTACCGGCAAGAGCCCTGCGGCTGAGAAGAAACAGCCGTCGAACCGCAAGAAAAGAAACGCCCTACAAGAAAAAGAGTTGTTCGCCAGTGCAGAAGAACCAAAATCTGCGCCGGCGCCACCCCCTCCGCCACCGCCTGTAGCGGAGGTCGATGCTAGTACAGCATCACCACAACAGTCGAAGAAGAAATCGAGGAAGTCCATAGCTCTGAGTGCCAGGGCTGAAGCAATGAAGGCGCAGTTGCAGGCGGAGAGCCTATAGAGTTTGAGGCAGCTCACCTGAAGTACTGAGAATTGAACCCCCAGCCCAGTCGCCCAGTCGGGCTTTCTTTAGAGGGGTCGTTGGTAGTCACAAACATCTTTCTGGGGTTCGGAGAATGGGAGTTTTGTCTTCATCCAATCCACTTGATATTCAATAGCGAACCGCACATGGTTAATATTTAATAATTAATAAAATATCGTCGGGATGTATTTTAATATTGCCTTCTTCGTTCTTTAAATTAGGTGAATGGCCAGATAACAGATCGGAAAATATAGCGAGGTATAAAAATGTAGACTTGGCGCGGGATATCACCAAATTTCCGGTAAGAGACGTAGGTACTTGGAGAGGTGCCGTGTAAGCAGTAAGCACGGTGGATGCGCGATGGGCGCTTCTTCTTTTCAGATTTTGGGCAATACTGTAGATAATTCGTTGTCTACGCAGAAAAAGGCACGTCAAGCCAAGTCGTCGCATAGTCACTGAGGCACGCGCCGTAGCCTTGGTTGCGCACACAACTGGTAGCCGCCGCTGCCACATCTTCGGTTTCAAGGCTGAAGTAGTGGATTTGCACGCGGCCCGGCTGGGTGGTGGTGTCGAACACCGGCACGCCGAAGTTGCCGCACCCGCTCATCCCCTGGCCCGCCACCATGAACCCCGTGTTTTCCGCCATCACCGAGTTGCAGTGGGTGTGGCCCATCACGTACCGCAAGCTGTTCTTGGCCGCGAGCGCGGCGCAGCCCGGCAGAGCGCTGATTTCAGTGAACACGTCGGGCACGTCCATGTTGCTTTTGCAGCCCATGCCCGGGTCGTTCCAATGGCCCACCAAGAAGGTGGCGTTGGCGTTGACCGTCCCCAGCCACTCGCACGCTTGCGCGAAGTAAGGTTGGACTTCTTGGTAGGTGTACGCGCCGCTGTAGCCCACGAAGGCCATGTCGCCAATCGCGTGCCACCACACGCTGTTGCTCACGTCCGGCCGCTTCTCTTCCGTGGTCAGCGACAGGTTGTTGGGGTTTACGCTCAGGTTCAAGAAAGAAGTGGCGTCCGATTGCAGCACGGACGCAGCTGTGTCTTGAGCGTAAAACTGCAGCTTGCCGTTGGAGTAATCGTCGTCGTCAGTGGCAGACTCAGGCGTGCCGTGCACCTGCAACACCCAAATGTATGTTGACAAGAGAATGAGGCAGGAAACGTAAAGCGAAGAAAGACGAAATGAGATTGAAGAAGAATTCCACAAAAATATAGGAAGTCGTAATGAAAAGATACTTTTAAATTCTGCTTTGCGCAATCACAACTGCCTACCCAGTAGTCGTGGTTGCCGAACGCTGTCGCGAATGGAGTCGCCTTGGTCGCAGTCTCAAGCTGCTCGAACCACGCAGTACTGAGGGTGCCGGTTTTGTCGTAAAAATTGTCGCCCAAAATTTGCCAAAAATCAATGGGGTCAGGCCCTGCAGCAAGCGCGTTGAGGAATGCTGGAAATCGGTTGAAAGTGTCGAAATGCTCGCCAAACAAGCACGTAACCCTGTCAAGTCCAAGATGAATAGAAAGGGTAAGATGCACGAGGCCTTTTCAAACATGCCATTTTGAATCAGCGCAGGCAATTTTAATCAAATGAGATAGATCGATATGAGGTGAAACATAGAAACTTACCAGCGGCTGCTAATGCATGGGTCCGCAATGATTGCGCCCTTGACAGGTGCTGCTTGTGCTGGAAGCGCTGGCAATGTCACGGTGAAGCCACCTAGGTCCAACTGTGTCGCTGCACCGGGCGTGACATCTACCAGCGACGAGTAGAGGTGTTTGTCCAGCCAGCGGTAGATGAACGGCGCGTCGTAATCGAAGCGGAAGGTGCCGTTGGACCAGTCGTAGGCACCTTCGGTGATGGCGCTGACGCGCATCTTCGCGTATCCACTAGGCCCAAAAGCGCGCGACACGCGAAGGTCGAACGGCAGGTCAGACGCCGCGGAGGTAACCGACATCCACGCTTCATCAATAGGGCATAAATTCAATGCTTGGCACGCGCTGACAACGTCCTTGTTCTCGGCATCTTCGACGTTTTTCAGAGACACCATAGCGCAACCATCGAAGCGGGCGCACGTCTCATCGTAGCTTTGTGGGCCTGCTTTGATTATTAGCTCGCACACGGAGCATGCATAGTCTGCGCTAATGAACGGGTCCGAGGCTGCCAAGGAGACACTGAGGGCCATAAGAAGAAGTCCACGCCACATTGGCCACATTGCATCTTTGATGGGAGCCATTTTGCGAACAGATCCTCTTCTGAGATTCTTCCTCGTTCTGGTCCTGCACAGACTTATGGAACACCCAGTCCTCTCCTCGGGGCTCGGGGTTTGGGCTCGGGGCTTGGGCTCAGTGCTTGTTGGGGCTTGGGGTAGTCTAGTCTAGTCTAGTTAATACTCTCCCAAAAACAAAGAAAGGCAAGTACACAGCAGTCACAGAGGCACATAAAGAATGCACTTGAGCTGCAAATGCGCCAGCAAATTCGCTCCAGAAGGCCA
>Ga0307979_1002536_pt1 | contig 12603 bp, 13 predicted proteins | sample OrgLakmetage1058_FD_201833 | JGI IMG/M metagenome (GOLD analysis project Ga0307979, IMG submission 201833) | Saline water microbial communities from Organic Lake, Antarctica - #1058 | ecosystem: Environmental > Aquatic > Non-marine Saline and Alkaline > Saline | place: Antarctica: Organic Lake...
AGTTCCGAAGCCCCACGCAGTTCGCAACCCACGGGCTGAAGAGGCAGCAAAATCCCCCAGAGGTTAAAAAGAGAGGACACGAAACATCATTTTATAGCGTTTGCATTTTTCAAGGAGAACAAGCATGCATACGCAGTCAACGTAGGCAGGTATAATTTGTTTTCACAGTAGACTTGTGCAAATTTTACCAGTGATGGTCCATCTTGAGAATGCAGCGGCCGCACACCATGCAGTGGTGCGCTCGCGGTGGCCGCAAACCGTTGCACTTCCCACACTTGGTGAGTCGAAGCGCGGCTGGCACTGGCCAAATTTGAGCCTCCGATAAACCATCGTTTCCGTTGGTCGAGCTCATCAATGCTGCTTCTTCGTCGTCGTTGCTCTCGTCGTCGTAATCGAAGTCGCTGCCGTAGTCGTGGTTTTCGAGCAGCGGGACGTGGGCGGAAGTGAGTTGTGGAAAGCGGCGACGGTGACGCGGCGCTGATACGCTACGCAGCAAGGACTCGGAGAGAGCCTATAAAATATCAAAGACGCAAAAAAGATACGGTTCATGCTGGTGGTCTCTATGCGGTATCCTTTACCACCAAGCATGTTGCTAGCACAAGTACAGGAAACAATGCAAGACAATTAAAGTGCATCCGCTTACCGCACTCACGGCACCTGGATCGGTACAAACGACCCTCAAATAAGCCCAAACGAGAAGTACCACTGCTGCCTGCCATGTCGATCCAATGAGAAGGGCACCCAGTGGAAACTGCGCATTCTCTTTGCCGGTCAACCATGGCTCGTAGTGGGAAGTGTATAGGTAGTGCGCGCCTTGAGTGTACAAAAACCAAACGAGAGCAGCTACAGCGAACACACCAACCGAAGATACGGCGCGGATTAAAAAGTGCGCGCCCCGCTTGCCGGTCTTCTGAGAGCAAATGAGCCCACCGCCTACGCCGTCCATGACAAGTCTATTATGATGCTTCTAAGAAGCTGTTAATAAATATTGATGAGAGATCAATTTACTTCCATTCAGCTGAATCCTTAAGTTTTAAGCAAGCAGCACTGTGTCCTAGGGCCTAAGGAGAATGGGCTAGCTAAGCTTTGCAAGGAGGTAATAGGTGCTTCTTTGGCATTTTGGCGGGTGGGCGTGACGGACGTGAGGTGAGCAAAATTGCACCCTGTAGACCTATATGTAGTAGTACAGCATCTCGTTTTCTCGAGAATGGAGGATCGAGGATCGAGGATGGAGGCAGGGCTGTCAAGAGTTCAAGACGCAAGACGTGGCTTGTCTAGCAAGTAGCTTGTACCGTGGGAAAGCACATTCGAGCATAGTATCAACACCAAGTGATACTTGGAAGCGTAAGCGTTCTAGCAGCATCCTAAGCAGTCTAGAGATGAATGGTCCTTTCCGGCGTATATTGTAATCTTCGCTGTAGCTGATACGGACTGATGAGTTTGTGTAAGTACATGTTCATTCCAATGTAGCACATGAAGAGGCGGGCTTTCTTGATAACCCACGCACCTCGAATCGAATAGGGCAGCCCTCCTTGATATGCTAACGTATACTTTGAGGTTGATAATTCTTGCCTCAATGGTATTTCGAAACGCTGCCGAATCGGGTAGCTCTTTCGAGAGTGCAGACTCTGGAGTCCGTATAGCACATTGTTTGGTTGGGGCACCGCGAGGACTCGTACCTCCTGTAACGACGAGTCGATCTAGCCGGCGTTCGGGCGACCGAGGCGTTGTGCCTGGACTAGCAGACAACTTACTTCGTGAAACTTTACTCGGTCTGGCTCCGCGCGACAGTGGAAGAACTTTGACGCTTTTCGCGTTGCTTCATTTGAGCGATTCGGCCCGCAAGCAAAGCACTTCTGGGACCGCTTATGACCAAGCAACTACTGAAAATGCCATTCAAAAACTGGTGAGGACTGCGTCATGTTGCTGCACATGTGGAGCTGCGTACGAAATCGAACTGATGAGCACGTTCAAAGCCTTTTTAAATTCACGTTCATTTTGACTTTAGTTGCATATGATTCTCTCCATGGTCAACTGAAAGATCGCAAGGTAATTGTGGAAATATTACCCTCGCTTGTTCTTCGCTTGTCAATGAAGGTATCGGATGAGGCACATCTGTCGATCGGCCGAATAGCGTTCAGCCATGGCGGCTCGAGCTGCAAACACCCCGACGCCCAGAAAGCCGTTCGATGTTGCTTGCCTGGCCGCCACCCCCGCAATTTTGCTCGCGGGATGCTGATTGGGTTTTGGGTCGACAGCTGCTTCGGCATGTCAGTGGCTTACGAACAGTCTCTCGCAGGCCGTGCTGTCGAAACTGGCCCTCGCCCATGGCGTTTCGATTGGTTTACTCGAAGCCGCACCGACCTCGCGTGCCTGTGGCCCCTTCCTTCTCTAGCAGCAACAACCACAACAACATCAACACGCGCATCGTCCTCATTGCAAGGCCAGCAGCTGGCATTGGATAAGCGCGTTGCTCATGCTCTTCCTGCGAATCAAGTGGCACTGCAGCCAAACGCCGTGTACGTGCTGTCCAAGGAGTTAGGAGCCTTGTGGGACCCACTCTTGCTAATTCCAGCGAGTTTCTTGGTGGCATACCGCAACGCAAGCACTTTTGTGGCGCGTCGAGCCTCCGACGCAGACTGCCAGAACCCAGTGAGTTCATTCACATTGCCTACATTTCAAGTGCTTCGAAACATGGCAGCCCTCGATTGTTTTTCTGGGCACATCTGATGAAATACGTAAGTGATGCCACGCGTTGACTTCTCCTCCTCCTACTTCTTTGCACGCTTCTGCTCTCAGGGCCGGCAGCGCGTGCCTGAGTTGCCACTGCACCAAGACCTCGTTTCGGCAGGCTTGCCCATCCAGCGCTTGCCTTGGCCGTGCACCATTGCCCGGCCTGCGACGCACACTGGCACCGGCCAAAACGCCACCCTGGTGGAGTGTGCGCGCCGTTTGAAAGCGCACGCCGCGTGCGCAGCCCACCCTTGGCATCCTCCTTCGGCTGGCGCAGAAGAGCCTTGGCTCGGTTGGCGCTGTGGCGCAGTGCCTCCGAGTGCGCTGGCAACCTCAGCGGCCGCGGCCAAGGTGGCGTGTGCTGCTTTGGGGCAATTCCTATGGGGCCCTGTTGTCGGAGATAGGACTTCGCCCCAGGAAGATGCTCCGGGCGAAGCACTGAGTTCTTCGCACGTGGAATTGGACTACCTGCGCTTTCGAGTGAACTCTTTCATGAGTGCCCATGAGAATCGCCAAGTATAAAATTCTCAGGCAATTGCATGATGAATCATCATGTTGGCTCAGTCATCGAAATTATGATCCGTATCTGCTTGGTGGAGAGCCCCTTTCCATCGGAACTCGAAATGCCATAGAAAAGAATCGTTCCAAATAAGTTGCTAATCAGCTCTCATCTCTTGCTTTATTTCATTTTACTTCCGACACAGGCCCCGAGGGGGCGGAGGCAGTGAGATAAAAAAATAAGCCAATAAGTATCAGTAATCAGAACCAGGCACAAATTCTCGCTTGGCCGCGAAATAGAGACGCCGGCCAGAATCGACTTTTCGTTGCGAATTGTTTATAATAAGGGCGATTAAAATCACGCCGATATCTAGACGTTTCAGGAAGCAAAAGGAAGAGAAGTGAGATGTGGAGATAGAGAAAGAAGAAACAAGAGACAAGCAAAGAAAGATGCGGAGATGGAGATGTGGAGATGTGAAAAAAGCAAATCCCACTTTAGTATATTAGTGGATATTATTGGTGTCGCACGAAGACGACGAACGAAGACGAGCGCGGCGCTCAAAGAGCTCAAGAAGCTTGAAGCTTACTCGTCGTCAGAGCATTCTAGGCTAGAACCTATACCTTTGGTTCCGCTAAGTTCAGCCCTCAATTGGGAAAGGTATTGTGCTAGCTTCCGAAATCTAAAGCTCTACTTACCTAGAATTTTGACCCTGCCTAGCCAATTGCTATATTGGCGACGATCGTGTCGTTTAGGTTAGAAGAATTCGAACAGACACATCTGCTTGCATCTAACCTTCTTTTCGTTCAGGGAATCGGACGACCTAGTCATGGCGGCATGGCAGACGGCTTTACGAGTGCTTTGCGTTGTTGGAGTGCTTTCAACGGCCGTTGCCTTCTCGCCAGCGGGCTTTGTTCCTAGACGCTTAGCCCTCAGCAGCTCCTCCTTGATCCCACCGGGACAAGTGTCGATTGCGACCACCAAGCCGCCACGCCGTCATTTGACTAGCCGACGTGCGAGTGCTCTCAACGAATTGTTTGAGCCAGGGCCAGGTGAGAGCTTGAACGGCCCTCGTTTCGTGTTTGTGGGCGGAAAAGGGGGTGTAGGCAAGACTTCTACCTCGGCTGCGCTCGCAGTGCGACTAGCAGATGCTGGACTGCGGGTGCTGGTCGTCTCTACTGACCCAGCTCACTCGCTCGGCGATGCCCTAGCTCTTGGCGATACTTTACGAGAATCCGCTGGCGCTCCAGTGCCCGTAGAAGGACCTGGCGAAGCTACGGTGCGTGTTGTATTAGAGGTGAAGGAATTTGTCGTGGGTCGTGGCTTAAGAATTTGTTACCACCAACCTTCGCTAATTGCTTTTAGTCGTGGACATTTGTCCTCAAATTGCACATATCTTCCTCTGAATCTAGTGCCCGGCACCTCTTTTCCTCTCTCTTGCTCGCCGCCGCAACACACCACTACAGGGAGGATCCCTAGACGCCCTCGAAGTGGACTCGAAAGCAGCCATGGCGAATTTAGGCCAAGCTCTGGCCGCCTTTGACATCACCGAAGCCGCGCGCGACGTGGGCGGGCAAGCGGCGGCTGACTTCGTCGACAAGTTGGGCCTGAAAGACTTCGCGAAACTGCTGGAGACCCCACCACCGGGCATTGACGAAATTGTGGCCCTGAGCGACGTGCTGAAATTTGCGCGAGGCTCTGAATCGGGAGGTGATCAAATACCTAAATTTGTTTTTTTTTGTTTGTTTTAATTCAAGAGCCAATTCCACTCATTGTAGCTCGAGTTGTGCGCGAAAGTAGTTCGGGCACATGACCTTGTGATCTTTTTCCCTGGTCTTGTGAATTGGTTTCAGCCTCACTGTTGGTAATCTTAACAAACAGGCGTCGCGTATGACCGCGTGTTAATCGACACCGCCCCTACCGGTCACACGCTGCGGTTGCTGTCAGCGCCCGACTTTTTGGACGCTTTGCTCCGGAAGGTAACCGGCCTGCGCGCTCGCTTGGGTGGTGCTTTGGGCATGGGCGCGTCATTGTTTGGGTTGGACGTCGCAGCGCTCAACGCGAAGTTGGACAAAGCTTCCAATACCTTGGAAGACTACCGCGAAGGTGCCTTTTGTCGCCCTCTATTTTAATTCGTGTTTGGCTTTTTTTTATCAAGGAATAGAGGTGAGCGTGATTGTTTACATTTTGTTCACGCAGATGTAAGTGCTATTACTGATCCTGTCATTTTTCAAACCGTTTTTCCTCATCATATAAACCTCTCCTTCTCTAGGTGTGGCGGAGTTGCGCGCTCTGTTTCGGTCCGACACCCAAACACAATTCATCGCTGTAGCCAGCCCTACGCCACTCGCTGTCGCGGAGACCCGGCGGCTCGTTGCTGCTTTAGCTGAACAAGAAGTAGCCGTGAACCATTTGGTCGTAAACAAAGTCCTCGCTGGCGGCGTTAGCGCTGGTTCAGTGGCCGCTGGAGCAGACGTAGATGAGAGTGTTGGCAGCAGTGGTGCAGCCGCAGCTGCAGCAGCCGATGCCGCCGTGATGGCTACCATGCGACGAGGCCAAGCCGCTGCACTGGAACGAGCCACGTCTCCAGGTTCTCCTCTGGCCTCGGTGCCCCAATTGACCGTGACCCAAGTGCCCCTCTTTGACGCCGACATCAGTGGGGTGTCTGGGCTGCGGTACATGGCCGCGGTGGCCTTTGCCGGCAAGTACGAAGTGGCCGACTTACGCGCCACCACGCCTCTGGGCAACCCTAGCGACGATGCGGCTGCTTCGATGGCGGTCGCGACCCGCGCAGGCGAAGTGACGGCGCGCCAAGACGCCTGGGCCAAGCTCACTGCGCCCGCGGATGACCCTCGAAGCAGCAGCTACAGCAGCAGCGGCGGTGACGATGGAGATAGGGAAGGCGTCGATCAGCGTTTTGTGGTTGTGGGAGGCAAAGGCGGCGTCGGGAAAACCTCTACCTCGGCGGCGCTGGCGGTAGCGTGCTGTGAAACCGGCGGTTACAACACGGTGGTGGTCTCCACGGTATGGCAGTGCGCAAGGAGACCACACTCTCTTCACATAACTTTCTTCCTCTCGACTCACACCCTTTCCCCGAATCCTCCTCTTCTTAGGACCCCGCGCACTCCCTTGGTGACGCGCTTGGAATTGAGTTGCCTCGGGGTGCGCTCATGCCGGTCACTGATGTTGACTCCAGCGGCACTTATGGGGGCACGCCTGGAGGCTGCCTTTACGCTCTGGAGGTAAGAATTCGAAAGTATACAGTACAACCATTAACTGCATGGGTGCACTGCGAATGTTTTACGTTAAGTGGTGATTGTGCTCCAAGCGCTTATAAAGGAGTGCGATTTCTTCTTTCCACTTTGTCATGTACTCTTCGTGCATGTTTTGTTGATCCGACGCAGACATTTAAATGTGTTACTTGTGACTTCTCTCATACACCCTCTGTTGACTTTACCAATGTTCGTTTGGGATGATAGGTGGACACGGCAGGCGCAGTCGCGGAGTTCAAAGCCTTGGTGCAGAGCTTTGCGGCCACCGCTGCCGCGGACCAGAAAGCCGGCGGCAGCGGAAGTTTGCTGGGCGGTCTGAACTTGGGCGACTTTGCGGACGTGTTGGACACCGCGCCGCCGGGCTTGGACGAGCTGGTGGCCCTCACCAAAGTGCTTCAGCTCGTGCAGCAGCGCGGCGGCGTGAACGTGGACGGAGAGAATGCTGACAGCGGTAGCGGCAGCGGTAGCAGCGGTAGCGATGGCAGTTCCGGGGCCGAAACCTCGCTAGGCGGTGCGGGCGTGCGCTTCGACCGCATCATCATCGACACCGCCCCCACGGGGCACACTTTGCGGCTCCTGAGCTTGCCCCAGTTTTTGGACGATTTCTTGGAGAAGCTCATTGCGCTTCGCAAGAAAGTCCAGGGGGCCTCCAACTTCTTGGGTAACTTGAAAGGCCTGGGAGGATTGGGAGGATTGGGAAGTAGCAGCGGTGGTGGTAGCAGCGTAGATGCCGACGCTGCGGCTGCTACCCGTGATCGTTTGCGAGAATTCCAGGTTGAAGCTCACACTTGCATCATTAATGCCTGTGCCTCCTTCCCCAATCAACTGCCATATTCCATACCTTCTTTGTTATTACTGGTTAAAACATTCTCGGGGTCTGAAACATCTTGTTGCATTCTTACGATATTCTCATTTTATTTTCTTCAGGTACGCATGTACGCTTTGGAAGATCTGCTCACCGACCCGGCCATTTCGGAGTTCGTCGTGGTAACAGTGCCCACGGAGCTAGCGGTGGCCGAATCAGAGAGGCTGGTTTTAGCCCTGGCGGAAGAGGATATTGCCGTGAACCACCTCGTGCTCAACCAGGTAATTAGGGTCAGGACCACGGAGTTTATTGGAATTTTGTTTAGAGCAAGACGTGGAACTGTGCTACCCTCATTTCTTAGAAATTAATATACTCATCTACTGATTCCAAACTTCGTTGAATTATTGTCCCTCATAAGTTCACCAACCCTGCATCCACTCCTGTGCTGTTGTTATTTCGTCCTTGGCATTCGCGTTGTCCTTCAAGGTGTTGCGGCCCGCACCTCCCGAAGGAGCTTCTACTCCTGCTGGCCCCACCTATGTCGACCGCTTGCGCGCAGGCCAAAGCACTTGCATCGCCGAGCTCCTGGATGTTGCCGCGCAAGCCAAGTCGTCCTCCTCGTCGTCGAAAAGTGGCGGTGGTGGTGCTCCCGTAGCGGTAACGCAAGTACCGTGGCTGGACACCGAAGCGCGTGGGGTGTACGGCCTGAGAGCGCTGGGCCAGGCACTACTGCGATGATGTCAATGGGTAGTGCGTAGGTACTAGAGGGTGAGGTGTCCATCTCCAGGAGTGCTAAACTGCGCCTGTGGATTTACTGTAGACATTCCAAGAACATCAAAATATTAATAGAAGCACGGCAAATCAACGAAATTATTTGAGCCAATCTGCATCTCCATTTCGTTCCACATAAGCTATCCCACCGAGCAGTGCTAAAGCACCCGGCTTCGGTGTTCGTAGTTGACTCCGGGCCTCGTTATCCGTTATGACTAGGGATTTCGGCGTTATGTGCTATGTATTCTGTGTGGAACTCATCCTCATTCGCAGTTTCGGTTTAAGGATTAGGATTGTACCTCTAAATAAGAATTGACGGGGATTGAGTATTAATTTAGTGTAGCCAGCAACTCAAAGTTCGCACTGCAGCTGCCGGCAAAGGAGTTCCTTACGACCCAAATCGGCCCTTGCCCCTGCCGGCAGCCGCAGCTTCCTTCTTTTTTATGGCTTTTTCGTAAGCAATGTATTCGCGGCTGCACTTGCGCTCCATTTCTTGTGTCTCGGCGAGCGCCACTTCCGACTCCTGGAGCTGGTTCGACAAGTCCGTGCACTGCTCTTCAAGCTCGTCCAGTTTGGCGGAGTCTTCGGCGGCCGTGTGCTGTTTTCATGTAGATTGAAGAAGAAGACCAGGTGGGGAAAGAGTTAGGAGTCGAGTCAGGGTCAGGATGCACGACAACCGCAGTACTCTACCACTTCCACGCACACTTAAAACGAAAGAACTGCAACGCACCCAATATATACCTCACGTATGCTACGATATTGTGCCAGGAAAGCAAAGTATGCCTCACGAAACAAATAAACTCTCGCATCGTCCGCTTGGCCATTGAACCAAAGCAGGGCGGCGGCACAACTCGTGAAGCCTTCTCCAGTTTGAGGGAATGCAAAAGAACGAGCTTCTATAATGATCGCATGCGCGCTTCCTCACCTGAAGAGCTTCGATGGAGACCGTGAGCTTTTCGTCGGCTTGCTGCAGCACTGCCACTTGCGCCTCGTTCCTGGCGTCCTTCACTTCCAGGCCCGAAATTGACTTGTCCAGCACCGCGATTTTGTCCAATTGCTCCTACAATACAGCGCAACCGGATTTTCACAGACGAAAAACGCGTTGTAAGAGTGTAAATTGCGTAAGCATTGCATCTTTCTCAGGTAAATGGGCAGGGCGGGATGGGGCGCAATCACGAGCTGACAGGGGAAGCAACAACGGGTGGGGTCGAGGAAGAGAAATGAGGGGCAAACCTCTTTGATCTGAGTAATGTTCTGGACTTCAGTCTGGCGCGCAGACAGCTCAGCATTCAAACCAGCGTGCTTCTTCTCGGTGGCAGTCTTAAGGGCTTTGAATTTGGCCTCGAGCTCGTCCAACTCCGCCTGCTTGTTGGTAATGGTCATCACCTTCTCCGAGAGCGCCAACTGTGCCCACGCAGACAGGAAAGACCGGGAGCGGGATTCAAAAAAATTGTTCGCAATTGCCCCAAAACCAATGCTTTTTTAAATCAACAACATATAATTCAATAAAATCACAGCTGTTCGTAAGTACGAATTTTCATTCGACGTCGAGGGAACAACAGATAGCGGGGCATAAGGTGTGGGGTCATTATAAGGGTCACCTCGAGATCGGCGCATTTGTCCTCGATCTCCTTCACGAGTCCCTTCAAGGCAACCCTGTTGTAGACACGAAAGAGGGGTGATAATGTGAGATGCGTTCAGCGCGTATACGATTGTTGCAGCCGGGAGCGCACATTTTTTTGGCAAAATCCTCAACGCTGATGACGACTGGACAACGAATTTCGAAGAATTTGATTGGATGAGCGGTCCTTTCTCCTCGGAGACCACCTGTACAACGACGCTAAATGTGAGCTGTCCCACGTCATAATATATCCTCCGTGGGCCTCCGCAGTGCTTGAGCCCCTTCATTTTAACATCACACTCATATACGTATATTTGCCTTGATCTCTTGCAGTATTCGCGCGCTTCGCCGAGCCGACTGTTGCAGCGATGTTTAAGAAGGTGAGATGCACTTCCTGGCCGCCACGCAACTCATCACACGTCCGCCTTTATATTCCTCTCACCCCTTCTTACTAATTTCCGCTGCGTGCGCGTGTTGATTTTTCGTAGGGATCATCGGTATGTATTTTGCTGCTGCGTGAGGGTTTCGATATACCGGTTATTGGAATGAGATTGGGTTGGGGAATAGGGGGAAGGGATTGCACGAGAAGAGGAATGGCTGGCGATCACAAATAAGAAGAGCTTGATTCATGAAGCACATTGCCCTTTCTAGTGTTACCCGGCGTCTAGTTAGAACTTGGCAATCATTTTTGAGCTCTGACTGGGAGCCTGTGGGAGATGTAACGCGCGAGATGCTGCCTTGGTCTTTCTACCTCGTACGCTGCCCTGCCCCTTTATTTTTGTCGATTGCTTGGCAAGATGTGCCCCCAACGTTTCCTTCAATATTCATGTTAGCGCTCCTGATCTTTTTTTGTAACTCCTAGTGTCTCTCAACCACAATTGATGCGTGTGCGCACATCATCCACGCAGGCGTCCATTAGTGAGCGGGTGCACGCCCTCGAGGACCACGTAGCACAATGCGAGAAAACCATGGGCATCAAAGTAAAGGACTTGCGAGACTTGAATGATGCCCTGGCCAACAAGCAAGCCGAGTACGCAAAATACGAAGCCGCTGCTGACAAAAAGTCGCAAGAGTTGCAGGGTACCATCGACACGACGGTATGTGCCTCAAAAATTAAACTGAAAGCAACACACCATTTGCGTTGGCGCTGCCGAGAAGCGTTTTGTCTCCGTAGTTTTGTGCGTGCCTGTGTTCCATGTTCAATGTCATGCGTTGGCGAAAGGTCGATAGGAAGGGCAACGTGTCATGACACTTCCATTCTATTCATGGAAGACAGACCGAGTTCGAGTTCTTTCCCTGAATTCTAGCGCAGCTCAATCCCCTTAACCTGTCTCTGGTCTCCTTAGCCTTGAGCCATTTTGTCCTTCTTTTCAAACAGATGGAGCTCCTTGACGGCCTCAAGTCGGACGTGGCCGACAACAACGGCGCGTTGAACAGCAAACGCGCGCAGGAGGCCGCCCTCACCGAAAAGGTTTGAAGAACACACGACAAGCTAACACCTTGACCCGTGTACCGAGAGAGATCAAGAGAGACGCCATGTGTAGTTATCACACATCCCTCTACACTCAAAGAAACAACCGACTGGGCACTCATGTGTAGGAATATGTTTCAGATAATGAGATCCATTTTCTTAGATCTTGCTCTGGCTCTCCTTCTTCGTCTTGCTTTTTTCTCATACTCTCTTTTCACCTATTAGTCTTCTTCTTTGACCATCGCACCTTTCTGTCATTTTTTCAACTTTCTCTGTCTTTCAGACCGAAACCGACGACCAAAAGATTGACGTGATGAAGGTGACTCAGTCGGAGAAGGAAGCCATGGTGCAGCAGCTGGAGCAAGCCGGCGTAGAAAACACCGAGCAAATTGCCGAGCTCGAAGAGGCCTCCACCCAGCTGGCCACCGAATTGGACGAAGTTCTGAAAACCATCGAAGAGTCCCGCGCCAAGATCGGTGCGTACGTGGCCCCTTGGCATGAAATGATTAGAAACACATTCCACTGGTTTGGCAGAAAGTGATAGGGGAAGTGGAGAGGGAGGAGGGGTGCTCATTGATGTTCATCTTTCTCGTGGCATGGGCACACCAAATGTTTGTCTGTGATTTTCAACATCTCCTGCGCCCCTTCTTTTTAGCTCACGTTCGTTCCGTGGTTGAAAACCTTTCTTATTTGTTGTTCTTGTCTTTTTTTTTTGTATTTGCAGACAAGTACACGAGCGAGCGCGCTGGACAAAAGAGCGCAGTGCCAGCTGCTATGAGGAAGTAGATGGGCTTCCCATGGGATGTGCTTTCTAAGGGGCTGGGATCTGCTTAGAAAGACAATCGCTAGAGAGGCAATGCGTTGAGTCATCAGAGGGGATCTTTTGATTCTTATAAGTTCATAGGATAATCGACGTAAACACAGCATAAATTCTAACAACGCACAACCGCGCTGCGCGCGCGCGGTTTAGTGCGAGTGCGGAGCGGATTTGCTAATACCTTTTATTTATAACTAAATTCTTGGAGCTTAAAGGCTGCCCTAATACGTACATATCTACATTATACTTGGGTTCTTGTATTGGCAGTCCGTGTTGATATAAAATGTTAAGCCGGAATAGCCGACGGTGCCAGCGGCTGCGTTCTGCCGTTCTGCGTTCTGCTGTCAGTGTGTCAGTGCTGTTCTGCTTGTTGCTTGTAGCTCGTTACGAAAGCGCCTTTCAGCATTGGAAAACTGCAGCTGCGGCCACCTCGGTGCGACACTAGAGTGACACCAGAGGAGAAGCGGAGCTTCCTGGCGCGGCGTGCCCAAGAGACTGAACAACGGCGCGCTCTCTTCAATGCAGAAACAGACGCAGAAACGACTTAAGTCCGGTTTCAAAATTATTTCATGAACAGTTTCCACTTTAGAAGGGGGTGGAAGTATTGTGCTTCCTGC
>Ga0307979_1002539_pt1 | contig 12596 bp, 8 predicted proteins | sample OrgLakmetage1058_FD_201833 | JGI IMG/M metagenome (GOLD analysis project Ga0307979, IMG submission 201833) | Saline water microbial communities from Organic Lake, Antarctica - #1058 | ecosystem: Environmental > Aquatic > Non-marine Saline and Alkaline > Saline | place: Antarctica: Organic Lake...
CGATGAAGAGGATTTGGAGGACGCGAAGAACATGCACGGAGCAGACAAAAAGCACCGGCGACGGCAGATGACACCACGAAAAGAAGCGTTGTACTATGGCTTAAACGCAACCACCGAAGTGCTTCAGCCGCTGCTTGAGACGCGCGTGAAAATAGCTCGGCAGCGGCGGCATGCCCTCAAGGCAGTCAAACTGCCAGTGCGAAGCTCTGATACTCGGTCGCCGTACTTGAGCCGGCTTGGTATAGCACCTAGTCCGCGCATCGGTGCGTCGCCTCGCACGTCTGCTTCGCCTGGTCCGCCCCGCCGCTCGCCTGCTATCGCTCCGAAAGGGCGGTTCAAATGATCCTTGCTTGTGGGTTCCGTATTCCTTTCTCGCATTTAGGCGTGCATAATTACACAGTAAACGGTGGATACTTCATATTTTAAACGCCAGATTCTTTTCTTTATTACTCGATTTTATCTCCAGTAACTAGCAATAAACTTGTATTGAACTCGAACTCCTTGTGTGCGATGTGGGAGTGATATATAATGGTACTCTGGTACCCCAATTCTCCAAGATGCCTGGTTTCGCTGTGCATTCGACGAGCCTGCGCGCGGTATGTGCCATCGCCAAAGCATTATTTACAATTACATCTTACAACTTAATATAATAATATAATAATATCCTTTTGTCTTTTGTATATCTACTACACTTGCGAATGCTCCCGTTGCTGCTGATAATGCTGAACCCTTCCGCTTCTTGTCGTTGCCTATCTACGATTTGCCCCCTCGTTGTATATTGCCTCTCGCCATTCGGCGATCTGATAGTCTTTAATACGCCCTTCGCCCTTCGCCCCTGTCTTGTCTTTCAATTCTGCTGCCAGGAAGAACATTGTGCTGACCCGGGGAGACTGCCTGCAGAATAGAAGGATCTACCTCCCCAAATCCCTCGGCTACTTGCCGGAGGAGCGAACTGCGGATCTGAACCAGAGACCACAGAGGCCCAGCGACCCGCGACCCACGGCCCAGGCGTCGGAGGAGGAGAGTGAGGAGAATGAGGAGGACACGTTTATAATACACTCGACAAAATACAGCACACATTTTCGCATTTTTTTAGGCTGTTAGGAAGGACGTCGTTGCTCCGCTGCAGCTGTAGCTAGCATTTTAGTAAGTAGCCAGGCATCTTGCGCGGTGCTCCAGAAATGGAATCGCTGGGGTTTGAAGAAGGACACCCCGGCGAACTCCAGCCCATACCTCACGAACTAGCGTCGCGCAGTGTTGATGAGTTACCGCTGACAAGCCGCACCTTTCCAGAATGGCAACGGGGCAAGGTCTTCTCCAGAACACATGCAAACTGCTAGTGCATCCTACTATCCGACCGTGATTTTAACACTGCATCTCTATTATTTTGATGGTACAACAGATCCTTGGTCGAGGCGCGCATGGGACGGTATACTTGGGGCGCATCAAGGTCCGTTCTTGCCCGTTTTAATGAAAGTGACCCAATAGTTCGAGAATCTCGGCCTTTTGACACCTCCTCTAGACTTGCCTTATTAGTGGACTATCCGGCGCGCGAGATTCATTCTTTGCTTCATATGATGGCCCTAATTTTCAAGGAATAGTATCCCTGGTTTGCATAATGATAAATCTTTGACATGGTGTCTTTGCATTTTTCGATCTCTGACTTCCGAACTGGCATGAACACAAATTCATACATATTCAGGACACCCTCGAACTGGTGGCAGTGAAGTCTATGCCTATCGACGGAGCCTCTCCCGCTGACGTGGAAGCCATTGAGCACGAAATTCGCATGATCAAGGGGCTTCGTCATCCCAACATTGTGCGCTACCTAGGGACAGAAACTTGCCACAGCGGCCTGCATATCTTTTTGGAGTACGCGCACGGAGGTAGCTTGCGGCAATTGTTGCAGGCAAAGGAGCACGCGCCACTGCCGGAGTCCGTCGCGGCCACGTACACAAGGCAAGTGCTGAGTGGTTTGGCGTATTTGCACGCACACGGCATCACGCACCGCGACATCAAGGGCGCAAACGTGCTCCTCGCGTCGGAAGGCCACTGCAAGCTCGCGGACTTTGGAGCCTCGAAACGGGTGGAAGCGCACAGCGTGGTGTCGGGCTTGAAGGGCACTCCCCACTGGATGGCGCCGGAAGTCATCAAAGGCCTGCAAACGCCGCAGGGGTGGCCGAAAGCCGACGTGTGGTCGGTGGGCTGCACGGCCGTGGAAATGCTCACCGGCCGCGCTCCCTGGCCCCAGTACCCGAACCCCATGGCGGCCATGTACCGCATTGCGAGCGGCGAAGCGCCCCCACTCGACGGCGCAGACGAGAATTTGAGCCCTGAAGCAGTGCTTTTCGTGGCGTCGTGCTGTGCGCAAGACCCGTCAGCGCGCCCCGATGCGTCGCGCTTGCTGGCCACGCATCCCTGGCTCCAAGCGGTTGCAGGAAACAGTGAAGCAACAGCAGCAGCAACTGTCAATGCGCCCGCCGTATTCGATACTTCTAGTGTGGCAGCAAAGAGTGCTGCTGCAGTAACTTCATATTTTTCTGATAGAGATGAGTCCGCGTTGACTACAAAACCGGGGCTAAATGGTGCAATCCAGCCTGGCCACCTGCACATTGACAATTCCATCTTGCACCCAATGACAGGCGACAATCACGAAGAGGACGAAGTTGAATGCTACACTCCTCCTAGTGGGTCGCCAATTGCAGATGCTACGGCTCGTGTAGATTATGAATCTGAGAGGCAAGGTGAAATGCCTGTTTCCGCCGCCGCTGATGAAGATGCTACTGATGGACACGACAGATGGAGAAATTCGAGTAGCAATAGTAGTAGCCAACGTCTTGAAGAAACGGCATCGTTATCTACAGCCGAGGATTCAGCCGTAGTAAGCCAGCATGAAAGAAGAAGAAGAAGAAGAAGAAAAAGTCGAAGTAGAAAGAGTGGTTGCAATGAGACAGATACTAGTAGGAGCAGGAGAGCAGACAACGGAGCAACGGATTGCTGTGGTGGCATTGGTTGCAGCGATTGCGTTGACGACAACAGTGGCAGAAACGGGATCAGTAATGATCGTCGTAATATGATCAGCAATGATGACAATGCTGCTGATGGCAGTAGTAGCGGTATCAATCGTGTGAAAAGAGAAGCAGTGTCAGAGAGTCGCCATGGTTTGAGTGAGGAGTTCGCGGCCGCAAAAATCGACGACTCAAGAGACGCTCTTCAGGCAGTAGGGCTTGACATAGACGTAGGATCAGATCAAAGGCCACGAGGCTCCAAAGGAAGGCGGTCGCACGGCCAAACAAGCCAACATTTCCCTCTAGACGCAATGAATAGCCCTGGAGCAAGCGACAATCGACCTTCACACCCGGCTGTGAAATCGCGCGTTGCATCTTCTCTTCAGGCAGCTGACCATGACATGAATGGTTTCATCAAACACGATGCAGTGTCGAGCAGCTTTGGGGTAGCAGCCGATGCCCAAGGCCTGTCAGCAGATTTGAAAGTAAATACAAGTGCTGCTGAAGCCCACAACGACGAAAATCATGACTCGCGGCGGCAAAGGCGGCGTAGTGGCCGCGCCTCAGGCAGCGCACTATATCAGAGCAAAACACCGGGTGCCAAGGAGCATCGCCTTTACGCGCCTGAACGCACACAAACAACGCTAGAATTTACTTCACAACTCGGCGGGCAAGATGCCAGCAACGGCATCGGCAGCAGCGGCCATAGTGGCGGTAGTGGCGAAGGCGAAGGCAATACTTCCGTTGGAGGAGCTGAAGATGCCTACGCACGCCCATCGGGGGCGGCGTCTGGGCAGCTTCGCAAGCTTGACTTTTTGTTGAGCTTAGAGCGCGCTGCGAGCCATGGCAGTGGACATGCGATACGGCAAGCTGCCGCAGCTGAGCTGGGAAGCGACCACGAGCAACGTCTTTATCACCCTCCTGATAAAATGCGCTACTCCAAGTCGACAGGCACTACGTTATTACCCCCGCTCCTCGACGGTGGCGGTGTAGGTGGTGGGAGCGCGGCAGCTTCAGCCAGGATGGCGCCTCTTGGCGCTTCTTTACATGCTGATTCGCGCAATGCCAACATTGGCGGTGGCGGCTTGAACGGTGGTGGTAGTTTCTCACGGGCGCAGCTGCCGCAGCGACACATTGCGTCTGCGCCATCAGCTCTGATCCACGCTAACAGCCATGTCCACGCATCGCTGCAGGCGTTACCTCCGAATAGTGGCTTGGCACCCCCGAAAATGCTGGCACCAGTGCCTCTGCGGAACTCCTCTCCCACTCCGCTTACCGAGGCACCTCTCGGAAGTTATTTGGGAGATGGGAATTGCCGAAAGTGATCTCTATTTACCTGCCTTGATTGTATTTGCTATGTTTTATTGGCAGGCAGCGCCCTTTTGTTTATAATTTTCAATGAACTCCGGTTTCAAGTATAAGCTGGAATATAGGGTTTCTTATTTTGCGCCAGAAATGAGAAATGTTCCACAGCCATATCAACACTATCACTATTACCGAGATCGCCATCTCCGCCACTAGTTAAGAATTCGTTTACGTTAGACATCGACATTAGCGATGGCAGTTGTTATCTCCCATATCCCTTTGTGCCGCGTTTTGCGTTAAGCACTTCCCTTCTTCATCTGAATACTGAATAAAGAATAAAGGGCCTGCTTTAAACTAGATAAGCAAACAAATAGAAGCCTCCTCTCCCTGGGCGAGCCTCATGTTCAGCTGTGCTTCGCGCGCTTGGCCTTCTGCTCCATACCCGCTGCACGGTGGTGCTTCTTGCTTTCGGCCTTTTTGCTGAGCGAAAACACTCCTTCCAGCCTTTCCCGCGCTTTCGCCTTCTCGGCTCGCCTTGCCTTGTCGGACTCGGCTCGGGCCGCCTTCTTTTCGTTTCGAATCGCGCCGAGCGAGTTGAGGAACGCCAAGCGCTTCCGTTCGGACGGGTCCATTACCACGGCGCGCTGCTTCAAGTACCCGCTCTTGCCCTTGGGAGCCAAGTTTTTCGACTTGGACGCGTAGGGCAGGGCCGCCTCCACTTTGGCCGGTACAGGGATGGGGTTGAACTGGCGCTTGACGCGGGCTACGGGTTTGTAGAGCGAGTCTTTGTTGAGCGGCACCGGCACGTTCGCCTCGCGCCGAAGCTCGGCCACAGTGCGCATCAACGCTGGCCCAGCGCTTGCCTTTTCTTCGCCTTTTTCACCCTCTTCATCTTGTGCCGCCTGCCGCCTGGCCGTCGGAGGTCCCGCGCCCCCGATCTTGCTCTCAGCTCCTTCCTCCTCGTCGTCGTCTTCCTCTTCGATTTCGTGGTCTTCGTCGTCATCGTACTCGCCGTCCACCGCGCCGTCTGTGATCGCCTTGACACTCGGATCAGCGTGCAATTCCGGTGCCGTCAGCAGCGAGGTCACGGGAAGGTAAAACTCGGCCGGGGTCACGGGCACCCACAACCGGCAGCTCACAATGTCCGACATGAGAATTTTGTCTTCGAACACCGCCCGAAAAGTGCCTGGCTCGTCGTGCGGTTGCGACTTCTTCACTTCGCCGCGCAAACCGCTCACGGTGCGAATCTTGGCGCCGCTGAATTTGGCGACTTCCAGAGCACTGTTGAACATGCCTCGAATGAACGCCGTGTTGCGAAACACCTTCACGGGCGAACCTGTCAATTTCAGTTTCTTCACCACCGAGAACGTGTGGTTCAACTCCAGCACGGTGCCAGTGAGCGAGACCCGAAAGCCAGGCGCGCGGTTGCTCAGAGTCTTGAACCCCAACAAGGGAGTACCGGGAGGCACTAAGGGTCCATACATGACGGCTTGGCAGTGCATGTGCTGAGGGGAATACTTGAGGTACCGGTGCCGCTCCCCCTCCAGCTGGTCCTCCATGCAGAGCACCGGGAGGGTTTGGTACCGCCGCCACCCGCACGACACCACCAGCGGGTCCTGGGCTTTCAATAAGCCCCGGTGCCAGCGGTGGCGCCGCACCCGGCAGCGAATCAACCCCAGCCTCGCTTCCTGCTGCCCCACGCCTCCTAACACTACAGGGGTCTGCGGGCGGAAGTGGTTCACGAACTCCACGGCCACTCCCTCGAGCCGCACGCGCACATAGAGGCCCTGGCGGCAGCCTTCGAGCCTCTGCCGGGCAGCTTCGCCGTCGGCGGCAAACTCGTTTGCGTTCAACGCCGCTTGCTCCGCCTTGGCCTCGGCCACCCGCGCCAAGTACTCCTGGGCCTCCGCGTCCTCGGCTTCGGCTTCTTCGGCTTCCTCTTTGCGGCTCAAGTGCTTCTTTTTCGCGGTCAAATGGCCCTTTTTCTTGCCGCCGCCGCCACCACCACCGTTTTCGTCGTCGCTCAAATTCTGGTTGTGTTCGCCGTCGTAAGCCGCGTCAAACTTGACTTTGGTGAGCGCTTTCTTGGCCGCTGTTTCCACTCGGCTCTTCAAGTCAGCGTCCTCGTTATCGTCACCCTCGTTGTTGTCATCATCATCATCATCTTCATCGTCGTCGTCATCTTCACTACCGTCGCTGTCGTCACTTCTTGCGGCAGCAGCCTTTCCCTTCTTCTTTTTACCAGTGGTATTTCCTTGATCAAACACTTCGCCACTTTCGAGGTCTTCAAACTCTCCGTACACCTCTCCGTCGTCGTCGTCGTCGTCTGCACCTTCTCCCTCGTCGCTCTCCTCGTCTTCACTGTTGGAATTACCACCGCCATTACCGTTGGCTTTTCCGTGGCCTAGTCCATCAGATTCTTTGTTATTGCCCCAACCGCCTGTCACGAAGCGACTCTTCACCGCTGCGAAGAGCGCACTCGACTCAAGCGAAGTCAACCAGTCGGAGCCACTACCAAGACCACCACCACCACTACCGCCGCCGCTAGAGCTAGAGTTTGAGCTGCTATCCAATAATTTGCTTGTTTGGTTCCTGCCAGCTGAAGCCGCTGACTTCCCAGCAGTTGTGGCCATTGGCGTCATTCTGGAGGCTGCTGCAGAAGCGCCAAGGGCTCGCTTGCTGCTGTCCAGAGCAGCAGCAGCGCGCTCGCGAGGCGGTGCTTTCACTCCCCGAGGGCGGAAAAAGTCTGCGTCATCGTCATCATCGCCGTCGACATCGTCATCTCCAGCGGCGCCGTTGCCGTCGTCGTCGTCTCCGTAGATGAGCTCCTGCAAGCTGGCGCTCTTGCTCGCGGCGCGCGCCTGGTAATTGGCTTCGGCCCGCTGGGCGAGTTGGCCTTTCCAGCGGACTGCACCTCTAGCGCTGTCGTCTTCGGACTCTTCTTCTGAGTCATCCTCATCGTCATCATCGTCACCATCTTCGTCGTCGTCGTCGTCACTATCATTATCCTCATCGTCTGATCCCTTGGCATCAACTCCTTCTTCCTCGTCGCTTTCACTTCCTTCGCTTTTCTCGTCGTCATCTTCATCCTCCTCACTGCCGCTATCCTCATCATCATCGCCTTGGTCAAGCAACGCCGAACGGTTCTTTTTCGGCTGCTGCCCTGTAAACAGGGGCATTTCCGCTTCGGCCAACTGCAAATCCAAGTTTCCGCTGCCGTCCTGCAAGGACCGCAAAATGCTTGATCCTTTCGACATCCCACCACCGTTCACGCCTCCGGCTGTCTTGTACGCGTCGCTAACCCCTTGGCGGTTGCGGGTGGAGTTTACGTCGAGCATATCGGCTTGGGTGTACTGGACCCTTGCTAAGTCGATGTAGGTAGCGTCGCGGTCCATTTTCACGGTCCCCAAATTGGACATGGGGGCGTACAGCAGCGTTTCCTTCGACTTGAGGCTGGTGCGCCCGCCCTTCTTGGCTGCCTTGCCGTCTTTGCCGTTCTTCGACTCCAGTGCGTCGGGCAAAGGGCAAGGGTCGGGCAAGGCTTCGAGGTCCGCCAAACTGAAATCGCCCACACCCAACAAATGCACGCGAGAATCGTGCCGCAAGTGGCTGCCGCGCACGTAGCCGTACAGCACGACGGAGCGATCCATGGAGGGGTTTTGCAGGGCTAGGTTGGGCGGCGTCACGTCTTCCACGCGGTCTACAAGTAGGTACGGGTGCTGGTTGCGCCACACCAAAGGGCGGTATTTCAGCCGTCCAATTTGAAGCACCATGAGCTTGATTTCACCCCGCAAATATTTGCCGTTCACGACGCCCGACAAGAAAAACATCTTGGCGCCCTGTAAAAGAAAAGAAGAAGATCGAGTCGCAGAAAATTGAGATTTTTTTTGAAGGCGAACACAGTCATAAGACATTTGAAAGAAGGATGTCGCGTGGGTAGCCTAAAGGAAGAGATGTTAAGTGTTTGAATACATGTCGTGTCAAAGTACCTGATAGATTTCCGTCCAGAAGCGGTGCTTGAGGTCTTTCTTGACGGCCGTTAAAGCTTTTTGGCGAGTCATTAGGTCCAAGTGAGTAACGACTCCCATCACTTTCGGAAAGCCGTGCGCCTGGAGCAAATTGAGAAACTCGAATGTTTCCATTTCGAACCCATAACTCCCGTTCACCATCAAGAGCACCAAGTCTGCCGTCTGTCCCGGAAAGCACAATAGATTTTACCCAATGAAGAAAGAAGAATAGTAAATGACGCATGTAAGATCAGGGGAAATATAGTAGCAACCATAGGTTCTCTAAGAACCTTATTGAAACTATAATAACGAGGGAGAACTAGCTCTTTTTTTACCAAGTCTCCATCCTCTACCAACTCGCAGGTGCTCAAGAAACTACATCTACGAACCTTTGCAATGTCAATCATAGCATTCAAGTCTGTCGCTGGAACTTCAAAAAAAGTCAAACGCTTCTTTTTGCCGGCTACCACGGTAATAGGGCCAGCTACGTCAGTGACAGCCTGGCCGCTGTAAGCCTTCACCAAGGACCTAATCAAAGTCGTCTTGCCGGACCTAGGCGGCCCCATCACTGCGACGAGGCACGGGGGTGGCGCCGCAGCCTCTGTGCGGTCAACTTGCAGCGGAACTTCCTTTTTATGTGCTCGGTCTAGGTTGCGCTGGACTTTCTTTTGGGCACTGCCAATGCTTGACACAGAGAAGGCACGAGGGTTGTGCCGTTCTGGTTTTGCCGGCAGTCCTTTCTTGACATTCTGGCGTTCAGTTTTTCGCTCTGCACGCGGCCCCTTCTTTGGCTGTCTGTGGGGACGAGCAGGTGCGTCGCTCATTGCAGTCTCTGCGCGACGAAGCTCGTGTCGTGTCGCTTAAGAACTTCTTGCCAGCCTGCCTCAAACCAGTAGTCGCTGAAAAAGCGATTACAGCCCACAGTGTGATCGAAATGAGGTGCACGAATATAGTACAAATGAAATATTTACCTTAAAACTCAGCCAGACAGCAAGACACCGAGGAGGTTGTTTGAGAATTCTTGAGGTCGAGAGTCGAGAGTCAGTAGCGGTACCTGCTCGTGTGCACTGAACCCTTTGCATTACTTTCAGAGCAGCCAGCTTGTGAGAGAACATCATGGTCGTTTCGGATATGCAGATTGGCCTATTTATCGGAGCCCTTATGGGAATCGGTATCGGCATTATAATCATGGTCATGGCTGGAGGTGTGTAACACGGACGGGATTTAGAACTTCAATTTACTTCGCTTGTACCCATTTAAAAGAAAAGAGCCCGCGATGAAAATAACTTCGAAGAGAATCAGCTAGTTTGATGCATGAGTATATACACTGTAGGATTTACGCTAACATTCACTGCTTTCAATGCTCTCTCCCCTCTACTACGTGGACCCAGAGGGACGGCAGAAACCGATTAACACAAGCATTAAAAAAGACGAAGCCAAAGTAGTCAACAAGACAACTGTGGTAGACCTGCAAGACAAAGTCAAAGATGGCAAGCCAGTGGCGTATTGCCGCTGTTGGAAGTCGAAGACGTTTCCGTACTGTGACGGCAGCCATGCCAAGTGGAATGAAGCTACGAAGGATAACGTAAGAACGCCTGAAGCCTGTCTAACCTTTGATGCCTACATTGTTCTTCGGAATTCAACTTTCTTGTTTGCAGCGATCCATTGTCTCGCCATTGTGCTAAAATCTTGTTTACTTTCAAACAGGTCGGGCCTCTAGTCGTCACGGGGAAGTAAATGCGTTCTCAGACTCAAATTGATTCACAAATGAATTCGCGCACTTCAAACGTGCACTGTGATCTATGTGTCACAATGGAAATGTATTTCTGCTTCATTGACTACCTGGGATCGCTTATTTTTTTATATATGCTAGGTTAGTGGGATCGGTGTCTCATGGGATATATTGTTAAACGGTTGTAGATTTGATGGACGACAAAAAAAACTTTGATTTATATGACTTAGGTCCCAGATAGTTCCAATCGGAGAAGTTGCCTTCCTCTATCAATAGATTTTTTTTGCCCGAAAGGAAAGCGGCCACGCGATTAAACTCCTCTGCTTCTGTATGTGGGTCCTAGGTCTTGTAGATCGCGGAGTGATGTGCGATGATTGCGATGTGACATGATGTGATGTGTGATGTGCGCATGAATGGTGAATGGCAGAATGGTAAATGGAAGTGGGATGAGAATCGATAGACCAGATGTTACAATGAAATGTTGACAGCTGGTACGTCCGGGCCTCTTGGCTCTCTTGTCAAAACGCAAGGAGACTTACGTCATTTCCTATCTACAATTCAGGCTTGAGCGCAACGCACGCGCGTGCACTTCTGCCCGCGGCGTTGGCTTCTGTGTCATTTGGGTTAGAATTAAATAGTTCGAGTTCGAGTTACAGTTACAGTGTTAACTTAAGGAGACTAGGCCTAATGCGCTGTATATACCTGCGGTATTGGCGCATTCTCTGTGTGAAGTTGGCATGGATGTGTCCGAGCTCGATTTGGAATTTTTATCACAGATATAACAGATAAGATAAGGGCTTCAGGTGCAGCTAGCCTGCTAATCCTACCCGTAAGATCCGATCCAAATGGCTTTGCTAGTGTCTCTCGACCTCTTTATCCAGCTTTGCGTTGCCAGACTACTGTCCCCTCTGGTATGAGATGAAGAGCACTGCCGCAATCCGCAATCCTTATTCCTTTTTCAGCACAGCGAAGAAGAGAAATGAGAAAGGCGAATCCGAGTCTTCGTATTTCATGACGATATCATAATAGAGTAAATTTCATTTTGAAGCTGCTCTTTTTTCCTTTTTTCTCTTCCGCTCCCTCTTCGAATTGCCGTAGCAGTTGTGCAGTTGTTGCCGCGTCGTCAGTTTGCAGTGCCCAGTGCCCCTGGCTCTTCGAATAGATATCCGAATACGTCTGTTCGCAACTCACTAGAAATCACTTAATTTGTGTAGAATCCTCGCGGTTAATTTAAGCGATGAAGGAGAAGCAGGAGAAATACGGAAGGTGGACGGATGAGGAGCACGATCTTTTCTTGGAGGGCCTGGTCAAATTTGGGCGAGATTGGGTCGCAGTTGCGCAATTAGTGAAGACACGATCGACCACTCAGGTCTGTTGCCCTCGTATGCCTCTGAGTTCTTGTGTGACAGTATCCAACTTTTGTTCTGGCCACTTGTATCATTCATAATGCGGAAGTGTTCTGCCATTGTTCGAAGGTGCGTTCTCACGCTCAAAAGCACTTCCTGAAAGATAGCGCCCCCAAGAGACCTCAGGGCAGTGGTAATGACGACGGCATCAAAAGGCCGCGCTTAATAGTACCGATTATCGCGGACCTCCGTCGCTCGATTCCAGCGCTCGGCGGCAGCCTTAGCACTAGTAGCGCCAGTGCTAGTAATAATAGTAGTAGCAGTACTAGCGCTGAATCAACTCCGAACTCCAATGAGGCGGACGCTCATTCCACGGACGATGGCTCCGCGGCCGATGCCTTGAGATCGCTGAGGTGCTTAGCTTCAGCCGCAACGGAAGCGACCGACATGCCGTGCACCGCAATGCCTCCGCCGAGGCCGGTTCAACTGGACCAAATTCACGTGCCGCCAGAAGAGAGCCGGAGCGATGACGCCTTCCCACCGCCGCCGGCCGTCAACCCTAGACTCAAGGCGTCCTGTTCGTCCATAAGCGTGAGTTCTTGAAATAGTATTTTTATGGGTTCAAGTCGGATTATCACAATTCACTGCTGAAGTTTCTCATCGCCGTTGTTGCTTTCCCTCTCGATGAAGGTCGTGGACGATGCCACTTTCAAGGCTTTAGCAGAATGACTCAGCAAGAAGAAGCTTTCCTTGTGCTAGTCGCCGTTTGGTTCTCGCCTGGGCAATACCGTGCACTTGATGGAGGTCTTTCGTCCTCTGACTTGTAGCAGTTTTTGAAATAGAGAACCAACTTAATTATGAAGTCAACTGCCACTGTCCAGCCGTTTCATCTCCTGGGTCAACAAGACCTGGAAGACTAGCTCTGAGCTGATTGCGCTAGGACTATTCAAATATTTTTTTCTGTTGTTGCATGAGCATTGGGAATGCCGGTGGGGAAGGGGATGTGGTGTTTGCTTCATTTTTTTCTCGTTTAAATGGCAATAAAACCTTTCGCCTTCCCGCGAAGCCTACGTGTCGGAATGCGATTCCTAATTGCGGCCGACATCGTCAAACATCCACTGGGCAGCATGCTCGCACGGCGAGCTGGATGCGAACAGACCGAGCCAAGGGCTCAAACAAGGGAACTTCGGAAAGTTCC
>Ga0307979_1002540_pt1 | contig 12596 bp, 15 predicted proteins | sample OrgLakmetage1058_FD_201833 | JGI IMG/M metagenome (GOLD analysis project Ga0307979, IMG submission 201833) | Saline water microbial communities from Organic Lake, Antarctica - #1058 | ecosystem: Environmental > Aquatic > Non-marine Saline and Alkaline > Saline | place: Antarctica: Organic Lake...
CTGAGATGAGACACAAGTGAACACAAAAACGACGCCTTCTTGGAATTCGGCAATGAAAACTTCACACATCCTTAGGGGCAAAACGTGCAAATAAAAAGCTAGCTAGACAAAACGCTCGAATCTTGGATCAAGTACCTGGAAAGGCTGCGGATTAGGCAGAGCATCTAAAAGGCATGATGAAGCGAACGACGAGTTGTCAGCACCGCCAAAGAACTCTTCTTCTAAATCTTCAAAGCTCATCGTCGAGGCAGAAACCAAAGAGACAAAGCAGGCCCTGGGAAATTGTACGTCGGTATTTTGTAGCTCCTCGCAAGACTCTATCTACATCTATGTATTGACCTTGACCTAAGTATTTTGCCATTTGCGAAGTTGAGTTTTAATCATGACCTCCTCGATGCGCTTGTAACCTGCTCTCGATAGAGTCTAGTAAGCAAATTGTGAGTGTGCTATTAATTTCCAGACATTAGCAGGATTATAACAAGGTTGCAAGTTCAGCTTAGCAGAATGCAGCGAAGCAGAACTATAGCACCTTTCTTGACACGACAGCACGACAGACTTTCCTCTTTTCCTCTTCCACTCTCGCTTCCGCCTGCAAACACGCAAACAGCTTTCTTCTGTTCGTTCGTTCTTGTTTCATTCGTAAAAAGAAAAGAAGGTTGAGAAGAAGAGAAGCAGCGAAAGGAATACATTGTAGAAGCGATGACAGTGACACAGTGACACAATGAATAACACCATGACACCATCAACAAAAGCGAAGAGCAAATTAAAAAAGGATCTAAGCTAAGATGCAATTATTAACACTTTGCAGTTCTAGTCCACAGCGACCAATCTATTGGTAGCAATGCGCTCACTCATCGTGGGGTCATTAAGGAATATATCTGCGAGAGGCAACAACCAAAGACTTGACGCTTCATTTGAGAGCTGTAGCTCTAGGCTGCGTCTTCGAGGGGTTCGTCGCGGTCGCCGTGTTAGTTCCGCGAACAGAATTAATCGTAGCAACGGGCTCGCCCATGAGGGCCAAGAAATGAGGAGAAGTTGGGTTCAGTGGTTTGCATCGAATATGTGGTTCCGCCGGGGGCTGCGTGCTCTTCGTATTGGCGTAGTATCTTTTGGTCTCTACCGCATCGGGTAAGAATATCTGTATAAGTTAAATTATTTTCTCTACACGTTGAGCTACTGTTCAATGGCAGTTGTTTCTTCGCAGCAATGAATATCGTAAGCCTGCTTTTGAGCGTCGACGTTTTCAAATAGGTACTCAAACGGAGTCGACGACTATGTGCGAGACCCAGATAAACAAGATCAACGGATGGTAAGAATGCTTGCTGCTTGTGTTTTATCTACTCATTCCTGCGTACTTGATTTATTTCTTCAAAATTTGCTTTAGGTATCGCGAACACTCCGGAGTGAAGAATGCCCCGGGTACGAAACAGTACATTCAAACGGCTTCGACAATTCTACAAAGGTGGTCTTCTTCAAAAGTTTATACTTAAATATATATTATTCAGACCTCAGTGTGACTTCATTTGGGATTTTTGGGATTACGGCCAGGTTGATTTACGCACTGGCAAGACTGCAGAGGGCTCGATGAGTTCTGAGATGGCCACCGTCCAGAGAGTTGGCAATCGATTAATCTCTGCTGCACGGTTTGTTTACGTGCTTGTACAATGCTACAGACTTTTATTTTTCCCTGACGAATATAATTCTTCTATGCAAGTCGACATGTTTGACCATGAGCACGATCATAACAATATTTATCACTGAACACAGGCTCCATGTGAAGGATGTTCTTATGGCCTCGAGCTCTCTTGCCATGGGAGAGGTCGTCAAGTTAAAAGACCGAGACGTGACGGTAGTTCGTCTTTACACTGGCGTCGCTGGATCTCGGGATGCACTATACGTGATTGCAGATCAGCCCTCTACGTTGGATACTTTTTGGTGGAGCTTGCAAAAAATGGCGATGCAATTGACAACAAAGAAAGTCGTGCAAGACGTGCCTATCACCAGAAGAGACACCTCAGAGATGGCCGCTACTGAGGCAGCAATCTTACCTAAGCTCTCACCCGGGCAGTGCGTAGTCCCGCGACATGAACTGCAGTCAGCTCATGACGATATGCTTGCGACATCACTACGCGTCTTGGAGCGCCGTTGGAATTTCTTCATGTTCGTAAACACTGCACTTATGAGACATAACTTCGTCATTTCTCTTACTCGCCAAAGTTGGCTTATCAAATTTCAGAAATGCGTTCTTTTAGAGCAATATATCCCAGTATCATGAAATACGTTATATAGCTTCGACCACACTCTCATTCCTGTGAGGAATCATGTCAGATTTGAGTCGCCAGATCCGAATGCCTTCGTCGATGGGCTCAATGTGTTCATTGCGTCGGCACTGGTTCGAGGCTTTTGCTCCAACGACGACGAACTTGCCATGGTGCTCATTTTGTATCATGCATTTTGTGCAATTTTCGAATAATTAATTGTTTAATCTTTCGCAGCATTGCCGCTTGATATTGTCTATGCCGCTCTTGATATCTTAGGCCCATTCTTTCATTCTTATGAAAGGCCATTGCGTTTGTATTTGATTAATTTTTGTTAGTTGATGGGCCATGAATTAGCTCACACGATTTTGCACCATGGCGGCCAAGACTGGAGCAACATGGCGACAGCTTTGATCGTGCAGCTGTTGTTGCTGAGTGTGCTTGACTCTACCGGTGTCGGCACTTTATTTTGGGAACTCTTCGGGACCGGCACAATTTTTTGTACCTTAAGCTTCAAGCGATTTGCGTTCTTGGTACCCTCGACACGTGCTTGTGAGTCAGAAGCAGATTTGCTGGGCTTGGACCTGGTTTCAAAAGCGCGCTACAATCCATCGAGAGCAGTTGATTTGTTTCAGCGCTTCAAAGCTTTTGAACGCACTCATGGGGTGAGCAGCAATGTGCGATCGTGAGATCTTCCGATCAACTGCATGTTTTGCACTGCAATTACTTATTTGTTGACTCCAAGTTTTTCTTTCTTTTTGATACTTGAATTTTGAAGGTTTACGGTAATCGCGTTTGGGACTCAAACCACCCACCAACCGCAGAGCGTGTAGCAGCAATTTTAAAAGCTACTCCGAACGCAATGCTCGCTTACCAGGTTACCATGTGAATTGCTTTTGCCTGTTTCCGTGTTTCAATTGAGACCTAAGGACGCTCTTTGAGCTATTCAGGAAATTGCATGACCTTAGTTTTTAAACTTTCTTTGTCAACATGTGTTTCCTATCAGGCCGCTGGCGGGTCCGTAGTAAACCATGAACTCAGCGAAAAAGAAAAGGAAGATGAAAGTACATCACTCAATAGAAATAAATTTAGCCATCTTCGGAGATAGCTGCTGGAGAAAAGTAGTCGATGAGGCATTTCATACGTCGGCCTACGTCAAGACTGTCTGTAATTCTTTACTTCTTTGCGTGTGGTGGCTGATGTGATTGTGGTTTTGATTTGCCGTTTCCTATGGCCATCAGTCAATCATGGAATTATGTAGTTTGGCAGCTATTTGATGAATTAAGATCAAATGTCTAAAACCCGTTATTTTGAAATCGAGTTACTGCCTAATGCATAGGAGCTTTAGCCAGTTTATTAATAGCAATCGAACAAAGACAAGGCTTTTTGGTTGTGCCCAAATCACGAGATGTGGCTTACTATTTGATATCACATCAGACAGAAGTAAGCTTTGGATCTCCATATCCTTTTTGAGAAGACGGTACCTCCGCCGACGCGCGTTTCTGCTTAGGCCGTGGAGGATCCATCACGTTTTGTCCGCGAATCCCTCGAAATCTGCTCAGCAGCGGTTGGTCACTCGGCTTCAGTGGCTGTTGGTTCTCCAGTTGCGCTAGTTCTTGTGGACGCTGTGACTGAGCTTCTAAACGCACGACTTTGCTGCCTTGTTCTCCTCCGAGTGAGGCAAAGTAAATGTGCGCAAAATCAAAGAGTTTTTGCAAGTGGCTCTCTACAATTGCGTCGTTCTCGTTGATTCGCAAAGTTGCCGCGGATCCGTCTCGAGAAGTAGACCCAGCTGCAAGGAGAGTACGATCGATGGCCTGCGCCGAAGTAGGCTCATCTGCTGCAATGGTGGCATCATTGAGAGCATTTTCAAACCAAGCGCGAAACTGGGCGTAAAGTTGCCCCCCTACATATGTCGGCATTGCGGAATATTTTGAGGTTGCATTGGCCGAAGTACAAGCAGCCTCAGGCAACGCCTGCTCTGCCAAAAAAGCTTCAAGAAAATCCTCAAGCACAACCGCAACTCCACCATCTTTCCTTACTCCGTTGCTTTTAATGGCAGAAGGACTAGCAGCGTCGGCCGCCAGTGCAGCAGCTTGCTCTAGGGGAAGCCATAAGCGCTTGTATACTGAAATAGAGGTGGCTTCATCCGAAAAAGAGCCGAGCACCTTGCGGCAAACAAAGTAGACAGACAGAAGCAAAATAGAAAAAATTGTGAACTTCGTCTTGAGCGAAGATTTTAAAAAAATGCGCGTAAGATTTGGACACAGCAATCCTAGGTTGTTGTTGAAGTATATTAGATCACAGCGTGCATACCAGATTGCGAACGAAGTCAGCTGCCCCCATATCCGCGTACTCCGACCGGCGATGTGGGCGGCAGCAGGTTGCATCGCGCTGCGCCAGCCTCTCAAAGATTATGGCCAAGTCATCTGTGCCGTCGGTGGAATTCGAGTTTGAGCTCATCGTGATGGGGAAATAAAGCCACTGGAGGCCCCCAAGCATGGCGGTCGCAAGAGCACGAAGCTCCTCATCGTTCCTCGACTGCAGTTCTTGCAAGAAGTACGCTTTCGCTTCAGCTGGCCGCCGCCAAGCCACAGATTGCTGCAAACTTTTGGCACTACCGCCATGCACCTCATGCATACTGCTATTACCGCTGCTGCACCTCGTGCTAGGATTGCTTTGAGAGCAGCTGATGCCGGCAGGAGCCAAGTCGGGTGGCAGTGTGGCCACATAGAATGAGGCACGGTCACAGTAGGTTGGCACAACAGCAGCGAATGACAATTCTTCACCCTCGTCGACCAAGATGGTCTTCTTTGTCTCCAAAGAAGCCGCCAGCTTTGAGGAAGTCCATGAGGCTAAAGCTGCATGGTCCGGGAACAGGAGTCGATTGATATCGGCAATAATGGACTCAGAAGGGTTGCGCTGCAGCATAACATCACGCAATGAAGCTAAAAGAAGAACACAAGTGGTGTGCCTTTGTTGGCCATCAATTACAAGTCCTTCGTAGGGGCTGTCAGGCTTTACGGCACATGTGATACGGCCGAGGGCATGTGTTGACTTGAGGCCCTTGGCAACTTTGCTCACATCTCCGAGCAAAGTGCGCCATTGCTCACGCGCCCAGCAGTACCGACGTTGAAATATGGGTATGCGCAGCTTTGTCTGGAGTAAATCTTTGACAGTTATCACGCGAACCGCATCGGCTTTAGCTGTACAGATTAGATTTGGATTCGCGCGAGCAACTTTGCCTTGAAATGAATGTGGGTTTACGGCGTTGTTAGACATCACTGAATCGAAGAGAAATGATTCTCGATGTTTTGAAGTACCAAGACAAGTATCAATCAGAGCGCCAACCGAGCTATTACGATTGTCGTTCCTTCTCTTTACTCGAACACTCGTCGACCAGTTAGACAGCGCTTGGAGCTTCGACCAACAAGACCTACTCGACCACTCGCTCTTCAAGCTGTTGTAGTATCATTGTATCTTGCCAAGATATTTCGGGGAAAGAGGAGAGAACACTACTGTACTGTACTGTTGTGTAAGTAGTAGCACCAGTCTGTCTAATCTGTTGATCCTTCCTTTCTCAAGCTTTATAGAGTTCTCCTACGGAGCTGAAGCTCCTAGAGGGTATAAAGCTCACTTCAATCATTCTGCATAGTTCAAGGTATTGGAAATTGGATTAAGCAACGATACGCAGTGCGCGGTGTTGAATCCAGGATAGGTTGTGTTTAAACGACTCCCGGACTCCCTGTCGTCTGTCGTTCGAACTGAACCCTGGCTATTTCCGCTTCTTTGGGGCAGTAAATCTGTCTAATCAATGGTGTATTATCATATATATCCTCCCCAGATAAATCCTATCTTCATTTCCCCCTATAAGTATAATTCCCTTCACGAGCATACACATATCCATATCTGTACTACAGTATGCAGCTCTAGTGCATTCTTTATGTGCCTCTGTGACTGCTGTGTACTTGCCTTTCCTTGATTTTGGGAGAGTATTAACTAGACTAGACTAGGCAGTCAACAGTACTGCATCTTTGATCTTTGGGGGATACGGCCCAGGGGGATTGGGGATTGTGGAGATTGATCGCCTCTTTACGTGTCAATTAAGGACTATAGATTTATCTATGCAGCTGCAAGTGGATTGCACTACGGATATATCCAGCGCCTTTGCAGGCGTAACCTTTTGCAGGCGCGACTTCTCCGGCGTGGTTTACGTGGTAAAATCGTCGGCTTTTGGTGAGCGGCTCAAGGTTTCGCACGCCCTTGGCCTCTAACGAGGAAGTTGGGTATATGGGGGTGTATGTGTGCTGGGGGGTACACGCCCTTGCCTCGAATCTCGAGGCGGGGTGCACTTCCAAATGCATGCATTTCCCCCAAATACCCAGACTTGCCTGTTTATTAGTATTAGTGTTAGTTACCATCGAAGTGGAGCACCGGTTCGGCTACTTGTGTTGCTGAGTGTGCCAAAGCGCACTATGCCAGCAAGTTGTGAGGTGCGAAGCGATATCAATCCGCACAGCTGATGGAGCAGCGGAGCCTGCATCCAATAGCTGTGCCCGCGAGGCGCAACAGCAGTGGCAGTTGCCAGCACGAGCAGAAGAACAGAAGAAACAAGAACGAAGAGCCAACTACAGCATATCACAACGAGTATATTATATTCGGGGACTGCGATTCAGGAGCCGACACGATTCGCGAAAGCACAAAATATTGTTTGCCACATGGAAGTGACCAACAATGTACTCATGTCAGAACAGCAGTCCCATTGAATTTTTCTTTTTACCCTTCGGGAGGGGGGTACACGCCCTTGCCTCGAATCTCGAGGCGGGGTGCACTTCCAAATGGAGTGCAGGGGGATTGTGCGTGCGTCTGCGTCTGCGTCCGCGTCTGTGATCAGTGGTTGAATGTGGTCAGCAGTCTTTTATCTTGTGGTTGTGCGAATGCGCGTCGCTTGACTGCGCGCGGGCACCTGGGTCGCGACGGTGGGGTCATAACGAAGAAAAACGAAGGGCGCGGCTTGCGAGAATGCTTTTAGCTTTATCTCTTGTCTTTTGTTTTGTGTATAGCGCCCGGGGCCCGACCGGCAGCCTACAATCGGTCGCTGGCAGCTACTTCGGTTTACAGAGCGGAATGCGGAGTGGGCTGTTTCTTTCGGTGATTTTTGGAGACTTATTATGCGCCCTTTTTGAAGCAGGTCCCGAAGGGCCGGAATTAGAGGGCTAACAGGTAGAGAAGAAAAGCAAAGCAGCGCCAACAGAACCTATGAAGCTAATCAGGCGCACATGCCCTTTTTAATGGTTCCAAAGAAAAGCGCATGGTAATACCTAATATCTAAGCATCCCTCGTAGTTCGGCTGGGGGCCGGCAGAGTCTAAAACTTTCACCAGTTTCATCGCTTCGCCATAATTTTTTGTCCCTCATTTCACCAATCCCTGCTGGTTTCTTTGCACTGCCCGTTTCGCCTCACTCTCAAACGCCCCCACACCTTCGACCATGCGGCTGTAGAGCTGCTCCAGCTGCTCTTCGGAAGCGCCTGATTCCAGACCCTTTTCAAACGCTGCAGCCTGAAGTTGAAGAAGTTTTTGAAAAGAAGACACATGTGGGAAGATGGATCAACAACATCGAAGAGTAGCAACATGGTCAAGAAGAGAGAGGAAGCAATCCAGTACGACCAGTTCTACCAAAAAGAAGAGCTGGAAGAGGAATCAATCGAGAAACTATGGAACCGTTGCTTTTCAAACAAACTGAGAAGAAAAAAATGCATCTCTTTCTCCTTCTTTCGTAAGGCACGTACCGCAGGCTCGCATACAATCTGGGCCGTGCAGTAAGTCAGCGCCATGTAGGCCCGGCTGCAGTCTTCTTCGCCCTGGCACCCGTCGGCGCGCGCGCGGCAACCGCCACAGGCAGCCGCCAGGCGCTCGCTCACCTGAACAAGTGAAAGGATGAAAATACAGGGAGAAAAAAAGAGGGGGGGGTCAACAGATTCAAGAGATCGCAAGTGCGTCTACTAGGCCACTTTTTTTCTGTGTATTCTCAACATTCTTTCCTTTTTCTATTCACGCACCGCTGCGAGATCAGGAGGCAGCCCGGGTTCCTTCCACAAGCGCCCTTGCTCCAGCGCCGCAGTGGTTTTCTCGGCTTCAGTGCCTGCAGCTCTGGCTTGCGCCGCCACTTTCGCCATCGATCCGTTGGGCGTTAGCCGTTGCCCATCTGTAGTGTCCGCGCGCGGCATGATGCCCCAGCTGGCCACCGTGGCGGCAAGCTTTTTGCCCCACCCAGCTTCGCTTCCTCCGTCGTCCGCGGGGCCGTACTTGTGGGCGCCCGGCCGGTCGCGCGGCTGGGTCAGCGGCAAGTGCATGAAGTCGTCGAGCGGCTGGTCGGGCGCCAGCACGCTGGCCAAGGGCATTTTCACGACGCGGTTGAACAAGGCATGGGGGGTATCGAGGGCCGGCCGCACGTCGACCACGATGGACCTCACCGACTGCGTGTCGTGCAAGCTCGGCGCACCGTCCGCGTCAACGCCGTTGTCGTCGTGGTAGTAATCGATCACGTAACTGGCCGCGACAAAAGACAACAAGAACGACAATTCCCACCGAAGTAAGAGTAAGAAATGTAAAAAGGAGGGATAGGAAGGATTGAAGTCGGTGAAAAGGTACAAAGCAACGAAACAACAAAACAAAAAGGAAAAAAAAAAGCGAAGTCGACAGAAAAATTGAGAGAAAGTTCAGCGCAACAATGGGAGGATATTTGATCAGGCACATCGCTGTCCAGAAACCATTTTAAACCTCTTCCTGGCCCTCTTGCATCAGTTCAAAACCCTTCCTCTGATAACGCCTCCCCAAATCAAGCTTCACTCCCAAAACAGCATTCGATGAGCAGACGCACCGCACTTCCTCGCCATCATCGCGCAGCACTACCCAGTCGTGCCGGTCAAAAGGCAGCGGGCAACCGAGCACCACTTGCTTCAGCAGGGCTTTCGGCGAGGTATCGTGCGGGCGGCCTGTGAACCTCAGGAGCTTCGGTGGTTCGGCCTTCACCTGACTCGACGGTTGGCCGGTGCTGAGTGCTTCCCAGGCCAGCACTGACATCCAGGTTGACTCGTTCATGTTGTTATGAATGGCGACCACCATGTCCATGTCGCCTTCCGACGCCCCGCTCGTTTTGTTCTTGCGCACCATGGCGTTCCAAAACATTTGCGGCGACGGGTACTCCCACGTGGCGCCAGCGCTGGCGCCAGCGGCGTCGCCTTTGGGAATGGTGCTTTTGACCCGCGTCGTGTCTAGAGAGGCAGCCTGGCCTGGAGCAGCGTCCTGCAGAGGTGTAGAAGGCATGTTGTTCTTTGGATTGAGGCCTGCTGCGTCAGCTGTTTCCTTCTTGCCACCCCAGCGAAAGGCCCAAGCCTGCCGGGTCTCCTCTGACACAGGACATTCCGCGACGGATGATCCAGCTGGAGATTTAGAGGCAGCAGGCACTTGAGCACTCTCAGGGGCACTGGCTCCCGCAACTGGTGCCGGTGTACTAAGCTTGTTTCCCATCAATAAAAAGGAGCAGCACTAGTAGAACCAGGAGTACTGATGGAAAGAGTTTTAGTCCGCCTGCTACTCGAGCTCGTAGTAGTCAAAAAGCTATTCGCTGTTAGCTGTTTGCTCGCTTTGCTGACTCACACTTTCCTTTTCATATACTACATTAGTGCACATTATTCGTTTCAAAACCATATATAAGTATACAGGGTGGTCAGGAAAAGTTTTTGTGTGCATTCGTCTTCAAAAGCTCACCACTTTCGCCACCACAAGGAGGCTTGTCGGGTGTCCGCGTGGGCTTGTGGCTTGCACAGTTGCTCGAGAGCCGCCACAATCCGTGAATGCTTCGAGAGATTGCACGCGTGCCTGATAGAAATAGTAATTTGGACGGTCATCTGATGGATAGCGAAATGTAAGTAGCGTTTGCGTTACTAGCTAGAGCAACTGTATTAGTGCTATTCTTTTTACACATGCTTGCTTTCTCGCGCTACAGACGACAGCGTTCGCCACGAGCGCCTTTAAGCGCAAGTGGGTTCGAAAAAGAGGTAAGTTACAAAGTTATCTGCTAGGCTTCAGTATGTTGCGTTACCAACATTTTAGCATGCTTGGCTCGTGTTCCTACACGATTCAAATTCGTAGGGCGAGAAAATTCAAACTGACATGAAGGCACACAGCCATGTACAGTACTTATTTATATTCAATTGGATAGAATAGTTGCGTTGAACGTATTATGCGAGTTGCGCTATGAAGCACATGGCCTCGTTACTAATTTATTCTGCAATCCATAACCACTGACATGTGCGCTCGACGGTTGCCTCTCAGAAAAATGAGGGTCAAGGTGCACCCTTTGAAGCACGAGGAGCTAACACAAGCTCGCTTGAGAAGGGGGCAATGCCAAGACATGCAGGAGGCAGTGCCAGAAGTCTAGGAAGCTCCGCCCCCAGGAGTGGCAACCTTTCAGCACACGAGCGACAACAGCAAACATGGCACGGTGCGTCACCTAGCCAGCGGCAGCAGGTGGACTCCTCAGCTGCTGCCACCACCGCTGCCGCTGGTGCTGGTGCGGATGCACAGGGTTCGTGTACAAGCGGCGACAGCTGGATCGGGCCCAACGGCGAAGGGCAGTACATGTGCCCGTGGCCCAAGTGCGATGCTTTGTGCCGAAGCAAGCGAGACCGCATGGTGCACTTGCGCGCCCACCGCCGCCACTCCCGCAGCTGCATCCGGTACGACGACTCCGCAGCGAAAGATGTACCACCAGCGCTCCTGTGCCCCATCAGCAACAAGGTGAGTGTTTGCTGGCGTAGTTTATGATCATAGTGTTTGCTGGCGTAGTTTATATGCTTAGTGTCACTTAGCTTACCTCTGATCTCTTTCAAGCCTCTTGCTGTTTCTCATTGGAAACACTTTTAACAAAATCTTTCTTCCCTTCGCTTCCTCTGTGGGACGTTTCTTTCGCAAAGCTCATGTTTGAAGCAGTGATCAGCGCCTACGACGGCCACACCTACAACCGTAGTGCTCTTGAAGCGAGGCTAGGTCACGGCTCTTTACCGTACCACAGCGCCGCATATCGCGACCGCAGCCCTAGCATGAGCCGCAGCATTAGCAGCAGCGGCGGCTACGGCGGTGGTTACGGCGGCGATGAGAGCAGGGGGCGCAGAGACGAGCTAGGGCGAGACCGAAGCCGGGACCGGGACCTAGGAGGAGGTCGAAGCGGCGGCGACGGGCGCAATAGTGACGGGCACAACTTAGCCATGAAGCACGCCAAGGGCAGCAGCAGCAGCAGCAGTGCCCCTTCGCAACACGACAGCAGTAGCTCTCGCCGCGGAGGCAGTGGCAGCAGCCGTTTTTCTGAGGGACCGCACCATGGCGGAAGCGCGGCTCCGGCGCTGGTGCCAAACTGGGCGGTGCGGCGGCTGCTGCACGAGTGGTGCCGTTGCGTGGGGCTTGAGCCGCCGCCTTCCACTGCGCCCGACCGCTTCCCGCCGCATGCGCTGCTGCCGCACGACAAGGCATCATCGAGCTTCGGCGCTGCTGCTGTCGCTGCTGCCAAAAGTGACGCTCAATCCGCGGCCGAAAGTTTGGGCGCTGCCCTGGCGGCAGTCTCAACCACCACCTCGCCTCGAAGGGCGAAGAAAGGGGGAGCTGGCGCCGCTGCCACCACGAGTAGTGCAGGAGCCATGGATGGATCGTCCTCGGACGAGTCGGACGAAGAAGACTTCGCGCCTGGAGCCCTGCCGCCGACGTCATCCTCCAAGGACCCCGAGGGCAAGTGGGCGATTCGGAGCCCCGCGGGGACCTTGGCACCGGAAGCACCGTCCTCGTCGTCGTTGGCTTCGTCGTCGTCATCGTCGTCGTGTTCGTCGTCCGCTACAGGGGTTTCGGGAACAGGCGCCCCCACCGGCGGTCGGCGAAAGCGCAAATCAGCCGCCGCCGCTGCTGCTGCTCCACCCCCCGTGCCCGTCAGCACCGCCCTCGGTCCCGACGGGATTCGCGTCAAGCGGCGGCCTGGTCACGGCGTGGCAACGACCGCTCTGCCGCCCGCCGAGCTCGCGGCGTTTTACGGAATTGCGCCGCCACCACCACCACCGAGTTCTCAAGATGTTGAGGAGCCTAAGAACGAAAATAGTGGCAAGAAAGGCAGCAGCAGCAGAAAAGGTGCCAATTCAAGTTCTGTGAAGGACGGGAAGAACAAAGAAGACCAAGCTACTGCGTCGAAGAAAGGGCGGCTTTCGTCTGAAGGCACTGACGTGTAAGTCTTTCTTTGGTTCACTTTCTTGTACTTGTATCTTGCACTTTTTTTGTTGCTTTTTTACTTCCTC
>Ga0307979_1002543_pt1 | contig 12586 bp, 16 predicted proteins | sample OrgLakmetage1058_FD_201833 | JGI IMG/M metagenome (GOLD analysis project Ga0307979, IMG submission 201833) | Saline water microbial communities from Organic Lake, Antarctica - #1058 | ecosystem: Environmental > Aquatic > Non-marine Saline and Alkaline > Saline | place: Antarctica: Organic Lake...
CCTCCTGAATCATTCCGCACTTGCTTTGTTTGCGCAACGCACGCGCATTCCCACTTCTGCCCGCAGCATTGGCTTCTGTGCCATTTGGGTTTGTATTAGTTCGAGTTCCTTGACGTCTTGTTGATTGTACCTATTGGCATTGATCTTGAATCTATTGCAGGGCCAGTTGCAGTTGCGGTTACAAGCATTAAGTAAGCATAAAACCCCATGCTCTTAGGCCGATTCTTGGCTCCTGTATACCCCCCCCCCCCCTCCTTGTTCCTTGACGAGTAGCGCCCTCCACAGAGCAAAGAAGAGGGCAATAAGCACATGGCTCTACGACTATGGCCCCGTAATTTGCTCCCCTTCGTTTATTCTAAAAATTATTGAATTTTGCCCCTCGGATCTCGTATTCTGAACGCGAGTGTATCTTAATGCCTAAAACACCCTCGGATGTATACAAACCCAAATAGCGTGCTCTCAGCCCATATGACGCAGAAGCCAATGTCAAAAGTGTACGCGCGTGCGTTCGATCTCTTTCTCCGAGTTGCTCCTGCTCCTGTTTTTCCTATGCCATTCGTTTTTATACCGTATAATAGAAGTGGTTCCCTCGGAACATTATGCGATATCGTACAACTGAAGTGGGTGTAGCAAAACCGGAACACACCGTTGCTTATTGGGAGCTCTCTTCCTGACCGTCAGCTGTCAGCTGCCAGCTGCCCTTTCTGTTCATTCCTTACTTTTTAACAAAAACCGGCCAATATAGTGCACCCACCTCTGGCTCTTTGGCATTCGCAAAGACCTACTTGATAGTATTCGGATTTCTCCTATGTCCCATGTGCTATGCGGGGCGGGTTCGCAGTACCCTGGCCATTTTTTTCGCACAACTGCTGTGCGTATACAAATAACCCCCTGTAAGACTTGAAGAAGATGGGTGTTACGAAGAGGGTTTTCATGCTTGTCTGCAGGAATCTTGGTCACATTTCTCGGAAGTGCCTCCTTCAGGTGTACTTTTTGAGAGGTCAAGCAAGGAGGAGTGAAGATAGCGTGTGGCTCCAGGCTTCTGAGGCAAGCCACGGGCTAAAACTCTCGAGACAGTTGCGCATATTTCCACAGCGTTTCAAGTAAGTACTCTTTAGAGCCCGGAAGTTTCTGAGCTCGTAACATTTTGTGCCCCTGCTGTCTCCTCCGTACTGGATATTTACTTCCGAGTCTCGAACAATCCCTCAACCCCTGATGGCAGAGATGAGCGACAACGAGGGGGACTTCGACATGGATACAATTGACGCGCCAGAAGGCGAGCCTATCCTAGCCTCTGTAGTCGACGACTACACCGTCAAGGATTCCCATTTCGACCAAGGGTTACCCGGCCGGGTATGGTATTTAAGGGTGTACTTGTGAAGTGATCCCATGTGCAGAAATCCTTCTCTCTTATTCGCACTTATTTATTTGTTGCGCCGCACCTATGCGCTTCGACTCTCTATTTTTGGTCTATGCATTGCACAATGCTCCATTTCCCCTTCTTATTCCCTCGCTGTCATACGTGTGTGTGCGTATTTCCCTATAATAACCTGGGTATGTGGACTGGGGTTGTGTGGCTGATGTGTGTGGGCTGGTGCGTAGGCACAAGGAGCAGCAGCGTTGCCGCCTGACTTCGCAGCGAAGCTAGACGTGGTACGCCTCGTTCTCATTGCACTCTGGTTTCAACCTCTATATTTTTTGCAAAGAGTAGGAGCTGCATTACGTTTTGCTGCCCCTGCATGTGTTCTTGAATTCGATCTACTACCGAACCCTTGAAGAGAGTAACCTACCTATGCACGGATACCTTAGCAGTTGCAATGCGTCATTTTTTTAGCTCTTCAACTCAAATACTCTGAATTTCTTCATATTGACTGTGTTTTCCGTCTCTTTTTGTTCTAGAATCGCTTTTCCTAGTCTTCCTTCCTTTTAGCCCTTGCTGCCTTCCATCCTATTGTGTACTCGACAGGAACCAACCCTCTACCCTGCTTTCTTCTTTTAAGCCTCTCCCAAATGAGAAAGTAACCGTCGTCTTCTCACTGCTCCTACTGTGTGTGTATCTTCTTCTTCATCTTCCTTTTTTTTTTTCTTCCGTTTGTTGAACCGACATCAGGTGGCGGCGAAAATGCCGAATGTGGCTTGGGTCTCAGCCGCGGACTCCTTTGCCATGTGCGCGACAGCCATGCCCCGGGGCAGCCCCAAAAACGCAGAGGTTTGGGGTGTATTTTTTTTTAACAACTCCTTTTTCTATTCCTTTGTCGGCGTGCCCTGCGTGAAATTAAATTCCTGAGTACCCCAATTAACCTCTTGTTTTTCTCTTGGATCTGCCCTATAGCATTTGCCTGTGTGGTGTTGTGCCCCCCTTTTTTTTTGTCCCTCTTGTGCTCTCTCTCTTCACGCCTTGCCATCCATTATATTGTACAATCCCCCCTAGGTGGTGAAGTTCATGCAAGAGTGCTCGTGGCAAATGTTCAACGTCATGGTGGGCCTCCACGGCATTGAAGCAGACCCCATCCCCCGCTCCTACACCGGCCTCGAAGGCCTCTGGAACGTAGGTGTTACTAGATTCGGCAACCGTTTGAAGGCACATGTGTGTGTGCTCTTTGTGAACACACGCACACACAACCCCCCAAACCTTGCACGAGGGCGCGGTTCCTATGCATGTGATCGTGTGTGTATTTTGGTTTTCACTGATTCAGCATAGAACCCTAATTGAGCGGCTCAAGTTATTGAACGAAATCCGAACCGTAGCCTTAACACCTTACCCTTTCTTCCTTACTCTTTCCCTCCCTGCCTCCTTCCCTTTTTTAAAAACCAAAACACGCACGAAAACAACACCCACCCAACCAATCAGGACTCCGTGTTCGACAAGTTCAACCGGTGCTTCCACGACGGTCTGGCCAACGCGTGCCGGGTCATGGTGCGCATTGGGGCCTCTTCCACGGTGCAAGAGCTGCTGGCCTGGCACGAGTGGGAGTCCTATGGCCTGAAGCGCTCGACCTGGATCGCGGCCATGGTTGCGCTGTTGGACCGCCACCAGGGGGGCTACCGGACCCAGGACCTGCGCACGGGGCAGTTCAACCCGGACTCCAACACTTTGTGGCAGAGCGTGATTGGCGCGTTTGTGGACGAGGGCGGCTTCCGCGTCCTGGTAAATGATGTGGGATATGTGCACAAGAATACTCCAAAAAAGAGTTCTTCATAATTGTCGCATTTCGCATCGTTGCCAGTTCTCTGCATGTATGTGCATCGTTGCTAGTACCAGTAATTCTATACATGTATGCATATACATACGCATGTCTGTTTATACCCACTGCTGCTACTGCTGCTGCTAACCACTTGCCAGGTCAATTTGTTGGACCCTGCTGCGTTCAGCGACATGGGCACCGACGACTGCGCAGACAAGGGCCAAGCCTTCGCGTGCCAGCTCGCGACTCTGATCAAGGCGCTGGGAGACGCGGGTTACCACGGGGCTGCGTCTGCCTCGGACCCGGTGCTGGTGGAAGCTTCGGAAAAGGTATATTGGCAGCGGTTGTAGGAGAGTGGCAATAGTTTGTGGTAGTAATAGTGGTGGTTGGATGTGCGCATGCTTGTTCATCGCACGCTTTGTATGTAGCGCTGGCGATAATTGAAGACGTCTGGTTTCCCCTTGTTGTCGGCTTACACATTCGTTTATGCTCTGAGCGGAAGGCTTCTCTTCCCTTTTCTTCTTCTTCTTCATTGATATCGTTCCTGCGGCCTATCCTTCTCGGTACTATCGGCTCCTCACTCCTCTTCCTCAGGTGGCTGCCCTGTCGCACAGCGCCTGCGCCTGGCTCACAAATCGCCTCACCGCCCACCCGGACAAGGCAGTCATGGGCCACGGCGGAAAAGGGGGCAACGTGGCGGGGTCGCCGCAAGACAAGAAATTCTTGGACGCGCTGCTCGGTGAGCGAGTGTACTGGAGTGGATTTGTTTCGTTTTGATGGGATTCGAGTAGAGTTGGTTTTGAGTTGAGTGGTGGTAAGTGTGGAGCAGTTGGTTGATTTTTGAAAGGGATGCTGTGTTGTCGTCATTGGGCGCTGTTGTTTCATTTCTTAGGCCCTTTTTATTGTTCTAAACGAGACCCCCTTGCGTCACAATTCCCTCTCCTGTTATTCCTTGAATGTGCTCGTCTTGATTTTCTTTCTCTTTTTACTCGTCGTCTCCCTGTCCTACTCTAGGCCTCATGGGGCCCGGCGAGTCGCAAGTCTTGGCTGAGAAACTTTTGGGCTTGCCCGCGCTAGCCGCGCAGCACGCCGGCCTCAAGGTAGTGCGCGAATTCAAGAAACAGAGCATGAAAAGTGGCGGTGCTGGTGGTGGCGGCGTTGGGGCAAAGTTTGACGCAGTGCCCACCGAGTTTTTGGCGCATTTGAAAGACAAGCTCAGCGGCAGCGGCGACTTGCTGGTGAAGCAGCTGGTGGGACTCAAGGTACGACGTATAGAAGATGGGGAAACGAATGATTCGAACGAGGGAATTGTGAACGACCTCGGAGAATTTGATAACATGAAAGTGTACTTGTGTAGAGTAAATTATTTTTCTATGCATAGCGAGGCCGGCGTGTTACTTTGTCGCGCTCTATTTGAGCATTTTTTGCTTCTCTTTCGCGCATATTTTTCATCATTTTTTTTTCTCTAATTCTCTTCGCTCTTCCCCTTTTCTTTCTCCCCCTCCCAAGGTGGTGACCAAGCGCGTGATCGTGGACACCCTCGACGACTTGGCGAGCTTAGCCAGCCTGCAGGCATCGGACGGCCAAGAGGCTGCCGTGGCCGCAACCTGGGAAGTGTGCCACTTTTGGGGGGAGCTGGGCCTGCGGTGCCTCTGCACCAGCGACGAGCGGACGCGCGACGTGGGGCTCGGCCTGCTCGAAGGCTTAACCGTGGCTCAGCCCCGGTTTCCTGCGGCCTCGCTGAAAGCCGCCGCAGAACACGCCCTCGCGTGGCTCCAAGACGTTTGTGGCCATGTCCCGAGCACCACCACGGCCGCCGCCACCCCTGCTGCTGAAGTGGACGCAGGCGGGGTGGAGACCATGGACGGCAATCACGGCGGCATGGTGCCGGGCACCGAAGGCGAGCGGCTGCCGAGCGAGGTGGAAGCGAAACAAAGCGAAGCCTTGGCGAAACGGCTCGACGCGTGCGGCCTCAAGGACGGAGACAAGCTGGAAGCCCTTTTCTTGGCGGTGCACCAGGTGCTGCTGCACGTGGGGTCCCTCGAGGGGGCGAGCCAAATGCCTGCGCTGTGGTACGGCACGGCGCTGCGGTGCTTGCGCTGCGTGGGGAAGTACCCGGTCCGCGAAATGGGCTTGGTGCTGGTGCAGGACGCGATTCAGATGCAGCCCAACGCGCAAGCCTTGGCGTACGCGAGGGCAAATGCTCGGGTAAGCATAGCGACACATACACAGGGAAAGATGATGACGACGACGACGACAGACTCCTGTGAATTTGCATCCCGTCTTTTTTTTTTGAAAAATAGGAAATCAAAATCCTGCCTGAACTCCTCAGGAACGAAGTTATGTATTCTGTTCTCCCTCTTTTACGTTTTTGCTTCTTTCTCCATTTACTACACGCGCGTGTTCCCATGCACAGCACGCAACCCCGCCGGTGGCCAAGAACAAGTTAGTGGGCGACCTGTGCGCGCTCTTGTCGGAAGACCCTGCCGTGGCCGCTTTCTTGGAGTCCATCTTCGGCGAACGGTAACATTAGGAGGGGGGTAATGGCTGCTCTTATTTTGTCTTACTTTTTCAAAGTATAGCCTCTCGTTCGTCGAGATGAGTGCGCGTGCTTTTCTTCCAAGACGCGCTTGTCGTCTCGTGCGCGCATGTCTGCTCCTATCTCATGCGTCCACTAGCTATCTATTCGCTACCTACCTACCTACCTACCTACCTACCTACCTACCTACCTACCTACCTACCTACTAGTACCTATACCTTATATCCCTCTCTTAACCACATGTATTACATGTGCTAGGTACGCGCACCACGCAGTGGTGCGGCTTTCGTCGCAGTGGCTGATGGAAGTGTACTACTGCCACTGGTGCTACGACGAGGACTCCAACGTGAGTGGTTTTATAAGTGCGGGGGAGGGCATAACGAATGAGAGAGAAAAATGAGGCTGCAGAGGGGTAGATGGATTCGAGGTGGAGACGGAATGGAAGGAGGGTTTTTCTCATTTTTAAATGAATCCAGGGTCAATCGTGAGGAGGCAAGGAGACAAGAGGTTACCTTGATCACATAGGCTGCAGCGCGTGTACGCATTTGCTTTTTACTCCGAGCCTGCACTTTTTTTTTCCGTAGTTTATTTTCCCGTTTGTGGGTCTCTCCCCTCTCGCTGTTTATTTTTCTCTGCATTTTTTTCCCCGATTTGTTTGCGTTTTTTTTTGTATTTTTCTCTCCCATTCTTTTCTTTCGATTGCAGGTGGACCTCATGGCGTACCTGGTGGACGCAGCTTGCCACCCGGAATGGGGGGCGGACGAGGCGGTGGCTGACCTGCTAGTTGCCATTACCCTTAAGAACATTTCCATCCCGAGCTTGAACTCTCTCTGTGGCCTGTTCAAAGGAGCAGTCCAGGTGAAGGCCACCGCCAACGCGGCCAACAAGCTGATATTGTTCTGGATTGACAAAACCCGGACCAAGAAATGGGTCATCAACGTGCAGGAAAAAGTGCTCAACTTGCTCTTCACCATGCTGGTCAACAAGAGCAGCGACTCGGAGGACGACACCGTGAAAGTGCTGGAGTACTTCAAGAACCAGTTCGTGAACATGCGGGCCTACGCCGCGCCGGCCATGGGCCTCGACGGGTACTCGAAAAGTAGGGGTGGGCGGAGCGTGAGCGAAAGGACGGCGCGGCAGTGCATTTTGACCTGCGCCCTGGACTGCCTTGCCGAAATCAAGCGCTCGGCCCACGCGCTCCGCGGCGGTGCCACGGTGGCGCTGGAAGAAGGAGCAGGAGCCGCTGCCCTAACTGGCACTTCGCCGGTTGCTACTCGGAGCAGCCTCAGCGGCCGCCGCGGCAGTCGGAGCAGCCCGGGGTCGATGCTCCAGCGGGGCGCTTCTTCCGAGGGGTAATTCATACGACCTATGTGATAGACTTTGGTTGGTGACTTGTAAAATATATTCAATGTGGTAGAGTGGTTTATTCATTTGTTTTTGGCACGAAAGCACACAATCCCATCAGGGTAGTGTGAGTTGAAAATCTCACCGAAAGCACAAGATGGAGAATCCTCATCTTGACCGTAGCCATGTCATCTCGACATTATTTTGCCATGCCCACTGCTGCTGTGGTGACTCAGGGATGAAGTGCCCCAGGAAGACGAACCCGCAGATTTGCGGTCCCGCGCCGCCCAGGCGGCCTCGTTGCTGGCCATCGTGCTGGACCTGGTGGAGCAGCTGCGGCCGGAAGTGCTCGCCGCGATGCACGGGGACGAGCCGGGCGCGGCGCAGCACATGTGCCAGATGCTCCTGCGGGAGGCCCTCGACGCGGCGGCCTACGACGACGTGTCTCCGAAAGACTGGCACGCGCGGCTGGAGCTCTTGGGAGCCTTGTCGGCGCACTTGGTGCACCTCGAGCAGCTGCAGCAGTACAACACCCGCCACTACTTGGGCCAGGATCTGATCAGTGGTGACGGTGCTGGCAGCAGCAGCAGCAGCAACGCGGTGCTCACACCCGAAGCGGTTGAGCGGTTGTGGCAGTGCGGGGCGGTAGAGCACCCGCGGCTGGGACCCGTGCTGCTCCGGTGGCTCTCGGTGGTGCTCAAGCCCAAGGCACTGAAGCGAGACGCCGACTACTTTGGCACCGTGAGCGACGCCGCGGAGTCCAGGGCTCAAGTCCTGGAGCAGTTGGGAGAGAGGCTCGTGTCGTCCTCGTCGCCGCCTTCGTCGTCGTCGTTGTCTCCGCCTTCCAAGACAGCAGCTGCTGCTGGAGGCGGGCAAGACGAGGGGCTAGGTGGGCGCGATGGCGTGGCATGCTTCCTGAACCTCTTCCTGTGGGTAAACAAGGACACGGGCTGCTTCGACGACGAAGACGACGAATACGTGGACACCTCCGTCGACATCAGCGGGAGTTTGCCCACGTTCGAGGGCGGCAGCAGCCTGTTTCCAGACTCGGACGACGACTCCGACTCCGACTCCGACTCCGACGACGCGGCCACCTCTACTTCCTTGGCGCCGATTCTGGTGAAAGGCGACTCGATTGCGTCGTTCGACGCCCTCATCACGACGGCGCTCGACCCGCCCGACGCAGCGTCGGTGTCGCCGGCGGCCGCGGGCGCGGCGGCGCGGTGCTTGCTGCGCGTTGGGCAGGGCTTGTTCGTGGCCACGCAGGAGCGCCACGCGTCGCTGTTCCGGATGCAGGAAGCGGCCACCGGAGGGCTGGGGCGCTACGACTTGCTCGCCGCGCTGCAGTCGCGCATTTTGGCCGACGCCACGGCGGGGGTTGCTGCCAGCTCAGGTGCTGGTGGTGGTGGTATTTGCGCAGGCGCTGGCGGTGAGGACAAGAACAGCCGGGATGTGCGGCGCCTGAACCACCGCCTCCAGGTGCTGGCTCATTTCTTGCACGCCACCGCCAGCGCCAACGAACAACCAGCCCACTCGAGCCGCGCCGCGGCCAACGGCGAGATGATCGACATTACGGTGAGCCTCGAGGGGACATCGGCCGCCACGGGAGCTAAGAACAACAATAACAACAAGAACAGCGCAGCAGCTGCCGGAGCCCAAGGAGATGGCCTGGATCGCGCGCCCGTCACGCTCCGCCTGCATGGCAACACTACCCTCAAGGAGGCCACCGCCGTTGCCGTCGAAGCGTTGGCCAGCGATCCCCTCCTCTCAGGCGGGGAAGGGTCTGCAGCAGGCAATGGCGGTGTTGGCATCGGCGGCGGCGCGATGCCGGGGACTTTTGTCTGGAAGCTCAAGCCGCTGCCGCCACCTCCGCCGGCGTACGCGCTCAACAAAACTGCAGTGGCCCAGAAATCGCCGCCGCCGTTCAAGGTGGGTGCACGAACGATTGCAGAGACATGTTATGCCTTTCCTTTGTAGAAGGCGGCGCTTTCACATGGGCATGTATAATTCGGCTAATTTTCCTCCGCTTCCTTTTTCTGTTACTTCTCTTTGTGCACCCCTGATGCCGTCTCTGACTTCTTTCTGTCCTGCATTACTGTGTCTGTTTTACCAGGGCGACGCGCGCACTCTGTCCGAGCTCGGGCTCAAGCACGGCTCCTCCATCATGCTCGGCCAAGTCGGGAAACCGTTCGCGGCCGCGGTGCTCGCCGACGCGGAGGACTGCCCGCTGGCTCCCGCCGACAGCTTGGCTGCGTCACCCGAATGGATGAATGGCCTCTTTGCGCTTCTTGATCGCCCCACCGTGGCCTCGGCCGCCTGGGGCATTCTGCAGGCCGTGCCCACCTCAATGGCGGTGGAAAGCTTGGTGGCGAACCCCAGTGCAACGAATTGGGCGCGAGAATTGGGCGCCGAAGTGCCCCTGTGGCGCAAGATTTACTTGTGCCAGGTGGTCGAAGCCAAGCTGTTGCCGGCTCCCCAGGAAAACCTCAAGGACGGTGGCGGTAGTGGTGGCAGTGGTGAAGACGGCGGTGGTGACAGCAGCACGGCGATTGCAGCAGAATGGCGCGATGCCTTTGTCAAGTCCGGCGGCTTAAATGCCTTGCTGATGGTGCTGGAGGAGCAAGATTTGGCGTCCTTGTCTCCGCTGCAGCGGTCGGCGGGTTTAGCGCCCATCCTGCGCGTGCTCAAGTATTGCCTGGTGGGCGCCCTCAACACCGCAGCTGCTGCCTCTTCTGCCTCTTCCTCTCCATCTGAAGCGTCTCTGTCGTTGGATGAACTCTCTTTGGACGATGGGGAGGATGCTAGCAGCGGGAGCAAGAACAAAGGCAAGGGCGCCAAGAACGTCGTCACTGCTGCTGGCGCATCCTCATCGTCGTCGCCGTCGTCTGCCGTGCTGGGGGCGCCGTTCTCGGCAGCGGCTGCCGCGGCGGTACTGAAAGCGGTCGATTTGGTGCGAATCATGGGGTCGCTCTTTTTGGTGATTCGCGTGGGGGCTACTTCGGACGTGTCGCTGTCCACGCTGGAAGTCGCCGCCATTTCCGACGCCCTCGCCACCGTGACCGTGGTGGCGCAGCGCAGCGACGCCTCCACGTGGGCCGCGGTCTCCGCCTCGTTTCCGCTGGAAGTGCTGGCGCAGCTGCTGCTGGAGTCGCCCGAGGCCAACCTGCGACGCGAAGCTGCGCACACTTTCATTGAACTCCTGCACGGCGGCTACACCCTGCCCTCGGACTCGTCGTCGTCGTCGTCGTCAGCTCGCCAGGCGCCGGCCGCTGCGGTGCTGGGGCCTTTGTTTCTGTCGGCGGCATCGCTGCAGGCGCTACCGGTTGACGCCAAGACGGCACACGATTACTTTAACGTGTGCTCCGCCTTGCTCCAGGAGGGGCAAGCAGCCTCGTCGTCGTCTTCCTCCTCCGCCTCCAAGAAAACGGCGGCGACGGCGGCGGCTGCTGATTGGCTGAACGCGCCCGCACTGCGGGCGACCCTGAACGACAAGATTGCCGCCCTAGTGGCGGCGGGGCCTCGGGTGGTGGACGACGGAAGCGACAGCGTTCTGGTGGGCATTTTGAACACTTATGCCGCGCTACTGGAGGCCCACCCGGAAGCTTTGGCGGGGTCCGCGGCGCAGCAGCTGGCCACTACCCTGTGGCACACGCTCCTGATGCGCCTGCCGCAAGCAGCACAAGCCGACCAGGTGGTTGCTGCTGCTGCGGCTGCTGCGGCTTCTTCCAGTGCTAGTGGCAGTGGCAGTAAGAGCGCGCTAGCAGCAGCGGCTGGAAGTGCGTCGTCGTCTTCGTCGTCGAGTGCCGCCACCGGCCCCATTTGTGGCACGCCCGCTAGCCGGCAAGCAGCGTGTCGTTTGCTCGCGGCCGCGTGCAAGTACCAGCCAAAAGTCGCCATGAACACCTGCCAAGAAGTCGCCAAGTTTGCCACGTCCACGACGCCGCCTCAAGCAGGCACGGGTGGGGGATACGCGCTTATGTCGATGAAAAGTTCGTCGTCACCTGACGACCACATTCGCACCTTTGAGCGGCCGGGCTTGAACAACACCGCTAACCGGTGAGTTTGTCCGTGACTCTCATTGAGAAGAGAGAGAGGTGAAGGATTGTGACGAAAGCGTGCATTCGCAGATAAGCTCCTTTCCATTTCCCCCTTCCTTTCCTTGAATGCGTTTGCGTGTGAACCCCCTTTTGCGCCTGTTTCTTCTCGCAACTTCTATTGTTCATAATTTGCAAAGCGTCAACTGTTTTATTGTCAAGCGTCCCTGGTGCGCTGCCCTTCATGCCTAATTCCTTTCTTCTTCCTTCGTCCTTCCTTCGCAGGTGCTACATGAACTCTTTGACGCAGCAGTTTGCCGCCCTCACTTCCTTCTCAGAAGGCCTCCTCGCCGCCCCCGTGCCCTCCTCGGTGCTGGAAATCGACCAAGCTGAAGCTGACGCTGCTGCAGCCGCGGCTCTGAAGGTGAGACTGAAGTGGAATGACTTTGAGTGTGGGTTGTGAGTGAGTGTGTATGGAGTGGAGTTTGGTGTATGTGTTGTTTGCGTATGTTTGTGGCTCTCTTTTGCTACGATCCACATGCACTTCTTTCACCATGCAACACAGTTCTAAGTATGATAGTCGTTGGCGCTTTCTTCGCGTCTCATTTTCTTCTTCTTCCTCCGAACACACTCTTCAACCACCACCACCACTGCTACTATCTCTCCTCCTACTTACAGGGTGATGCAGGAGCCTCTGCGGAGCCGACCGAAGGCACTTGGCAGTGCGGAGTGTGCACGTTCGAGAACGACGTGGCCACTCCGGAGTGCGACGTGTGCGGCAGTGCCAAACCCGCCAACGCCAAGATTACGGTGCCGGGGGCCGATGCAGAGGCGGCACGGAAAGAGAAGGAAGCTGCCGCGAAGGCTCAAAAGGTGAGGATTTAGTGTCAGTGCAAAGCAATTGAAATGAGGGCATGTCTGTTGCCCCTAAGTAGTCAGTCAACTTGGGTGTGGCGGTGGTGTCGCTTTGCCTGAATCAGTGAAAAGCACGCTTGAATTAGTTTCGCGAATAAACTCATCTCTTGACGTTGTTGTTGCCCTCATATCTTCCTACCCCCCCCCCCGTATTTTTTTTCAACTGGGTGCTTTCTTCCTCCCCTGAATAGGCGGTGCTCCGGGAGTTTCAGCGCACTTTGCTGCACTTGCGGCGGAGCGAAGCGGCGTGCTTCGACGCGGAGCCGCTGCTGACCACCGTGGGGAAGCACTTGGACCTGCAGTTTCCTGCGGAGCAACAGAACGACACCAAGGAGTTCATGGACAAGCTGCTGGACCGGCTCGAGTTGGAGCTGTCGGACACCACTGCGCTGGACGTGGTGAAGAAGACGTTTGGGGCCACGACGGCGGAAATCAAGGTGAAGAGGAGTGGAGTGCGTTTGGGTGTGAAGATTGGAAGTGTGTGAAGATCAGAAGTCTTCGCACATGTGTGCGTGCATCTCGTTGGCTCTAACTTTTTCCCTTTTTTTTTTTTTTTTTTATTGCGTTCA
>Ga0307979_1002544_pt1 | contig 12583 bp, 8 predicted proteins | sample OrgLakmetage1058_FD_201833 | JGI IMG/M metagenome (GOLD analysis project Ga0307979, IMG submission 201833) | Saline water microbial communities from Organic Lake, Antarctica - #1058 | ecosystem: Environmental > Aquatic > Non-marine Saline and Alkaline > Saline | place: Antarctica: Organic Lake...
TTTGGCCAATGCCTCTCTCCCTCCTGAATCATTCCGCACTTGCTTTGTTTGCGCAACGCACGCGCATTCCCACTTCTGCCCGCAGCATTGGCTTCTGTGCCATTTGGGTTTGTATTAGTTCGAGTTAGAGTTATTTTCAATTCGATCCCTCCTTACGCACGCTACTTTCTTTGTGTTGCGATTGCATTCACTGAGCCCCTATCTCAATATAGCATGGCCATGAAGCCGCTTTTTTGTTGCAGCGCCTTGTGTGCTCTAGCGTCCTCCGCCGAAGGGCGCTGGTTCGAATCGGGATGTAAGAGAGAATTGACTAGCGCGTGAATCGCGTCACTGCGCCACCCTTCCACAGCCACAGCTGCCTCCTCTGCCGCTACCACTGCTAGAGCGCGCCGCGCCGCCCGCGCCGCATCGTTCGATTGTTCCGTTGGACCGAGGCCTCCCCTCGCAAACGAAAACAAATTCACCGCCGAACTACCGCTGCTTGCTTCAGCTTTCTCCTCGTTGTCTGAAGCAGGAGAAGGAGCGGTCGCCTGAGCGAGACGGGACTTGTGAATAGCGAGTCGGCTGGTGCGGTCGCGCTTGAGAGCTTCCCGGTTCATTTCGAGGGCATCTCGCAAGCTCGGAGCAGTGCCTTCCACTCGCCGCCTCGCCTCGTCGCTGACGAAAGGAGGCGCGTCCACGTTGTGCCAGAGGGAGTAAAGGCGATCGGGCAAGTGACCAACGCAGCGCTCTACCATGGCCAAATGCTCGAACGCTGACTCGGCTCGGAACAGTGGCGCACGGCCCAACTCGCTTAGGGCAGGTCGCGCTACAAGAGGCTCGCCGGACAGCGACGGCTCGAGGGAGGTGGCAGCTGTGTACTGCGCGAAGAAGTCCGCTTTGCCCGCGTAGCACTCCGCGACCACGCAGCCAACTCCCCAAAGGTCCACGCCAGCATTCCACCACGGGTCCATGACATCGAGCTCGGGCGGGCGGTAGTTGAGCGTCGTGGCCGGCTGAGAAGCGGCGCCTAGGGCTTGTTGCTTCAGCCAGCGAGCTGAGGCCGAGAGCGGGCTCGCTAGGGTGTTGCTGAGATCCATTGGCTCCCCCTTTTTGCGGGAGGCGAAGGACTGGGGGTCGAGTAAGGCCGCCATCCCGCGCTTGTAGGCAGCCGCAGCGGTGGTCAGAGACTCTGCCTCGATGGCCTCGGCCTCCGCTGCTGCCTCCTCGTCACTACCGTAGTCATGGCCAGCGGTGATGGGCGCAGGCATGTTGGGAGGTGGAATGAAGGACGCTGAGCCTAAGTCAATGAGCTTGATGCGCACTTGGCTTGGCATTTCGAACTTGGCCGGCACGATGCGCTCCCAGGGCTTGGCCTTGGCAGAGGCAGCTGAATTGGCAGCACCGTTGCTGTTGGCTCTAGGGAGGTCTCCAGCATGCATCGGACCATCCGCGAAGAGAATGTTGTCGGGATTGATGTCGCCATGAACCATCCCTTGAGCATGCAAGAAAGCGCACGCATCCAGAAGCTGTTTGGTGACCTCCAAGGTGATGTCTAACGGCAGCGGCGGCCGCGGCACAGGCCTGACACGCGTGCGCGGCAGCTTGCGGTGCAAATAACCCGTAAGGTTAGGCTTACCCGCGCCTCGAGCACGCTTCACGACTTCGTCCTCCTCCTCCTTCGCCAAAGCTTCAGCGAGCAGCGAGGCCTCGTCATCGTCCAAACCATTATCGCCAAACACCGGGTCTTCGTCAGGAGCGCGCACCCACTGTGTGAGCACGTACCCTAAAGAGGGGCCCAGCTGAGGGAAGACCAGAGCGAATCGGTCCGCTTTGGGGCCAAAGTCAAAGGAATCCACGAGCTTCACGAAGTAAGTTGAGGTGCGGTCATCGCCCGTGCGTTCGAGGGTGGCCAGCACACCCGCCTCTGCCCGCAGCGCAGCGACGAAGTCAGGCCCCTTGCGGCTCACTTTCACTACCACTGCACCAAGCGTGCCCAGCCGATCGCGGCAAGCAAAAGTGCGGCTATTTTGGCCCGTGCTCATGTGACAGTCATTGACCGTGCGCCCATAGCCTTCGGCAGCGCCTTCGTTCGGCCGATATCCCCGGTGGCCGATCTCATAGCGCCCTGCATGCTTGAAAGGAAGTTTTCCCCCGAAGGTGCCCTCCCACTGCCCTAGGGCCTTGCGAGTGAAACGGCGCAACAATTCGGAAGCATTGTCCTCCACCTCCATGTCTCGAAGCTCCCGGATAAAGGTGATTCGCTCTCCTTCGGTCTGTCGCCGCTTCGCCGCTTTCTCCTTGCGATGGTTCAAATGCCCGATGTGCTTCTCTTCCCACTTGAAGGCACCCGTCTTGGTGTTGAAGTAAAACACGTCACCCCGGCTGAGCTTCATTGACCGAAGGCTCGCTGTCATCGCATCTGAACTTTGGCTCGACGCTTTCGAGGCCGTTACTAAGTCACCGTGCTCTACTTCGTCGTAGTGTATCTTGGTCCATGCAGCTTCAACTTCATCGGCATCGAGGGCAGAAGGATGCGCGAACTTCTTGATCTTCCCCACTTCAACGTCAGCTTCTTCTTCGCCGTCCCCGAAATATGTGCCATAGAGCTCGAGGTCACGCTGCTGCTCTTCGGTGAGCTTTAGAGGACAGAATGCTTGAAAGCACAGACGGAAGCCAGGCAGAGGGCGAAGGACATTCAAGCAAGCACCACACCGCCGCTCGGTGTCAGACGACAACAACCACCGCACCCCTCGCTCAAGCTTAATGCATTGCCACCCACCTCGATCACCCCCACTCAAGTACACTAGCTGAGCAACAAGGTCCACAACTAATGCTAAAGCATCGAGGCGGTTCATGGTATCGTCACCAAAAGTCACCATCTCGCCAAGGACATAAAAATGGGCAACAGCGCGAGTGGCAAAATCCAAGATACACACAAGCGACACCAAGAGCTGAAAGATGACCACTCCCAAAGGCAGTACTGTGCCCTCGCCATAATGCGAGAAAAGGACGGTATCGGTGATGACCAAGAAAGTGACGCCAAGCAGCACTGCAGGAGACAGGAGCGTGTAATACACTGTGTGTGCATGCTCTTTGAAGCGCGCCTCCATACCCAGGTTCTTGAGGTGGTCAACCACACGCAAGTAACGAACAGCCCCCCACAGGTGGAACAAGCGCACGATTAGGACTCCGCTCCCACCCATGCGTTGCTGTGCGGCCTGAGCAACCACGAAGAGCACGTCAACAGTGATGACAATAAGATCTAGGAGGTGCAGCCACTGCAAGCGACGCCAGGGTGGCAACCCTTCACCGTATCCCGACGACCAGTCAAGAAGAAAGAAAGTACGGTAAGCGCCCTTGACATAGTGCCACAAGTACAGCCGCATGGCCATCTCAAAGAAAAATACGAGCGAGATAACCAAGCCCACAACATTTGCTGCAGAATCACTCGTCATAGCACTAAAGAAACCGATATACACCAGGGTGAGAACGGCGACAGGAAGAGACCAAGCATCGGATTCAAGCCAAGCATGCACTTGGTCGAGGGTCGGCAGTTTAAGAGGGGCGCGCTTGACAGGAGGTGGCGGTGCCTCTTTCGGCCGCTCAATGAGGAGGTTGGCAGGTCGACCACCAGTCCCTTGGCTCGCTCGCAGCGCTGCGCCTAACAATTTGAGGCCTTGTTTCTTGGGCGCGAACGACACGTCAGCATCATTGACCATCTTCACCCAATCCCCAGCTCGAACGCCAACTTCTTCTGCCAGAGAGCCTTCTAGCACTCGACTCACCATGAGCCTCCCAACAACTGAGGTCGACTCGCCATCCTCCTCTGTATCCACGTTTCTGAGCTCCACCCCTGCTTTGCTCCCAGTGAGGAGAAAAAGCAGCCGTGAAGAGGTCTCCTGGGGCCCTTTGGATGATCTTGGCAAAGAATCCCTGGCTGCAACTATCCTCTGGCTAACACGCTCTGTCAAGGACGTCTTCCGCTTGGGCACTGCTTTGGCACTGCTGGTGTTGTTGAGGTCTTGTTGGAGGGCGTCAACTTGAGCAGTGCGTCCGAGATTGGCCCCGTAGGCACGAAGCACGTCATCGAGTCTCAGCCCTTGCAGACCGCCGAGCCCCCCTTTGGTAACTTTGGCCGAGTTCTGGTTGTAGAGCGACGCCACAGCATGAGTGCTCATGGTTAAGGACTCAGCTTCCTCGGCCCATCGTTTCGCAGCATTGGTCATGGCAGCTGCGCACTTCTCCCTTTCATAGTAGCTCAGTTCGGTGCCGTCCGCCCATGTGACGGGAAGGCCTTCGGGTGTCAGGCTGCCGTAACGGTCCGCGTGAGCACCCATGCGAAACAAGTTGGAGGCACTGCGGCGCTTCAATTCGTCCAAACTGAGCCAAGAAAACGAAATATGTGTGAAATCATAGAAGGAAAAGAGTGCACGAGAAAGAAAAGCATGGAGGTACACACGAGGAAGATTGTTCAGTATCTGTGGGAATGTTTTGTTTGGCTGTCGGTGCATTCATTACCGGGGCTTGTAAAAGTCGAGAAAGCGCTGTGCCTGTGCTTTGTGCGCTTTCATCAGCACTTTCGTGGTGGCTGCGGGAAGGGGCAGGGCCCCACGGTCAGTCATGCACCCAGCAGTGGGCCGTCCGAATTCATCAAACGCTGAGAAGAGGTTTCCGAACACCGCAACGGCTTGAGCGTGTGCCGAGGCAGAGCCCCGCTTCGTGGCTGGCTGCCCAGGCGCAAGGGCATCGCTACTGTCAGTTGAGGTAAACATGGTTCGGGGATCGACTACGAAAGTGCCGTCGCGATCTTCGCGCCTTCGGAGTTCATTGAGGAGGCCTTTCGCTGCGCCTGCTGTCAAGTCAGCTGACCCTTCCAAATAAGCCCGTCGTTGAGCGCGCAGAGCTTCGTTTTGCTTGAAGCGCACGCTCATGGCTGCTTGCTGCTTCATCAATTCCTAATAATGCAAGTCGATGGATTCAATTGAATGCAAAAAGGTAAAAGATTCAAGGGATGTATGGAGGAGCTAAGAGAGTACACAACTGACGTGAAACGTTGTAGTAAAAAAAGACGGTGCAGGGGCCATGAATCAGTGCAATTACCTGAAGGAGTTTCGGATCAATGGGTTGGCCGAAGGTGGTGCTTGGGAGGCCAGTGGTGGAGTCAAATCCCCCGAGACCAAGTGCTGCCAGAGCTGTGACGCCGCCGCCGCTGAACATGATCATGGGCTCACACGGTGGTTCTAGCGAAAGCAGCGACATCAGCTGAGAAAGCTTCCCTTTCGCCACCAATTCCGCGGCTGCAGCCGCACCACTTTTCTCAGCGTCCTCGGCAGCGGCATCAGAGAGGTTGCCACCATCTTCAGAGCGGCTGCGGTGCCTTCGCTGCAGAGGAGTCAGGCCGCTGTCTTCGGGGGCTTCGCTCAAGGCGCTTGAGAACGACCTCACACTACTTCGCTTCCTCGGGCTTTCAGCCCACTCACTTGACTGCCTCGACTTTAGGACGTCTCCTGTATTCCATTCACTCGATTGCCTCGATTTTCGGACGTCCTTTGTTTCCCATTCACTGGATTGCCTCGACTTACGATTGTCCCCTGCATCTGCGTCCCATTCACTCTCCGGCCGAAGGGACGACTTACTTTTTGCCTTCGCAGAGTCCTCGCTTTTGTTACGCTTCGATTTGCCAGTCGATTTCTCTGATTTGCGTGAAGGACTTTTGGGCGTCCCGGGCACCTCAGCCCATTCACTTGATTGCCTCGACTTACGGTTGTCCCTTGCATCTGCATCCCATTCACTCTCCGGCCGAAGGGACGACTTACTTTTTGCCTTCGCAGAGTCCTCACTTTTGTTACGCTTCGATTTGCCAGTTGATTTCTCTGATTTGCGTGAAGGACTTCTGGGTGTCCCAGGCACCTCAGCCCATTCACTTGATTGCTTCGACTTACGATTGTCCCTAGCGTCTGCGTCCCATTCACTCTCCGGCCGAAAAGACGACTTACTTTTGGCCTTTTTGCCCGGTTCCTCTTTTCGCTCTTCCTGGTACTCAGATCTGCCTGTTTCGTACATCGATTTTCCCTGGTATGAAAAGAAAAAGCCAAAGAGAATATCGTTAGGTTGAATGCACTGGAGGGCCCAATCTACAACACCAGCTGTAGGCATACGCAAGCGTCAACAAGTGTGTACTCACAAGTAGGAACGAGTCACCGAGGAATGACTTTTGGGCTGCAGCATTTCCATCGCCCCATTCACTCGCTGGCCGAAATGACGTGCCGATACGCTTGGCTTCGGCTGCGATGTCCCACTCGCTTTGAGGTTTCAAGGATATGTCTGCCGATTTCCTTGCTGACTGACCGCCACCACTGTCATCGCCCCATTCACTTTGAGCTTTTGCCGGCGCTGCGCTGCCATCCCCCACATTCCATTCACTCGTAGGTCGAAACGACGAAGCCTTGCGGCCTTTCCCGGCGTCGTTTCCATCGTTCCATTCACTTTGAGGCTTCATGGACTTAGTGCCACCGTCATCTTCGTACCACTCACTTTGTTGCTTCATACTCTTACCCACGCCATCGTCCCATTCGCTCTGCGGCCGAAATGAAGATGCCTTGCGGCCTTTCGGGGCGTCATCCCACTCGCTCTGTGCCCTGCAATGCAAAGAGGACGCGCTTAGTGAACACAATCAATCAAAGATTATATTAGTCTAACCACCAAGGCTGACCAAAGTGAACTGTAGATAAGTCTAACCGACGAAAGAAAACACATTTCTTACGTCACGGAAGGTGTAGACACCTCCGAGGTAGGCATTTGTGAGTAATCAAATGATACTACTTTGGCATCCTCTTCATGCAGCACCCAACTAACTCATAAAGTTACGCGCTTCAGAAAATAAGCACTTCACTAAAGTATAGTCGAAAGGGCAATCTAAATTAACCAACCTTGCCATAGGCTTGGAGTTCAAGGGCACGCCCAGCAACGCCCGGCACGAGCCACAAGCAACGAAGTAATGAAGTGAGCAGCAGGTTGCTTGATCAATCAGCCAATCAAATCTCCGCAGCAGGAACGTCTTTCAGAACAGCAGAACAAACACCTCTCTAATATAGTATTCTGGACTTAAATAGATCAACGTAGTTTGATGTTTAGTACCGGCATCTCAAAAGTGCTCTCACTGAATTTTGTCCGTCCGTCCCTCCGTCACATCACAGACACAAAAAACCCTTGCGTGCTTGTTCTGACACGTTGTCACGTCATTCACATCAACCACGTTCTGACACCTTCTCACGTCACTGAAATCAACTACGAACTACGTTGATCGTGGCGTGGCGGCGCGCACGCCGCTGCAGTAGATCAACGTAGTTTGATGTTTTGGGGGGCATCTCAAAAGTGCTCTCACGGAGAAATGTCCGTCACATCACAGACACAAAAAACCCTTGCGTGCTTGTTCTGACACGTTGTCACGTCACTGACATCAACCATGTTATGACACCTTGCCACGTCACTGAAATCAACTACGTTGATCGCGGTGCGGCGGACCCGCGCCGCTGCAATTTGATGTTTCTGTTGCCGCCCTCTGACCGATCAAGCCTCAACTCATCAACACGTCAGAGCAATTTGAAGAAGCTGAGTGTGCGATTGTGACAAACGCAACTTCCAGCAAGGTACCATGCGGCTCGTAGATCACTTAGAGTGCGTGGCAACATCTGTAAGCGCACTGTCAGAGCTGCAGACAAGAAGTGTTTGTGCGCATTAGGCAGATTCCTCTCGAAGCTATCTCTTTCCGAACTTTTTGACCATCCCGCCGCCTCGCTTTCCCCTTCTTTAGGAAACTGCGTGAAATATGTTGATCCCCGTCGCCAAAGCCTTCACGGGCGCCCACGCGCTTCAAGTTCCATTACAACAACGGCGCGCTCGCTTTAGTCCCCTCAAGGCCCACAACTCCGATGGCGCCCCTGAGAAAGTTGCCCGCGGGTAAGAGCCTAGAGACTTGTGTATCGCCTCTATAAATTCGATTGACCACGTTCGCACGCGCACTGACTGTACGAGTCGAGTTAATCCCCTTGGACATAGTTTGTACGTTCTGCGTTAATCAACTTTAAGTTATTGTTCATTCGCCCACTTACCTTCGTCAACACTAATTGTCCGTGTAATCAATCTCTTTCCAGAGCGGCCGTGGCAGTAGCATTGGCTCTGAGCACACCTCTGGCTGCCAACGCTGCGGCACCAACGGTGATCCAGTTCACAGATTTGGTAAAGGAGATTTCATCAGGCCAAGTGGAGCAGCTGTCGTTCAGTTCCGATGAAAAGAGCGTGTCGCTCAAGACTGTGGAGGGCGTGACTCAGCAAGCTTCGGTGCTGCCGTCAGCCCAAGAGAAGCTCGTCAATCTCCTTATCAAGAATGACGTGCCTTTCAAGGCGGCTTTCGCGCCTGAGCCTGATGTTCTGTCGCTGATCTTTAGCACTGCTTTGAACCTCGCGCTTCCTCTCTTCCTCCTCTTTCTCTTCCTCGGCGGCGGCCGCGGCATGCCCGGTGGTGGCATGGGGGGCGGCGGCGGCAACCCGTTTGAAATGGGCAAGTCCAAGGCGGACCTGCAAATGGAACCAAACACGGGAGTGACTTTCGTGGACGTGGCGGGCTGTGATGGGTCCAAGCTTGAACTCACCGAAGTGGTTGAGTTCCTCACCAACCCATCTCGGTACGAGAAGGTCGGAGCCCGCGCTCCCCGGGGCATTCTCATGGAAGGCCCTCCTGGTACTGGCAAGACCCTGCTGGCGCGTGCGGTGGCGGGCGAGGCCGGGGTGCCCTTCATCTCGGCGTCGGGCTCGGAGTTCGTGGAGATGTTCGTGGGAGTGGGGGCGTCCCGCGTGCGCGACCTCTTCGCCAAGGCCAAGAAAAACGCCCCTTGCATCATCTTCATCGATGAGATTGATGCTGTGGCGAAGAAGCGCGCAGGTGGTGGTGGCGGCGGCCCTGGCCGGGGCAACGACGAGCAAGAGCAGACCCTCAACCAAATCCTCACTGAAATGGTACGTCCTTTCAACTCGTTTTGTCGTCTACGTGAAGTTGTTGTCTATCTTTTCGCTTATTCATCAGTACTTTTCTGCCACATACCCTAATCCCTTTCCTTGCATTGATATGATTTTTGTCTCTCAGGACGGCTTTGAAGGCAACACCGGTGTCGTGGTGCTGGCTGCCACTAACCGCGCTGACATGCTCGACCCTGCTCTCTTGCGCCCTGGCCGCTTCGATCGCCGTGTGCCTGTGGACCTGCCTGATCGCGAGGGCCGCCTCGCCATCTTGAAGGTGCACGCGCGCAGCAAGCCCCTGGACGGCACTGTGGACCTTCAAACGGTAGCTGGCCGCACCACTGGCATGAGCGGTGCTTCCCTCTCCAACTTGCTCAACGAAGCCGCCATCGTTACGGCGCGCCGCGACAAGAAGGAAATCAGCATGGCTGAGATTGAGTACGCGCTTGACCGCCTGACGGTAGGCATGGAGAAGACCACGGGTATGAGCTCGGAGAAGCGAGCCAAGCTGGTTGCCTACCACGAGGCTGGTCACGCCCTTGTTGGCCTCTTGTGCGACGGTTACGATGAAGTGTCCAAGGTGACCATTGTGCCCCGCACCAACGGCGCCGGTGGCTTCACCCTCTTCATGCCTTCGGACGAGCAGCAGGATAGCGGCATGTACACCCGCGCCTACCTCGAGGCCCGGCTGGAAGTGGCGCTCGGCGGGCGCATCGCTGAGGAACTCGTGTACGGCGAGGGCGAAATTACCACCGGCGCGTCCAACGACCTCCAGCAGGTGGCTCAGCTCGCTCGCCGCATGGTTACCCAGTGGGGCTTCAGCGCGGACTCGATCGGCATGACTGCCTGGGAGTCCCCTAACGGCAGCGGCTACGGCACCCCTTACATGGCGTCCGAGGCGACCCAGGAGTCGATTGACGACGAAGTGACCAAGCTTGTGGAAGTGGCCTACGCCAAGTGCAAGGAGAAGCTCGTTGCCAACCGCCACATCCTTGACGCCATCACGGAAACTCTCATCAAGGAGGAAACTATCGACCTTGCCCAGCTCAAGGCCCTCATGGAGGACGCCAAGGCTGCCCCTGCCCTTGCGCCAGCCTAAATGTACAGAAACTTGCCAGTTTTACATCAAACCGCCTGCTACGATGATGTCATTTGCGGCCTGCGAAATTTCGCATTCCGCGTCTGCGCTTAGATCACCTATTTATAATTAACAGAAATCAAATATCTCCGGTAGAAATAAAATTATTATTTATTAGAACCGCTATGTATATACTTATATTTCCAACTACAACTACAACTTCCACATCCAGCCGCTTCTTTTTAACTTCATGCGATAAAGGTTCATGGCCACTTGCTTGTTGCTTGGGCATGTATGCGCCTGCTTGGCTTGAATTGGTTTAGTTCGCGTTCGCGCTTCGCGCTGCTTTGCTTTTTATCTTCACCTGTTAACCTCCTGCCTCCTGCCTCCTAATACCGGCCCGCCGGGCCTGTCTCAAAAGCCAAATGCAAGAAGCCGCCAACGAGTAGCATCACGATCGTACAACGAAGCTTGACTCTGACTCTTGACTCCGAGCTGCATGCTGCATGGCACATGGCACGCAGCAAGACCAATGAGGCCCTTTAGAGAGCAAACTCAATGAGCATGGCCATAGCGGCCGTGCTCATGTCGTGTTCTTTCCCCAATTATTGGCAGCCATGGAAGTGCTTCCTATGACCTTAGTCTTATCAGGGACCTCGGTGCTCGGGAAATGGTTCGCATACACACGGCCTTCTACATCATAGGCTTTTTGGAGGCCAAAGCCAATTCCAAAAAGGAATTAGCTCGCACGCAAATGAGGTCACGCAGCACGCAGTTGCTCGGGGCTATGCAGTTCTTCTTCTGGATTGCCTCAGGGGCTTCGCCTTAGCCCTACCCTCTGCGGCTGAAGCTCTTCTCTTGAGCAGCCAGCACTCCTAGAGCAGGGAGAACGCGCCATTTTGGACCGGTGTGATCACTTCTATGGCCACTTAGCCATGTGTGCCTGATATGCCTCAGTTCTAGAATTATTAACTCTTTTTGTATGCGCTTCTTTGCTTTGTTTGCCTTCTAATTCGGCCCCTCGGGGTCTGTTTCAACAAGTAGTCGGGCGGGTGCTGCACTTGGAATAAACTGCCATTGAACACTACATCAGGTAAGTATGGTCATTTGGAGGGATAGTATGCTTGTTGGAAGTTCGCTCCCCGCCTTGAGACCCAAAGCCGAGCGCGTGCACCCCCCTCCCGAAGGACACAAAAGAAAAATTGAGGGAGATGGACCAGGATGAGCAGAGGAGCAAGCGCGCGTCTGATGTGTAGACCGATCCAATCAAATACTTTTTGAGACAGGCCCCGAAGGGCCGGAATTAGAAGACTAACAGGTAGAGAAGAAAAGCAAAGCAGCGCAGACTAGACCTAAGAAGCTAATCAGGCACACATGCCCGAGTGGCCATACTTTTTGGATGGCTGGACGGTTTTACGCCGCTTGGTTATTCTGGTCCAGCTCCTGGATGATCCCTTCTTAGCGGGGAATTGAAATAGTAACTGTTCTTCTCGTTTCTGAGACAGGCCCCGAAGGGCTGGAAGTAGAAGGCTAACAGGTAGAAAAGAAAAGCAAAGCAGCGCAAACTTAGCCTGAGAAGCTAATCAGGTGCACATGCCCGAGTGGCCATGGAAGTGATGGTAGCGGTCCAAAGTGGCACGCTCCTCCGTGCTCTGAGAGTGTTTCTCGTCTTCGTCTTCTCTCCTCGTCTTCGCTCTGCGCCTAACTGCGGTTTCCGGCACATCACTTGCTCAGCTGCCTCATGCGGCCCACGCCGCTAATCCAGCTGTGTGGCCGAGGTTGTCGTTCCTCGCCTTACTGCTTGCTGGCATAATACACTCTAGCGCACTCAGCAACACGTGTGCAGTAACTGTTCTTGTCGCCTTTGTCTTCTCTTCTCGTATTAGGTTTTTGCCTAACTGCTGTTCCCGGCGCATCACTTGTTCAGCTGCCATCATGCGGCCCACGCTACTTCTCTAGCTGCGTGGCAGAGGTAGTCGCCCCGCACCTCACTGCTTTCTGGCATAGTGCGCATTGGCGCCAGTAACCAAGAAAACCGCGGCATTTCCGGTTTTTTACCCACTTCGGCTCAGCAGAAGATCCGGTGATCATAAATAACGCTGAATGAAAACCTAAGGAAAACCCAGCAGCCTCTTGGGTTTTCTTGTTCACTGATTGGCGCACTTAGCAACACAAGGGCCTAGCTGCTTGGCTACTGCATTCACAAAAGGAGCCTTATAGCACAAAACATTTATCTAGACCTAATGACATTACCTTACCCTTCATAGTTGCTTGCGTTTCTTCACAGAACTCCATTGAGGAACTGGTTTGGATTGTTCTTCGTTCCTTAGGTTGGCATTTCATATCAACACTGACTCGAAGAAGTTTTTGTACTCACCAGGTACTACAGGAACAGAAGCGGACTAAGTGCAACCGGGATCTCAAACTTAGTGAGGTGAGGTGTTTAGAGTATCGCCGGTCGTTTACGACCCGTCGTGCAATTTTCACCTCTTCATCACGTTCGAGGCG
>Ga0307979_1002545_pt1 | contig 12583 bp, 12 predicted proteins | sample OrgLakmetage1058_FD_201833 | JGI IMG/M metagenome (GOLD analysis project Ga0307979, IMG submission 201833) | Saline water microbial communities from Organic Lake, Antarctica - #1058 | ecosystem: Environmental > Aquatic > Non-marine Saline and Alkaline > Saline | place: Antarctica: Organic Lake...
ATGGTAAATGTGTTAAGATAGTAGAAGAAGAATATACTAGTAAAACATGCTCAAGATGTGGATTTTGTAAAAACAATTTAGGAAGTGCTAAAATTTATAATTGTGACAATTGTCATTTGGAAGTAGATAGGGATATAAATGGAGCTAGAAACATTTTAATTAAAGAACTGACTCATAGAGTTAGTGTTGGGTCCTACCCCCTTTAAGTTTTCACGAACTTAATGCATAGCTGGTCATTTTAGACATTTTGTTTAATTTAATCAGTTAAATAGTAGGAGAGAAGGTAATCCAAGATAAGTAAAATAAAATTGTTTATTTTTTTAATAGCCATAGAACTGTAGTATGACCACCTATTTTGTTATTCGCGTATAACTGGAGATAGCTATCATTAATAGGATACTTTCTAACTTCTGAGGGTGACACTACATTTTCATCTTCAGGTATTTCTCTAACCATTTTGTCATAATAAGTTGTTGAATATTTTTCACTCCCAAATAGTAAATAAAAATCGTAATCATCCTCGGTGAATTTTAACTCACCATTCCATTCATCAACATTAATTAACTCTTTGTTACTATCAGTATTCCAAAAGTTTGTTTTGTGATATTCACTTGATAGCTTAAACACTTTTTTCTGAGTAAATAATTTTTTATCATAAGTTAACTTCTTTTTGATATAATCATTGGCATTCTGATGTTCTATTTTTGTTCCAAAACGTTCTATGTATCTTTTTAAATCAAAATAAACATTTTGTGCTGTTAATTTCACAGAAAAAATAGTGTCTTGTCTATCCTCACTTTTAATTTTAGAATCTTCAGCATTTTTATAGTTGATAGCACTATCTGGTGTACTAACACCTCTTACGTAAAAGACACAAGGAATAATATTATTTGACATAATATCTCTAAATTTCACGGGATCTTGAATACCTAAACATAAACAGTTTGCTCTATCCCAAGCAAATAATTCCGCAGTAACTAACCCTTTAATATTTTCACCTGTGATCAAGTCATAGAAATTGTTTGCAATCTGAAAGGAATATTTCATGGATATTTTATCTGTATTTTTGACTACTTCTCCTTTTTTCTTGGCCTTAATAGAACTCATTTTATCAGGGATAATCTCTTCATTAAACTTACCAATTGTTATATCTTTCTTGGTTCTTTTCTCCTCATCCTCAATAAAATCACTTAATGCATAATTTTCAAGAAGATAATCTGTTGAATGAGCTATAAAATGTGTATCGTTATATGGTTCAACTAAATCATTGGGAAATATAATACCATTCAATGAATCTTCAATAGCAAATGGCACGAATTTGTCATACAATTCACTTGGTCTAATATTTTCTTTAACAGTGTATCCAGACATGTTAATATAGTTGTAGTAGTTAGAGTTTTCATCTTTCCTTTTGATTTGCAGTGATACATTATTGATACATAAAGTTTGACCAACTCTTAGATCACCACATACATTACCAGTAACAACAATAACGGTTCCATTTCTAATCATTTGTGGAGATTTTTCATCATCTCCTAACTTGTCAAATGCTTTCTGATCTACGTCTTTAACTGGTATATACATTTGCGTATTTGATATTTCATCACCCGTTTTTACCAGATATTTATCAACTCCAATATGAAAGCTCTCAGAAGAAAGTGAATTTTTTTCCTTAAATTTGACAATATTCTTAATTGTCTCTTCAATTTTCTTCACGGAGATGTGAATAATACACATTGTTCCGTGTTTTGTACTCTTTTTATCATGGTGTAGTAAAGTACCAAATAAGTTTGGAATTTTACCATACTTGAATATTGGTAATCTAAAACCAGAATCTCTTCTAACATCATTCTCTTCGAGTTGCTCTGACCTTTCCTCAATCTCTAAAGTTCTTGATCTTTTTCTTTTTTTCTTAAAAGCATTACTTAGATCACTTAGATGAGATCTCTTTTTTGTTTTACTTTTTACTACAGTATCTGACGTCTTTGGAATATCAACTGTTTGTTTATCTTTCTTTTTACTTTTCTTCTTTGATTTTTTTTTACTTTCCATATTTCTGAAATCCAATAAAGCCTTTGCTGTTGTTTTATCATTTGAAATAATTGATTTTTTTTTAGTAAAACTAATTTTTATTTAAAAAACTTTGAATGTTGAACACTTCTTTGGATTCATTATAACTTATTGTGTTTTGATGGTTAGCTCTCGCTGTATAGACGAACGCAAAGTAAACAATCATTAATATAGTGATTGCAAGATCATCATTATATTGACCACCAGTACTCTTCTTAGTTTTATAAATTCTTTTTGAGTCTACATCAACATCGTGCCATAAATACCTCTTCATTTGCAAATTGGCATTGTTGAACATACTCTCTATCTTTAAATCACTATTACCCGTACAACACTTTTCATGAATTCTTAACTTTTTAGTCCATAGTTTGGACGCTGTATGTTGTATATATGATTTTGATTTGTGAGTACCTTTGTGAATACCTAATTTAAGTGGTTTTTCAGCTTCAAATTCTAATTCACCAAGTTCTTCAGTATTTCCTTTTAGAACGGATAGAAATTTGATTGTAAGTGCAAGATTATCAGCATCATATCTACCATTTGATTCTACAACAATTCTTTTTATAATACTGCTTAACTCAGGGAAAACCGAGTTAAATCGAAATAACCCATCATAAATCATTTGATACATCATTTCAGGATTCTTTGAGTTTCTTGTGTCCATTCCACATATCTATTATTTATTTTTTTTGATTAGATTGGTAATAAAAAATTTAAAAAAAGTTTTTTGTGAAATTTAACTCTCATTTCTAGTAATTTAAACCTGAAATCTAAAATAATGAATTAGCTAAATCTAATATAAAATAAAAAAATGTCAAAAAGCATAGATTTTTACGTAAAACATGTTCCATTTCCTTACGTCAATTATAAAGATGAGGAAAATTACTCTAAAAATGATTTCTTCTGGCGACTATTGTTTCGTCCAGATGATTTTATGAATAGGATTAGTAATCTAGTTAACAATCACAAAAAGATACATGTATGGCCTCTAACTATTGAAGAAAACGATAAAGAACACTTACTAATTGAACAATTATTAGCTGTCATATATAAATCAATAGGTGAGAATGAGCATAGTGATTCAAATAAATTAATGAAATCATTACAAGGTCATTTGGAAACTAAAGACCCAAATAAAATAACATTCTTTCTAATAATTACTATTCATAAAGAGAAAACATTACACCATTACGTTAAGAATATGACAGATAAATCAACATTTGATAATTTTATCAACATAGTGAATCATTTCGCTAGTAAAGATAAATCGACTGGTAGTAATATATTTGACGCATTCATAAATTCAAATAGAGAAAATATCGGACCAATTATTGTAACATTCAATAACTTCATTAGAAGGTGTATAATATTGAAGATACCAGCAAAAATTGCATTTAATGAATGAGTTAAATTCCACAAACATGACAAACTATTTTTTAAAAAGAGAAATAAATACTTACAATTACATCACCTGACTCAATATGTTGAACTCCAATGCTTATTGCAGCAAAATTTTTACCACCTGCATTGGGATCTACTGTTACAATTACCCTAGGTATCTGACTAACTTGAAGACTACCTTTGAAGAAGTTCTTTTTGTCAAACATCCAATCTATACTCTCAGCATTGAAAGCAGAATTTGTTGGTATTGCATTGATACCCATAAATTCTGTTCTAATGACATTATCTTTGTCCATTGATTTTAATACCTTTCCCCACTTAACAGTTGTTTCTTGATCTTTATAGTCCGGTTGAAAATTTGGTCTATGTGGGCATTCTTTTAATTCACCATTGAACTTCTTCAAACAATCATCACATATTTTGGTGTATTTTTCAGACTTTACTAATGGGTTATTGTTTTCATCAACCTTAGTTATGACTCTATTAAACCAATTTAAATTATCACCACTTAGTGTTGTAATAACTAGTAAAACTGTATGATTCACGTCTAAAACAGGAACAATGACACTAAAAAACAAATTTTGATCAACATAAGAAGCCTCATCAATAATTACAATATCACTACCAAATCCTCTTGGACCCTTTTATTTTATTTTAAAAAAAGATTTAAAAATGCTTTGTTAATTAATTTGTTTGTTTGTTTGTTTATTTGTTTGTTTGTTGTTAAATTTTTTTTAGCTATTTCTTAAAAATATAACCATTCGATTAATAATTAATTTTATTTTAAAAAAAAATGTCAAAAAAGAAACTGGCATCAAAACTGTGTATATCAACAAAAATTAAGGATGAGGCTTCAAAAGAAGTATCAAAGTGGTCAGGAAAAAACCCAAATTTATTTTGGAAGACTTTGGATTGGAATGATGATATTTTTAAAAATGGAAGATTCATAAGGCTTGATATAACTGATGGAAATTCTGATCTAATCGATTTTAAGCAATATTGTGAAACAGGAAGATATTATTTAGTGCCTCCAGGAAGCTTTTATTGGAAGAAAATAAGAGAATTTAACCCAGAAGAGAAACCAACGGCTAGTGGTTCGAGATTTTCTAATCTTTTAGGGTTGTGGGAAAGAGGTACCCTCAAACTAATGGGTGGTAAAACTCAATATGCAAATCACGATAATTTGGTTAACTCAATAAAGAAACTCAAAGGTTTGAACGTTGAAGACACATTCACATTACAAACTAGAAAATGGATGGAGTGGGGTGTCAATAATGAGATAAATGCATTGGCAAATGTACTGGATACATTCAAAGACTCAACCTTGCTTGAAGTTGGATTTTTTAAGTTAGAAGAGAGTAAAATCCCAGTATCTTCTGAAGCAACTGAATTACTTTCAGGAAATATACCCTCGATAGGTGCTACACCTGATGGGATTTTAATTGATTCAGAAGCTAAAAAGTGGATAGTTGAATGTAAATGTCCAGCACCATTTTTCCTATCAGCCAAAGGTGGTGATGGCGTGTATGATTACCGGAGTAGAATACCTCACAAAGAAATACCGTATTATTACATACCACAAATACAAATACAAATGTTATGCACAAATATAAAAAGTTCGCTTTATGTGTCATATACGCCAACTAAAGGTACTAAAATATATGAAATGAAGTATAATGCCAAATTTTGTAAGACAATGATTTATTTATTGTCTTATATTTACAAAAATTGTGTTAAAAAAGATGGCGAAATCAAGGATGATTTCTATCTAAATAGCAAAGTTTCAAGACTTTACCTGTCATTTTTGAACCAACTCAAGGACCTTCAGGGCTCTTCAAATCTATTATTCTATAAAGAAAGAAGCTATCAAAGTAAAAAATATACTAAAATTTTCTATTAAAAATAACAAAAATCAATTTAAAATAAAACAATTCAAATTGATTCTGAAGTAAAAGTACAAAAAATATATAAACTTAACAAGAGAAATTATTTTATTTATTAATATGGTGAAAAGCAAGTCCTTTGTTTCAAAATTGTGGTCAGATGTGATTAACGAAATCAAGATACTCTTTTCAAAAAAAAGAAAAAAAAATGAAAATGAAAAACACAAACTCAGACTTGATACATCAGAAAAGAGGAAGTATAACATTCACGAGGTTGGTGAATTGTTTATATTAAGCAACCCAGAGATAAACAATAATGAAATAAGTGGACTAAATCAAACTCCAAGAAACCATACTCGAATTGAACATATTTTAAAAAAAAAAAATTTTTTGTTGAGTAATGGAAGAAAGCTTAGACATTTATCAAATAACCTAGACTCTGGAAATATTGGTAGGTGCAGTAGTAGTGGTTCTATCAATCACAATCACAAAAACAATATATGTAATAATGAACTTCGTACTTATGGTGGTAATAGGAACTTGGGCCTTTTAATTGCAAGAGCAAGAAATTCACCAAAAGGAGAAGAAGAATCTACAATTAACAAAAAAAGACAGCCTAATTTGCCAAATAAATATAAAGATGATCCATTATACGAGGCTTTGTTTAAAGAGGACATAGAATCTATAGAATCATTGTTATCCTCTAATACATCATACGATGGTAGACTACTTCTACATATAGCGTGTGAATTGGTTTCTTCAAGTAAGATTCTATACTTCTTGATTGAATACGGGTTTGATGTAAATAAAACAGATCCTCAAAGAAGAACTCCCTTGCATATTGCATGCTCAATTGGGAATGTAAGGTCTATTACTCTTCTCTTGGGGAATGGTGCTAAATTAACATCCAAGGACCTATACGGTAACACACCTCTCCATGTGCTTGTAAATACTAAAAACACCAAACTTATTGATATTCTTGATCTGTGGAATTGTGACTTAAATCAAAAGAGAACTGATGGATCGACTATATTACACGAAGTTCTTAGCAGAAATGATTATCTTTCATTAGAAGAGTTGGCTAAATATAGCGACAAACTAAATGTAAATATAAAGGATAATAATGGACTGACACCTTTGTTGAGAGGTATTAAGCACAACTCCAATGCAACACTAACTATGTTCACAATTTACTTTAAAAAAGTATCAAAGAATATAACTGATTACAGCGGAAGAAATGTAATACATCATGCAATATTAAGTAATAATTATACATTTCTTAAGGTAATTTTAAAAACTAAAGAACTCACAAAGAGATTATTGAATGAGAAAACCTTAAGAAACAAGCGTTCATCCATACATTTATGTGTTACAAATAACAATTTAATGATGTTAAAATTTCTATTTAAAGAGTATGGACCAATGATTGATATTAACTCACATGATGAAAGGGGTGATTCCGCGCTCCATCTTTCAATAAAGTTAGGTTATCAAGAAATAAGCAACTTCCTAGTGATCCAGGGTGCTAATATCCATATGTTAAATAATAAGAGGGAAACGCCTGCTAGACTTTCAATTAATAAAAAAACCAAATAATTTCTTATCATTTTTTATTGACTGAGCTTGATGATGGAACATGATAGACCTTTAATTTCTTATTCAAGCTGAATGTTTCATTAGTTGTAAATTCATCTGGTCTAAACCTCTTCCTGCTAATTGTATTATTGCTATTTTGTTCAGAGTTAATATCCAAATATCCTCTATTTATCTTTTTTTGGGTCTTCGTGTGAAAAACGATAATGACAGATGGTAGATTCACATTAATTTTAATCTCTTTAATTTCATTTTCGAATTTCTCGTATATTTTATGTATTAAGTTAAGGTCTAGTGTATTTTCGAATTTGAGAATATGCATAAATATATTGTTCTCAATTTGATTTTCACATATGTGACATTGTATGTCTTTATTGTAGAATAGATCAGAAAACCTTAAAATGTTCAAGATTTTAAGTGCTACACTTTCAATCTCATCATTTGATAATATTTCAAAATTCACTATTGATTCTTTTCTAAACATGAAATTTGACAGCTTTTTACCTCTATTCCATATAGCATCCAAATCGTAGAAAATGTCGGTGACAATCTTACCATATTTTGGGATCTTGAATGATAAATAGTTAGAGTCTTGGTAGGAGCTCACCAAAAGAGGTATAATAGAAGTTGATGACTTTTTAATTTCCGGACAATTGCATAAGGATATAATGTCTTTTAGGTAACATTCTTGTGGGATATCACAAAGAAGTAAGGTACAATAATCATCAGAAGTTTCAACAGAATATTTGGTGTCCAATGATTCTTTTTCATTGATATAAAAATAATTGCTCAGTTTTATTAGTGTGCGAAATGTGCCAGTGTCATTTTTGTCTATATCCTTCCAGAAATCATCTTTTACGATAGCATAAGAGCTACCTTTATTCCTACGATTTTTCTTCATCTCCTTTTTTTTTAGTATTATTGAAATAAATTTTGACCAATAACAATCCACCTATACAACAAAATAAAATAAAAAAAGGCATGAAAAAGGAAAAAGAAAATCAATTAATGAAAACAGAAATATGTTTGAAGGATATTAAAGTAATATTTACAGAGATAATTTGTGAGAGATTATCATATGAAGATAAAGATTTCTACTCGAGGAGTATGATGACTAAATATATTGGTATAGTTCATCTACTTTTTAGCTGTAACAAGAAAATTACAAAGAAACTCAATGAATTAGATCAAAGGATAAACAGGATTAAGAATAGTTGTGACAACCCATCTGTTGATGAACTCCAAAAAAGTATTACTGAAACAGAAAGAAAAAAAAGGCTGGATGAATTAACTAATATGAATGAAATACCAAACATGGACTTTATGACAGATTTAAATGTTCCTAATAGTGTCGATGGCAACTTTGTCTTTGATAACAGTTTCTTAGATTCAGAAAATAATAATTTGTATTTTAATTCACCTTCAAAGAAAATTATCAAACCTAATAGAAAGATGAAGTTGGGTCTTATGAATAATAAGCAAGTTTATAACAGGTTTTGAATATTTAAAACACTATAAATGCTACCATCAACCAACCAATCAACTAAATAAATAAACAATTGTTAAATAACTTTTATTAGTTCTTCTTTGGTTTTATTGTTGATGAACTAGCTCTTAATAATGGATTCAATATAACTTGTCCCAGGGAGTAGGCTAATGATATTACTGTGTATATAAAGTCTATAATAAATGGAATCCTAACAGCTGATATATTTGTGTCAAAACAAAACCAAAATTCAATACATTTATCAAGAATAATAATCAAATAAATTGTCTTTACTATAAAATAGAATGAACACACAATCGTTGTAAATATATGTAGTTGGTAGACTATGGGATCATATTTGTCAAGTAATATGAATAGAATTATAAATTGTAGTATTACACCAACAATAATGTTAATTTGTAATAAAAAGAACTGTAATGTGTATAATCTTCTTGAGTTTAAATTATCATTAATTCCTTGAAGTGATGTTACGTTAACGGTTGTCTCTATAGTATTAGTATCTGTTAATGCTAAAATCGTTTCATTATCTAAAAACCCGTAACTAGGTACAATGTAAACTAAATAGGTTGTCCATATGATAAAGTAAAGGAAAGTTACTATTAGACTGGTATACTGAAGAAAAACAAAAATTATTGACTTGCTATCATTATTACTGGAACACATTCTTTAACAGATTAGAAATCTAACAAAATGTATTTTATTTTATTTAATTTTGTTTATCATGATATTCATCGTATTCTATATTATATTTCTTATCATTACTGGATACCCCTTTCCTCTGTGCTGTGACTAATTGCTCAAACATTTTCATGTAGCTACCAACATCACCAGAGTAATTTTTTTTGAAATAATTATTCACAGTCCTAGATGCTTCAATATTTGTTGTGACTGCCTGTTCAGAAGTTTCCATTGAATCACTATCCTTTATAGACATCCCCATGACTCCATCAGTCACACCTTTAGAATTTTGTAACAATTTATCACCCACTGAAGTATTTTCATTGTTTACTGATGACATTTTTTGGCGTTTGTTATTTTCTGATGAAGATGTGTCGTTTGAGTCAGACTCTCTACCTCTCTTCATATCTTTCATCCTGTCTAGCATCTTTTGAGCCTGTCCATTTTTTTTCATATAAATTTCGTTGAAATAATACTCATGTTCTTTTTGGTCAAATCCATTTTTGGACATAAAATTACCATATTTTTCGTTGAATTGTTCCTTCATTAACTTAGAAGATGTTTCCTTGAGTTTAGCGTGTTCATCTGTCAAATCCATTTTTTGTGCGGTCATCTCCCTATAAAGATTTGATAAAACGGGCATTTCCCTTTTGATATCCTCAGTTGTGATACTATTAAGAAAATCTTCATTATTTGTTTTAAAATAATTTACAAGCTTTGCTGATGGTGGAGTAGTTTTCGACTTTTTGTAAAATTAAATGATTAGTTTTGTCTTCTTTTTTTATGTATCATACCTGTTGATTGTAACTCATATTTGGTTGTTGTATTTTTAGAATTATTGATGCATTTACGTTGATTAGTAGCTTTCTCCCTTTAATACTTTTTTTTTTATTTATTTTTCCAAATATTTTTTTTTGTGAAAAAAGATTTGAAGCTGACACTTTGATTATTCTACATCTATCAAAGAATGGCGAAGGCGTCACTGAGACTTCTTCAACTAGTAATTTAGCGACGTATTCATCCCAAAAGGTCTTCGAATAACCAATAGATACACCTCTTATATCACCATTTCTAATCCCAAACCTTATATATGGGTCTGTGATTACAATTGTTCCATAAATATTCGGAGGTTTGTAGTAATTATTTGAAATATAGCCTACTTGATGTACTAAGTCATCAACGTTTTTGTGAACATAGTAAACAGCGTAGTTAGTTAAATTTAAATTCGTAGCTTCTTCTCCTGTTAGTTTTACATCAGGATGATTATATAGTTCTTCTCTTGTTTTACAATTTTTTATGCCCTCTAAATCAAATTTCCCTCTCCTCTTTGCAACACAATCAGCATAAAACAAGGCAGTAAATGACAATGGCTTATGATCTTTTTTCCATTTTATTTTGTACATGAATTTCAGAAATTGATTTTTTTATATTTTTAGTTGTATCACAATAGCACTAGCAGTATATTCTGTTCACATCATTTATAATTTTTTTTTAGTATTTCTGAAAAAAATGGGCCTATGGGAAAACGCAAATAATACAAAAAAAAAAGTAAAAAAAAAGAGTAATAATTATATCAAAAATTAATAAATAACTAACTAAAAAAAATAAAAATCCACTTTTAATAGTTATGGGATATAATCTCATGGAAATTCAAAGTCGTTTTGACGACTTTTTGAAAATTCAAAAAACTAGAAATTCTTATGATATTAATAATAAAACGTTGGTAGATGATTTTGAAAGATTAGGAAATAAAAAAGAATACAACGATCATGGAATGTTACCCCAAGTCTTTGCTCTTTCTAATGATGACTGTATAGGTGAACTTATTATTGATACGTTTGGTTCGTTATTGTTTAGAGGAACAAAACATGCATACTTTCTCTGTAACATAAACACAGTACTTATGAGGAAAAATCTCAATGATCCCGAATCAAAAGTATTTTCATATTTAAGAACCTGGGTGAAAAAAGAAAAGATTGATTTACTAAAACAATTTAAATCTTTCGTTGTACCTTTCAATACAAGTAATAAACTGAAAGGTGGTCATTGGATATTTATTGGCATAAAACTCAATGATGAAGGAATATTCAGAATTACTGTTTTTGATTCATATGATTTTGGCCATAATTTATTAAAGGAACATTTAGAAAGGGTAATAGACGTTATCATTAGGTTTATTTACAAAAATAATACAGACAAAAAAAAAATTAAGATGAATAAGCCAGTTCAATATGAATATTTCTTTATAAGAAAAATTCAGAATGATGGTCACAATTGCGGACCTTGGGTGATGAAATTAATGAAAATGTACCTCGAAGCCGATGGTGATATAACAAAAATGAAAAAAATTTACGTAAAAGACGAAGAAAATCTTGTAGATTTCAAAGAATCATTATCTACCTTCTTTAAAATTTTTAATAGTAAAACGGAAAAAAAAAAAAATTAATAAATGGGTATTGCAATAATTTCGGTCATAAAATATATACTTTTATTTTCATTTGTTTGTCAAATTCAATCGTTAGCTTTAAACAAAACAAGTGATATTTCATGTGTGAACGGTGTACGTGAAGGAGATCACTGTAATTGTTTTTTAGGCTACAAAGGGTTGTTATGTTTAGAAAAAAATTGTAATTCTCTCAATAACGGTATAAGTAATAACGTAACTAGAGACAATACTTGCATCTGTGATGATAAATGGGGTGGTAACTTTTGTAGCTTCTGTAAAAATTCATATAGCTGTATTCAAGCATCAAAAGACAATAGTAGTAGATGCATTGAGGATTTCATTACATATGATAAGAAATATTTTGATTGTGATGTAATTGACGAGGATGTATCGAGGTTTTTTGGTTCGACCACTACAATGTTTTGCCTAAGAGATAATAAGACTGACTACTTAAACTGTAATATCGAATTTTGGGATAACAGTACCAACGTATTTGACCAAACATTATCATGTGTAGTAAACAATTGCACATTAAATACAATAAATAACCAAACAAACTACCATTGCTCTAGTACCGCTTGCTCATGTAAAAGCAGAGTAGAAGGAAGATGCGATGAACAAATTTCGTCAATATTAAAGAATTTACAAGGTGAATCTAATGTATACTGTAATGAGTTGACAAAAATATGTTCATTTAAGATCAAGAACTTACCATTCGAACTTCTCCTAAAATGTACAAGTAAAATGTGTCAAACACAGGAAGATATTGACAGATTTAGAAATCAAGATTCAACTCCTATAATTAATCTCAACCAAAAGACTAGGATTGCCATAATAGGGTCTTCAATGGGAATTTTTTTTGTATGGGTACTGTTTATAATCTTTACTAATGGATGGAGAGAATATGATTCTTATAGATGGTTTAAAAAAAATATAAATGCTGATTCTGTGATAAAAGTAGATTTCAAAAATTTCAGTTATGAAAATAGGAGTGGATTACTTAAA
>Ga0307979_1002546_pt1 | contig 12582 bp, 10 predicted proteins | sample OrgLakmetage1058_FD_201833 | JGI IMG/M metagenome (GOLD analysis project Ga0307979, IMG submission 201833) | Saline water microbial communities from Organic Lake, Antarctica - #1058 | ecosystem: Environmental > Aquatic > Non-marine Saline and Alkaline > Saline | place: Antarctica: Organic Lake...
ATGCCCCTCTCCCTCCTGAATCATTCCGCACTTGCTTTGTTTGCGCAACGCACGCGCATTCCCACTTCTGCCCGCAGCATTGGCTTCTGTGCCATTTGGGTTTGTATTAGTTCGAGTTCGAGTTCTGCGCGTTCCAGAAGGCTCTATCTGGCGTCTTCCCTCCGAACAAGTCGGCGGGGTCTGAGTGCCCAATGTGTTTCACGTCCCAGATACACAAGGCATTTCTCCGGGCTATTTTTGCCCCAGTAGGGCACCGGCTCAATGTTCTTGTCAGGCGGCGGGCGCCAGCCGCTCTCAGCATCGCCTGTCCTCTTTTTGGCTGCATATGGCCAATTATGGATCACGTCGCCGTATGGTGCGGCTTAACGCCGTCTACCATCGGTAATTGTTTCTCCAGCCCTGTGCACCAGTACTTCACGAGGTCGTTCGAAGAGTCGATTGTGTTCAGGCTCGGACTCACATGTATCCGAGTTTGGTGGGGGGTTTTCACGCTCATCTATTTCAGAGGCAATCTTAGAAGAGGAATTCACTTGAAGAACAGGTGGAGTCCCTGGAAACTCATGGTTTTCCTGTATTTCCTTACGTGTCCTGATTGGCGAAAAGGCTATGGTTTTCCTGATTTTTTTCCTGCAGGAAATCGGAGTGGCCTTGGTCTGTGCCCAAAGTGTACCAAAAGTTTACAGTATTACACCCTTGGTATTTGGTATTACTGTAGATTACTGGATGTAATCCTAATAAGATACTGTAGAGACACAGACTACAGTAGAAGTGTATCCTCCTTCATGCCTTCTTGCTCCACGCAGGTGTATCCGTAGCAAGTAAGTTTATTATTATAAAAAAAAGCGCCTGTACTCTTAGGCGCTACGAGTTATTTTCCGACTGAGAATGAAAGCAGCCTCGCACAGGAGTGTGATCACGCGTTGCCTCATTGCTTTGGGGCTCATGCTCAACCACCCTCAAGTATACCTTGCAGAATGCAACGAAGGCGGAGCAGAGGAGATATCTGCGTTGAAACATGCGATTGAAGCGAGGCAACCAACGTACGCGGACGGCAAAAGACAGTATAATTCAGGGCTTGCCAGCATTGTGACAGAGTTATCCCCCGGTTCCAAATGGGTTGCGAAGACCCCGCGACACAAAGACAGTGACAGTGTGGACACATTGAATTGCGAACGTAAAACCATGCAGTGGTTAATTGGCCGTGAGTATCGGGTTCCCCACTTAGGCAGCGGATCCAGCCCCGATCGTATAGTGATGGAGCATGTCTATGGCGACACTATGGACGACATTATAGCCAAACATGCAATGAATACTACTCTGAGGCACAACATGGCGCAGACCCTCGGCCGATTGCACATAGAACTCCATCGTATAACAGGGGCACCAACGAGCTTGTGCGCAGAAGACATTGTTCCGAAGGCATCGCTTCGAGTTCTGCACTGGGACTTCACACCAAAGAATGTCATAATTCCTCGTGATGGCAGCTTGCCGGTAGTCATTGATTGGGAGTCTGCGAGCACGGGAAATGAACACAAGGCATACCTGCAAATCGCTTCAACAGCTGTTCGTATAATTTCCGAAGACGAAGGCCAAAGCATGTTCATTTCCAAAGCAAGGGAGACATTCGTAGCTGCTTTTTTGAACTCGTTTCCGCTCGAAGCGCAGGCTAAAGCCAAGGCATCCGTAAGAGGCGCAGCTGCCTTAACTCTGTCAACTTCAACGATGAATTCAGAGATTCAGGAAAGACATTTAGAAGAGATCGTTGGTTCTGGTAACATTTTTGCGGACTGGACACGAGTCGGGCACCAAGCTCCTCAGACGACGACTTCGTACTTAGAACCAGATGGGCGGCGTGTATTTCTCGTTAAGAAGTCTCCAGGGTGGTGGGTGCGAGAGTATTCGTATGCGGAGCCAGAGCCAGGTCAGGTCGCTAATGAAGCGAAAGGATCGTCTGAAGTTAGAAATTTCTCTAAGGAACCGTCTTAAGTGCGTAACCGCGTGAGAAGAGCGAAGTACATCCTCTCTTGACCTCGATTAGATATGCGACAACAGAAGTTTTGAGCGAGCGCTTCGAGCTTTATCGTGGCACGAAAATGTAATATGGTACGTATGAGACTGGTTGTAAAGCTTGATCCATTCGTGAAGATCTACTTGATTGAAGTTCAGGTATCCATGGCAGGTGCGCTCATACGTGAATCTCGAATCTACTGTGAACCTTTCGCCATCATATGTCTTCCTCGACTTTCTTTCATCGTTTGGACTTCATAACGTCGACAGCTACCATCACAACTTGGATCCTTATTGGGCTGGGAACCACATGTCTGTATGCCCATGAGCTGGGTGTTGCGGTATCTGGTGACCGGTGACCGGCTGGTAGCACATTCCCGACACGTCCTGACCGAGTTGGTTCCCGCAGATAATTTGAGATATAATGCTGGAGAATGCGTTTGCAAGTAAGGACACTTCTGACGAGTGAGGCGTGGGCGGCCATTGCAATGAAAAGCTGAAGTAGAGAAGATTGCACACTCACTCATTATCCAAACCTTCTCCAGCCGTAGTCTGAAGCTCTTGCCCACTCCTTATGTGCGTAGGAAGTGGTAGCTCATATGCCGCACAAAGTTTCAGCTTATTGGGTAGTGAACAAACGGGCCAATAGGCACAGCAATCACCACCTCCATAGCCCTCGGAATATGTGCTCAAGTTATCGAACTTGAACTCAAACTGATACAAACGCAAATGGCACAGAAGCCAATGCTGCGGGCAGAATTATACGCGCGTGCGTTGCGCGCAAGTCAAAATCGTAAGGATGTGATCTAAACTATTGTCGATTGCCCGGAAAGAACGCACCGCCCGCTCTCTAGATCTCGTATCGGACAATCGGCATAGCACCTCCCACACACATCAACATCTATAAATTAGCGCCTTGGCCTTCTGTTTCTGTTCCCCCTTATTCTATCCCCGTCTTTATATTAGCCTTCCGGGATAAGGGCTAGGGTAATTCAAATTCAGAGAAGGTTATTGGTTGCTGGTTGGTGTTTGCAGCGAGTTTGTCTCAAAGAGCGCATGCAGCAGATTGCTGTGTTCCGATGTAGATAGTTCGCGCAGCCGTCGCTGAAAGCACTATGAATGTCGCGCTGGTTTTAATTTTAATTTGAAGTTGTTTGTATGATGTATGATCGAACAGCTCGTATATATGTTAAGTCACTCCTCAATTGATGTAAGGCAGTGGAGGTAAACACAGTGTGGTACAGCTTTACACTTTAAGACCGTAGTGGGGCTTATCTGGGATGGGATGGAATGGAATTGATTAATGATGTTTTACAATTATGCAACACGTAAGCAGTGCCTCGGACTAAGCCAGCGTGGTGCCTCTGACTAAGGCATACCATATGGCGCCATCCGCCGGGCAGCTCCGTAGCTCTGTGTCTATCCTCATGAGGTGTCCTTTCTATTCTGTTCTGATTCTTTTCTTTGAGATCCGTCGCCGTCCAACGGAACATCCAACACTCCCACCCATCCAGCGCTTCTTTCTTCGACAAAGCGCTTGATGAATGATCAGCTGTGTCCGTCCGGTGTTTTGCAGAGTCGTTGTCATTAGGCAAGAGGCAGCCGCACTCCCATCCAATCACGATATCTGCAAAAGTCGAAACGTGGCAAACTCTTCTTCGTGGTGTCAGCAAGCATAATATTCGTGTCGACCTCTTCGTAGGCGAATGTTCCACGCTTGTACTGGTCGTTCAAGAAGTGTACCTTGATCTTGTAATGCTTTGCCCGCTTCGACTGTTCCTTGCCGTGTGTAAGTGCAATGGCCGCGGTGTTGTCTTCGTAAATCGGTGTCGGTCTATTCTGCTCTAGTCCAAGCTCTTGTAGTAGTAGTCGTAAGTGCATGACTTGCTTCACAGCTTCGACGCCGGCAATGGTCTCGGCTTCAGCTGTGCTCAGGGCAATAGTCGGTTGTAGTCTTGACATCCAAGAGATGACTCCACGATGCATGACGATGGCGAGGCCGCTTGTCGACTTGCGCGTGTCCTCGTCTCCAGCCAAATAAGCATCACAGTAGGTGCCGATGGTCGAGCCGTTGTCCTTGAATGAATCTCCAACCGCTACTTGATGTTTCCTTGCGTGCATGTAGGCATCAAAGTGTGGGCTCCCACAACTCCCGCGCGAGTAGGTGATGCCGTAGTCCTTCGTTGCGTACAGGTACTTGATGACTTGCCGGGCCGGACTGCACGCTTCTTCACTTGGGCATGACATGAATCTCGATAAAACTCCAACGCTCTGCGTGATGTCCGATCTTGCTGTAATCGATAAGTAGAGCAATCCGCCAACTGCCGACGTGTAATCGAACACTGATGATGGAACGATGTTGTCCGCTGACGTTTTTCTCAACTTGAGATTTGGGCTCATGGGCACATGAGGTCGTCTTCCCTCCAAAATGACGCAGTTGAACTTTTTCGCCAGCTTCTCAACTGCTTGAGGTTGCGATAGATGCAAAATGCCCTTGTCCCAGTCTCGCGTGATCTTCATGTTGAGCAGCCAGGTGCACTCGCCTTCTGTCCAAGGCGACATGGCAAACTCTTTCCGCAAGTCTTCGTCAAATTTCTTTCGCGCATCCTTGGGATCCCGGGCGCTCACAAACAGCAAGTCGTCAACCCAGGTGCACACAATCTCTCGATCTCGGCCTTCGCCCTTGATGAAGATGCCTTGGTCTGATACCAGCTGCCTGAATCCAAGCCTTTCCAAGTACTTGGATAATCTTTCAGCTAACAGTCTCGAAGACTGCCTCAGACCGTAGATCGATCTCTTCAGATGTAGTGCCGCAGGCTGCTCAATCAGGAAGAACTTCTCGAAGCCGTCTGGGCATGCCATGTAAAGGTGCTCGATATCAATGTTTTGCTGAATGAACGCGTACTTCATGTCGTGCGCCGTCAGCTCGAAATCATTGGCTGCTGCAAAGGCAAAAACTGCTCGTAGACTAGTGTATCCGAAAACAGGAGAGTAAGTTTCGGTTAAGTCTTCACCAGGTCGTTGAGAATAGCCGCAGGCAACAAGCCTCGCTTTGAATCGTTGAATCTCTCCAGTTGACTCGCGCTTGATCTTGAATATCCATCTGGACTTCACCAGCTTTCCACCAAGGCTCTTTGCTTCATCACGAGAGACGATGTCGAAGCAGTTCCAGGTCATCAAAGTCTTGATCTCTTCCTGCATCGCTGCTTTCCACTCTTCTGCGTGCTCACTCGCCATCGCTTCTCCCACCGTCATGGGCTCGTCCACAATGATTCGTGTCGCGCAATTATGGGCAAACTGCTCAAGTGTCTCTCGGCCAATGGCTTGTTGTAGTATTCGTTGTTCGTGGTGCGTCAGCTGCTCCACCTGCACCACAGCCAAAGTAGCGTAGTCTTACTGAATGGACTCCTCGAAAGACATCAATGGCCCTGATGCCACTAGCTTCCCACTCGACGAGACGTACGCCGCTGGTCTTGATAGCCGCTGCCGCGCTTCCATCTATTCGTCCACCAGCTGCTTGATGACTGCGTTCGACGTTGCCGCTTTGTTGAAGGTGATGTATCCTCTGGAAAAGTCCCACACGATGTCGGCCCACGTGGCGCCAAGGTTCTTGATTTGCTTGATGCCGTCTTCTCGCGTTTGTGGTTGCGCTGCAAAACTTCGCAAGGGATATTCATCAGAAACGCCATGCGTAGAAAAGAAAACTCTTGCTCATCTAGATCTTGTGCACTGCCCACGCTCGCTCGCCGCTGTGGTACTTGAACAAGGGGAGGTGAGAATGCCTGCTCAGACTGGTCATTACGTCGCTCGCTCCCACCCATTCGAGGATACCCTTGTTGATGATCTTTCTTGTGGCCCTTGTACGCTTCGCTCTGTTCTTGTCGCTCGTCCAACGCGACTTTGACGTGGTGCTCACCGTTGCTGCGTCCTTCAGCATGCTGCTCACAAGACTTTTGTCGTTGACGTGATGCTCGACATCAAGATCTTTCAGTGATGCGGGATCTCGATTGTCTTGCTCGCTGCCTCCATGATCTTTCGATGATGCGGGATCTTTGGGCCCATGACCTTTAAGTTGTTTGTATGATCAAACAGCTCGTATATATGTTCAATCACTCCTCAATCGATGTAAGGCAGTGGAGGTAAACACAGTGTGGTACAGTTTTACACGTCAAGACCGTAGTGGGGCTTATCTGGGATGGAATGGAATTGATTAATGATGTTGTTCTGACTAAGGCATACTATACGGCGCCATCCGCCGGGCAGCTCCGTGTCTATCCTAATGAGGTGTCCTTACTTTTCTGTTCTAATTCTTTTCTTTAAGATCCGTTGCCGTCCAACGGAACATCCAACATAATTGAGGCATTGAGGGTATTGTACGGTTGATAATTCAAGGCTTCTATTCGACCTTAGGTCTGGCGATCGGGGTATAAATTCCACTTTACAGCCAACTGTTCCGCGAAAGTTCGCCAAGTTGCGCCAGAAGAAAGGCTGGCTAACGGACATCCTTCCGGCAATGAAGAAAAAGGTGGTTGTTGGTAGTCTAGTCCAGTCTTGTTAATACTCTCCCAAAAACAAAAAAAGGCAAATACACAGCAGCCACAGAGGCACATAAAAAAATGCACTTGAGCTGCATATGCGCTAGCAAATTCGCTCCAGAAGGCCAATTATGGCTCCAACTGGCGTTGGTGGTCTAGTAAAATATCAAGTTTATAGGAATAGAGTCCCGCGGGAACCGTGGAAGGCGGAGCGCCTCATACCGACTCATCGGATCGACGAGCCCAGGGACAACAAGAACAGGACTAGTTCCATAGTAAAAGGTAACCGCACCGTGGCCAGCGTGCACTACGGCGAGGTGGCAACGCCAATATCCACATATCCACCCAAACAGCAGTCAAGATGGAGGCTGAACCTTCTGATTCTTCATTTCCCAAGCTACAATAAATCCCTGTCGTTCGAACTAAACCTTGTCTACTGCAGCGGCGCGGGTCCGCCGCACCGCGATCAACGTAGTTGATGTCAGTGACAACAAGTGTGACAACAAGTGTGACAACATGAGGACGTGTCAGAACATGCGTACATGCGTACCCAATATCCAGTACGTACAGAACATGTACAGTACGTATGTAGCGTTACCCAGATAAAAATGTGATGTGACAGAGTCACAGACATTTTTCAGTGAGAGCAGTTTTGAGATGCCCCCCCTAAACATCAAACTACGTTGATCTATTTCCACTACTATTAGTTTGCCTGGTTAATAGGTGTAAGAAGCCATATCATTGTTCCCGATATAAATCTGATCCATATTTCTCCTTGTAAATTTATGCTCTTCACGATCAATCACACTGCAGTACAGCAGCATACCAAATATAGTAGTACGAGTGCAGTATGTACTGCACCCAGAGATCTATTCTAAGCCAGGCCCCGAGGAGCCGGAATTAGAAGGCTAACAGGTAGAGATGAAAAGCAAGCCAGCGTAAACAATACCTAAGAAGCTAATCAGGTGCACATGCCCGAGTGGCCATGGAAGTGATGGTAGCGGTCCAAAGTGGCACGCTCCTCCGTGCTCTGAGAGTGCAGCTCAAAAGAAGAGTTTCTGCCCGCAGAGGAGGGGACTACTACGAAGTCTCTCAGGCGATCCAGAAGAAGAGTTGCCCATCCCCGAGCAATTGCGTGACCCAATTTCGTTTAAAAGTCTGTCTGAACAAGTCTTCGGCACCCGAAAAGTCAATGTTGTGCAACTGTGCATTCAGCTTTTAGCGGGTTGGCTAAGTGCTGTTAGTTGAAATCAGCAGGGGCCGGGTTGAAGGTTTAGCGAGCTCGGATTTCATGTGTTAGATATAAGAAAATCCTGTATTGCAAGCAATCTCAATCTCCATTGTCGTTAGGTTCACGAATGATGAGGAGTGCGTGAGTACTGTAACTGTTCGGAGTTGTTGGGAGCATTTTTTGACACATCACAACTTCGGCCACTTGGGTCACTGATTTTACTAGCTTGCCAAGAAAAACAACAAAGGCAGATTCTCTTGGCTCTCTGCGCCTTTCCGGAGTTCCAATAACTCTTTTGCTACAAGCGATAAAAGATGATCAGCTCTTCATTCCTCGCAGCTAGCCTGGTGTCTCAAACGGTCTAGCCTCTTCGATGCCCCATTGTTTGTCGATTCCAACCACTCCTAATCATTCGTGCACCTACGTCCCAGAGTCCTTCGGTCCGAAGGACCCTGCGACGTAGGTTTGCGAATGATTAGGAGTGGATTCCAACGACAACACCTTCACCACTCACCACTCACCACCCGATGTCAACGGCTTCAATTTGTTTGCTGATAAAACGAACAGTCTGCCAATCAGCGATCAGCAGAAGAAGAATTTTCCTGGTCTCTGATTGGGCTGCACGTTCGCACATACATTGCACTGCAGAGAGCGAGAGTCCCACAAGATGGGGCCTCCGCGTCTGTTTTCTGGGAGCCGATTGAGTTTAACTCTCATGGCTTCCGCTGTCATGTATCCTCTCGCAGCGTCTCATGCTTGTTGCGGGGTCTCTTCTCCGATGATTCTCATTGCGATCGCGTTGGTACAATCCGCCAACACTGCTGCGGCATCGCCTGCGCCCACGCAAACTCTGCTGCCAACGTCTGAACCGACGATGGTGCCCGCACCTTCACCAACAGCGTCACCAATTCTTCCTACTTCCTTGCCAACGCTACCGCCAACTGCGACCGGGCCACCTAGCATTCCTCCTACGCCTGCGCCTTCTTTAAACCCTACACCTTTGCCGACGTTTTCACTCGAGCCAACCTCCCTGCCCACGCTACCGCCAACTGCGACTGGACCGCCGAGCATTCCTCCTACGCCTGCGCCCACTTCGAAGCCTACATCTTTGCCAACTATTTCGCTTGTACCGACCATCGTACCCTCTCCGCTGCCAACGCCTGAGCCCACTATTGCACCCACGCAGTTACCAACTTTGCCTCCGTCACCGCGCCCGTCTGCTTCCCCCTCCATCACCCCTGTACCAACAGTCTTCAAGCCAAGTCCGCAGCCGTCGGTCTCACCGTACCCTACCGCGGTCCCTACGCCAGCACCTAGCAAGCCCACGCAAGTGCCAACACCTCAACCTACGGTGACTCCACGGCCCACCCAAGTGCCCTCGTCGGCGCCCTCAGCCCTGCCCACACTCTTGCCCAGTATCAGCCCTTTACCGTCACCGGTACCCACGCCTATCCCTAGCCCTATCCCGACGCCTAGCCCCACCCCAGTGCCCATACCAGCGCCCACGCCGCCGCCCAGCCCTATTCCAACCCCGCGGCCTACGGCACAGCCCACGCACCGCCCCACGAAACTGCCGACACCTCTGCCCTCGGCAACGCCGACCATTTTACCCACCATTGTGCCCACGATATTGCCTACCCTTCCGCCTTCGCCGGTGCCGAGCACTCTGCCCTCGATCGTACCCTCGATCATACCGAGCATCGTGCCGTCGCCGAGGCCTACACAGGAGCCGAGCCTGCTGCCGACGCCATTGCCGTCGATGATGCCCACGCCACAGCCGAGCTCTTTGCCTTCACTGGTGCCCACGCCGTCGCCCACGCAAAAACCCAGCCGAATCCCTACGATTCAACCTTCGCTCACGCCTTCCCAGATGCCTAGCTTGCTGCCGACCGCTCAGCCTTCGCAAGTGCCTTCGCTGCCGCCTTCTCAGTTGCCATCCATCCTTCCAACCTCCGTTCCCTCCCAGGTCCCCACCTTGGTCCCGTCTCAGGTGCCCACTTTGCCGCCGTCCCAAGTGCCAACGCCGAAGCCTACCGCGCCCATCACAGTGGAGCGCGCCAAGGTGTTGGGCTTGCTTATCATTTTCGGGCTGGTGCTGGCAGGGCTCATGGTGTTGGGCCGATTGAAAATCTTGACCCAGTGCGCGCTCCGAGCGTGGGGGAGAATGCAAGCTCGGCTCAAGGTAGGGACAGAATGCAGGAAGGGAAAGCAGTGCAATGCAAATGAAATCATGATTTTTCTATTGCGAGAGTTGCTTGAGTTCCACTTTCTTTTTCTGTCCGGGACTTGGGTGGGGCTGATGCTATCGCTGTGGCGGTTTCTCGCTTCATGTTTACAAATGAATCATTTGTCGTTTCTTGTTTTTCTCATGTCTTTGTTCTTTCTTGAATATTGGCCACAACCGCAACAGGCAACTAGAGAAGCGAATTTATCGGCCGCGACGCAAGCTGAGATTGACGCTGCTGCGGCCGCTTTTGCACTCGCGTTATCTAAACAGAAAGCACTCGAAGCGAAGCAACACGAGGTGGGTGGCTTTGATAAAACAAATTGAGAATTGAGAAATGGGGTTGATTTGAAGTGACATGAGAGAATCTTCGCAGCGATTGTATTTCATCTTGAAAGTTTTCTTGGTTTAATACTTTGACTTCTCCGCTGTTGTGTCGTTCTTTTCTTTTTTCTGCTTCAGGTGTCGCTCCTAAATGCACGCTTTCAGCAAAACCGCAGGAAAAGCAAAGCAAACGCCGAGTATTGGGCAGATTACGAGGGACACGAGACGGGAGGTGGAAGTTCTGGCGACGGCATCATCAACAATGGGATCAATAGCATCATTAACAGCGGCGTCGATGCCTTGAATATTGAAAGCGGCGACCAGCAGGAAGATTCTGTGGATGTTGAAGAGGCCAGAGGCGTCAAGAAAGAGGCCACACAGCCGCAGCAGAGCAGCGGTACGAGTACCCGTCACGGCGCCAGCCCAGATCCTTTGGGGCAAGACATTGCCAACGTGCTCGACGGTGTCACCGTGGTCAAGCTCGCTTCGCCTTACTCCACGTCCCCCGACCTGGTGCAAACCTGGGACAGCGGCTTCACGGCGAACAACAGCTCGGCCATGGCTTTGCACGGCCACGGAAACGGACCGTTGAAGTCACCCATGCCACCGCCGCCACCGCTGCAAGAGTCCGCGACTACGAGGACGAACAAGCACTCATCGCAACCCTCTGGGGGCACCGACGTTGAGCTCGTTGCTTTGTCGTCGGGATCGCCGGCAGCGCCTGACAGCGCGTCATCGTCGTCGTCGCCATCGTCGTCGTCGTCAGCTGCAGTTCCAGCAAACGACAATGCTTCTGTGGCAATGCCGCACCCTCACAGTGATCCCAACAACAACAGCAGCAACAGTGCCAAACCAAGTAAATTACGGGGTCTGCTTCGCCAAGCGTCGTCGTCCACGGCGTTGCGCGGAAACCGCCGCAGCAAAGACGGCTTGTCGCGCGACTCGGGCGACTTGGCTGATCTAGTTGAAGACCAAAGCCCCGAAGGTCGCGCGCGCGCCGCTCTGGTTGGGTTTTTAGAAGCCGCCAATGTGCCGTCCGAGCGCGCTGACAGCTTAGCGGCGGCTGGCTTGAGCTCCGTGGAAAGTTTGCTGGAACTAGACGCACTCCCCGCTTCGCAGGTTGTTATAAGACGTATTGCCCAAACACCTTCATTTTTTTGAACACATGCTGCCTCCATGTCTTCGACCCATGCATATTCCTACTTGTTCGTGTTCCTTTTTTTCATTCTTTTTTCTTTTCAAAGTTGTGATTTTAGACCTACTAGTAAGGCTTTCCTTGACTCCACTGTTGTCTTTGATGTGGCCTCGTCTTATCATGGCTGTGGTAAATAGGTGGTGCGTCAGCTCGCTGGTGCGGCTCAAATGCCTCCGGCTGAAGTGAGACGCCTCCGCCACTATTTGTCCCAAGAAACTGCTGCTGCTGCTGCTGCTGCTGCTTTGAGCGCTGACGAAGGCCTACCAACGCCACCTAGCAGCAGTGAACTTCACAGCAATTCGTCAACCACGGGGAGCCGCTCTAACGGCGATGCCAGCAATCACAAGAAAAACAGCAAAGACAGCAGTAAAGGAAGCAGTAAAAGCAGCACCAGCAAAAGTAGTAATGTTGACAGCGACTCAGGCAGCGGGCGCAGACCCAGCAGCCTCGGTGTTGTTCCTCCTTGGCAAGCGCACGCATCCGAAGCGCTGCTGGCGGCGGCGCCTCGAACCAGCATAGTACGACAAGCCACTACTCCTACCGCTGCAGCTACAAGTGCTGCTGATCCAGCGAAAGGAGTAGAGTCACAAGCTGGAGAAGACAAATCCCTTAGTGATGCCCTTGCTGAGACCGGTTTCTTCAGTTTGGTTGGCGATTCCGATCAGTCGACGCGTATTTGATGTGGTCTTCACTGAGCGACATATCTTAGCTCTGGATAAACACACATGCATTTATATATTCGCATTTACCTATTTTTCCACGAATCCGATGGTTCAAAAGCAAAAGCAGCTCTTGATAATTTTTGAAGCTCGTGTGCTGCGTGACATATACATATAATTCCTTTTTTTCCAACAGGCCAACAGGCAACAGGCAGAAACAACGAAGCAAACGGCGACGGGCGCTCTTTCTATTTCAGATATACCGACTTAATTCGCAATTAATACCTACGTGGAACTATTTTTCCCAAGCGAGGGTTTCGAAAAACGCTGGAGGACGACCACGACTAGCGTCCGTGGTGTTTGATGGAAGATATATGGGTTTAGCTCTTTGATAGGGAGGGACCGCT
>Ga0307979_1002549_pt1 | contig 12570 bp, 17 predicted proteins | sample OrgLakmetage1058_FD_201833 | JGI IMG/M metagenome (GOLD analysis project Ga0307979, IMG submission 201833) | Saline water microbial communities from Organic Lake, Antarctica - #1058 | ecosystem: Environmental > Aquatic > Non-marine Saline and Alkaline > Saline | place: Antarctica: Organic Lake...
GTGGGTTTCTCGCCGTTGCCCTTGATCTGCTCCGCCGCCTGATTCACACGCTCTTTCGTCACTTTTAATTCGGTCATAATTGTGCTCTCGGTTGGTGTCCTGATATTAAATATGGAATACAAAATATGATATACAATATTAAATATATTGTATATCATATTTTGGGATATTTATATTTTCTCAGACGCCAGATACAAAAAAACCGGCGTAAACGCCGGCGTCTCTGCAATCTGAAATCTACCCCCAAGCCTCACGCGTGTGGCGCGTTACAAGTCCTCCCCCTTAACCAGGCGCTTCAGGCTCTCAGAGCTGCCAAGATCATTGGCCCGCACCAACGTCCCGCTTTTCTCAAACGCCAGCCAGTGCGCTAGTCGCGGCATCAACGCATCGGCATTGATCACTACCCAGTAATAAGGACCGATCAACTTGCCGGCATCGTTCACTTCCATTTTCCGCGCCTGCATGTCTGCACCCAGTGCGCGGGCCGCTGCAACCCGGCTCTTCAAAGTCCGATCGCTGACGCCGAACCGGGCCGCCAGGGACTTGCTGGTCTGGGGCGCCCGAATCACCTGCTCAATCAGGCTTAATGTCTTTTTAACGTCTGCCACATACGCTCCTTATGTTTAGAAAAACACCATGCAAGGCGTCGCATTACCGATGCCCCTAGCGCACGCCACGGCCTTGGCTTTGTCGATAAAGACGCCGTGCTGTGTCGGCCCTATGCCTTCGGCCTGATCCAGGCGGTAAACCGCGAACACCGCGCCCCCGGAAAACTGATCCGTGGCGGTTTCACGAATGAACACCCGGCCCCACCAGGCGCGATGCTCCGGGGTCAGATCCGCCCGATCACAATCAAAAAAATCAAACGGCAAATCGGGGTTGATGGGTGTGTCGGTCATGGCGTCTCTCCTTTATTTGATATGCAATTATCCTGCTTACCAGATGGAAAACGCAAGCGCAACCACGCGGTTTAGGGCGGTTGCACGTTGTCCCGATCAACGGAACAAACGGCAATGCAATACAGCACGACCCGACCTCGTTAGCCTGACTCACACCGACAACACATCAGGAATAAAGCTCATGAAACAGTTTCAAATCACGGTAAACGGTCAGTCCCTGGCGTTCTCACAAGACCAGATCCCTCACATGCAAAAAGCCCTTGAGGACGCCATTTCAAAGCCTGGCGTAACCGCTGTGCAGACGGGCAAGTTCGGAGAAATCCGAGCGGTTCTGAGTTCCAGGGAAAATCATCAGATGACAAACAGCCAGGTTGAATTAACCGACTGCTAAGCGATGTAAGCGCCAGGGGGAAACACACGATGAGAACAAACACTATGACCGATACCGACACCCGTTTTAACGACAAGCCCGAGCGGTTTCTCAGGGTCACGGACGTAACAGACCGGCTGGGCATGAGTAAGACCAGCCTTTACCTGCTGATTGATGAAGGCGAGTTTCCTGAAGGCATCCTCATACGATCCAAAATCGTGGTGTGGCTCGAATCGGATGTCGATCGCTACATCGCGCAAAAAGCGAGAACCCGGCGATTCTCGCCAGCCTTTTTAAACAGCCAGGCGGCGGGCTAAAGAATGCGGCGCAACTGCATCAAGATCTATTGCCCGTGCTGTGACTCATTCATGAACTGCGGTGTGAATCCGCGCATTGTCAATCAGAACCTGGACGGCATCGCGCTTTGCCTGAACTGCGGGCTTCGGGTGTCGGTCATCGTGACCTATCAGGTCTCCGTGTTTCACCCACAAGTTCAGATACCGCCCGCGCTGACCTCTCACGAGACAGTGAACGCACCCAACATCGTGTGCGGCGCGTGCCGAAAAATCGCACGAGTCCGCACCAGCCGGCAAATTGTCGAAACACTGCGATGGTTGCGGGTTTACTGCAATGACGAAGAGTGCGGGCAACGATTCAACGCTTACCTGGAGCTTTCCGAGCAACTGTCGGTGACCAAAAGCGGAATAAAAAGCGGGATTCCCTACAGACAGGGACTGCTCGAAAACAGCCAAAGAGATTTGGCGTACAAAAACCAATTACCGAGGCTTATTCATGACTAGGGAAAAAAGAATGCCCGGAACGGGTGGCACCGGACCGGGCACAACAGCATTGGAAAAAGCATCTTACAACACCAAGTATAGCACCGAGCCACTGAAAAAAAACCCGGCGCAAGTGTTGACGCTGTGCAACTTTATTGCATACCATGTTCACGTTGCAGCAAAATCTGCAACCCGGTTTGACGACCGGAAACGAAAAAGGCGCACAAGCGCCCCTGACAATGAAGCCGGCGCTTTTTTTTGCGCCTGCTCACCTGCGTTATGGCGGCTGTGCATGGGAGGCTTTGAGCCTGCCGGGTCCTTTTTCCCCGGTTCGTCAACCTATGTACCAGCCGCCACCCATTGTTTGACGACAATGACGGCGGTTCCTAAACCAGAAAAAGGAACCCCCACCATGAAATCACCCCTTGTTGCACTGCACACCGCACGCTCTGACGCTCATCGAGCCATGGCACGTCACGCCCTGCACGCTGACTCCAGCTTGTCCGTGCGCCGTAACCGCTACAACCACCACATGACCAAAGCGCGGGCTGCCCTTGCCTGCGCTCACCAATGCGCTGTTCTGCCTGAAACCATCAGCCAGGAGAACCGTCATGCGTAAAACCGTCACATCAAACCAGCCCGTCAACCGCTCACCGATGATCATCAACCCGGACGCATCCAGGGACGCGATTGAAAGCGAAGCCACAGCCCGCTTGGACAATGCCCGCAACATGCTGCAAGGCATGGCCGCTGCCAATGCCAGCGGCTTAATGGTTGAAGACCTTCAGGGTGCCTGTGGCGCCGCTGCTCATCTGATAGAAGACGCCCTTTTGATGATTGAGCGTGCCAATTCGCTGGCTAAGGAAAGCGGGGGTCACGATGAAGCACGCCCATGAAGTGAACTTGGTTGGCAGAATTAACGCCATGATCCTGGAGGCCAGCGAGCACGAAGACGACACATTGTTGCCCTCAACCAAAGCGCCCCAGGAGCTGATAGCAGAAGCCCTTCAAGACGCACAGCTGACCGACCCGCAATACGCGGCATTTCAGGCGATTGAGGCTCGAATTCAGGCGCGGGCAAGGAGGCTGAATCGTGAGCGATAAAATTAGAACCATTCGGCTGGCTGCTACCGTTTCCCTGGCCCACGCCCTGGACCTGGTGCAAGAGCTGCACCCCGGCGGCCGCCTGCAAAAAACTGAGTACATCACCTGCAACGCATTGCGAGGGGACGCCAAACCGTCCCTGCACATCAATCTCGTGAACGGCAAGGCCAACGACGTGGCAAGCCCGGACTATCACTATGGCGATCTGGTGGCCGTGGCCGCCGATGTGTGGGGCGTGAATCAGTACGAGGCGGCACAAATGATTCTGTCGCGCTACGGCTACGAGCAGGGCGATCCATCGGCCAAACCCAACCCGGACCAGGCCAAACGACTGGCCACATTACAGGCGCGTATCCAAAAGCGACTGGAAGACGACCAGAACGAACGAGAAAAGCGGGAAGAAACTGTTCGCCGGCTGATCGTTCCAAAAATCTGGCAACGCGCTACACCAGCCAGCCGACCAGGACGACCGGGGCGTTTACCGCACCCTTACGCACGAAAAAAGAGGGTAGCGCAATACAACGCACGCCTAGAAAAATGCCTCGATAGCAAAAAGCTGGAAATGGTGATTCCGGTCTGCGATCTGGGGCAGCTGGTGAACCTTCAATTCATCGCCGAAAACGGCAACAAACGATTCATCAAAGGCGGGCGCGTGACCGGCTGTTACGCACCGATTGGCCGGATGGAAGAAGGCAAAACGCTGTACATCTGCGAAGGCTGGGCCACGGGTGCCACCCTGATGCAAAAACACGGTGGCGCGGTGGCGTGCGCCCTGTTTGCCGCCAACCTGGAGCCGGTCGCGCGCAAGCTTCGAAAACACTACGGCCCTGGACAACACATCGTGATTGCCGGAGACGATGACCGGGCCAACAAGGTGAACGCCGGGCGCAAGGCCGCTGAAAGTGCAGCCCAGGCCATAGGCGCGGATCTGATGTTTCCCGAGTTCCCGGCTGATGCCCCAAAAACCCTTTCCGACTTTAACGACCTGCACGTTTACCAGGTGGAAAACTGGAAGCCGTCAGCCGAAAGGGGGGCTTATCGTGCCCAATGAACTGAAATCGGCCCCGGCCAAAAAGAAAGCCCAAAGCAACCTAGCCGTGCTGTTGAATCGTCCGTGCTACCGGGTCTATGACAAGTCTTTTGAAATGGACGGCGGGCAGCATACGCGGGGCGTTTACTACCACTACTCCGATCGCAAAACGGGGGAGCCAAGAACGCTCATGGTGTGCGGCAGACTGCGGGTTGTGTTGCAGACCGTGGAAAAAACCACCGGCTTGTACTCGATGCTGATCCGGTTCGACACCAGTGCCGGACCGGCTGAAATGTACCTGGAACGAGCCATGCTCAGCGGCAAAGGTGGCCCATTGTGTGAAACCCTTCTACACCGTGGCCTGTTCATCAACAAAGAAGGCGGCGAAGAACACGTGGTCAAATACGTGGCCAAAGAAACCGACAAAGCGCCCCTGGTCCACACCGTCGGCAAAGTCGGCTGGCAGGGGGAAAGCTTTGTGCTTCCGGGCCGGACGTTTGGCCCCCAGACCGTGCAAATGAAGCACGGCATGGAGTCTGACCGGTTGTTCAAAAAAGCCGGCACGCTGGAAGGCTGGCAGGATTCTGTAGCGCGCTTTTGTGTCGGTAATCCGGTGTTGCTGCTGTCCGTGTCCACCGTGTTTGGCGCCATGCTGCTGAAGAAAACCGGCGTCAACGGCGGCGGCTTTCATCTGAAAGGCGACTCATCAACCGGCAAAACACTGGCGCAGTTTGTGGCTTGTAGTGCGCTGGGTGAAGCCACTTTGGACGGCTATTTGGGCAGCTGGGATACCACGAAAAACGGACTCGAAGCCCAAGCGGAAGCCCGCAACGATTTGCCGTTGATTCTGGATGAAATCAAGCGGGTAAAACCCCACCTGATCCAGGAGATCGTTTACATGCTGTCAAACGGCCAGGGAAAAAGCCGAATGACACAGGAGCGCGCCGGCGAAGCCCTGAAAACGTGGCGCACGCTCATGCTCTCCAGCGGCGAAAAAAGCCTCACCGAACACGCCGCGCTGTCAGGCGATCCGGCCCACGCCGGCGCGGAACTGAGGATGGTGGACGTGAACGCCGGAAACCGTCCGTTTCTGGCCTTCGACAACACACACGGCGAATCGGGCAAAGAGTTCTGGCGGCGTCTGGATACCGGAATCAAGCACCAGCACGGCACCGCCGCGCCGGCCTTCCTGGACGCCCTCACCCGCGACCAGGACACCGACATACACACTGAATTCCAAAGCCTGTTAACCCACTTTCCCACGAAAACCGCACAGGCCGGACGGGTAGCCGATCGCTTTGCCGTGACCGCATTGGGCGGCGAACTGGCCAGTCAATACGGCGTAACGCCCTGGCCAAAGGGCGCGGCCCTGGACGCCTGCAAAACCCTGTACACCGAATGGACAAAAACCCAAGGCCAGGGCAACACCGAGGATCGCCAGATATTGGGGTCCATCGCGGATTTCCTGGACGCCTACGGAGATGCACGTTTCACCGACATCACATTCGGGCCAGGCGGAAACATGCAAAGGGCCGGCTACTTTCAACTGTTCGACGACGACCGACTGTACCTATTCAGCAGCATTGGCCTGCGGGAAGCCGCCCGAGGTTTCAGCCTGGACCGGATTGTTAGCGCGCTGCTTCAAGCAGGAGTTCTTACCCGCTCCGATTGCGGCACCAAAAACCAGCGGCAGTACCGAATCAGAGGCGGCGGGCGCAAATGGCTGTACTGCATCAACCCCGAAAAACTGACCAACCAACCAGAAAAGGATTAACCCCATGACCAAAGACGAAGCATTGAAAACCCTGGAACAAAAGCGGGCCGATTACGAAGCCGGGCGCAAGCGCCTGGTACAAATTACCGACCGCATTGACCGGCAAAAACGGTCTGTTCTGACCCTTGACCAGGACATCAAGGCACTGGATAAACAGTGGCGCGACGAACTGCGAAAAAAAGACGGTGTTGTGAGCGACTCCGTGCGCACCTTGCAAGCGCAGAAATCCCAAAGTGAGGAAGCGGCCACTGAAATCGACACCATGATTCAGGAGGTAGAGCTGCACCTGGAGGACGCCTGCAAAGAGGTCAAGGCTCTGAGGTCTCAGTATCTCAGCGCCCTGTCTCAGGCCCGAATCATCACCGAAAAAGAAAACATGGGCGCGCTAATAGAGCAGTCCAAGGCTTACCCCGGAACACCGGATTTGCTGTCCGCCATAAAAGACAGCCTGGCTATTGCAGAGCAAAGCGCGTTCGACTTCCTTTCAACCGTTCACCCTACGGGCTGGATCACTCACCGAGATGAAGGCAAGCGCGAACTGGCTGAAGCGGTTCATGCTGCTCAGGCAAAGCGCCTTCTCGAAATATTCAAAACGCTGACCGACATCGACCAGGGCCACGAACTGGCGTCCGAAAAGCTGACGGTGCTTCAGCCAATTAGTGCGGAAACACCCCCAAGTGATCAGGGTATTCACAGTGCCTTTACGTCAGTCATGAGAATCAGCCGATAGACACTCACTGAGTTAACCGGCTCATCATCAACCCGCAAGGTTAATACCCAATAAAACCCCGACAACGATCGGGGTTTTTGTTAACAATCCAAAAAAAGCCGCCAAAACGTTCCATCAACCACAAGCGCCACAGACACGCCACACAACACGACTGCCAGACTTGAGCCACGCTGTTAATAATATAAAACACCGGCACCACAGGAAACCTGACAGGCGGTAGAGACTATACCCGCAGGGCACCTGAGCATCACGGCTCGAACTCCCCCCCGCCTGCCGCGCTTCTATTGGCTGACGGCTTTTTCAACGCAGATTGTCAACAAAATAGAGTCTAAAACACCCCTCGGAGGCCCGTAAAAAGCGGGTTTTAACCCGTTTCTGGGCAAAATTATCGTATAAACAAAAATCGCGCTTTTCAGTCAACTGAAAAACAGCCGTGGCTGCAATTTTGCCGAAAAAAGGCCCGTTGCGAGTTTTATGGCAAAAATCAGCCCTGTTATTCGTCCGCACAGGCTCACAGCCCCGTGTTATCGACTATTTCAAAAGCCGCCGCCTGGAACCAGTCCAACGACAAAGCGCGCGCTAGAGAAAGATGGGTTTTCCCAGATCCATAAAACCCCTATGTGACATTTAGGACAAGGTGACAGCCGCGATATAAAAGGGCTGTAGAGCCAAAACACCGAATAACAGTAGGTATGTGACAAATTATGACATTTATGACAACTACCCTATTATTCATCCCATTATTTGCTGCCTGACATAAACCTGAAAAAGGCGGCCTATAAGCATAAAATCGGTCATGTGACGGTTATAATTTTTTAATACTTTGTTTTTAATATGCTTTTTTGTTTTGTCACACGTCACACGAGTCACATGGCGTATATGAGAGAACCGAGAAAAAGAACACCCCCTATCTTTAGCCAGCCGCCCTTAAATAACTGTTTCTTGTAGACTTTTAAAATAGATAAAAAACTAACTAATGCTAATAACATCTAGTTGGCAGGTTAAATCAGGCTATGAAACCTGTTCTTAGGTAAGTGGTTTATGCCACACCGGTACTATGAAGTGCTGTTAGCTGATGAAGCTGGAAAGGCGTAAACAAAGAACTCTGGCCCGGGCTTTAGCTTTTGGTTTTCCCGGCTCACACCGGCCCCTGCGTCCAGCCCCTGAAAAGAAGCCTTCCACACGCCGTCATGAACCGGTTTTTCCCGGTGGTGCGCTCACTGTTCGGTTTCGGCCTTCGGTCGTGTATTCAGCACTTGGCCCGCCCTGCTGCGCCCGAACGATCAACCGGTTATCAAATTCGGGGTTCCCCTGGTCTTGGCACCCACTGACCAGGGACTCCTACTTTCACCGTATTGACCACCTTACGCGCCACCCTAAGCAGATCCCCTTGTGGGTGGCTATTACCGTATCAGCCCCAAAGCATCTTGAGTCCAAAGCTGATAGGGGTTTCAGAAGGGAGGCCGGAGAATTCTTGCGGGTTGTCAACCAAAGTGGACACGCGATAGAATGGATTTCTCCGGTCTCGTACCCCCCGTGCCGCCAAGCAAAAGGAGCCTTCCGAGACCGAGGCGGATCACAGTGCTGAATACACTGCCCGCCCGTAAGAACCCGCTTAATTGCGGGTTTTTTCGTTTCAATGGGGCTGAAATTACAGCAGTTTTTCCGGTGTGGCAATCTTTGCCGGTTTCGTGCTTTCGTGCTTTCGTGCTTTCGTTACTGGATTTGCTACTGATATTGCTGCTTTAACAGCTCAAACGCCTCTTCTAACATGCGCCTCTGTGTTTTTTGGTGGGTAACAGCCCACACTTTGAACTCCTTTTTAAACTCAGGCGCTACTTTGAAGTTCAACGCGGCCAATGTGCCCGACTCCGGCACGTTCGTGTTGCCGGATTTCTTACCTGGGCCTTTTGGTGCACGGGATGACGGGAGCGAGATTCCAAGATCCTTGGCCATAGCTTATTTCCTTACCAGTGCGTGAACAGCAGACACCAGAATGCCCGCCTGGTGATTCAGGTTGTCGTATTTGGTTTCGGTGGCGCAAAAGCCCCGGTCAAACGCGTCTATGTATCCGGTTTTTGCCGGTACCGCGCCTGGTAACACCTGGTAGCCATAACCTTCCAGGGTTTCGCGGCTCTCCCGCTGCTGCGCCTCACTGGTGGTTTTGTACAAGGCGAACGCGATTTTTTCCCGCGCTATGCCGTTACTCTCCAGTTCGGAGGCCAACAAAACGGAAGGCTCCAGGTCATCAAGGCTGCTGCCGGTGGGGATAATGACCAGATCTGACGCTTCCGCCGCTTGCGCCGTGCCGCGTGTGGCGTGTGGCGCGCCGTCAATCACGGTCAGGTCATAATCGTGACTCGCGTCCAGGGCCAAGGGCGTTGTGGCAAAAGCCACGGTTGTTACCTGGGGAATAATGCCGGCAACGTTACGCCGCTTTTCGGACCAACGGTTTGAGGTTGTCTGCTGAGCGTCGATGTCTGCCAACAGCACCTGCCAGCCGGCCCGCGTGAACTCTACGGCCAGCGTGCGACTGATCGAGCTTTTGCCGACACCGCCTTTCTGGCTTACAACGGAAATGATCATAGGAAGGACTCCGCCTAGTTTCGTGCTTTCGTGCTTTCGTGCTTTCGTGCTTTCGTGCTTTCGTGCTTTCGTTAACGAGAATAGCACAAGCAATAGGCTGCATTACGCTTTCCCGAAACCCCGGTATTAAGCATCAGTTACTCATTTGTCCTTAGGTACTGATAAAGCGTTTCGCGGCTAATACCAAACTCTCGGGCCAGTTTCGCTTTCTGTTCTCCGCCCGAAATTCTCCGGCAAAGCTCTGTAATTCTGTCGCCGGACAGTGATTTTTTGCGTCCTCGATACGCCCCTCGCTGTTTTGCCAGAGCAATGCCTTCACGCTGGCGCTCACCAATCAGAGCACGCTCAAACTCGGCGAAGGCACCCATAACTGAGAGCATCAGATTGGCCATTGGCGAAGTCTCTCCCGTGAACGTCAAATTCTCTTTGATAAACTCAACACGAACACCACGCTCAGTCAGCGTCTGAACCAAGCGTCGCAAATCGTCGAGGTTGCGCGCCAGGCGATCCATGCTATGAACAATGACGGTATCGCCCTCGCGCACAAAGTCCATCAGCCGCTTTAACTCGGGGCGCTGAACGTCTTTCCCGGACGCTTTGTCCATAAACACGCGGTCAGCTGTGATTTGTTCAAGCTGGCGAGCGGGATTCTGATCGAGGCTGCTGACTCGAATATATCCAATGCGTTGGCCGTTCAAAGTAAGCTCCAGAGCTAAAGTGTCAGGCTAGACTCTATGGCCCGTCACAAAAGCGTCAATTATAGATAAAAGAAAATCCTATTCTGACACCCTAGACGTGCATCACCTGACGCCCGTCTAGGGTGTAGCTCAAACTGACAGTGATGCTTTTACCAGGTGCGGATCTTTAACCGCCTCGGCGTTGCGCTTTCGGCTTCACCGTCGTCACCGTCGTCACCGTCGTCACCGTCCGCGCCGGCTAACCCGGACCTGGTCCTGGTTCAAAATCATCGAAATCCATATCCATACCCAGATCGGCAACAGGGGCAGGAGCTGGCGCGGGTGTCGGTGTGGGCAGCGGCCCGGATGGGTTGCGCACCGGGCTTGTCGCCGTCACGGATTTCAGTCCCCGGCCACCGCCACCGCGCCCCTGTTCGGAGTGCCCGTAATGCTGACGCATGCGCGCTGAGGTGTGGCCCAGGGCCTGAGACAGCCGATCATCGTTCCAGCCCCTCGCTTTTTGATCGCCTGAAAACTGATGCCGCATCGAGTACGGGCTGATTTTTTTGAACCCCAGGCGCGCCGCTGTTCGCGTAAAGCGTTTTCGCCAGGCACCCAGATCGCCACCGGCTCCCAGGCGGTCGTGTTGCCAGGCCGGATGATTCAACAGCCAGCGCGCTAACGGATCGGAGTCATCGAACGTCAATTGCCGTTGTGCCTGCCCGCCGCCTGTGAACGTGCTGACTTTTGCGCCAAAGATCGTGGCCACCAGTTCCGTGCCATTCCGTTCAAACAGAATACCGGCCTGATACTCTGCTGGCCGGCAACCCGTCAAGGCCAGCACCACCGCTGGCAACCGATCCCCTTCCTTTAGCGCGCCGATCAGTTGTTCACGCCAGTCATTGGGCAGCCGTGCCAGTGATTGGCGCTTGCTGGTTTTGCGGGATTTTTTCGGGGCTTCCGGGCGGTAAGGTTCGGCGGTGGTCAAGAGCCGGCGCGCCAGCGCTTCCGCTGTTTTGCGATAGCGCCGCGCAGAATCCTTATCCCCCGTTTTTCTGGCCTTATCCGACAGCGACAGCCAGCCCAGCAGATTGCCCGCCCGCCCGTATCGTTCCGCCGCCTTGAGCAGATAGGCGTAGCGTTTGCTCACCCGTTTTCGGTCAGCGTAAGCCCGCCAGGGTTCGCCATTCAGCCGCAGCCAGGCCCGCTCATATTCCGCCGTGGTGGCCTCGGATCGTCCGTCGCGGATGCTCCGGGCGAGTGTGCGCATGTCGCCTGTGTCCATTGGTTTGCCCTTGTGCCCCTGCGCCTGTCCGGCTCCGGGGTCGTTGCGCCGGGTTTCCCGGCTCCACTGGCGCTGGTCCGTTTCACTCCCCACCGCGCCGCCGTCCTTTCCCTGTCTATGTTACTGCGTAACACAGTCAGAAAAACGACTCTGGCCATATTTTTGACCGCTACGCTTTGCAAAAATATCACCGCGATGTGCCGGCCTTATTCGAGGCTATCGGTTGTCCAGGCCCTTCCTCTAGCGCGCAAAAGTGCCGGTTGGATGCGTGTTACCAGCGGGTTGAACACGGGTTGAAGTCAGGTTGAACGCGGGTTGAAACCCGGTTGCCTGAGACGTGCGCCGGCAGCGAAAACGCCACCGACGCCACAAATTGCCGCTGCAAGCGGCCCCTAACTTTCGCTTTGCGCTTCAGTCAGTGCGGCCTTCAGGCTTTGCACTTGCGTTGCCAGATCCCGGTTTTTGTCGTTGGCTTCGTTGAACTGGGTCTTGAATCGCAGGGCGTCGTTGTGTGCTTTGTCCTTCAGTTTCTCGGCGTCCTTGGCATCCTTGCGCACCTCCGCCAATTCCTTTTTCAGCTCGTTAATGGCGTCCAGGTCACGCACGCCTGTTTTAATGCCCAGCTCTACAGCGTCATCGGCGCGTCGGGTTTCCGCCGCGCATTTGCCGGCAGACACGGCGGCTTCACGAACGGCGGTGGCTGTTTTTTCGCGTTCTTCGTCCAGCTTTGTTTGCACGGCCGACAGGTTGGCTTCGAGCTTTTCAATCTGACTCTGTTGCAGATCCAGCATAGCCCCGGCCTTGGCCGTTTCGCGTTTCGCATCGCTGGCCGCGGTTTGTTCCGCTTCGCACTGCTCTGTGAGTTTGTCGATCTGAGATTGCCGCTCGCTGGCTTGAATGAGTGCGTTGTCGCGCTCGGATAACAAGCGGGCGTTCAATTCGCGCAGTTCAACGGCTTCGGCTTCCACCTTAACGCCCAGGCGCGCTAGATCGTAGGCGACTTCAGAGGACTCGATCGCCTCGGCTTCGGCTTTTGCACGGGCACCACTTGCCCGGCGCTCAAACTCATCCATGAGCGACCGCTGCACATGCTCCGGCACCGGCTCCACTTCGGTTTTTTCGGCGGACTGGCCTTCCTTCCATTCTTTCAAAAACAGGTGAATGGCGTTCGGTGAACCGCCGCCCAGGCTGTCCCGCACCCTGGCAATGGTGGGTTTCTCGCCGTTGCCCTTGATCTGCTCCGCCGCCTGATTCACACGCTCTTTCGTCACTTTTAATTCGGTCATAATTGTGCTCTCGGTTGGTGTCCTGATATTAAATATGGAATACAAAATAT
>Ga0307979_1002551_pt1 | contig 12565 bp, 10 predicted proteins | sample OrgLakmetage1058_FD_201833 | JGI IMG/M metagenome (GOLD analysis project Ga0307979, IMG submission 201833) | Saline water microbial communities from Organic Lake, Antarctica - #1058 | ecosystem: Environmental > Aquatic > Non-marine Saline and Alkaline > Saline | place: Antarctica: Organic Lake...
GCTAGCACGGCAGCCTCCTCGGATGGAAGCGGTGGCGACAACGACAACCATCCAGCACCTGGAGTAGCGCTGGCCTCTGGGATTCGGCTCTGCAACTTGGTTGGAGTGCCCTCAAACTTGGACGGACTTTTGCGGTTGCGCCGCCGTTACCTCTTAGATCGTGCCGTCGTGGACTTGGTTGCGTTCCGTGCGCGTGATACACCAGCCGTGGCCGCAGCTGTCGCCAAGGCTGCAGCGGCCAGGGCGAAAATGACAGCGGCTGTACGGGACGACCCCGCTGCTGATCTCGACCCTGCAGCCGCAGCAGACGCCTACGCCGCCGGGCTCGCAGCTGCTTCCGCCGCGGCTTCTGCGCCTATCAGCGAAGACGCAGAAGTGTTAGCTCTGCGCAACGAGGCGGCGTGGTGCGAGTGCTTGACGGTGGCCTGCGGCGCGCACTTGCATTGGCATTTGAGCCAGCACTCGCCGGAGTACGCTGCCGAGCGTTGCCGAGGAGAAGCCGCGAAACCTGGCACGTCTCCTGGGGGGTGGCCGCCCGAATATGATATCTTTGCGGTGTCGCTGATTGCGCCTCGGTCAGCGCGGGAGAGTTTCCGGGCAGGGGTTGGTAGTCAAGAAGTTGCCAAGGCCGTGACGCGCCAGATTATGGCGGCTCGGCTGGAGCCAACCATGCTTGGACTCGGCGAAGATCCGTTGGTAGCCCATGCAGGGGAAGCGCTGGCGACAGGGAGCTTGGTGACTGCGCTCATGCGCTGTGTAGGGGCGCTCCGAGCAAGGCAGCTGAAGTCGGACCATGGCACTCACCACGCTGCGTGGGCGATCTCTCAGGCAGAACAACACCGCCGAAAAGTGCAGGCCGACGGGAGTGCCAGCAGTGGCGCGGCAGCGGCAGCAACGGCTACAGCAGCAGCAGCGTCTCCTTCTTCTCCTTCGGGAGTAGGTGCTGCTTCGCCAACGCCACCGCCAACTGCACCGGCTCCTGCTGCTGCTGCTGCTGCTGCTGCTGCCCCGTCAACGTCAGCGCACTCCGATCCGCCAGGTTTAACCTTCCATGTAGACCGAGCGGTCCACGGGCAATGGGACGACGTACCTCTGCAAGCCTTGGACGCGTGCACTTTTGCCCTGCTCGGTGCTGTGTGGTGCCAGTTTCAAAGCAACAACAGCGGCAGTAGTAACTACAATAATGACCCGATGGACCGAGGCAGCGGCAGCGGCAGCTTCAGAGGCGACTCCGGCAGCAGTGGCAACAGTTTCGACGGCAGAAGCCGAGGTGCAGGCGTTAATGGTAGCAACAGCGCTAGCAGTGGCGCTTGTCCGTCCAGAAAGCGTCACGGGGCAGCCGTGCTTGCCGCAGCGCTGCACATTGTAGTGCACGGAGGCGCTCACCCTTCACCTCGAGATGTAGCAGCAGCAGAGCCTGCATCGCCCTTGAGTCCTGGATCCGCAAAAAGCACCGAAAAAGGTGTGTCACCTGCAGCTGCTGGCTTATCGCTGACTACTAGTGGTGGCGGCGGTGCTGTCGGAGCAGCCGGCCGAGCGCTCCGAGGTTTAGCGGCGCGGCTGGCATGTTTCTTGTTGGCGCGAGAGCCGTGGCTGCGCCACTCCGTAAGCAGTGACTTCGGTCTGCTGCCAGGCTTAGCCAGGCTCCTGTGGTCTCGGGACGCGGGCTTAGGCCTCTGCGGAGCGACTCTGCTGGCTGCATGTGTGGCGCACCCAAAAGACCGCGCTCAGGCTGCGCGAGTCGACTGCGCGGCCTGCCTTTCCCCCCTTTTGCGGTTTATTCTGGTCAAGCAAGCACAGCGCCGCGCCGGCAACGACGCTACGAACGAGAACGATCTTGAAGGTGGAGACTCCTCGAAGGCAGCCACCAACAACGACACTAGCAGCAGCAGCGGTAGTAGTAACAATAACGGGCCTAGAAATGGGCGCACTGGGCCGCGGCGCGCGTCAGAATTGCTCGCGTCGCCTCCACCAAAACAACGCAGCCACAACGGCAGCAGCAGCAGCATCAGCAGTGGTAGTGGCAAGAGCGACGAGTTGGTAGAGGCTTTGCGAGGCCCCGACGGCTACGGTGCTGCTGACGCGCTGGACCATGCTTTTGTGGCGCTGCACGGCCTGCTGTATGCCCTACTGCACAACAAGCCGAGTTTAGGCGAGATGGCGGCTCGTCGGAACGCGCGCCGCACCGGCGGTCACGACAGCAAGCACCACCATCATCATCATCATCACCATCATCATCATCATCGTAAGTAGCCGTTCAAGTAACTACTCTGTGAATTTGTATCCCTCTTTTGTCGAGTTGCCCATTTGCATCAGCCGTCATGTCGAGCTTGTGTCTTGAACCTGTCGCGAAGCCTGCACTGATTAAAACACCCCTCAAGTCATTCGTTGCTGTTCCTGTTGCTTCTCCTATTGCTGTTGTTATTGTTATTACCTGATAGGCCACCGCACACACTCGCCAGTAGAGAAGTCACAATCAGAAGTGCCGTCTGGGTCAGCGCATTCGCCAGAAGCCCACCGCCACGCGTATGAATCCTTAAAAATTGATCCCAGTACGCTGCTTGAGGTACAAAGTCAAACTAAAGTTCCTTTCGCAATTCAGGTTCTTTTGATGTCGTAGATAATATAAAGTTTAACATTCCTTCTATTTCTTCTGGTTTCTTTGGTCAAGTCCTCACCATGATTACATACCTGTATCATTTGACCCGTAAATTTACATAGGTGCATTTTTCCACTTGGCTCGAGCGGGCGGTGCGCGGGGCTCCACAGCAACTGAAACCCCCTGTAAATTTGCGCGAAGACTTGTGGCCGCAAGAAGACGACCCGAATGTAGTACCCGCAGAAGCGCCGCTCATGTCCTTGCTCGTGCAGCTGTTCGAATGGGAGCCTTCCGCTGGTGCTGCTGGTGCTTCAGCTGCTACCGGTGGTGGGAGGGCTAGCAGCACTGGTGGTGGCAGCGCAGCTGCCTCTTCCTCTTCGTCGAGTTATGGCTACGGCGGGGGCATCTGGCCCGAGTGTGAAGTGCGCTGTGCTGTGGGGTGCATTGGGCTCGCAGCCACAGCGGCGCCTGCGGATGCAGCGGCCGTGCTGGGGGTAGAAGGGCTCGATCGCTTAATGCAACTCGCTGAGCTTAAGGTGAGTCTGCCCGGCCGGAGTGGCCGCGTGCGAGAAGTTGCGGTGACGGCGATATCCGTCTTGACGCCCGTGGTCAACAACAACAAAGGTGGAGATGGTGGTGGTGGTCGCGGTGGTGGCGGCGCAGCGGCTAGCAGCAGCGGTGGTGGAAACAGAAAAAATGCCGTGCATTTGACGCCGGAAGATCTGGCCGAGGAAACGGCGGAATTGGCCGAGGAGTTGCAACTGGCGGCGGTGTCGGCGCGGCATGCCGCGGATGAAGCCCTTGGAGCAGGCTTACCCGGCGCAGAGGGTTTAGTGTTATTGGCCAATCAGGCCGATGTCGAGGCAGCCGCTGCCGAGACCAAAGCCCAACGCGCCGCGCAGGCTCTGGCGACTTGGCAGGTTGGTTTGAAGATGCTACATCAGAGTATACAATATTTGTACAGATCTATCGAAGCTGCAGTGTTTTTTTTCCTTCGTCCATAGCGGTACTTCTTCTTTTTCTTGTTGACACAAGGGCTTCCCTCATGGCATGACCTTGTTTCTCTCCTCCTCTTTTCTTCTCGTACATGTGCTATAGGCGGGCCGCGCCGCAGTAGCCTCTCTCGTGAACGAAAAGCTTGCGGTGGAAAGATTGGGGGCCTTGCGAGCTGTGCTGGGTGTCTACCATCGGGAAGGCACGGAATTGCACGACGAGGCTCGTAAAAAGGTGACGCAAAGACCTATCTACCTATCTTCTGAGCCCTTGTGTTCTGTGCTTCTTTCTATTTACTGACTGTGCTAGGCTTTGTGTGAGTGAAGAACATGAACATTACCTATCTAGTGATCATACAAAATTACTCTCATGTATGTAAAATATCTTTTTGTTTTTTTTGCATGCATGCATGCATGCACTGTTTGACTGACGAATGCAAAACAAGGTGGAAGAAAGCACACGACGGCTGGTAGCGGCCAAAGAGGCGCTCGCGAACGACTCAGGGTCCATGACTCCAAGCGCTCTAGGTGCTCCCCCGGGCCAAAACTCAAACAATTATGGTGGGTTCGGCTCCGTGCAAGAAGATTCGCCGAAAGTTCTGACTACGCCCAAATCTTCGACGTGGAAGCGGGCGTCCATGAGCGTGGTGCGCAAAAATGACGGCAATTCCCCCTTTGGGGGAGCAAAAGGGCCCAGTTTAGCGATGCTTGAAGTTTGGGCGGCCACGGGTGCTGCGGCTTCTGCTCTAGTAGCCCTTGGCAGATCGGAAAGGGAGGCTGCGCGGCGATCGGCTGCGATGAAAGCAGTGTCTTCCGCGGGGATGCATTTGTTTAGTGTCGAAGGCAACAAGGCCAAGAGTGGAGGCGATGACAACAACAATCAGGACCAACAGGACAATGACGACGAAAGCTCGGTGCGATCGGGCACTGCATCAGTGGGCAGTCGAGTGGTGAGCGGAGGTGTCAGTCCGGTGAAGCCCAAAGAACAGCTGAAAAACAAACGGTTGATTAGCGTCGGGCAAGCGCTGTGGTCGGACAACCGTACCGTGGTCTCGCAAGGATGCGCTAGCATGTGGACTTTGTGCCGGTGAGGGACAGAGGATAAATAGAATACGGAGAAGACCTTTCTCTTATTTGTTTGCGGAAGCATCTCTCTGAGTAAAAGTCTTTTTCACATGCTGTTCTTCCATCCACGTCTTCGTTTCCTTATTGTATTTTTGTGCATTTCATAATCTGTTCATCCTTCCTCTTCTGCGTTTCCTCAGTAATGACGCCACTCGCGAAGGCTTAGCCACCCTCCTCTTAGAAGCTCGCGCCGCCCGCGCTCGTGCCCGTGACGTTGCAGCTCACCAAGAAGCACAAAAGGTGGCGGCTGCGGCCGCACAAGAGTCCGGAGGCAGTGGCAAGGAGCTTTCAGACGCTGAGGCGGCTCACGCGATGCCCCCTGTAGTGCCCAGGCTCCTCGACTGCGTGCGAAGCTCGCCCGACGATGATTTGAGGTATACTACATTCGTGTAGGATACCGCTGTGTATTACATGGCTCTGCAACTGCTTTTGCGTCGATGATAATTCATGTGATTCTCGAAGTTTTTTAACTTTCTTGCATTCTGCTCTCATACTTTTTTTGCTGTCTTGTCTCGCTCTCAGGTGCTGGGCCCTAGCGGCCTTGCATGCCCTCATGATGGACTCGAGGTTGCGGGAGGCAGACGCTGCGTTTGTGCGACCAGCTCTAGTAGACACACTGTTGACCTATGCAGACATTGCGTTTGGTGACAAAGAGGTAGATTGGCTCTTATTGTTGTATTTTTCGGTGCATCTTTCGTCCACTTTTTGGTTCTTGTTCTGTCTGACCATCTTTGAAGCAGTGTTTGACTTTCTGTGTCGATGTTCGATTCGATCGATTTTACCTTTTTTAAACCTATTTTTTCTCTGTATTAGGGCATGTACAGCGGGCAATACGACGATTACGTTGAAGTAGTGAAGAAAACTTCCATCGATGAAGACGACAGCGAAGACGACGACGACGACATCTCTTCTTCGAGTAGCGGCAGCAGCCGGAGCTCTAGTTTCAGCGGGAGCAGCAGCGGCAGTGGGTCAGGTTCGGAAGGAAGCGAGAGCGAAGACGACGATGAGGAGTCCGGTTTCATGATGGACGAGGATAGCGCCTCGGAGATGCCATTCGCAGAAAGCCTCCTAGATGAAGTTGATCAAGATGGCGGCTCTCTGTCGAAACAGCGCCTCGTAGGCAACGTCTTGTCGCTGCTCTTAGTGTTTGCGTACTTCCATGCCCCCTCCCTGGCGTCCCTGCGGCAAGGCAGAGACATCGACGTCGCCAAGCGTAGTTTGAATACGGATTTGGCCACGCTGAAGGCACAGGGGGAAGCGAAGCTAAACGCCAAGAACCAAGCGAGGGCGGCGGCCAACAGCAACACCAACCGCACTCAAAGCAGCGAGCCGTTGAGTGGCACGGGTACGGGCGGCGGTGACTTCATGGAGAATCTTGGTGAAAGCTTGCCGAAAGATCCAGCGGTGAGAAATAATACCCATTCACTTCGTTGTTCGGCCTATACAATACTGTACTTTTGTTTTCTTGTTCGCGTTCAAAGCTTCAATCGATACAATCGACTTTCGATGCATTTGTTCTCACTTCTTTTTGAATTCGTGGATCAAATTATTCATACATTCAAGGTGCATGGAGGCCTAGAAGGAGTGCTGCGGCGCCTCGCCTTGCGACCTCATGCTTGTCGGCGGCTGCGGCGGCATGCTGCTCACCTCCTGTGGCTGATCTTAGCGGACGACTTGGATCATGAATTGAGCGGTCTGAAAGACCCAGGATACGGCAACAGCGACCCACACCGTATTCACGACCCTTTTACCGCCACAGGCAGTGGCAGTGTGGCAAGTGGAGATCCTTTTATTGCCATGACGCAATCGATGAGTGCAGCATCAATGGGCAACAATAACAACAATGGCCGTTCGCCTATGCCGCCCGCTAGCCCTGGCCGGAAGCTCCTAGAACCTCTGGCCTCACCCGGAGGTGGTGCTGCATCTTCGTCGTCATCAATGTATGCGCCGCCGCCCCCTTCCTTGCTCCTGAGCCCCCTCGCAAGGCTTCAGCGCGCTTCCAGTTACGACCCAGACCAAGGGCCTCAGCCGCCGCATCGCTACGCGGCCGAACAAGTGTTTCTCGACATTCTCCGCTACGAAATTCAGCACAAACCAACCAACTTTTCTGTGGCCGACATCGTGGCAGGCTCGTCTGCGCCCGCGCCAAAGCCTGAAGAGTCCGAAGATGCTGCTGCAGTAGAGGCCAGTTTAGATGACAACGACGATGAAACCGTGGCAAGCACGACCAAAGCAGAAGTGGCGATGGAATTGGCCCTGCATACCACTCAAAAGTTTGTGTTTGGTTTTCACGGCAGCGGTGGAGATGGGGATGACGAAGGCGACGAGCGAGATCACTTGCTGAGGCTGTGCTTGAGTGCCCTCACGGACATGGCAGGACGTGACGATGAACGAGGCCAATACATTGCTCTCAAGGTGCTTGATCTTGATTGAATTTGCATGTTTTGGATTGTACACTTGTTATTGGCTCGTTGCATACTGACAGTGAGCATTTATTGTATTCTTTCTGCAGATTCTTGACCGTGCGTGTGTTGGTAGACTTTCTTTTTCTCCTTTTACACTCTTTTTGGCTTATTCTATGCATTCAACTTCCCCTCATTCAATACCTTCCTCATGTCCTTTCATATCAACGGAATGAAACATCCACCACTCTAGGGGGGTGTGATGCTCGCGCAGAAGTGCATCATGGAAGCCGATGAGAACGACGGCTTGGCCAATCAGCTCATTGCAGCGGCGGCTGCGGCAGCAGCCATCACCGCCAAACACGCAGAAGTCGCTGCTAAAGTAGCAGCAAAACAACAGGCCAACAACAGCGGAGGAGGCAAGAACGTAGCGCTGACCATAAAGCGACCAAAGGCCAAAAAGGCGAGCAAAATGAGCAGCGTGGGGCGAGTTTTCAGCCCCGATGGAGCGCGTGAAGCTGCGTTTGGGGGTCTAGGATGGAAGCGTGCTCGTAGCTTGCATTTCTTGCTGAATTGCTCGGCCGGCAGCGACGCGCCTCGCGTGAAAATTACCGAAGTGTGCTTGGAGGGTTTGTTGAGATTGACGAGGCCTGTTTTCAATCAGGGAGTGCAACGAGTAGGGGAAGTGCCTGGCACGACGCTTGCGCAACAGCTGAGCTATGCGGTAAATTTAATGACTGCCTTACTTCGATATTGACTACACAGTCGTGCTTCCTTTATCCTAAAATGATAACGAGAGCTATTATCACTTTTTACCCTTTCCTTTTCTAACGTCTCCATCATATCAACCTTGCGTTGTGAACAGGTGCTCGCTAACATCAGTCGATCGCCGAAAGCGCGCACCGTGATTTACCGAAAAGTAATGTCCCTTGGCATCGCGCCGCCAGGCGTGCGCGATGTTGAAAACAGCCGCGAAGTCACGCTCACACCTCAAGTGAGATGCAACCATGGAACTTCTCTGGCACTCTCCAGGAGGCACTTCCTCATTCCACAATGATGCAAAATGAAGAATTTCATCTTTTTCTTTGACACCCTTGGTACATTTCTCCCATTTTCTTGAACCTACAAAACCATCAATCTGCATTCATTTTTTTTTGTTCATATCTCAGGCTGGGAAGACTGAGGCGTCAATGCTACAAGATGCCTCTTCGCCGCTTCGCATCACCTCTGGCAGGGACAAATTGAGAATCGCTCCTGCGTCAGACCTCGAAACTACACTCGATGGCCTCGTCCTTGAAGACGGAGGGCCTTTTCGGAAGCGCAACAAGAAGAAGAAGAAAAAAGGCAAGGGCAACGACGGTGGTGGGGGCAGTGGCAGTGACGACGACGACAACGACAACCTCACGGTCGGTTCAGGCGGAGGTGCAACGACAGCAGCTGCTGCACACCCTCCAAAAGCAATCAAAATTGCGTCGGCAGTGCCCGTGGGTCACAACGCGCCCGACCGCAGCCACATGCGGTCCGTTACAGGGTGGATGTTTGGCAGTGCGTGTGCGGGACCTCCTCCCGGGGCGCCGCCTCTCTTTGGCGTGCTGACCAATGAACCTTTAGCGCCCATCTTGAGTCAGGCCGAAGCCGAGAAAAAGCGCCAGATGGAAGAGATGGGAGACATGGGATTGGCGAGTGTGAATCCTGGGGAAGATTCCGTATTCATGGGAGACCAAAACCGTGCCTCCATTGGCAGCGGCGGCACTTTAGGCAGTGGCACGTTGTGGGGGGATAACTTCCCGAGGAGTGACGAGGAAGAAGGAGGCAGTGGTGCAGAAGGGACGGATTCTTCGGGTGAGTCGGAGTCCGAAATGGCAACGCAGCGCCGCAAGCACCGCGCCGCTCGACTGGCCAAACGCCAGCGCGCGCAAGTGTCCAAACAGCTGCGGCAGTTGCGCGCCCAGGAAATTGCCGAACGGAAGAAGTTGCGCGAGAAGCACGCGCACCAGCACCCGAAGCCGGTGGTCGGAGGCGGTGGGCATTTGATTTCGGTCTTTGCCCAAGCCTGTGCGGGCGCCCTCGAGGTGCCGCCATTGCCACCTCCGCCGCCGCCTCTGCTGAGCCAAACGATGTTCACTGCTACTACTAAGGAACCAACCAGTCCTTCTTCCGACAAAAATGACGCAGCAAATGAGAACAACAGCAGCAGTAGCAGTGATGCACAGGAGAATGGACCAGATCATTCGCCGCATCCACCTCCATCACTGCAGCTGCAGCCACCCTTAGTCCCAGGAGAAGAAACCACCCGCACCAAAGTGCTCGCTGCAGCCCAGCGTGAGTTTCGGCTCACCGCTATTTCCCCACAGAACCGAGGCTATCCCCACGCCAAAGACCCATGGCATCCTGACATCGTCGCCGCTGCGACCCCTGCTGCCGCCGCCGTGCATGCAGCCCGCCGCACGCTGATGGAAGGACAGAAGAGCCAGCGCACAAGGAGCACCGGCGAGAGCAGCGCCATGTTCGATGCGGTCACCTTCAAGCCGCAGCGCAAGAAAGACGGCCCCCAGAATGCCCCGGTCTCCATCGTCCTGAACCCCCCTCTCAGGCGGGCGAGCCACGTCACCCTCGGGAAAGGCCCAACGGCTAACTCGCATCGGGCCAAGAGCAATTATGGCATGAACGAAGACTTTGAAGAATACGGCAGTGGGGCTATGGGAGAACCCACGAGCCCTGCTAGTTTCTACGGCGGTGGGAGCATGAGCAGCATGAGCAGTCTTGGCGGCGGGAGTATTGACAGCGGGACTCTTCGAAAAGGCCGGCGGCAACACACCACAGCGCTCGCTCCTCTCTCGCCAACGCCTGCATCAGGAGCAGGAGCAGGAGGAGTCTCTGGAGCAGGCGGTAACAGGTCCTTCAAATCGCCCTCGTCAACAGGAGCGCGCATGTGGAGTTGGCCGCACTCTGCTGGCTCGACCGTTGGCAGAGAAGTGGGCCTCGTCCCTTACCACATTCCCTCAGCAGCAGCGGCTGGTACTCCGTGGGAGCTGAACTCACCGCTGGCATTGAAAGGCCTCACTTCACCGATGAAAGGCGCGAATAAAGGCTCTGCGGCGACCTTTGGCAGCAGTGGCAGCAACCCGCATGACACCATCAACGACACGTTGCCGTATTTTTTCTACGTGACTCAAGGCACCCCCGCGAAGCCGTTTCCCGCCGCGCCGCCCCCGCCGCCACACCCGCCTTCCCGCAAATGCGACGTGTACCAGCGGCAATTGCCGGGGGAGTCCACGGGCGCCGGCGACGGCGACAGCGGCGACAAGGAAGAGCCCACGGCAGTGGCGGCGTGGGCATATGCGGGGCCGGAAGTGGAAGGCAGCGCCTTGGCCAGCTGGGGTGCCCCACCCTCCATCCCCTGGCCTTCGCTAGAAGCAGCTGCACCGCCGAGGGTGATCGCAGCAGCTGCTTCCGGCAGTGCCTTAACGGATGGTGGTGCTGCCAGTGACGGTGGATCTTCGGACAGTTCAAAGAAAGGCAAGTCAGAGTCCTCGTCCTCTTCGTCGAGCAGTCGCAGCAAGGGTAGCAGCTCCACGAGCCTGGTAGTGGCGAGCGACCTGACCTCCCTTGTAGTCCCGGAATTCGTGCCCTTAATGCTGGTGGCGGTGCGTGGTGGGTGCGCGCGAGGAGGGTTTGCTCCAGCGCGGCTTCAAATTGTGGTGCGGCCGCCGCTGCCTCTGGAAGGGTCCCTGTCTCAGGCCAACGCGGACGGTGGCACCTCTTCGTCGTCGTCGTCGTCGAGTGGCAGCAGTGCGTCGTGGGACTTCAACTTCGAGTCGGTGTTTGTGCCGCGGGCGGCCAAGCGGCCCGACGGCTCGGAATACGAGAAGCTGAGCGTAACCGACGGCAAGCGGCTCTTCGACGGCGCGATGGAGGGCCACGGGGCCAAGGTACTATATTAGAACAAGGCCACACATAGCGCACGAACAAAATCGCTGATCTTATTCTTCGTTTTGAGATTTTTGTTTCTAGTATTCTCCTGCAAACTCGTGTAAGACTGCCCTTCTTTGGTGTCTTCGATTGAAGGCGTCAATTACGAGCCCATGCACACACGTGTTTTACTTTTCTTGCGTGGTATCTTTTTTGGGTGTACTCCGCACGCCAAACGAACAATCCCCACGCTCATAATCATCAGATGCGCGCTTTCAAGAGCGATTGGGCCCATTGTGAAACGAAACAGCAGCGATTCTTCGACATTGTGAAGAAAAACGTTGATAGCGTGCATCCGGAGGTATGTGTATGTGTGTTTTTCATATCTCTTCTCACGATCTACAGCGCCATTCTACGTGCTTGTTTATAACTTATATATTTAACTTGAGTTTCGACATCTAATAATGGTCTTCATTTATTATACTTACGCTCCAGTTTATTTCTTTCACTAGCCTTTTGTCCAACTAACGTCAGCATTTTTTTTATGCTTCGAACATTTACAAATGCTTACACAAATTTCCTTCATATATCTGCATGTTGTCATATTATCTTCTCTACCATCAAAAGGTGGTCTCCGCAAAAGCGGCCTTGTTGGAGCATTACGACTGGCTCATGTTCGTTTACACCACCTGGTCGGCGAAAGCCCATCTGCCGACCGCGGGAGCCTGCATGTCGTTGCCAGCTTGCCATGTGGTCATGGCGAAAGCGGGAATCATTGACGGGGTTTGCAAAGCGAGCGATATTGAGAGCATCTTTCAGGTATATGCGCGTGCGTTTGTTGTCATCAATCGTTTTTATTATTTTTGAGAGCATCGTTTATCACGATTCCTATGCATTTTTCTGCTTATTTAATCTTCTCTTTTCTTGATGCTGAGTACTTCTATCTATTCATTTATCTTCTCTCTTCTCTTTTTTTAAAATTACTTTTACTCCCCTTTAATGCACATCCACAAGGCGGCCAACTTCGAAGTCGAAGCTTCCGTTAGTTTCGTGCCCTTTGATTTGCTGACAAGGCCTGAGTGGCTCGAAATGATCTTGCGACTAGCTCGCGCCAAGCATTTGCCAGTGGGGGCGAGCGCAGAGGGGGCCATGGCGAAAGCGATTCAAGATTTGGTGCACGGGATGCGGACCAACTTAGCCGAAGACGCCAAGAAAACCGTCGGCGACGGCGTGCCTTCGTCCGTATATTCGCCGGCGGCATACTCCGTAGATTTGCGCGACGAGTGGCGCCTGCACGACTTGTACCAAGAAACCACGGACAAAGTCTTCCGCCGGTGGCAAGGGCGCCTGGAAGGGTTGTTCCGAGAGCGCATGCCGACGGACGGAGGCCACGGCTTGTGGCGGCTGGTGGACTGGCACGAGCTCCTGGCCGACACTGGCCTCCTGGATGACAACGCATTCGGGTGAGAAGGCTTGTTCGTTTTAGTGCATGAACTGTAAAAACGTACATTACGTGGCCTCCTTTTGCGACTGTG
>Ga0307979_1002557_pt1 | contig 12553 bp, 2 predicted proteins | sample OrgLakmetage1058_FD_201833 | JGI IMG/M metagenome (GOLD analysis project Ga0307979, IMG submission 201833) | Saline water microbial communities from Organic Lake, Antarctica - #1058 | ecosystem: Environmental > Aquatic > Non-marine Saline and Alkaline > Saline | place: Antarctica: Organic Lake...
ATCACCCGCTGATGACCCTCTGATGGCCCTTGTCAACGTGGTGCGCGAGCCCCGAGGAGACGACAGCGGTCGAGAACGAGGTGGCGGCTGGCCCCTGTCAACGTGGTGCGCGAGCCCCGAGGAGACGACCAACGGTCGAGAACGAGGTGGCGGCTGGGGTTCTCCGTACTACATTAGGGTGGCCAGGAATACCCCGTCTTTCCCTCTCGGCCATCTTTCTCTCTCATAAAAGCAAACTCGTGAGTAGAAGACCATCTTCTACGGCATCTTCTGCGCGGCGCGGTGTGCAGCTTCGATTTTTTTTTTACGACCCACATCGAAGCTTGAGCAATGCCGCCCGTTGCACGTACCCGATTAGCAGCGGCAGCGGCCGGAACCACCGGCGACGCTGACCTACCTACCAAATACCCAAACTTAGGTAGTAGGTAGTTAGGTAGATGCGGTTATTGGCAGCTGGTTATGTATGTATCTAGTAATTGAATAACTGATGTATTCTTGCCTCCTAAGTGACCGACCTACTTGTGCTAAAAACGATGCACCTGTAGAGTATATCATCATATCATTGCACTTCCTCAATGAATACTTCGGCCCCGAAATCGTGCATGGCACGGGCACCTGAACTTGTAGACTTTGGAGCAAAAATGAGGAAACAAACACAAGACACACCTACAAGAAACAAGACACACGAAAGAGCGAAAGAGTCTCCTAGTTCCCCCCTTCCTGGAGCGTTGAAAAGTTGCGGGGTACAAAAAAATGTGTTAGCGGCGGTGCTTCTAGTTCCAGTGAGCCGCTTCGCATGATACCCAGAGTGTCCAAATAGACATGGAACGCCATACATGTCTAATAACTCTTCGGTGTTGAAGCAGTAGCAGCTAAGGCCTAGAGCATACCTTTGTGTTGGTAGCAGCTTAACGGCGCTCTCATAGGAGGGAGGGGCCGTTCACACATACAGCCATGGCGACATTACGCTCAAACAAGGCTTCGGCGGTGGCTGCTCGAGAAGAGCTAGCCAAGACGCTTCTTTCTTCAGAGGAGCAGCAGCGGTTGGTGAATGCTCGTGCTGATCGGCTGTTAGATACGGGCAACTCACCGCCGCGCCCGCCCATGGTTGGGCTTTTCAAGGATCGAAAGCAGCTGCGGCAAGAGGTCACGCATATGCTGGACGACGCAATCAAGTATGATATCAAAGCACCAGCCGAAGAGCGATATTTCGCCGAGGATCCACAGGCGGCAGTAGAGCGTTACGCGCAGCAACAGCGCGAGTCTGCGTGCACTGCCGAGACCTTAGCACGCACCGAGGAGTCAATTGACATGCGCGTCGAGTACCGCGACTACCTGAACCAAGAAGCTTTGGATGAAGAAACCAAGCTGAGTTTAGCAGACGCTGCCGCGATTTCGAAGCGTGCTGACGTAGCGATTGACGCGCACGTGCGTGCTGAATGGATGCTCGATCCGCCTGAAATATCCCAACGCGCGGACCTAGACCGAGAGCGGCGTTTATTCGAGGAAGCTCAAGCGGTGATTCAGGACGATCCGATCATGCGTAAGGATTACCAAAAGCACCATATTGTAGGGAGCAGCAGTAGCGATGGCTTCGGAGGAAGCGGAATCGGTAGCCACGGCACGAATGTGCGGAGCGAAGCAGAGAGCGAGGCGTTCGTGGAGATGATTCGGCAGCGGGACGAGAAATCGAAGAAACTCAAGGACGGCCGTGCGAGCGTTGCAGCTGCAGCTGCGACCGCCAACGCTGCCGAAGATCGAGTGCGCGCCATGGCCACCGAGCTAGAGAAGCGGAGCCGCAGCATGGGTTTCGACGAGCGAGTGCGAGAGCGCAAGAAAATGCTGCGCGCTAAGGAGGAAGCCGATGCGCTCACCGAGGTGAACTAGGGAACAAGAAATGTACTGAATGGCCTTTGTATGTCAAACGATTTGATTGAATGTGACTCCTTCGCATTTCGAGGTATTTCTGTGTTCCTGTTTACTGTTAATTGATTAGCCTGAAGGCGCTACCATATTTATCTGAAAAGCACAGCTATCCAATTTAATCCACCACCAGCGTTATTTCACTCTTGAGTATTCATTAATACACACACAAATAACTTCTTTTTCACAATCCTCAGGCTTCCAACGCAGAGAAAGCGCGGTTCGAGGCTTTGCGCGTGGACTTGGGTGAGGACGACGGCATGAGCAGCAACGGCAGCGTCGGCTTCGCGCCCTCACAGCCACGCTGTCTGGTAATCTGGTTGCTCGGCATCACTGATGGGGCCACCATTGGCACTTGTTTCTTTGGCAACTACTCCCAGGACGATCAACCCCCTGTAGAGCACTGGTTGCCGTTCAATGACGCTGAGAGAGACACCAAGCTCACCGTGAAATATCCCCGGTCGACGCAGCCGTCGGCTGCCGGGAACTTGACCATCACTTTGAGCGGGACTGTAGCGGCCGAATGCAGCGGCAAGTACAGCCAGGACGGCGTCAGCGATAACGTCATCAAATACACTAATCCCGAAGGCATCAGTTTATTTCGAGCCCGGTTGTACGAAACCCCAGAGCTTGGCATCACGTCGGCGCTTATTTTCGAGAAAGAAGAAGCACCGAAAAAGCGGCCCAACGCACGAGGCGGCAAGGGCAAAGACAACGAAGAAGACAAGGAAGGTGAAGACGACAATGAAGAAGACGGTTTCGTGGAAGGCGACGCAGCAGCCAGAGAAGCTGAGCTCTTGCGGCGAAGCAAGTCGGTCGACGTCTACGACTTGGCTGGCGAGCAGTTGAACAACGAAGCGTTTTGGCCGTTGCGCGGAGTGGGCTTGCGGATGATTGTGACGGGTTTGCGAGAACAAGTGGTGCGGCGCCAGGCTTACAAAGCAAGCATTGAAAAGCTAGTGGAAGCCGAATTCGAAGAAGAAATGGCACGAGCCGCGGCTTCGTTGAAAGCGGTCACCAAAGCAGGCGCGGTGGCTGACGGGGACGCCGGAGACCAAGGCGCGCCTCGAGGCCCGAAAATCGACTACACAGCCCTGATGATGCAAGCCCCCAACACCACTTACATGATGTCAGACGCGGATGTGGTGTCGCGCTTGCCTGGTAGCGACCGCGTCATCCCTACCAGTGCCGCCTCGGTGCCACCGCTGTGCCGCGCTTGGGTGCTCTTGAGCTGCCCCATGAGTGCCACTGCCTGCCGCAAGCGGCACTATTACGTGAACCAGCGAGAGCGCGAGCAGAACTCGGAAGTGCGGCAGGCCAAAGAGCAGTCCCTAGACATGGACGTGCTGATGAACATTTCCACCCGCGAAGCTCTCTTGGAGGGGGCCCGCGAAGCCGGCACGGCCAGCATGGCAGCCTACTTGCAGGACACAGACGCGGCCGTGGTGGAGCATCGCCATGTGGCCAATTTACTGGCTCTGCTGGACCGTCTGCGCCTAGTGAGCGTAGCGTGCATTGAGGCGATTGGCCGCTGGCGTGACCACCAGGACGCGATGCGAAGCTTGACTGCCGGTGGAGGCAGCAGCGCGTCTGATCTCAAGGGACATTGGGCTGTCACGGTGCAGGTGACTGGCCCAGAGCTTTACAAAGCCTCGGCGGCGTTTCGGTCCAAAGTCAAACGCTTGCAGAGGGACCGAGAAGAACCCAAAAAGGCTGTTGAGTTCCACTATCTCGGGGTTTTCCCCACCAAAAGTGACGCGGCGCGCTGCTACGACCGGCACATCGCCATGGAAGCAGCTAGGAAGGGCACCAACCCAAACCGATTGCCCGCGAAACGATTCGTGGCGCGGTCGTGTGGCAAACATTTCGTGGTGGAGCCAGAAGGAGCCCCGCGTGGGAGGCCCTGCGAGCAGTGCTTAGTGGCCAAGATTGGCCGAGGCGCTGGTGGGGGCTTCAAGCCGCCTTACCTCTGGGAAGGGGGGAATTACTTGCTGAAAATGCTCACCGACACCGAGTTCTTAGCCGAAGTGGACACGCTGAACGAGTTTGTGAATGGCCACGAAGGCGACTCGCCTGATGGTGCTGGAAGTGCTGCTGCTTTAGACACTGAAGGCAACCCTTTGCCCAAGTACTTTTGGAACAAGAACCCCCTCTTGCTCGCGCCGGAACTAGCGTCTGCAGGGAGCCGCGGCGTCGTGATTGGTCCTTCCAAAGAGTATCTGGAAGCGGTGGCCGCGAAAGAAGCAGCTGACGAAGCGAAACGACTGAAGAAGTTGAAGCGGCGAGGCAGCAGCCGCCGTGGAAGTAGCAGTGTGGGGGACACCAGCCGCAGCAACGCTTCGCTGCAGTCAGCCGACGGCAGTATGCTTCGGGCGAAGCACCTCGAACCTCTCGAGCCTTTGACTCCAACCACGCCTTTGACCGGTCTAGGCAGCGGCTGGGGCAGCGGCAACGGCGGCGCTGACGGCTGGGGCAGTCGCAGTCAAGGCCGCCAGTCTTCGTCGGCACAGGGAGGAGGCGGCGACCGGCGCGGTGGTGGCGGTGGGAGTGATACTTTAGACAGCGCGCGTGGCGACGGTCGGCCTCGGGTGCCGCCGCTGATCAAACCGTTTCAAGAGCCCATGAGTCCCGGCGGCACGCCACATGGAGGAATTGGAGGCATGCAACTCGACTCGGCGAGGCACACGGGCCGGAGCGAAACAGGCCGAGACACCGAGCGTTCCGTCATGTTCGAAGACGGCACTCGTGGCGGGACAGAAGAAGCAGCAGCAGCGGACGCTGCGCGCGCCAAGGCAAAGGAAGAAGCCCGAGAAGCCGCACGAGTGGCAGCCCTGGGGCTTGGCAGCGGGCGAAACAGCGCGAACGGCAACGGCAGCGACGGAGGCGACAGTGACAGCGACGCCGGCTCGATCGACAGCAAGACGGGGGAAAAGAAAAGAAAGTCCCGGCGCAGGGGCAGTGATTCTAGCGTGGGCTCAGACTCGTCTTCATCGTCTACCCTAGGCCGTCACAAGGGAGTGCTCTTAGGGGCTTATCGGTTTGGTTCCCCCGCGGGGGCGTTTACCACTACGCGGGCCACGAAAAGCAGCGGCGGCGACAATCACATCTTAGAGCTTGGTGGAGGAGGAGGCAAGTCGTCCAAGCATGCTCCCGTAGGATTGGGCGGGCATTTCTTGCAGTCGGAAGTGTTCGGTGCTGCTGCTGCTTTACATGCCGACGACGACAGCAGCAATGGTTCAATGGGAGGTTTGCATTCTGGAGCACCCTACGAAGCTGGCGTGGAGATGTTGGACATGGTGCGAATTCGAAAAGCGCTCAAGGACCTCGAGCAAGAACAGCTCTTTGCGACTTGGGCTCCCTCTACACCGCAGCAAGCCCCGCCAGACCCAAGTAGCTCAACCAAAAAGCGTGCAAAGAACGCGGCTGGCAGCTCTGGTACCACCACCACTGCTGCTGCCACTGCTGAAGGAGGAGATGGTTCCGGCTCAAAACCTCAAACGGCAAGTGAGAGTCGGCCTGGATCTCCTGGCGGCGGTAGTGGTGTCCCCGCTATTCATTTCGCCGCAGAAGGGGAGTACGGTGACACGTCATCGGACGACGACAGCGACGACGACGGTTCGAACAACGACAAGTTGGTGTTCAGCGCCGCAGAAGAAGCCAAGGAAGAAGAGCGGCTCTTGAAGCTGCTCGCAGGCAAACAGGGAAAACAAGTTGCGGAAACACTGGCCATTTACGAGGAAGGAGGTGCCTCTCTGGCGATTCCTCAGTCGAGGCCCAAGGACCCTACTCGAATCGATGGGTTGTTCTGTCGCCGCGACAAAGGCAAATGGAAGGGTGTGGGTATCCCCGGCACAGAAATGAAGCGATTTGAGTTTGCTGAAAAATTAGTGATTGAAGGCAAGCGGCGCAACCGAGCGCGCGACCGGCTGGGGCTGTTGATTCGAGTGGAGTACGCGCGCCCACTCAACCGGGTGCGCAAAAACCGCTTAAGAAACTTGCTCAGCAAAGCTACTGCGCTCCGGGGCAGCCGTTTGACATTAGACATAGTCACGGCGGAGCGTTTCTTGACTCGCTACTTGGCAATGGTGAAAGCAAGTTTAGTGGTGCAGCGCTACACGCGTGGTTTGTTCGGTCGCCAAGCAGCGAAAGCTCGCACGGCGTTGCTAGCCTCCAAATCCAAGGAGCGTAGAGCGTTTGAAGTCGCCGTAGCGGCCGCAGCCGTGGATGTGGTCAAAAAAGCGTTGACCGTAGGGTTACGCAAAGCGACCCGGCAGATTCTGAAGCCGCTGTACACCGCCGCCAAGGTTCTCGACGGAACCCGCTGCGTGGTGCTGGTGCGAAGCTTGGCGCATTCTGACTACGTGGAACGGTCCATCCCTGTAGACCAATTACCCTCCTCCTCGTCGTCGTCGTCGTCGTCGAAGGGAAGTGCGTTCTTGCGTGGGGTGGGCGGAGGAGCGGGCCGGCCCGCACCGCCGCCTCGCGCTACTTATTCCTTGGCCACGGCCACCTACGAGACCACTGCAGCGATGGACACGACTGAGCGTGTGAGACCACCTGAGCGCTTGCTGTTTGAAGCCTATGACCCCACCACTGGTGCCACTGCGGGGCTCACCACCCAAGAACAAGAGCTTCGCGTGCGGCTAACGAGCCAAGAAATGAACCAAGACTGGGGGGAGCTGTTGCCAGCGCAGCGGCCACCGCCAGAATTCTCGCAGATGAAGGCCGAGGCAGCAGAGCGTGGAGCGAAAGCAAGACAAGCAAGCGCAGAAGCGCGGCAAAAGGCGGCTGAGCGTAGAGAGAAAAAGAACAATAGTAGGAATGGTGGCGTGGCAAAGAGCATGGCGCGCACCATGGCGTGGCAAGAAGAAGAAGGAATTGACAGGGATGATGACGTCAGCAGCAGCTCTATGGGCCCCGAAGTAGACGATGATGATGATGATGATGCGCAAGCATGCGCAGAAGCAGAAGTTGACCATTTGATGGCGTCGATTGGGCGGAAATACGGCGAAGACAAAGAAACCAACGGACATTACCCGACTCGAGCGGTGAGCCGCGCGCTGCAGCTGCAGGCCACCGCCATTGACCGGGGTTTGAACTACGGCACCTCCGAGTGGGCCGCGGCCAAAGAAGACGACCGGGCCCGGCGGCTCCGAGGCTTGATGGTGCGGCCCGACGCACATGTAGTGCCGCGCACCCGGTGGGAGCCGGCTTACGAGGCCACGGTGCTGGGGGCGGCCTGGAAAGACGCGGTCACGCTGAGCGGGTTTATGGCACGAGCGGCGACCTGGACGCTGGCGATGCAAGCCGCGGCACAACAGCAAGTAAACGACTCGTTCGCAGCGTACGAGCGCAGCCAGATGGCGTACCAAGATGCCTGGGCAGTGCTTTTGAAAGCCTGCGCGGAGTACAACGCTGCAACGGAAGGCACTCGCCAAGCCCTGGCCTTTTCTGCAGGCACCATCGCCGACTTTGCGCACCCTGAAAAGGAGGACTGGGCTCAGTCTTACGAGCCATTCGAGGACGGCAACAACTGGAAGCAGTTGAGGCGCAAGCGTACGGCGGGCTTTGCGCAAGCAGCAGCGGCCAGGAACGCTAAAGCGGCTGCGGCGAAAATCGGCCATTTGAGGCGCACATGGTTGGCGGCAAAAGATTGGCTCTTGCTCTGGGACGCCCGAGCCACCAACCAAATTCGCCGCCGCGAACAGGCGGCCATGGCGGCTGAAGAAGCGTCGCAATTGGGTCACACGGCGCAGGCCAACTTGAGAGAAGCGTGCGACCGTGCGTGGAGCGTGATGAGCTTACGGCACCGCAGCACGGTGCCCGCCAAACGCCAGTTGTTGTGGCGCGAGCACGCGTGGACCCTTGCCCCCAGCCCCGACGCCATCAAAGCCTCGGCCGCGAATCCTTCTGCAGCGGCACCGGGCGGCTACGAGAATCGCCTGGAGAAGCCCCTGTTGCGCGCATGGAATCACTTGTGGCGGGAAGCCAGAGTCGTGCATTCGGCCGTAGCGCCGGGCCTCTCTGCGCCTCGCCTCTCGAAGCGCTTTTTGGTGACTCTGCGCCAGGATGCGTCCCTCCTCGAGGGGGGAGGTGGGCCGGGGGGTGGGTTGAGCGGCTTGACCACCCTGTTAGTGGAGTCGTGCGCGGCGGAAACAGCTCCTGTGGTGGTGGTGCTCACAGCGACCGAGCTCGAAGAGGTGGTCGCAAAGGTTGACCCAAGGCTAGTGCGCGTGCTGACACATCCCTGGAGGCCGTCGCCAACGCAGCACGGGAGCGAGGGGGCAACGGCAGTGATGGAGCAAGCAGCGCAAGCGCAGTGGATCAAAGATGGCCCTCTGGGGGAAGGCAGCTGTTTCTCGTCGGAAATGCCTTCGTCTGATGAGGAGAACGACGACGACGGCAGTGATGACGACGACGATGATGCCAGGAGCCTAGCCAGCGGCAGCACTAGCCTAAGCTTGCTCCACAGCCCAGGCTCAAAAGGCGGCAGCACCTCTTCACCAATGGCGAGCGTCCAAGGCTCGACTTCGATAGTGAGCAGCAGTCGCAACAACAACTTACCACCGACCGGCTTAGCCCAAGCCTCTCGCAACAGCGTGTCGTACGGGTCCATGTCTCCGGAGCAGAAGAAAGCAGCAGCTAAAGCACGCCGAGCCCAAGCTGCCAAGGACCAGCATGCTGCCAAAGAAGCGAGAGCAGCGGCGCTAGGGAACCGAACGGCTCTGATCTTCGCGAAAGCCCAGGATGCCTCCATAAAGCGCCGGCTTCGAGTAGGGCCTGAATTGGACGTTGGGTGGCGAGAAATTGATGCCCTAGCACCCGGTTTCCGCAGTGCGGTCACAGCAGAAATTAGTCATTTGGAAGCGCAAGAAATACTAGCGGAAGCTCAAGCTGCCGAAGAAGCAGAGGCTCTGCGAGTGAAGAAAGCGAAAGAGAAAGCTAAAAAGGAGGCGGCCATGGATGGAGAAGTCGCCACGCGGGTGCAACAAAAGCTCAAAGCTGCGGTTTACGGGACTAGCCCTACGGTGTTTTTCTCGCGCTACGATTCGGACAAGAGTGGCACTTTGGACGTGGCGGAGTTCAAGAAGTGCGTGCGTGTGGCTCTAAAAGTTGCTCCCAAAGACTTGTCCGACGCCGATTTAGACACTTTTGCGGCGAACCTCGACGATGACGGGTCCGGGGATCTGGATATCGCAGAGTTAGCGGACTTCGTGGAGCGAGGCACCGCAACTTTCGGCGAAACAGCGGCCGGCGAAGACGACGACGACGTGTCCAAATTTGCCACCAAGAAGTGGGGGGACAAGGAAGATGGCGCCGTTGCGAAGCAGCGCGAACAAAAATTGGCGGAGCTGCAGGCGAAGAAAGTGGAGGAAGAAGCACGCGTGAGGCGCGCGGCTCGTCGAGCAAAGCGAAGGAGAAAGATGGACGTGCAGGAAATGCACCAAGCTCGCGCACATGCGATGGCGATGCAGCTGGCCATGGCACCGGACTCAATGTTGTTGAAAAAGGTGAAGAATAGGAAGAAGATGCGAGGCCAAAAGCTGAAAGTCAAAGGTTGGCGACAGAAATTTACAGATGCCGATGCTATTTCAGATGATTTCAATGCAGGACACTCCACTGGTGCGGCGGCTGAGGGTCATTCAACGACCAGTGCAGTAGCACTTTTAGACCCTCTTCTGCTCGAACCGCGTGCTCCTGTGCCTGAGTCTCCGTCCTCATCTACAAATTTAACATTGTTTCCACCACTGCCGCCGCCATCATCGTCCCAGCATCTGCAGCAGACCCAGTCGCAAATCCTCGCTGTAGAAAAGACGGTGCCAGGCGCTGCCAACGCGGCTGCGCGAGCGCGACGAGGGGCGGCAATGACCCTGCGGCGCTACCGCGACCTTCGCCTCGCCCGCTGCAAGGACGTCTGCGCTGCGATTTTGTCGTCTCTGAAGCTCGACGTTTACAGTGGCGCCATTACAGTGGGCAACGTAGGCTTCGCCCGTACGCGCAACCGTGTGGCAGCGATGTTCACTAGCAGTGGTGGCGACAGTGCGTCAGCTCTTAGCGATGACGCTTCATCAGCGGGTGCGCTCACGGCAACCACTGCAGCTGGATCAGAGGGTGCCGAGGCCGACTCTAGTGCTGCTTCAGCGTCGTCAGCTGGCGGTTGCCGGTGGTGGCAGGATTTGACCGCAAAGCGCTCCTCAATGCGCACGCACACCAACGAAGTGCTTCGAGAGGCCCGCGCAGTAGGGGGGCGGCTCTGCACGCTGGTGGTCTATGAAAACTGGGGCGACTTGCTGTTTGAAGCCTATGACCCAGAGTCCCGGCATACGTATGCGGTCAACGCGAGCCTAGCGCAGTGTGTCACAGCTCTCAGCGATGAGCCTCAGGCGTTGCAGGCCTACTTGCTCAGCGTGCGCCTCAACGAGTGGCCCCGCGCGGTGGTGCTTACCCTCGCCGATCGCGTCGACTTGTCCTTGCCCGGGGAAGACAGCCGGTGGTGGCGCCGTCCTCTCAGGCACGAGCGGCCAAGGGCTACTCTGCTCCCGAGGAGGCACTTGCGGTTCCGAGGCCCCATATGGCGCGACGACCGACGACGAGTCGCGAGCCAAAAGGTGACCTTGGCGGCTTACGCGTCGTCGAGAGGGGACCTGAGGCTGGTCTTGTCGGCGCCGAACGACCAGGGAATGGGGCAAGGTGCCTACCAAGGCCCTCCTTTGAGCCTAGAGTTGAGCGCTGGCGAACTGCGGCGGGTGCTCACGACAGCTGGGCGGTTGGACTTGCTCGGCTCGGATCCGGAAGTCTGCGCGCAGAAAATGGACTTTTTGTGCAGCCGTCTCTTCATCCTCAACGAAGACGAGTACTGGGGTGTTAGCCGAGGTGCTCGTTTTGCACAAGAAGCAGAGAGTTATGTCAAGGTTGCGTCAACGGCATTTAGCAGTTTTGCCAAGTGGGCGAGTGCGACCCGCGCTCCGGTCCTCAGAGACTTGACCCCATTCTTTGACCCTCCTGAAGCATTTCGAGACGTAGCCTTGAAGGCGGCGCAAGCAGCTCTTGCAGCTTCCTCGAGCAGCAGTGTGGACGTCTCTAGCAACGGGGGAAGCAGCAGTGCCTTATCGAAGCGTAAAGGTGCCCTAGGAGGCGGCACGTCGCCGTCTCGTCAAACTTTGGTGCTGTTCCGCGAAGTGGACAAAATCACGCAGTGCCACACCCTGTACGAAGGGCCCTGGATGCCGCAAGCAGCGGTGATGGCCACGCTAGACCGTGACGCACGTCGCACTGAAGCTCAAGAGCTAGCCCTGGCGGTGAAGCACGGTGCCAGGGGGAGCCCACAAGGCCCTTTTCCTCCGAGATCCTTTGATGAAACTTGGGCAGCCGAAGCTTTTGCGGTGCGCATTTCTGCGATGGCTTCTGGGCGACTGCTGGTCTCCCTTTCCCCCGAACACGAACGCCAGCGCACCGCACGCCTCCAGGAAGTCGAGCGCATGAGCATGTTCCGCGAAGAAAACTTGTCGCGCGCGCAAGCCCTGCGTCTCGCGGCGTTTCAGCGTGAAGCTTCCCGATTGGCCGAAAAGGCCGACGCCGAAAAATCCCGAGCGGCAGCTGCGGCTGTGCGGGCAAGGGAGCAACGGCGGGTGCAAAACGAACGGGTACTGCAGCGGCAGATGGAATGGCGGCGGCGCACAGCTTTAGCGCGAGCATGGGCTGAAGAAGCAAGTGACACTTGCGACGCGCTTTTGAATGCTCTCATTTGGCACCGTGCAGATGAGGAGGATAAAACTGAAGAGATGGTTAATGAAGCTCCATCGCCAGCACCCAACACCGAGAAAGAAGAGGAGACTGGAGTAGACGGTGAAGAGAAGAAGTCAGCCGAGACTGCAGATTCAGCCGTAGATGAGTCTGAAGTCAATAAGGCCAACACTAGTAAAGTAGGCAGCATGCCAGCTAAAGAAGAGACAGCAGCGCCCTCTGTGTACATGGGACCCGCACTCGACTTGAACCTTGCTTTGGGCGCAATAGACGAACCCCTGGCTCCAGGTACCATCAACCTCAGTGCTTCTCTAGCGTCGTGGCGGTCCTCGCAAAACTCCAACGCTTCCTTGGGTGAAGCCAGCGGTGGTGGCGGTGGCAGCGTGACCAGCAGTGGAGGCGGTGGAGGCATCGACGTAGGGCACGACGCGTTTTGTTTTGAGAAGCAACCCGACAAAAACGGCCTTGTCCTCTTCCAGCCTTCTGATGAAGAGAAAGCTACGACTAGTTCAACAGCAGAAGCAGCCACAGCGGAGGTTAGCACCGGAAGGACGAAAGCCACAAAATTACGGTCCGTACGCCTGCCTCTGGGAAGGTCAGCACAAGCTGCAGCCGCTGGTGCTGGTGCCAGTGCACAGTCGAGCGGGGCAGCTTTACAGCGCCGTGGCCACCACGGTCTACATGCGGGTGCTGGTGATGCAACGCGGCGAGCTTTCCCTGGCAAAGGCGGAAGTTTCGTGCTGGGCGTGAACCGTTTCCGGAAGTTGCCCCCCACTAGCCGCACGGTGGCGGGTGTAGCAGCGGAGCTTGCGGGATGGCCTCAAGGCACGCCTGCGCTGCCGACTGCTCCGCCGTCACATGCCCCGCCAACTACTACCAAGGCAAG
>Ga0307979_1002562_pt1 | contig 12534 bp, 8 predicted proteins | sample OrgLakmetage1058_FD_201833 | JGI IMG/M metagenome (GOLD analysis project Ga0307979, IMG submission 201833) | Saline water microbial communities from Organic Lake, Antarctica - #1058 | ecosystem: Environmental > Aquatic > Non-marine Saline and Alkaline > Saline | place: Antarctica: Organic Lake...
ACGCCTCGAACGTGATGAAGAGGTGAAAATTGCACGGCGGGTCGTAAACGACCGGCGATACTCTAAACACCTTACCTCACTAAGTTTGAGATCCCGGTTGCACTCGAAGCGTTTATAGCTTCGAAGGTGATGCTGGTCCGCCGCCCAGCACCTCCCGGTATTCGCCCATTTTTTAGAAAATAAACGGTCAGTACAGGGGGGTTAAAATGCAATATCAATTTCGCGTTAACTCATATCGAAATTCCTGGTTGGACGTGTTTTAAGCGTATTTACATAATTGGTGCAGGTTCATAAAATTGCCTTGCGTGATGTCGTAATGAGTTAGGTATAAGGAGGAGCACAAAACACAAAACCCACGCACATGGGTGAAAACAAACAAGAGATAATTCAATTTGGGTCTCACATCAAAGAATAACTTCAACACAAAGAATACACACAAAGGACACGAAACAGATATCCCAAGGCCACTGACCTGGCCATAAAGGGCATGCGGTTGTACAGCCGCCAAGCACCTCCAGGCATTCGCCCATTTTTTGAAATAAACGGTCAGTACAGTGACGTGTGTGACCTCAGCCAATGGAACCTTTTTGTTCCGCATGTCACGGGCTTATTTGCTCGCACGCCTTCCTCTTGGTTGTTCTGCGGAGTGCGCAACACCTGCATATGCCTCACTTTTCTGAGCCCCCCCCCCCCCCCCGAACTCGAACTAATACAAACCCAAATGGCAAAGAAGCCAATGCTGCAGGCAGAAGTGGGAATGCGCGTGCGTTGTGCAAACAAAGCAAGTGCGGAATGATTCAGGAGGGAGAGGGGCATTGGCCAAATTCCTCGGAAAATTTGCAAAAAGCGAGGTATTTGTGCGTGTTGCGCACTCCGCAGAACAATAAAGAGGAAGGCGCGCGAGCAAAGGAGCTCCTGACATGCGGAACACGAGGTCCACTCGGCAGAGGTCAAAGTGTGCCTTTCAGCGCGCAAGGCGCCTATTGTTCTGCCCCTGAGCCATAAGAGGCTTTGACGGGGCAGGAACTCCTTCCTCGTCCGCGGAGTGGCAGTGAAAAGAAAAGCCTCCCCTCAAAAATACAAACAACAACATGCAAGCGGGCCGCTTGTGGTCTAGCGGCCCCTCCCTATCATAGAGCTAAACCCATAAATCTTCCATCAAACGCCACGGACGCTAGTCGTGGTCGTCCTCCAGCGTTTTTCGAAACCCTCGCAAGGTCCTCCACCTTGAGAGCAAGTCGACTGCGTATACCCCGAGGAGTGCAGGTTCCGCGCTAGTGATCGGCAAGATAGTGCTGACAATGCTTGTAGCTGCCGCCAAAATAAATCAGTCCTCAATTGTGCCTGCCTTTGATCAAACGAGAGTCCCACGGATAATTCAAGTACCAAGCGGTGCTGCACTTTCATAACGGAAGGGTTCATCATCTGCCGAGAGGGGACTAGACCTAGTAACTAATAACAGAAAGGGTGCCATCTAATAGAGCAGCGACATCGGTGCCTCGGTGTCGTAACTTTTGCGAGCTCGGGGGTATTTGGAACACGCGTGCATTCCCACTTCTGCCCGCAGCACTGGCCTCTGTGTCATTTGGGTTTGTATTAGTTCGAGTTCGAGTTCAGGGGGGCAGCTCGAAGGCGTTTCACCTAACTAGGTTACTGAACTGGAACTTAAACATTCAGAGCTATATCGCTTTCTTAGAAATCCTTTGTTCCGCGTTATGGCCGTTTTGAGTATCCCAAACCAATTGCTCCCACCAAACGACCAACCTTCGTGTGGTCAGTGGTCAGTGGTCAAGTGGTCAAGTGCCTCGAGCCTCAAATGCCCGAGTGCCCGAATATAATGCCAAGATCACAGCGTTCTCTCAGAACGCTTGAAAATCACCAGATCACCTGCCTTCGCTTCGTGTTCTGTTCTCACGTTCTCCTTGCCATCATCTTGCTTTCTTGCTATCACACGTTACGTCGCGTCCATCTGCGCTCATCTCGGATCTCAGCCTTAAAGCTTATCCCATTGCAATTCCCTTGGTCGCAACACCACGCACGCTTCTGGGCTTACTGCACGAAGCACCTGAACTGTCAAGATCTAGTTTTCTGCCTATGGTGGGCTCCTCAAAATTCCATCCCGCCATTCGGCATGCTCTCACTCCTTGGGTGAGCATGCGGCAGCGACAAGAGGCCATGATCATGGCAGCTGGCACCGGTGATATTGCCGCACTCCACAGGTTCATTGAAGAATACGGGTGCCGAGTAAACTGGATAATTCCAGGTGAAAGGCGCACTGCCCTTCATGCGGCTGTGATTTTCAACCAGCCTGGATGTGTCAAAGCATTGCTGAACTACGGCGCTGACACTGGGATCCGTGATAAGCACGGCAAGAGCAGCCTCGACATTGCCACAGAGACTGCAATCGACATCAACACAGACCCAGTGTACCGCTTATTGGTAGCCAAAGTGACGGAGATCGCTACCCTTGGTGGGTCGGTGGTTGATTCCATGGCCACGTCTCTAGTTCTTACTCAAGATTCTATCGACGGTGGAGCCCCTGGTGACCTCGAAGAGCATGCTCCGCACACCAATCTTCACGACGAGCACACGCCTGTGCACTCACCAAATAATTTTTCACCTACTATGGCCACTTTTCGTCCTCCGCGCGTGAGCACGCAAGAATTGAATGAATTGCTTTGGCCAGCCACGGGTAAAGATAAACATGCTTGGAGGCCCCTGGGCGGTTCCTAAGAAGACTGAATTGTTTAACGGCGTGCCCTGTATGGCCAAATCAGTGGCCTTGGGATATTTTTTTCGTGCCTTCCTTGTGTACTCTGTGTGTATAAGTTTTCCTTGATGTGATACCCAGATTGAATTATCTCTTGTTTGTTTTCGCCCTCGTGCGTGGGGTTTGTGCTCCCTCTTATACTTTTACTTAACGCATTACTATTGATCGAAATCACGCAAGGCTACTTCAGGAACCTATAAGCGAAGTCATCAAGTAAGCTATAGAAATCCGCAACAACCGAATTCGACTTGGCTTAACATGCAAATCGAATTGTAGAGACGCTTGGAGCTCAAAAAAGAAGAAGCACGCAGCTCGCAGCTCGCAGCTGTTACAACACACAACCCACAACAGGAACAACACCCATTGCTTATCGCACTTGGAGATATTCAGACCAGATAACGCTGTTCGCTGATTTGCTTTACTTAAAATACCTTGTAAACCCGATTTATTTCTTGGGAGCTAATTGGAGGAAACGCCCTTTGTTTGATGTTCGAACTTTCGAACTCCAAGTGTCCAAGTTCCCCGAGGTAATTTAGGCACTGCAGGCAGGCTTAGCAAGAATCGCCGCACGATCGGCGCCGGAAGTACTTACGAAGTCCGTGGCAGCCACCCACTTGTCTTCAAAAGTTGCACAACCGCCTGCGCCGCCTCCCTTGCGGCGGTTGCTCCCGTTCGAAGCGTTTGCGGCGTGGCGGCTTTCGAAGGCGCGGCACACTTCGGCGAGCGCCGTCTTTTCGTACTGGTCCGCGAGCTGAGCGGCCGTGTAGCCTTCGGCGTTGCGCAGGTGGGGGTTGGTACCGGCTTCCAGAAGCATGGTGGCAGCCTGCACGTGGCCGAAACGCGCCACGTCGTGCAGGGCGGTGTCGCCTGGGAACCCCCAAGAGAGCGGAAGGAGAGAGGGAGGAACAGAGAAAGTGCGAGCGCGCATATAAAAGCAAAGAATGAGGTCGATTAGAAGACTAGGCACAAGAAAATCTGATCCACGCTTTTCACACACTACTTTATACAGGCATCCTGATAACTCTGGACCAGGACCAAAAGTGCACGATTAATATTTTCACTTTATCTCTTATCTTCCGTTATCTGTGCTCACCGTTGAAGTCTTGGAGGTTTGGGTCAATGCGCTCGAGGAGCCATGGCAACATGTGGGTGTGGTTCCAGAAAGCACCCTAATATGTGAGGAAAAAAAGAAGAGAGAAAAAAAGTACCGGGGACAAATTAATAGGCGCGTACAACAGGAGATGGTTACAGAATAGAATGAAACGACAGGATGTGGGTGGCAGGGATGATCTCCATTGGCAGAGGTTAGCACACTTTTTACACCAAAGACAAATGAGACTTAATGCACTATCCCCCACGGTGGCGTCTCGTTTCTTCCGTCTCCTCATCTATTTTATATCTACTGTAAGTTTCGCCACACATCATGACACCACCTTGTGCAGCGCCGAGCGGCCAGTGTGGCCCTCCACTTCTCCCATGTTGGCGCCCAGCTTGACTTGCTCCTGCGCGCGCTCCAAGCTCCCGTGCATCACGTGCTCCCGGAACTTGGCGTTGACCTAAAGCATGGTGTATTTCAATCAGAATGAAAAAAATAAGGCATCCAAACAATTAGGCAATTCTAATGCGTGAGACATCTTCTCCGTAATGCGCATGACATAATTGACTATTTGTTGCTCGAGCTTCAACCAAAGTACATTAAAGGAATGAAAACACAGAAGATCAAGCTTGAAAGTATCTCTGCAGGTAAAATCCGCAACGCACCGCAGATCGCAGCGACGAGCTCGCGTTCGCGCTTGCTCCGCTGTTTCCTGCCTGCACATCACCGCCACCAGTGTGGTTGCTGTTCGGCCCCATGTGTTTCAGTTCTTCTGGCCAGGCTTCTTGCGGGCAGCCCAGCGCCATCAGTTTCCCGTACGCAATCCGAAAATCTCGAAAAAACGCCGCTTCCGAGGTGGCGTATTCTTGGGCAATTGGCGCAAAGAGCGGGTCTTGCTTGAGGGCCAAGTCGGTGGGCAGCATCATGAGTCGCCCGTCGCCGGCGTTGGCGTACTGCAAAGGCCCTGACCATTGCCGCGGCACCCACCTACAGGGGTAAAAAAAATGACAAACGATATATATTTAGTCAGAGAAAGAAAGAAAAACAAGAAATGAAAGGAGAAACATTCCCGCCCACGTGTATGCCACTTGTCAAAGCAGTAGAAAAAATCCTTTCATCCGCACAGACCTGGGTACGCTAAAAAACTGTCACTCCTGAATTCGCTGAAAAATATACACAACGCCTTGGCTAGATCAGACATAAAATAAGGAATAGTAAAAAAACGCAAGCCCTATCAATCGCAGCCGAGAAACACACTCACTCGAGGGACATTAGATTCTTGAAGTAGTCGTTGTTGAACTTCAAGATCCCGTCGGTCCAGGGGCCGTCGTAGCCCGACCGCACGCTGTGGCACCGCCCCAGAGTGTGCCCCCCACTGAGGGCGACAATGTCCCGGTCGTTAAACCCCATGCGGTTGAACACTTCCCGCAAGTGCGCCGCGCCCTGGCTGGCGTCGGGCAGACGGCCATTTGGGGGCACGGCAGGGACGGGGCATTTCGCACCTGTTGGCACATGCGAGCCAGACGAGTGCATGTTGAGACTGCCATACACTCGACTCTGGGATGGTGCTAGGAATGGTACCGAAGTTTAAATAGCACTAAAGCTGGCACTAGTGACGTTGCAAACATCTTACTGCCACATGACATTTGTCCGATACAATGTCCCTAGTCTAGGAAGTACCAGTTTGTGTGGACGCTGCTGCTTCCTGAGGAGAGGTGTCAATACGGCCTAGGCTCAGAGGAATGTCCGGCCCACCCGCGAATTCCACGGCCGATGCCCCCGCGAGCGCCCACAAATCGCCGTATGAGACCTGGGGGTACTTTTTCTTGATTGGGAGCAGAAGGTCGTGGATGATGTGCAGCCCAGCGTTGGCTCTAGATAAACGTAAATCGAAGAGACAATAAGAGAAAAAGGCGTAGATTACTTGCCAGAACGGATACACTTTAGCAGTTGATAAAGTTTTCTCTAGCGCTAGACACTGAATACCATATCTCTGGCATATGAAAAAAAAAAAAAAAACAAGGGGGATGCAGCCTCTCAAAAGTCAGTCACTAAATGCAGAGGACAGCTAATAGAAAAAGTCAAGGCATACCCGTCCGATTTTTCTGGTTCAAATCGCATCGTGCCTCCCTTGGTGCCGCCGCTGCCGTCACGTGCGTCGTACGTGCCTGCCGAGTGCCACGCAATACGCATCGCCATCGGGCACGCGTTCGCTTTCTTCGTGATGATGTGTGCTTTGATCTCAGCCTATCATAAGAATTGCGGTTTGTGTTCGCATCACAGAGATCGAGTCAACATGAGAATACATTGACGTTCACCCATGGCGCAGATTAATACGAAACACTAAACATTTGAACTAAAATTTCCGTCTATCGACAACGAGCTCGACGTGGTTTATCAGGTTTAATTAAACGCGCACTTAGCATTTTCTCATACTTGACATGTATTACGGCAAAATGGCCCGAACCTTAAGTTGCTGCTTCAAAGCGCCACCATCATCACCCAAGCAGTCCGCTGCCGAACCCCCATGGCGATTGTACGAAACGAGGATCGTGGAGACCGCTGCGAGTCCTACAGTCGATGCACGTGCTGTCATGTTGCCCAACATGATGATTTCGGAGATCTTGCCTTGCTCTTGATCTCTTGATGTTTGTTTGTTGGAGCTTTTCGTTCCCTTTCCCCTCAACTCCTCACTCCTCAAAGGGGGGAACTTGCTATATTGTACGAGTCGTCGGTGATGCCGTCGTCTGTCGTCTGAGATTTTGAAAAAATGTCCACTGTGCGTCCGATTGATGTCTCAATGAGGTAGACATATTCATCTTTCGACAAAGTCAGTAAAAAAGTAAGCATGGATGCTGATAGCAGTGTTGGGGTTATTGATTGCACAGAGGAGAATGGGGAGGTGCTCGAGAGTGTCGTGGAAGAGACTACAGTGGTCCCTACGCAAGATGCAGTGGTTCTCAACGCGCGCAATTCCTGGCCGCCTGGTGCTCGTGTCGACGTGCTCTACGACGACTTATGGTGGCGCTGCGTAGTTCTTGCATCTACCATGGCTAGCGATGACCGCTTGTGGGTGCGCTTTGACGTTGACGGCAGCACCTTGCCCATCATACCAGAAGCTGTACCTGAAATGGTACGCGCTCCTGGCCCCGACTCCGACGTTGCCACCGCACTGCCTACACCTCCATCAAAGAAAGCGGCGAAGAAGAAAAATGCTTCTAAAGCTACGATGTCCAATGCTAAATTCAAGGCGCCTCATGGAAACTCGAAAGAGGGCCGCCAGCTCAAGGCTGCTGCGAAGGGGCCAACTCCTTCAGGGAACTCAAAGAAGCGGCCTAGCGACAAATCAGCAGCGAAGGAAACAGCACCAGCCAATTCTCTTTCAGCGAAGAAGCAGAAAGTGGAACTCAAGTCCAAGGCACCTCACGGCAACTCAAAGGAGGGGCGTGTCCTTGAAGCTGCTGCGGATGGTCAAGCTCCGACAGCGAATGTGAGTGCCAAAGCTGCGCCTGCAACGTCAACGACTAGCAAGAAACCTGCATCTGCGTCGACGAAAGCCCGTTCAAAGCCTTTAGCAGATAATTGTGGCGCCACTTCTGTGGCGACGGTGGCCGCTGCAGGCATCTACGGGCACTTGGGGCAGCGCATGAGCAGCGAATTTACGGTAGCCCCAAAGCGAGCTGCGGGAAAGCCTACGGGTTCGCGCGCGGATTGGGTGTACCGGCAACAGCTCGCGGGGCCTTTACTTAAAGTCAAAGCTAATGCGTCGGACGACTTTTGCTGGGAGTGTCACAACGGCGGCAAGCTGGTGTGCTGCAGTTCTTGCCCACGCGCATATCACGTGGCGTGTTGCGGAAGCGCGGAGGACCAAAAAGTAGTGAAAGCCCTCAAGGATTCGGACTCGTGGCACTGCTCGACTTGCACCGAGGGCCACTCTGCGCTCTGCCTTGCTTGTGGCACCCCTGGAGACGATGAAACGCGGCTCTTGCCGTGCGCAACCTGCCCTCGCGCTTACCACTACGAGTGTGCGCAGGCTCTCGCTCCTTCACATGCTAATCTCGTGCCTGTTGAGAGCAGCCATGGAAAATCAGCTCCGTCGCTTGCTTGCAGTGGCCCTGATGGGCGATGGGCTTGCTATCGCTGCTCTGCTGTCTCTCTAGCCAAATCTGCTCCTTGTGTTGTGCCTGCTGCTCCTGCTGCTAATGCTGCTCTTTCTCCTGGTGCTGCTTCTTCTCTATCCTCAGTTAGCGCTAGTGCTCCTCCTGCTGTGGCTGCTGCAGCAGGATCAAGTGCTGACAACAATAGCGAAGTTGAGCTCTTGCAGCAACTCGTGACCTTGTGCGCCAAGTTTCCGCCAGCGCATTTTGCTTCACTGGTAGGTGACGAAGTCGCCACTGTGCTTCACTTGTCTCAAGACGTGCAGTCCTTGCAAGCGAGCCTCGCTCAGTGCAAACAGCCCGCGGCTCACGCGCAACCGCCGGTGCCTGTTGCTGTGGATGTACCGATGGAAGCAGCTACCGCCAACGTAGCAGCTACAACAGCTACAACAGCTACAGCAGCAGGAGCAGCAGGAGCAGCAAAAGTAGCAGCAGCTACTGTTTCATCAACAGCGCCAGCGTTAGATCCAACCGGAAAGAAATCAAAAGCCGTGAAAGTAGCAACGGCACCGGCACCACCAGCGATAACAGGCTTGCACGGATGCAAGTCAGCCATGGAAGTAGTACGGCGCATGCATTATTTGAGAGACGTCTTGAGGCACGAAGCTTCTGCAGAAGGAGATGATGATGAAGTTGAAGCAGCAGAAAACAAGAACAGTGCAATCGAGAGCAATACCGGTGGTGAAGGTCGAGGTGGAGACGGCGCAAGCACGTCACGGAATCAAAAAGATGAGGCGTACCCTGACGTGTGCTCCGCAGCTGCCTGGGACCTGCGGCCAGTAGCCAGCAATTGTGTGGTGCCATCACTGGTGCTGCCTAGAGGAAAGACGACAAACACTCATGGAAGCAAAGGCAGCAGCAGCTTGGGAGGCATTGCAGGCGTTGGAATAACGGTCAAGAGAACGTCACCGCTCCGTGATCAGTGCTACATGTGTGGAGGAGCCACAGTGGAGGCATCCAACGCCAACAGCAACACTGCGAGTGAAGCTACCACCACAATGCAGGTGGGTGAGGGCAGAGTGGTGGGTTTGGGGCCAGTGTTGCTATGCGAACGTTGCGACGCTGAAGCCCATTTACGATGCACTGGCCTTGCAGAAGTCCCCAAGGGAGACTGGTTTTGCTCGCGTTGCACTGAAAGTGCGTTGGCTTCTTCATCTTCGCCTTCGAATGCCACTGCTTCCATTGCTGCCACGGCTAATGCCACGCCATCGACGGCATCTGCTGCGACAGCAGGACTCACCACAATAGCAGCTACCAGGGTGACCTCCACGACCACAATGCCGACGCCCACGCTGCCTCTGCTCTATCTTATGCCGCCACATCCATCGGTGGTTGCAGGCAGCAGTAGCAGCAGCAGCAGCAGCAGCAGCAGCCGCGACCTGCAGCGGCGGCGGGAGCAATTTTTGCTCGAAGGCGTGTGCACTTTGCCTGGCGCATTACCACGCGCGCAAGCGAATGCTGCCAACGAAGCGGCGCTGGAGTACTTTGAGGCTGTGCAACACACGCTTCGTCAGTTAGACTTGCTCGAGGACCTCGCGTCGGAGGGTTTCAGCACATTCAAGCTTCGCGCCCCTGGTCGGTACGACATGGTGGTGCCTGCGTTTACTACGAGTAGCCACGCCCAGTCTACTTCCTCGTCTTCGTCTACTTCCTCTTCTTCCTCCTCCTCTTCGAGTACCGGTACCGGAATTGCTGCCGGTTCAAACGGCAGCAGCAGTGTTAGTGGTGCCGAGGCGCCTTCGTTTCGCTACTTCAACGAAACTGCGCCGTGGCTGCCCCTCGTGCGCGCCATTTTAGGGCCTGACGCGTGCCTGATCGCTACAGGGTGCATTATGTCGCTGCCAGGGAGCGCGTCGCAGCAATGGCATTCGGACGGCGACCATCTGGCGTCGGAGTGCCAACTCCCGCCCCACTGCCTCAACGTCTTCGTGCCCCTCGTAGACATGGCCAGCGTCGCCGTGGGTCCTACAGAGTTCACGCCTGGGACTCACCTGCAGTGGGGGCGGCGGCACCTTGGCAACGTGGCGGTAACAGCAGCTGCTGGAGATGCCATCCTGTTTGATTACCGGCTCCGGCATCGTGGCCTTCCAAACAAGACTTCTGACGTAGTGCGGCCGCTGGTGTACATCACGTACGCGAAACCGTTCTTCAGGGACGAAGCCAATTTTTCACTCAAGCGCTACACGCCGCTACCACCCCTCGTTCCGATTGCCCGTAAGCGAAAAGGCGGCAGTGGCACCTAAGCCCAAGGCAGTCACGAAGGGGTCCTTGGCATGTTAGATATCTCTGGGGCCATCTAGCATATAGCTTTATTGCCCAGAAACGAGACAAAGGGGCGCTGGTATACGCATCTACGCGCACTTGGAATCTAGAAGCCGCGGGTTGCTTCTCATTTGTTTTGTAATTTGTTTTTTTGTTTTTGTTATTGGGCCCTCTAGAGGGGAGTTCTTGTTCTTGTTCTCGTTCTTATCCCAATAATCTCAAACAGCAAAACAGCAAGCAGCAAGGGAACTAAGAACCAAGACTAAGAGTTAACAGAACCACAACAAACAACAAAAGCTAAGTAGATCAAATAGAAATAATTCAACCCCGGCCAAGATACAAGTGGTTCTTGGTGCTTTTTCTTCTTCTTCCTCATTAATTGTTATTGTTACTGCCAATGCCAATGTTACAATGTTACGTTACTGTTACTGCCACTGTTACTGCTTCTGTTACTGATGCAGCTATTTAACTCGGTATTGCCCATTCCCATTCGCGGTCGATTTCCTTGCTAACTTATGGATCTTTTGATTCATTGGTGGGCTATGCGTGTGCGAAGCCATGCGTGTACGCAGTGCGATGAATGCTTCACATCTATTTAAAATTCGTCGTGAGGAATGTCTAAAAGTTGGTTGCTTCGCACGTCATGTGCGTTTTTAACTTCTGCCTTCTTGGATTCAGTTTCTGAGGCATCGGCAGTTCGTGCACGAAGATGCTGGCTCAGTGGCCAAACGATGAGCGCACTTACGAGGACTGCCAAAGCCGCCGGCCAAAAGATGGACAAGTAGCCTACCTGTGTGTACACAGTACGATCACCACCGTTGTCGTCATCACCAGCATCATCGTCGTCGTCACGGATGTCGTTGACAGTCTGATCAGAACTACCTGTTAACGTGATAACCGCCCCACTAATTAGCCCCCCCAACGCTCCACCGATGTTTTCAATGGCAGCCCACCCACCCATGTCACGAGCGCGCTTGTCTGGATTTGGCAGCGCGGCAGTAATCATAGCCAGATCCGCCACATTGTAGCACATTTGCGCGGCTCCATAGAAAGGGACGACGAAAAACAAAATTTCGATGTGAATAAGCGTCGGAATAATAGCGTAAACCGCAGACATGATAACGCCTGCGACTAAGACACAGGCCACACTTCCAAATGAGTCGGAGAGAAGCCCTGCAGGCCAAGCTGCCAGAAAAGACCCGCTGAGGGCCAGCACGGCGAGCACTGACATGTCTGAAAGCGGATCTTTAGCGTCAGTGCGGTCGATCAAAAAGAAAAGAATGTAGCCGGAGAACACCCCACCACCGAAGTAGTATAGAGTTCTGGAAAGGACAACGCGGCGCCATGGGTGGTAGGCTTCACTCCCACACCACTCTCCAGCCACTTGCCTTACACGAACGTGCCACGGAGCTTCCACAACTTCACTCATGAGCGCCTCGGCAGACCGAGGCGGTGACGGTGGCACAGCAGCGAGAAGAGCAACGTTGCTGAGGAGGGTCACCACAGCAGTGAAATAGTAAAATGTACGGTATGGTTTTTCTTGGACACCGGAAATAGTATACCCGCTGCTACATAGCTGAACATGGAGCCAACGAGGCCGTAGAAACCGTAAATGCCTGAGATGCGGCCTGCCTTGTTAGGCATTGACGCAGACAAATCCGCGACCATGGCGTTGAAAACAGTTAACATAATTACTGTTCCAATTTGAGTCACCAGGTAGGCCGTAAAATAAATCGGCAATGATCGGGAGGTAGCGCCAATGATGAAGAGCGTTACGCCTCCTGAGACGAGGGCTGCCCCAAACATGAGCAGCGGCCGCCGCCCTGCACGGTCTACGAAGTATCCAACGATCGGACTCGTTGCATTTATCAAAGCACCCGCACCGATAAGGATTCCCGTAAATAGCGCTGCTTTGTCAGGAGCAAAGTTGCTCAGTTCCTGAGGGACAATGATGGCTGTCAGTCCATTTTGCAGAAAGGACAAAACCAAATTATAGAGCAATGCTGCTGTAACGCGGCATAAGCCCACATCTTTTGGAGGAGGCGCTGGTTCACTTTCATCATCGAGTACGGATGCGCCTAACATTGCGTCAATTCGTAGAAGATCGCTCTACAATATCAGATGATGCGTATAAATTCTGAGAATTCTCATAATGTATTACCCAGGATCCAGGATGCTGCAGATTTATGACAAAATGGACAAAATTAAAACGGTAATCAAGGCGAGCTTACGAATTATTGTGTGTCGTT
>Ga0307979_1002565_pt1 | contig 12531 bp, 13 predicted proteins | sample OrgLakmetage1058_FD_201833 | JGI IMG/M metagenome (GOLD analysis project Ga0307979, IMG submission 201833) | Saline water microbial communities from Organic Lake, Antarctica - #1058 | ecosystem: Environmental > Aquatic > Non-marine Saline and Alkaline > Saline | place: Antarctica: Organic Lake...
AACTGACTCATGATTTAGCTAGTTCACTAATCCTCCTCTTTTTTGTGTCCTCCATCCTACTTGCGTCTCATTCGTTTCCTCCTCCTGATCTTTTCTTCTTCTTCTTCTTCTTTTTTTAAATTTATTTGCCAGACGTGTCCTTTCGATTTGCGGGCCATTCATCCTCATCTTCACTGCAGACCAGCAACGGCGCTGCGAACGGCCCGCCATCGGCGTCTGCCCTCATTGAAAGCTATTCGATGGTGTCTCCCATGGCCACTCGTAGACCGCCGTCCTCCCTAGAAAAAGCGACAGACGGAGGAGAAGGAGGCGCGAACACTGATACGTCCCTGTTCGGGAACAGCAACAGCAGCCGAAAGAACAACAACAACAACAGCGGCAGAAACAGTCAGCTGAACAGCAGCCGCTTAAATGGGCCCGAAGAAGATGGACGACGAAGTGGGAGTGGGTACGACGCGACCAACTTTCCTCATGACATGTCCCTGCGGGGGGCTGCGCATTCGGCGGAAGGAGACGACCAGGCGACTGGCCGATACACCAACGTGGTTGGAGCCACGCAGGTGTAAACTTGTTTGAACTATTTGAGCTGCTTCTATTATAAGTGTTATGCGTTTTGAAAAGTACTGACGAAGACGTTACACGTCGCAAAAGGAATCACTTATAAATCCCCCCCCCCCTCGTTTCCTGAGTCGCTCGCGTGCTTCTTTTCTCTGCTTTGCTCTGTTCTATATGCTATCTCTATAGTTCGTGGGCGCCAACCGCGCGGCCCTCGAGGGACCCGCCGTAGCGGCCGCTGCGGAGCGCGTACACGACTCTCAACCACCTCCGCAGTTTGGGAATGCTGCCTCCTCTTCGTCGTCGTCGTCGTCTTGGGTGCAGCCGGAAACTCTGGCGGTGTTTCCTCGCATGTCAGCCCCAACCAGTATGCCGAGGTTCATGTCCTCACGGAGCAACACTAACGTGGTAAATAAAAGCAGTTTGGCCGCGTTTTGATTGCTTGTATCATGTGCTCTGATGTGTGTGTGCGCTTATGCAGTGATTGCGCTGATTAGCACGCTTGAGATGTGTGTACATCTTATCATCTCCCTGCTCTTCTCAACTCACCTCTTCTCTTCTTCTTTTTTCATTTGTTTTTCATCTTTCTTTGTTCCTTTCTTTTTTTCCTCCCTTAGGTGGAGAAAAACTTGGCAGGCGCGTTCAATCGCTTCGAGCAGCACTTGGCGTTACAACAAGCTCAGGGGTTAGCGGAAGCCGCCGACATGGCCGCCCGCAAGAAACGCACCCAGCAGCTGTTCGTGGAACGACTCGGGCGGGACGCCGCGCAAAAGGTGATAGTGAAATATGCACGGCGGTGTAAATGGGTGTGGGTGGGTGTTTGAGCGTATGTACCATACCGCATTAGGAGGTGGAGTGGCACGTGCGCGTGTGTGTGCTTTTGCGTGTGGGTGGGTGGTTCACCCAATGATTGAATGCATTTGCAATTTTTTATGGATGGATATCTTAGCAATCGTTCAATAATAAACGCCAAAGTGAATGGCTTTTGGCTTTTGTTGTCGCCAGCTTCTCCTTCTACTGCCTTCTTCTTCGTCGTCGTCGTTCTCCTTTTCTCCTGACTCCCTTTCTCTTTGTAAACTTATGGCGTGTGCGTGACTCGACAACAGGCCGACTTGCTAGCTACCTTGTCTCAACAGCGGGCTTTCCACTCGGCCAATGCCAGCGCCGAACGACAAGCGTTTCTGGCCTCGAAACCGTCGCCTGAATCCGTGAGCCGCACATATCCGGTACGTAGTAATCATGATTGAGCTTTTATGCGCTTTGTCTACATAGACGCTAGGAGCGATGTGTACTCGTAACGGTGCTTTTCTGGGCTTCACTCAGTTAAGTCTTCCAAGACAAAATCTCTTCTCTTGTTGACTAACACATGAAAATAAAGGACACGTTCCTGTCCATTTCGATTGAGATTCACTCACTTTTTCTCCGTATATGTTCTCTCTTTCTCTCCTTATCTCCTCTTTCCTTCCTTTTCTCTCTCTCGTCTCTTTCTCGTCTTTTTCTCTCTCCTCTCTCTCTATTTTTATCCCAACACATTAGGTGGACCCCGTGGTGGATCCGCAGCTCGAGCACTACGTGAAGTCCACCCTCCGCGGCGCGCTCGACGAGCAGGTAGCGCTGAAAACCGCGGCGGCGCAGGACGACAAGCACCAAGACCTCGCGCGAGACCGGTACTGATGGGGAGGGGCTCTGCCATATTTCTTATTGAAGGGGGGGAGGGGGGGGGTCACTGCCATGTTTTCTTTCTTCATCGCCCTTTCATTTCTGCTTCCCTTTACGCCCTATACCACCCCCCCTTCATGTATAGTTATATTCTTCATCAATGCCAGTCTTTGTATTGCCACAAGCAATCAACCCAGTCAGACTTGTTCTGGAGGATTCATCAAAACGCAGCTTTATGCTATTTGTTGTTGTTTCTTTGCAATTGGGGAGTATAATCTAATCTAATCTAAGCAATCAACTTTCCATTATTTTAACATCTGACTAGCATTTCTATTTCATCTGTTCTCCTTGTCTTACGCTTGAAATTCTCCTTCCTTTGAAATAGGTTCGTGCTCGATTGCGTGCGCCGGGAAGCAGCCGTGGACCACGCTGCGGCGCTCAGCGCGAAGCAGCAGCAGGCGTCGGAGCTCGGGGAAATTTGGGCCAATCAGAGGCGGCTCGCTAGGGCCGGCCGGGAATTGGCCTACGGCGCCAAGTTACACTGATGTGCAGTGCAGATGAAGGGCCAATGAAGAAGGATTAGACACCAGAGGATGTCGTAGAGAGGTGGCTGCTTTTCTATTTATGTCGCAAGTAAGAGATACTAAGTGGCAATTGGCTTGATCGGCGCTGATGATCAGCTGATCAGCCAGGTCGAATTTAATCGTTACTGCGCCACTAGCCTGTGCGGCCTTCCGGAAAATATATCCAGGCACATCTAGACTTCGCATTCAGGAGTTCCTCTCAACTAGCACATGTGCTTTCGCTTTTCGGACCTCCCCGGCCTCCCGAGCTGTCATCGAATACCGATTTCCCCCGGATCGGGGGAATGGCGAAGAGAAGAGGAGGAGAAGAGAGGACAGATAGATCAGGTCAGAGAAAACATACAGAAAATGACCATGTGAAAGAAATGGCGGTGCCGCAGAAAGCCAATTGGCTGACATGGTTGCTAGTAACCGTCCTAGTCAGCACGTGTATCGCATCTCGAGAGCCTCCATCGTCTAACCTCGCCGGTGTCGCCGTAGCCGATGCGGCAGGCGAGCACCCACGCCACGGTCACCACCACAGCCAACATTCGTCAGCAGGATCATCCCATGACGCCAGCGAAAGCCACGCAAGTGGCCGCGGCGACCACAGCAGCCACAAGCACAATGGAGAGCACTACGGCGAACACCACGGCGTGCATGCGCTCCTAGACTTCGTGCAAACTGCGCTAGCTCCAGGCTCTCAGGTTCTAAGTACTCTAGCCTTAAGTTATGTACACACACAAACAAGTCTCATGCGGAAGCACTTAAGTGCCTCACTAGTGTTCATGAAATGAATCGATAGGCTGGCGCGATGCTTGAAACCCTGATCAGCTTTCTTCTACCGTGTGTAGGATCAAATCCTGGCTCCTTAGCTTCATCCATTCGCGGCATGTCTATTTCTTGAGATGCAGTGTAAACCGATTCATTTATGCTTTGTTGCTCCTTGTGGCTCTTGCTTCTTCGTGCAACTCCCAGGGCACGGGCGCAGTGTTTGACCGTCATTTCGTGTCACGCCACGCCAATAGCACCTCAGCGACGTCATCATCATCGTCATGGCCAGAAGCGACTTCACGCTCCGTTACTAGAAGCGAAGATGCGTCTCAGCACGATCACCCTTCAGTTCACTCAAGCGAAGACGAAGATCCTACGAATGCATACGTTACGAGCCCTCGTGCTGCCCCTCTTGCTGTTGACGCTCTTGGTGGTGGTAATGATGCTGCGGCAGCTGTTGCGCTGCCACCGTTGCCTGAGGGCTGCAACGTGAGGACCGGAAAGCGCTGCCGACTGCCTGACGGTGAGCACATGCTAGCTACGCACTAGTTTTGATGTTATTGTCTCACGCTGGCTGCGAAGTCGGTCTCTGATTCTTTCTCTCTATCTCTCTCTTCTTCTTTTCTGTAGTAGATTGTTTCCGCATTTTTATCCTTCTCGCTTCATCATCTCATTCGTCGTTTGCTTTGTTAGGTTCTATGCACCCGTCAGTCTCGTCTGACGCATACACTCAATACTATGAATCAAGCCGCACGTCAGCAGGTGAAGGCTCCACCGCAAGAGCTAGCACGTCGGAAGCACCCGTGATTGGCCAACATACGCTTACCAAAAAAAACGGGATAGAGCGTCAGGAAGAGGGGCGACACGAAAGCAGAGAGGAAGCGGAAGACGGCGACAGAGGAATTGGAGGAGTAGAGGAGGTCAAGGAAGTTCACAGAGAAGAAGAAGATCAGGGTGGACGCGAGCGAAGAGAAGTGGACACGTGGCATGACAATGAATCAGACCCTTCGTGGCCGCTGGTATAGACATAAAGACGGCATTTTGGAGATGCCTAAATGTTTGTGTGCTTATTCATAGGTTATTGCTCATATGTCTCGTTACTTGCTTTCACGTCGACTCAATTTCTTTTTTTCACCTTATACTTTATGTTTCCCTCTTTTCTTTATTTTTCACCTCCGCCCGCTATTTCTTCATCTTCACCTCCCCATCTCTCTTGACTCAAGCTTCCTCCTTCTCTCTTTTTCTCTCGTTTATTTTTTTTTGTCTTAATGCACAGGCAGAAATGCCTTGCGAGTTGGCCGGACCGCCAGAAGTGCGCGCCACGCGTTTCTTGTTTCACGACGCACAACGGGGCCCGCCGCCAGCAGCCGCAGCAGCAGCAGGAAGTGGGTCAAACAAAGGGCACCGCGACCAGCGCCAACGCTTCCGTCGCCGGTTGCTCGATCACGACCGCAGCAATGCTACTACGAAAAGAAGTAGTAGCCGAGGGTTTAGTACGTGGCAACAACAACTCCAACTGCAACCACAGCAGCCACAAAGACAAAGACGACGGAGGCTCAGCAAGGGGAGCAGCGACAGCAGCAGCAGTGTTGGTGGCGGCGACAGGGCTAGTGAGAGTAGCAGTGTTGGTGGCGGCGGAAGTGTTTACAGGGGCGACGACCCGCTAATGTTGTGGCAAAGCGGAGTAGATGCCCTGGGCAACGCCTTACTGGGGTAATAGATAATTACAAGACTTAGCGAGGGGGGAAATACCCAATAGTTCTTTTTGGCTGCCATCTTCCTACGTTAACACGGCTACCTATTTTTTTTTTGGCGCTTGCTCCGTCACTACACCTCCCTTCCTCTTTCCTCATCGCTTTTCCTCTCTTTCTTTTTCACGAAACTTACTCACACACCCTTGCACCTACTTATACATGTGCCTACGGACTCCTCTTCTTCTTCTTCTTTGTCACCACCATTATCGTTTCCAAGCTATCTGACGACCTACTGGGACGCGATAAGGAGTGGGAGGCGGCTCGTAGCGAGCCGGCATGGAATGGTGCAAACTTTGCAGCAAGCGTTCAACCTGGGGGTAAGAGAGAAAGGGGTGAAGAGCTATGAGGGGATGGGTCAGAAGGGCGAAAAAGAGAGAGAAAAAGAGAGAGGTACGAAGGTACAAACTTTACATCAAGCTATTTTTTTAAATTAATGAAAGTGATTCTTGAAGAATCTATTTCGCAGAATTTGTCACCTCGTTTATTCACGATTTAACCACCAAGCATCGACAATTGGACCACCACTACCAACAACAATAACAGGTCACCTGGGTAGACCCCTCGCTCGATTACGACGCACAGTCGTCCACCAAACAGTGTCCCGCGGCGATATTGTTGGACTATTCGAGGCTGGAAAGGCCCCATGTAATCACTTTTACCAAGGTACGCAAATATCATTAGAGAATGTACTTAGACTAGTGCTAGTGTGCTTATGCCTAGAAGCCTTCCTTTGCTCAACGGATAAACGCTAGGATTTCCTATGGGTCGTTGTTGTTGTTGTTTTTATTTTTAATGCTCTTTTTCGGCTTCACAATTGTCGTGTGGCATACACGTGCATGCGCTGTGAATACGTGATATACTCTTCCCTGCCCCCTGCACTAAATGTCACTTTAACGCAATACAAGCAAGCGCTCACATACACCTCCCATACACGCGCGCACACATGTAACGACAGGTGCTCAACGGCCCGTACGTGCCCGGCGGCCGTGTGGTGTGCAGTAGGCGCCGCAACTTCCATTTCGACCGCCCGCCTCCCAGCGACATCAAGTGCTACATGAAGGCCCTCGGGTGCAAAGACGGGCCCCTTACGGGGGTGAACCCCGCTCGACAATCCGGCAGGTACGAGTACTACAACAGACTGTACAGATGAAGTACATGGGCACTCATGCTCCAGGACACTACTACTTCTTGAGCGTTTGTTTCTCGTTCTATTTTGTCCTATATTATTCACGCTTGTAATATTCGTGTTTAAAAAAACACGTTTGTGTGTTTATCTTCGTCTCATTCTGACATACTCCCACCTCCTTCTACTGTACATGGTATCTGTATTGTAATGGCCTTTTCACGAACAACAACAACACTACCAGTCAACGCGACTACTGCGGGGAGCGGCGCGCGCTGCGGCACCTGTTCCTCGGCCCTTCGGAAACCCTTCAGAGGCTAGCCCCCCTGTACGAAGCAGCGTGGAACGGCGACCCCGCTCGCTTGCACGCGCTGCTCTTTCAAACCGGCCACAAGAACCCTGCGTTCAGTGGCGGCAGCGGTGGCGGCAGTGGCAGTGGCAGTGGCAGTGGCAGTGGCAGTAGTAGTAGTGGTTATAGTGGTGCCACCATGAACAACCACAACAGTTCCATTACTGCACGAGAGACTAGTAGCACTTCTAGCACCACCACCACCACCACCAGCAGCAGTGGCAGCAGCACAAGGAGAAGACGGACGCTCAGTAGTAGTGACAACAAAAAAGACATCAGCACAAATGTAGTATCCGGCCCAATATGGGACTTGGCGCTGCATTTGCGGGTGCAGTTCAAGTTCGTGGAAGCAGGGCAAGACGAAGCCGCGCCAGCCAATGTCGCGACGGTAAGCAAGGAGAAATTGAAGAATGAAGTGGGAGGATGGGGGAGTGGGTACGATGAAAGCGATACAGAGGTGAAAGGTAATTGCAAAGATATGATTTTTTTTAAAGGTAGGCGCTCGACACGTCAAATTTATTTACCCCTTCTCGGTGTTAATCACATTTTTTCTGACCCTTCTTCCTTCGCTCACATTATCTTCTGTCCTCTTTCGTTTCCATTCCAGGTGCAAAGTTGGCTCGCCAGTGAAGGCACCAAAAAAGTGCTGGATTCAATTGTGAGCAAGGTCAACATGCACAGCCGCGTTTACGTCGCGTCAGAGACTGCGCTGGTACTAATGCGATGTAGGAACTGCAATGTAGTCGTTTTGATTGGCGGTCTGAATTTATGATTGAAATTATGCCTCGAAGCCTAACTATTCTTTGTTCTTCCTCTTGGTTTGGTTGCTCTCTGCTTCTTTTCAACGATTTTGCATTTCTTCGTCGCTTCTTTGCTTATGCTTTCTCACACTAACACGTTATTTGCAAAGTAATTATAACATCCCGCCGTAAATGTACTACATGTAGGTGCGCCGGCACGTAGCAGACATGTTGCGAGCACGTGGAGTGTCTGCCGATTACTTTATGCTGTCGACAGCGTCGCACCCGGTAAGAGAACTCCTTTGTCACACCATCTACAACTTTACTTGAAAATCACACACGCACGTAGACAAAACATTGTTTTTGCCTCTGCGAGTTCACTGTCTCTACATGTGCTGTCACGTAACCATGACTACTTCGTGCATACTACAACAATCAGTTGGGCCCGACGTTTACTAAATCACTCCGTGTCCTGTATTCTATTCTCTTTTATGTCATTTTAATTCTATTGTATTCTCTTCTGCTTTTTTTTGTCGCCAGGTTGCCGACCGCAAAGACAACTTCGGGCGGCACGTGCACCCCTCATCCATCAAAAGCGACCAGAAACGCGCCGACTCGCTGTTCCCGTACCTCGAATGGTGGGCGCTTGCCCATTCACGAGCCATTGACGTGCGGCGCCACGAGCAGTTGAAGCCCGGCTCGAGCACTTATTCGGGCTCGGCGCATTTGTATGGGGGCTGGACGTAACAAGAGCAAAAATTGGCGAGACTTTTATCAGCGACGACTGTGGCTGCGACTGCGCAGTCCACTGTATTACTTTTGAAGAGTGGGGGAAGGTAGCTTGAGCGCTTTTCGAGCTGAATGGGAGGTGCAGAGATGGCTTAGACTGCGGTAGGGGGCTGCGGCCACAGCCCAGGTGGCTCCGCATTGGATAATCCTCTTCGTAAAATCCTCGGGACTTTTATTTGTGCGAGGTCGTTTTGGCCGTCTTATTGCCAACGCAGTCCCGAAGAAGCGGATTTAAAGAGCCCAATAGACAAGAACACAAGGGAATTCCGCATAAACCAGATTTATGATTTTCCTTTTCTAACTTGCCTAAAAGCCATCAAGAGGTTTATACAATTGCGTTGTGCGTTTTGCATACCTCTACCTGCCCTCAGCCCTCGTTGGCTGGGTTAGGAATTCCGCGTAAATCACGTGTATATCATACCGAAAGTAAATTTTGGTCGATACCGAAGTGATTCGCGTTCGCACTGCCCTGGACGTAGATTTGGGCTTAAATCACGCGGAAATGAAATTTGTAGCATCTACGCCTGAATCGCGCGTGGAAGTGCCGAAGTGAAACGCAACCTTGCTCGTCGGTAAGCTTTGGCGTCTTTAAACTAATCGATATAGTGCAATGGTTTTCGTGCACTCGGGCTTATCGAAGGCGATGGCCACTTACTTCCCCTTTTCGGTCCTGCCGCAACTATAAGATGATGAGCAACTGCAACTGCGAACTGCACCAGCACCAGTCGCTGGAACTAACAGGGCAACATTCGGCAATACAGTATATTATATTAGAGCAGTTCTTGAGCTGTTTCTTGCTTCGTTCCAAAACGATGCTTTTTCCCGTCTTGGTACCGTACTCAAAATGCCGCTGCCTATTAGCTTCCCAGCCTGCAGTTTTAGCAGAGCAGGAGCTACAACAGTCTAAGTTTAAAAACTTACTTAGCTCTCGAATATTAGCCTAGATACGCCAAAAAGAATTTGTACCGGCTGGAAGCAAGGGTTTCTTCTCATGTGTACAGTATTCGTAGGAGTGCCTGCGTAGAGTACGTAGCCGCTTTGGTAGCTTATTTCGTCGGCACAACGGATATTGGGCCGCTGCTAGCTGGTATGAAGCGATGTTGCAAATGGCTACAATGTTGGCCTTCATCTACTTCAGCAAAGCCGGAAGGAGGAGTTCAGGATCTCTTCAAAAAGGTGTGAATAGGAGCTTCCTGTTCGAGCGGAGTTGATTATTAATGTTCATGTTCTTCTGACCATGATTTTACAATCCGTTCATGCGTTCTTTGGATTTCAGGTCACTACTCTCGAGACTAGTCTCCACGAGTCGCAAAAAGAGGCTGCTGTGAGTGCTGCTGTGTTAAATTTGACGCAGGAATTCAGTGCGATTCGAAAGAGGTAAGGGTCTTGACATTCTAAAATTCAATATAGCCAGCTAGCTTGTGCGCGAAATTCAGGCGTCTGACACAAGTCTCCGCCATTTTACTTCTTTAAATCACACTTCATCAAATGTGGTTCAGTTATGAGGAGCGCATTGCGCAGTTAGAGGCTGAGGTAGCTCGCCTCCAAAACGGAGGTCTACAAAACCCAGAGCCTCCTCGGGCAGTAGTTCGAGGACCTACTAGGTTGAACTCTTTGTTAGCGGAAAAGGCTCCACCTCAAGGCTCATTCAGTAGCCACCCTCGGCCAGATGTAGACAAGCGCCTCTCCGCCGTAGAAGCCTACGTGTCGACCTACGGAATAAGGCCACAATCGCAATCACTGGAGCTCTCAACAACCACTTCCACACCTTCATCACATGTAGCAACCACAGACATCTCAATTACCGCAGAAGTTACAGCACCTTCAGTAGCTTCAAGGCCCTCAGAGACCTCAGAAGGATTTACTCCCCTGAAATCCAAGCCACGTTCAAAGCTTTCAGCACTCTTGCATGCCTCAGGAACCTCGGCACCGGCTACAACGCCAGTCGTCGAGAAACCATCGCCGCCAAAAGCCAAAAAGGGCGCGCTGTCCTCGGCCGCTGCGTCATTCAACGGTTCCTGGTCGCGTGGGAAGGCAGAGCAGCCCGCGAACAATAATGCACCTTCTCACTTGCAGAGCAGTGCACGAGCTAGTAGTTTTACGAGCAGTAAAACAAAAGACGCCAGTAATCCACTGCGCAAGACTTCGCTCAGCCGGCCGTCAGTTGCATCAGGGAGACCCCCTTCTACTTCATCATCATCGAATGTTTCCACAGCTGTCGCCAGCGATCAATTAAGCAAGGCCAATATGCAGGCATTGAAGGGCAGCGCACCAGATGTACCGTTGCCCAAGAAGCCGTCTACTAAAATGGGAACCGTGCTCCAGGACGGCACTGAAGAGTGGGAAAACCCAAAAAGCCAGCGATTCAAGTTTTTGACACCTTCAAAAGACAATCGAGCTCGCGCATGAATAGTCATTTGTTTTCCGGGGGCAAAGGACAGGGAACTGCTTATACAAAACCAACTAACACAAACCAAATGGCACAGAAGCCAATGCTCCATTTTCTAATTTGAATTCGCGTTCTCTATTGGCTTTTTATATGGTATAGTGCAGTATAAGCGAAGCAGCCTGCTGTAGACTACAGGAATGCTCCTGGTAGGTAGGCGCATTTCCGTTGATGGTAGCGAATTCGTATACCCTTCTCTTGGCGACGGCGGCGCCCATTATATAATTGGAGCTCCAGGGGATTTAAAATTTAAATTCAATTTACAGACACAGCACACAGACCTGCAAACCTTATGCAGTAGACCAAGTAGACCTGCAGCAGTAGCGAACTAACTCGAACTCGAACTAATACAAACCCAAATGGCACAGAAGCCTATGCTGTGAGCAGAAGTGGGAATGCGCGTGCGTTGCGCAAACAAAGCAAGTGCGGAATGAATCAGAGGGGAGACGGGCTTTGGCCAAATTCCTCGAAAAAATTGCAAAAAGCGAAGTATTTGTGGGTGTTGCGCACTCCGCTGAACAATAAAGAGGAAGGCGCGCAAGCAAGGAAGCTCGAGACATTCGGAACATGAGGTCCACTCGGCAGAGGTCAAAGCGTGCCTTTCAGCGCGCAAGGCGCCTATTGTTCTGCCCCTGAGACATAAGCGGTTTTGACGGGACAGGAACTCCTTCCTCGTCCGCGGAGTGGCAGTGAATAGAAAAGCCCCCCCTCGAAATCCAAACAACAACATTCAAGCGGGCCGCTTGTGGCCTAACTGCCCCTCCCTATCATGCAGCTTAACCCATATATCTTCCATCAAACGCCACGGACGCTAGTCGTGGTCGTCGTCCAGCGTTTTTCGAAACCCTCGCAAGGCCTTCAGCAGTAGTTAAAACGCCCAGAACCCACATGAAGTCTGAGAAGAATGTCTCAAGTAATGGGCGATGGCCCGTCTTTTCGTTTATGCAGCCTTTTCTTTCTTATCTTTCTCAGAGGTGACAACTACTGCCCTCTTTCACCGAACAAAAAAAAAAGCTTCTTCGCCCCCCGCCGAGGACGCAACGATGGTGATTGTTTTTGATGATATGGACGGAAGAAACGGAGAAACCCTGGAGAAAATTCTTCTTCTGTGGTGTCGGTTTGTAGCTTTTGAATTCAACTTCCAAACCCTAGCTAGCAATGTCTCAATCAAAGCGAATGGCTAAGGAGAAAGCATGCGCCTACTCCTTGGTATCGTTGCCAATTGAGTTGTCTAAACATGTGGCCGTTTATCTTCCTGGTCGATTCATTGTCGGGAGTTTGATGCTAGCCTGCAAGCTTTTCCAAACTCAACTCGTCGAAGCGGTCACGGAACTCGACCTCGAATCCGACAATACAACGGATGCGGTCGTTATCTCGATAGCAAAGAGGTTCCATAATCACCTCGAAACAATTGAGCTTTCATGCTGTTGCGAGTTGAGTGACGTCTCGTTGGTTGCTCTAGCGTTACATTGTCCGAGGCTAACATCAGTTTGTATTTTTGAAACAAACTTTGAGGATTTTGGAGTGCTAACCTTAGCTCAATACTGCCCAAATATGGAGTCAGTCAAACTTGGAGGATGTTACGCTTTGACTGATGCATCACTGACTGCACTTGGAAAGTATTGCAAAGAGTTGAAGATATTTGATCTTCACTTTGATGACGAAGGCAATTCTAATTTCACTGATAGAGGGCTGAACGACCTTGTCGACGGATGCCCGAAAATCGAATCATTGAAGCTAGGAGGGTGTTCAGCATGCACTAATTTCTCAATATTTTCT
>Ga0307979_1002570_pt1 | contig 12505 bp, 8 predicted proteins | sample OrgLakmetage1058_FD_201833 | JGI IMG/M metagenome (GOLD analysis project Ga0307979, IMG submission 201833) | Saline water microbial communities from Organic Lake, Antarctica - #1058 | ecosystem: Environmental > Aquatic > Non-marine Saline and Alkaline > Saline | place: Antarctica: Organic Lake...
CAATCAATACGTCAGTACCGCAAATTACGTTATATTAGGGTATATTCCCACTATGTGCATGGCAAACGCCGTATACAGGCGTATATTTGATGACGTGTTCGTGATGACGTCAGCAGAAAAGTCGATACGTCGCGACGTATTTGCCTTATATTCTGGAGAAAATACGTCGGATGTTTTATTGTAGGGACTAGATCCGATACAGCCCTATTTACCCCGGAAGTAGATTTGAAAATACGTACAACTTTCTGTCCATTCCACCGAATTCACGAAACTGGAATGGAATAGGGAATGGACTTGGAATGGGCAAATGAGCTCCCCCGGGGCACTCCCTATCGTTCGTAAACCTACGTCGATACCTTTCATCGGATACAGCCAGTTGCGGGTGAAAAGAAACACTCACGTTGAGAAATTGAGGGGTAAAATTTAGTGATTTGAAAAAAAAAAAAAATGAGGGGTGTTGGCTCCGGTTTCTAGAAACGAGGGCCTTTCTGCCCTGCCTGTCTGCTAGTAGCCTAAGAAACTGAGGGGGACTCACGCGGAAATCTAAGAAATTGCCTAAGAAACGAGGGGGTTGGCCGTTTTCCTGCTTTCTTATCACCCGCAACTGGCTGTATTAGAAGGTATCGACGTAGGTTTACGAACGATAGGAAGTGCCCCCGGGGAGGGAAGGACTGGTGTCTGTCTCGAGCTATGTAGTATTTTCACAGGGAAGGGTGCCAAAGTTGCAACTCGAACTCGGACTACTGTGATACAAACCGAATGGCACTCGGGCATGTGAGCCTGGGTGGCATTTCAGTTCGAGTTACTTTCCTTTTTATCTCTGCCTGTTGGCCTTCTTATCGGGCCCCTCCGGGCCTGTATCAAATGACTCAGAAGCCAATACTATAAGTTAAAACCGTCAAAAAAAAGGAATATGTTTAGAAAAGAACACTCACCCCAGTCAGACTTGTTCTAGAAGATTCATCAATACGCCGGTTCCTGGATTTTTTTATCTTGTCTAACCAAATATAACCTCACCGGACTTAGGTCGCTTCTGTGTCTGTTTCTGCTTTCTGCTATGAAGAGAGCACGCCGTTGCTCTATTTAATGGGCGCGCCGAGCCAGAAACCTCTGCCTCTCCACTGGTGTAGCCCTAATGCCGCATCGGATTGGCCTATGTTGCCGTTTGCCAATATCGAAAGGCGCTTTTGTGCGGAATCATGGGAAATCCGTGGCTCGAGCAAAACTTTTCAGCGGCTGCATGTCGGGGCAGGGGACATTCGCATTGCAACTTGGTTAGGAAAACAACAGGAAAGCCGCTAACCGCTAGTAAGTCGGCTGTTCTGCTGGTGAAGTTGTTAACCAGCGACTTTTACCAAGTGCAGTAGAGACCGCAAAGAAGCTCCGCGATGCAACAACGGTAAAATTAAAGTGGAGCTTCCGACGTGACATGCGCTTCGAAATGCCTTTTGCCATGCCATGCATCATAAAAAATACGAAGTAGCTTCTTTGCTTTTTATCTCAGCCTTTAAGCATTCTAATTACAGATCCTCGGGGCCACTGTGTCAAAATATGAAATTTATGGAGTTCGAGTTCGAGAAGATAGTAAAAGTAAACAAAAAAACGTGCAGCTCTTACCCTGGCCCTAGCCCCGTTCTGTAAACCCGACGTAAACAAAAATTATTTCGACTGGGATATGCTATGATAAATTCCTACTTATAGCCGACACGTCGACCCCAACACCAGCCGTTGAATTTCGTGCGTTGATGGTATTAATCTCTTAATGGCGTTTTTTTTGTTTTGGGGGATTTGGTTGCTTTGCGCGTGCTTCTATAGTTCCATATCACGCCGAGCTCCGAGCTTCCACCAGCTTCCTGCTGATGAGGAATTTTGAAACCCGGCCCTTTTTGGTTATGTGTTTGTGTTATCTGCAAGCGACCATCGAAAGGCGAGGAGTCTTCGTCTTTCTGGATTTGGCACATACCGCGAAGGGCCGGAATTAGAGGGCTAAAAGGAAGAAACGCAGAGCAAAGCATTTCCTCACTGTGAATTCATGGGGCATTCACCAAGTCAAAATCGCGAGGGCGTTGAGTTTTCGCGTGGCATGCTTATAGCTCAACAAGCAGCACCAGAAGCTCCTCAGGGAGCTGCATGGCAAGTGCGCGCATCGCTGCTGCGTTGCGGCTCAATGGGTGGCCAACCCTCGAAGCATCCGAGGATGCGACCACCACCGCTGCTGCTGCTGACGCCTCTGCATCTGCATCTGCTGCTGTTGCTGCTGACGCTTCATTTGCTGATGCTCCCGCAGATGCGATTCCCTCAGCCGCAGCAGGTGGGGCTGGCGGCAGGGGCGGCAGCGCACTCGCAAGGGTCGGCGATGGGGGGTGGTGAAAATCATGGTCGGGGAAAAGGGATCGCAACACTGACGCGGCGACGTTCCCACTGCCGCTGCTGCCGCTGTGATCTCCAAGGTCGCTGTGTCCGCCACCACTGCCACTGCCAGTAGTTCTCCCACTGCGGTTGCTGTTGTTGCTGCCGATTCGATTGCTGCGCGCACTGCCTTGAGGATTCGAGTGGTGAGAAGAGCTGTCATGACCATTCACAGGCGATGCTCCTACTCCTGCTTCTGCGCCACTACCACCGCCATCGTTGTGATCAGGTGCATGCATGAGCACGGTCCAAGTAAATTCCCATAATTCTCGGCCTACAGTGTGGTTGCCCGGAGTAAACGCGCCGAGTTCAGCTAAAGATAGGAGCAGGGCCTGCAAGATCGTTAAATCAAAGTGAAGTTGCAGAAATGAAGGCAAAATAAAAACTGTGAACTTCAACGGAACAAGACCAACTTGAACTTTTTCAAAAAGGTTTCCTCAATCGAATCATTTTGGCCTCACCTTGAGGTATTCCACCGCAATCCAGTGCAGAGCATGTGCCGCCGGATACGACGACGAGGAGAAGGACAGGATTGGGTGAAAATCCGATGTGGTCTGGAGAGGGTTCATAGAAAAAGGCTCCACAACACCAAACGAGGACGACGAAGACGAGGCCTCGTGACTCGGCTCCTGGCTGCGGGATGGACCTCGAACTTGAACTTGCGCGTGTTGCGGTGACGTCAGCGCCGCAGACTTGGCTGCCAGGGCTCGAGCCGCCAAGGCGCGAGGCGAATAGTCACCTCCACGGCTGCTGCTGTTGTTTGATGGAATGGGAGGTGGTGGAGGCCGTGGAGGGTGTTTCGGCAGTAAACAGCGCTGAAGGGCACCAAGGACCTGGTTGATTGTTTCGGTTGATTGGTTGATTGATTGAACGTGTGAAATACGAATGTAAAAGAGACATTTCTTATGAAGCCTCGAGAAACAATGAAATAAGTGCGATAAAGTCGTGAAACCACTTTTGTTGACAGGAAGCAACCCCGAACAGTCAACAAACACAGTCAAACTCAACCTGAAGCCAGAGCTCGTGGAAAGGAGGGTCGCTCGCAACGAACGACGAAGTCGAAGCCCCAGGCAAATGAAGCGGGTGTAGTGACGTCAGGTGCCGCAAGAAAGACTTGCAAAGCAACTCAAGTGCAACGGCCTGTGTTTAAAAGCATAGAGGTTAGCAGAGATCACACGCACACAAACAAACAGCGGTGAACAAGACATGCGATTTTCTTGTTAGTTTACGATTGAATGATAATTTCAAGAAGCACTCTGACATTGAGATCCTTTTTACTAATACTGACACGTATGGGCAAGTTACCTCTGCAGTAGTCGCATCGTCAAGCAGTGGCGCCAAATGAGCACACTTGTGCGGTGACAAAAACTCTGTAATCACGTGGCGTTCGCCAGTGCCTACACCACCTATCATCAACGCTCCTCCGCCGCCGCCTTCTCCTACTCTTGTAGCCGCCTCTGGACTTCCATTCCCTCTAGGCCCGGGCACAAAAGTTCCTGGCACTGCTGCTGCTCCGTTCTCATCGAGGCTCATGTTGCCTTCGCCATAACCATCGTCGTCGTCATCGCCGGAACCACTGACACGCCGCCGACGATTTCCACCACTATTGCTGCTGCTCCTATAGTTGCTGCTGTTCTGGTGCTTCTCGCTTTTGCTTTGATATGCCCCCAGCGCTGTCTCCTTCGAGGCGCTCACACGAGCATCTCGGCATAAACCAGTCAAGGGCACCTGCAGAGTCGCAATGGCTCGGTGCATGATACCGGGATGCGCTTTTTGAAAGAGGGCCATAGTGGTTGAGAGTGCAGGAGTGGAAGACGGCGAAGAAGAAGAAGAAGACGGGAGGGAGTCCTGGTCCTCAAGCAGCACACTTCGCAGCACATGTAAAGCATGCGCGCGCACACTTGGCCGGGACGCCTCTCCGCCGCATATACGGCAAAACATGGCCAGAACCGTATACCAGTCGTTGAGCACCACCGCATTTGGCTGAATTTGCATGGACCGATCTTCACTGTTTCCTTGTACCTCTGCCCCTTTCTCAGTAGAAGTACTCCTATCGTTGCTCGATTCTTTAGGAGGAAGAGCGGCAGGAGACGACAAGATCAAGGATTTGGTGAGGTGTTGAAGCAAGATGGCCAGCAAACCAGCAGCCCCCTTCGCTAAAGCTGTTAGCGATGACTCCAAGGCGGCGACTCGTGACTGCGTTGATCCAACGTACAAGCCCACACTGGAGCTCATGGCACTGCTGCTAGAATGGCCGCCAGTGTTGCGGCTCTTACCAGTGTTGCGGTCGTCGTTCTCGATACTCGCTATCAGAGGTATGCCGGTACGGTCACCTCCAGCAGCACCTACAGCAGTACTATTGTTGGCAGTATCAGCGGCCTGACGACCATCGCCACCATTTCTAGCCTGACGTAATGCGAAATTCAAGTCAACGTGGATTGCTCTCGAAGTATCCCAGAACGATGCACAACACTGAGCCGCAGACAAGATCGACAAACCACTTGATGTTGTACTAGAGGTAGACGAGATTGGGAAGAGGCGATGGTCTTGCACAATGCTCGTTAAGGCTTTGAAAGCACGCAAACGGCCACTCTGCGCTAACACCGCTTCCGCGCACAAGAAATCCGTGAGTTTAAGGTTGCTCGCGTCGCCAGCTTTGCCTTCGCCCTCTCGGCTGCGGTGCTCTCGACGGCGGTTGTGGTGCCGGCGTTGGTGATAGTTCGCAGCGGCACACGACGCGAGAAGCGCCAACAAGGGTGCCCAGTGCTGCGGTGTCGGCAGGGATTGAAGCCCAGAGGCATGCAACCGCACGCAGCGCAGAAGAGCGGATCCAATAAGGGGCAGCAAGGTTTGATGCACCCGCGGGCGGCAGAGGGCATCATCGTCATCGAGGGCGAATAGAGATGGAGGGCAGCCAGAAGGCGGAGACGGAGGCAGCAGCCATGCGAGCGCGTCGGAAAGCAAGAGAGGCGCCAGTCTTGGGCGCCCACCTGCTCGGCAGCACAACCTCAACAAACCATTTGCTGCTTTCTCCACGCCCAAGGATGCATGTGAAGCACCACTCAGACGTTTGCGGTAATGCGCCGACAGCAAAGGCCACACCACAGTCAAACGGTCACGGTTGCGCAGCGCGATTTCGGTTACGAGCACTTCGGCAAACACCAGAGAGGGCGGCGACAGGGGAGGCAAGTACATGTTGGGACGATCCACAGGCTCAATCTCTGCTAGGGCCTCGGAAGAGGATGGTGCTGCCGCTCCTTTTCCTGCCTCTGCTCCTGCTGCTCCTTCTGTCAGAAGGTCCAGCGGTAAAAGACCAATGCCTTCATCCAGCAACGGCAGTGCACTCGTTTTCACGGTAGATGTCTCTGAGGCAGGAGCGGCTGTACCGCCTACACTGCCTCTCGAGTCAGCGAAGGTACTGCTGCTACTTGTGGTTGCACCTGAAACTGACGGCGGTGCCCTCCTTTCGTCTGAAGGCAAATGCGCATGCACAGCTGCCGTAAGCGCATGCAGAAACGCCCAAAGAGACGCGTCACTCAATTCGCGGCAATCGTGAATCAACTCCCCGACTTGGCATGCGGCGAATTGCTCCTTGGCAACACTGCGCAGCTGTTGGCGTTCGGAGAGCAACGCTGCCAGCTCTGGGTCATGCGCAGGGTCGTTCCAACGCCCTTCGCCTGGCAAAGAGTTCCATGACTGCCCCAATGAAGAGCGATGCGTTCCGTCAGACTTGTCCGCTTTAGTGGTACCGTTATCATCCTCGTCATCGTCGTCGTCGTAGAAATTGCCGTAGGCGCCCTCTTCATCGTCAGTCGAGAAGCTTGACCTATCCACGGCACCATCACCATCGCCAGCAGTGCCACCTACATCGTCGTCACCATTTTCATCGTCACCGCTGTTATCCGACCAAACCCCATATCCCTCGTCCGCCTCAGACAAATGGCTCCGTTCCAGAGGTGCGCCAAGCTCGCTCGAGAAGTTTCTGCTGCCGTCACCGTTGCCTTCGCCTGCGTGTGCACCGTCGTTCCACATCTCACATCGAGGTACACGACCACCGTTGCTTCTGCTGTTGTTGTTGCGATGTGCGCCTTCGCTCTCGAAAGAAGAAGAGGAGGGCGATTGATGGCGGCGGCGGCGTTGTAACCTCCGACGATTGGAAGGAGCAGGCGCTGGAGCGCTAGCAGCCCCAAAGAACCACCCGAGGATACCACCACCGCCACCACTGCCACTCTTGTTGCTGTTGTTGTTGTTGTTCTGGTCGCCGGAGCGGTCAACATCTCCAGCTTGATTAGGATGTTGGTCCGAAGAGGCTGAAGCTGAACGCCGCGCTTGGGCTTTGTCGAGAAGCAAGTGCGTGTAGTAATGCCGCTCGTGCGATGGCAAGAAATCTTCGTCTGATTCGGTCAACAACAGAGAGGAGTCCAACAGCTGCAAATCCCGCAAGCGGAACACTAGGCGCACCACTGGCTGCCAAGCTGCCTTCAAATGAGCGCCCAGACGATGCGCTACTCCAAACACAGCCACCGCTGCCATGCGACTTGCAGGTGACGTAACCAAGTTGCGAAGCATGATGACTTGAGCAGTCACGGAGGGCACTTCTAGCATACTCTGCTGCTGTTGCTGCCCGGATTGACTGCTGTTGCTAGTCGAGCCGCTGCCAAACGCATACTTGTCGTGGCTACTCGTCGGCCAGGGAGCTAGCAAACCCGTAAAACTGGCGAGCACGTACACTAAGGTGTCAAACACTGCCTGCAATTCATGCCTGGCTGCGAGTTTCGCCAGCACTAGTGTAGCATCCACCGCTTGCCGAAGCGCACTCGGGCTGGCGTGCTCGCCCGCTGCTTTTCCGAGCAGAAAGAGCCCAGCCGCGGCTTCCAGCACCGGCTTCCAAAGCAAGTGCAACACCATCGGATCGACTTCCGACACGTGCAAAGGAGCGGTGGTGGTGGCTGGTGTTGTTGTTGATGCTGATGCTGATGGTGGTGGTGCTGCGGCGGCAGCAGATGCCTCTGTTGTAGCCGCTGCATCGGCCTGAGCTGTTCCAGCTCCTGCACGATCGTTTTCACCTTTCGCTGATTCGAGTGAGAGAGGTTCACCAGCTGCGGAACCAAGATGCCCGGGGAACTCGGATGGGACACGGAGCATTCGACTTTGCAGCGCTGAGTTCAATGACTCAGAAGAAGGCATCAGTGGTGCATGCGATGTATCTTGGATTTCCATCCCGCCGAAGGAATTGGCAGCAGCATCAGAAGCGGTAAGATCGGTAGTGTCTAAAGGTTCGATGCCACCACCGGCGCCACCTTTGTCCTCATTGTCCTCATCGCCATGATCTCTGTCAGTGCCACTGCCATCACCGTCATCGTCGTCATCGTCATCGCTGTAAGCATCACCGCTGTCAGCATCGTCATCATAATCAGTACCAATGGGGCACAAAAGCAAGCCAGCTAACGGATCTTTCTCGACGGATTTCAAAAGGTCTCGCCAGCGAGCTGAGCTAATCGCCGTGTTTAAACCAAGGGTAACTGCAGGGACTCCGTCAGAGTAACTCCCACTACTGCCACTGTTGGTTGGAGCTTCCTGAGATGCGTGGGTTTCGAATTCTTCGCTGGAAATGGCGTCGTAAACCGACTCGAGCAAATCGCGAGGAAGGTCCTGAAAAAAGGAAGAAGGATACGAAGGAAGGTCAAGAAGGGAAGAGATAGCTTGAAGAAAAGAAAGATTCGAAATGAAGTAGAAAGAAAAATGAAGAAACCTTTGAAAATCATTTCCTTCAAAAAAGTCAACTTTTAAAAATAGTCACGGAAGCGAAAAAAAAAAACACAAGCTCTAAACTTAATTTCATTTCCCTGTGCTCACTTACCCGGCCTTTGCAGATTTCCACGCCGTAATTGGTGTTGTTTTTCACGAAGGCGTCCACCGTCATTTTCTTTTCCGACGCTATATTCGGGTTGTGCACGTCGGTGTGCAGCAGTATGATGCTGAAGGCTAGGAGGTAGACCGCGTCTGGAGTTGGCAGAGAGCCGTTGGTAGCATCGACGCAGTGCTCAAAGGCCGCATCGGCGAAAGCCTGTGTGTACAGTGGGTATAAGGATGAGAAGAAGGAGGAGGATTGACATGTTTGTCGGCAGCTGCATGAGTTTACACGTGCACATGCGAGCGAGTCAGCTGAAGAATAGGGGGGAAGAAAATAAAGGCATTCAACGAACGAAAAGGGTTGAAAAACACATATTGAACACGACAAGAAAAAAAAAACAATAAGAAGGGTAACAACCCATAAAACACCATCCCCAAACCCGCACCTGAATCACGCGGTCAATTTGTTGGGCTTCTCCCGGCAACCGAAACGCGCTCAAGAACATGCGCAGGGCTGCCACCAAGGGTTGCCCTTTGAAGTCAAACGAGTTCCCAAACGCTACCAGCACTGCGGCATGAAAGGTGGCGGTGTCCGCTTCATGCACTCCTTCGGCTTCCTTGCCCGATTTTCCCGATTCCCCGAGGTAGGACCCCACCACGGCCTTGTCTAAGCCAGGAGCGGTTCTTAGGAACTTCACCGCGGCTTCGGGGGTCAGAGGTTTGGGCAACAGGTTGGCTTCCTGCAGAGCGATAAACCCCGAGCGGGGTTTCTGGTTGAAGAGCAAGGCGCCTTGCCGCAAGATGCGTTTGCGAAGCTTGCGCTGCCACAGAGGGTGGGACGCGAAGGAGGTCTGTTGTCCGTGAGGAGGAGACGACGAAGATGAAGTTGGTCCTTTGCTGCTGCTTCCTTCTTCTGATCCTACTCCTACTCGTCCTTTGCCTTCTTCTCCTTCTTTGTCGCTCCCTCTTTCTTCTTCATTGCTTGCTGTCGCAGGCTCTCCTCCACCTTCAGATGCAGCACCACTAGCACCACTAGCACTAGTACCACCGCCACTGCTTCTAGGAGCTACTGACGAGCAGCGGCTGTTTAGGGCTTTGAGGCCGTTCAAAAGGGCTTCCATGCAGAGCGCCCTCGCCCCTCCCTGTAAAGCGGGCGCGGGGGACCGAGCACAAAACGCCAAGAGCGCCACCTGCACATGAAAGAGACGGAGGATTTGAAAAAGAACAAGAAGAGAATGGTTTCAAGAAGAAAAGAACAAGAGAAGAAGAACAAATTGCCTCACTCGTGACTGATATGTGAATGGTCAACAACTCGTGAATAATTATCACAATCCAAATCGCATGTGCAGTGCCATATACGGCCAGTGCTATCAAATACGAAGTCAGAAAAAAAATACTCACGGTTGCTTCCAACACGTCAGCACGGGCCAGGTCGCAGTCAAAATTGACAAATAAGTCCACCACCAGGGCGGGCTCCGCCATCAGATCCCCCAAACACTCCAAGATGGCTTCCAGCTCTACGTTGGAGCACGGCGCGGACCCGTCTTCGTGCAAGGACAACAAGCTCTTGTGGTGGTTGCTAGCTGTAGTGGAAGTTGACGATGCTGCGCGACGGCCTTTGCCCTGGCCACTGTTGCCACTGTTGCCACTGCCGTCGCTGCTGTCGCCGTTCAGAACCCCCACTAGATCCACCGACGAATCGCTGCTGTGCCACTCCGCAACCTGGGACAAATGCTTCAGTTGCCTCAAGAACACCCCCAAAAACAGCGCTTCCAGCTGCACTTTCAGAAACACTCTCAGCGGTTTGCCCCACAATAACCGCACCACCGCAAGGGCTTCGACCAAGGTAGGTGGCGACACCAAGTGCGGTTGCCCCCCCTGCCCCATCCACAAGAGAGCGGCGCACAGGTCGTCTCGAATCAAGGCTTGAATCGCGGGGCATTCCGTAATGGCGCTGCTTCCAACATTCCCGCCACTACTAGCATTGCTAGCGCTACTAATGTTGCTGCCACCGTTACCGCTGTCATTGCTGTTGCCTCGGGCACCACCACCACCACCACTGCTGCTGGCCTCGGCATCGCTGCTGCATGTTTCCTCCAACGCAATGCGCACCATTTTCAGGCACAGCCTGCGCGTCGCGTCTCGATTCACTAAACCTTGCAAAGCTTCGGCGCCACCTCCCGCCAGCGCCGCGGAAGAGTAATTGCCATTGTGCAGACCAGCCGCATTCGAGGTGGGGCCTTTCTGCAGCTGCGCGCACAGAAAGCCAAAGAGTTTGACGGCAACTGGCAGGCCGAAGCCATGATGAGGTAGCTGAGGTTGTTGATGGTGGTGGTGTAATTGGGAGTGCTGATTGTCGTCATGGTAGCTGCTACCAACACCAGGCGCACCACGTGATGACCCCAAGCTCAATGTGTTGCTGTGGACGTTGCTTTGGCTGTTGTTGTTCAGGTGATGATGAAAGCGCCTAAAGACTTGCCGCACCACGCACAGGAGTGCTTCTTCGGCCACGTGGCACAGGGCTTGGCTGTGGATCAGCTAGGAGACAAAGGTGAAAGAAAAGAAGGGAGGTAAAGGTAAAGGAGGGGAGTTGGAATGAGGATTTTGAAGGATTTTAAAATGGCGATGTGAAAGGTGAAAGTGGTAAAGTACGGAATTCAAGGCACAGAGAGGATTAAAGACGCCGAGCACAAAAGTCAATTGAGAAGTAGGGAACAGAAAAGAAACAACACGCGATTGTACCGTGTTGCGGTGCGCGAAGCCATCTTGCACGATGTCCCACACGCGCTCGTCGGGCAGCAGCCTGCCGCGGGGCCCCATCGCGCACAGCTTCAGAACCCCTATCACCTGGGCTACCACGACCTCGTCCCGCTGCGCGTCGGTGAACTCGAACCGGCAACTGCTCACTGCTTCCACCACGTCCGAAAGGGCGGCGCTGAGGTCGGGCCTCGTCGGTGGAGGAGGACGAGGAGAACGAGTTCGACTAGCGTTGCCTTTCCTTGTTGTTTTGGCTTTCCCCGTTCCTCCTCTCGCCGAACCACCACCAGCAGCACTTTTTTCATTTCTTTCATCAGAGGAAGGCTGCCACAATGACGATGGTCGTGGCGGTGGTGGGTCTAAAATTCCTCCCTGTAGCAACGACGCCAGCGCTCCGAGGGCAGCTCCTGTGACGTCGCCGCTGGTTTCTTCGCTCTTGATGACCTGTAGAGGTATGCCCAAATAGAAGAACGAAATGACTGCGAGAGCGAGGAGACATAATAGCTGTAGCAAAGCAACAAAGAAAAAAGGGAAGATAAGGAGTGCAACGGACTAAAATCTACGCCCCTCTCTTTCTTCCGTTCCCCTCATTTACCTCCAGAAACGGCAACACCAAGTCTAGCGCGCTCATTGCCATAAACCCACGGTCGTCGCACGCGCGGCACGCCACTCGCAGTGCTTTCAAGTTTGCCACCAATGGAGGCTCTCGCCATATTTCTGCACTCAAAGGAGCACCACCTCCTACACCGCCACCATCGCTACCGCTAGCACCACCGCCGCCGCCGCTGCCGCTGACATTACTGCTGCCGCCGCTGCCACTGAGGCTACTGTTGGATCCGCCGTGACGGTCTAAGCTGCTTCCGCCAACTGCAAAGCGCTCATTGAGGCGAAGCGACGTGAGCACCTAGAAGTACCCACACACGTGCACGACAGGAGCACAGGTGAAAGTATCCCGCATACCCGCAACATCATCATTTGTTAGAGGGAATACATTGGGGTTCGAACGATTGAAATGGGGTTGCGGAGAAGACACAAAGTAAAACATGAATGAAATTCTAGCGTTCCACATTCGAACACAAGTTAGCATAGATATAAGTGTTTGCCTTTCCCAATGTTATGCCACGACCAAAGGACAGGTTCGGACTACGCGGGAAATTTGTTTGAGCTTTTAAGTTTTGTTCGAACGCAAATTTACCTCCTGAATCTCGCACAACACAATGCGTCTTGGTGTTGAACGGCTTGTCATAGCCCCGATCAATCCAGGCAGAGGTGCTCTTCGAGTCTGCAAGCGAGTAGCGTGCAGCTCTTTCTGCCCTCTTCTCGAATCCAATCTCAAGCCTAATGCTAGCTACTTTGTAGTACACGTCCGGTCCGTCCTGCTCTGCTTTTAGGGTCGAAGTCGAAACACAGGGAAATGGAAACATATGAAACAAACCCGGATTTTGCGCGTGTTTCGTTTCTAAGAAACACAAAAAGCGCCGCCCTG
>Ga0307979_1002571_pt1 | contig 12504 bp, 14 predicted proteins | sample OrgLakmetage1058_FD_201833 | JGI IMG/M metagenome (GOLD analysis project Ga0307979, IMG submission 201833) | Saline water microbial communities from Organic Lake, Antarctica - #1058 | ecosystem: Environmental > Aquatic > Non-marine Saline and Alkaline > Saline | place: Antarctica: Organic Lake...
GATGGCAGTCGGGATTTGGATTTGGGGTTCCTCGTTCCTCTTCCCTCAGGCTTTAATCCCGGTGAATTCCGGTTGGTAGGGTCTATTGGCAATTGGTGTACGCCCCCTCTTCGCGGCTCTCAAGGCCACCGTGGGAGTTTTCTCCTTAGGGGTGCTTAAGGCACACACTTGTTGAATTCCTTTGTGCTAGCCTTCTAATTCCGGCCCTTCAGGGCCTGTATCAAAAAGGACGGTGATTTGAGAAACACCGCCCTTCATTGCGTGCGCCCTCCCAAGGATTCAAGCCAACAACCACGACAACTGAAGAAGTTTTTTGAAATTCTTAACTTCATACATTTTTCTTGTATGAGTAAGATGGTGCGCCCAGATCGAAACATTGTAGACTTGATTCGCGAGTCAGTGGTTGGCCGCGATGCTGTTATTCAAACTCCGTTCGGCCGAAGGCCTCTAACCTATTGCGATTACACGGCCTCGGGTCGCTTGCTCACCTTTGTTGAAAAATTCATGTTGGAAGTAGTGAGCCCGCTTTACGCAAACACTCACACAGAAGCGAGTGCAACTGGGCTCCAGACCCAAACCTTCCGCGAAGAAGCTCGGAAGATTGTTCGCGAAGCCGTAAATGCTTCTGAAGCCGACGCTGTCATCTTCTCGGGAACTGGGTCCACTGGAGCTCTTGAGAAACTTCAACTATGCCTTGGGCTCCGAAAGCCCGATCCTCGATGGCAGGGTAAGGCTCAAATTAGTGCAGATGGTGGGAATGAGGCCGAAAGCATGCGCCCCGTAGTCTTCGTTGGGCCTGCCGAGCATCACTCCAACGAATGCAGCTGGCGCGAATCAAATGTTACAGTTGTCATTAATGAAGAAGATTCTCGCGGTTGGCCGGACCAAGAACAACTTGAGCGTGAGCTTATCAAGTACAGGAGTCGCCCTCTTCTCGTTGCTTCATTCAATGCTGGTTCAAATGTAACTGGAATCATCCCACGGGTGCACGACCTAGCAGAAATCTGCCATCGCCACGGAGCATACATCATATGCGATTATGCAGGGTCAGGGCCTTACGTTGAAATTGACATGCACCCCCAGATGCAGCCTTCTGGGCACATTGATGCTGTTGTCCTTTCGCCTCACAAGCTCATCGGTGGGCCGGGTGCGTCCGGCGTTCTAGTCGCCTCTCGAGCCTTCGTTCACCGCAACATTCCGACCATGCCAGGTGGTGGAACTGTTACCTATGTATCTCAAGAAGTCGTGGCTTACAGTAAGGATATTGAAGTCATGGAAGAGGCAGGTACACCAGGGATTCTCCAGGATATCCGTTGCGGCCTCGCCTTTCACGTCAAGAATCAACTCGTGGGTGCCCATCGCATTGAAGCGCTGGAACGCCACTGGACTTCTCGGGCTATTTCGGAGCTGTCCGCATGTCCTAACATTGTCTTGATGGGAGCCGATAGGGAGGGGTATTCCGATGTAACTTCACGCACGTCGATAGTTTCATTCAATATTATCTGGAGCCCTGAGGACACAACGGTAACGTCGAGTAAAGAAACTCACTCCTTCAAGACAATCGACATTGAAGCTGGAAATCCGATAATGCTTCACCCGCACTTTGTTACTGCAGTGTTGAATGATCTGTATGGAATTCAGTCACGTTCTGGTTGCTCATGCACTGGGCCTCTGGGCCACCGTCTCTTTGGCATCGATCTGAAGGGCTCGTTGGCCTCAACTGCGCTGCGCCTCGCGACAGAAAATGACCTGAACGCCCTAAAAGCGGGATGGGCACGTGTGAACTTCAACTATTTTATTGATGAAGAAGAATTCACCTTTGTCATCGAGGCAATCAAGCAAGTAGCAAGTGAAGGCTGGCGGCTACTTCCGCTCTATGAGTGTGATGCCTCTTCAGGACAGTTCACTCATCGCCTGTTCAACCCAGAAGTAAAAGGGCTCAGCAGTCTGAAGTTTGATGCAGCAGAAGGCACGATCAAGTTTGCCGCCCAAGAGACTGATCTCAAACTTAGGAAAGGTCGAAATGCTCTTCTTGTCGAAGCCTTGGAGATTTATTATGATGCGCCGATCAGAGGAGCTAACCTACTGGGCACATACGCATGGGACGAAGCGTCCTCCTGGACCAATGGACGGAAACTAGGAAATCTGGATTTCAAGGGAGGCGAGTTGCGCTGGTTTCCGTTGAGCCATGACATTATGAAGAAACTTAGGCGTACTCAAGGCTGAAATGCTCCAAGAAGCGGTTGCGCAAGCCAAGAGGAATTCCGCAGTCAAAGAGGAAGAGCATGCCAAGATGCCAGTTCCACCATCCACCAGAATGGCTCCATTCATTAAAATTTCAAAATTGATGTTCTCGAGCTCCCAGAACACCACGAGTCCGCCAAAATCGAAAGTGCGGGGTGGCGCTGCGCTAGACCTTGGACTGAAGATCTGAATGGCTGAAAACAACTGAGAATTTGTGCTATCGTAGAGAAGACGGAGAAGGCATGCTCGCTAACTGAGACATGCGGCTTAAGATGTTCGCAGCCAAGACAGCAGGGAGAGAGGAAATAAGCAGGGTGCACTTTCCTGCTGAGGGGAAAGAGAAAAACCCGGTACAGATATAGCGATTGAGATACCCAGCGAACGGGAATCCCAAATCTCATATACTTACTTATATCCGCACTACTAGTAGTTGATTTCGGATTTCAGGACTCGCTGTGAAATAATTGAATTCGATATCCCCATAGCTCGCCATAAAGCAACACATAAACTCGTTGCTACTGCAGTTGCTAGTTCCTATTTACCATTGTGGGTTACTTTTCTCGATTTTCTACCACAAGTCAAGTGACATGACGAACAACTAACAAAGAAACCGCGTCCTGAATTAATCATAAATGAAGTCTAAAGAACATATAATACCCCACTGCACATTATACACGGTCAAAGGTACCACATTCTTGAATGGACTTCATTAGCTTGTCCACGAAGAGTTCTTGGTCGCTGTAGTCCGGCAAGTCCAGTTTGAAGAAGCACGTGTGCGCCACAGGCAACGAACCGTTAGCGTCGCGGCAGTACTGGACCCCAATTTCAAACCCCGACTGCTTTGCGGCCGGCGGTAAGCTGGGGCTGCCGGTGCAGAAGATCAGAAAGCGCCGCAAGTTGTCGGGCGAAAACTGGTCGATGGTTTGAGGCAGCCACGTGGGCACGCGTGAGGTGGACGGATAACCCTTGAAGACCAGCAACTGTTTCACGGCCGCCGGTGTCAAGTCGTTTTCGCCGCAGAGGAGAAGCGACCAGTCGGTGGCGCTCAACAACTTCAAGAAGGGAGATGCTTCGGGACTCAAGTCGAGGAGTGCTCGCCAAAACCCGGTGCGAACAGCTTCGAGGCCTTCGACGCGGCTCTCCATCAGCACCAGCCGGACCTTGCAGTTTGAAACAGAAAGCAAACGATGCATCATTAATATCTCCTCATGAACATTGATTTTAAGACAGGAGAGAAAGTAAGGAGAAATTTACATACTGTAGTAGGATTTAATCACACCTTTCGTCGCACGAAATCTGCTTTGTTGAGGTCGGTAACCGGACAAGGCTCACAGCCCGGAAGCTCTTCGAAGTTGAGGCCCAAGTCTTCCGCGCCGCTATGAGTCAGCACCCACTCCAGCGACGCGCCCATTTCGGGGTCGTAGCGCTTGAAGTCGTCGAGGGCGCGCGGCTCCAGCCGCTTGGCGTGCTTGAACGCCGCACCGTGGGCCAGGTACTTGAAAAACGACGGCGCAAACCGCGACCCCACGCGCTTGCCCTCGTAGAAAGCTTTCACAATCGCGCGCCCCACGGACGTCAGGGCTTTGCCTTCCGCAGCGGTCAAGGTCCCCCCCTTGGGTAAATACAGGTCAACGCCACTTCGGGCTTCGAAGAGCCCCACGTCAGGGGCGACCACCCCTTCAAAAAACAATCGAAACATTTCCGTAGCCAGCCCACCTTCGTCAACGCCGCCTTCGCCTTCAAACGTGACCCGGAGCCTTGACCGCGCCCCTCGCTGTAAGACTTCAGGCGACAGTGCTGACGAGCCCCGCGCTCCAAAGTGCGCCAACACGTCACGCACTAGCTGTGATCCCCCTAATCCACCACCACTACTGTTGCTGCTGCTACTGCTGCTGCTGTCAGCGTTACGGCTGCCATCTTCACTGCTTGGACTGCTGTCGTCAGGCGTCAAAACAGTAGACCTACTGCAACCAGAGACACTACTTTCCATCGTAGACGCAAGGCGGTGCACCGAGATACGCTCCACCTGGTCTCGATGGTCGTACTTCACTTGCTTCACTAGAGCACGCACTGCTTCGAGCTTCTCGTCTTGCCGCAACAAGTCCCCAGAGGCCACCAGACGATCGCTGAAGCTGGCGGTGAAGTACCCGTGCAGCATCGCGTCAGCGGCAGACGGGCGTTTGGAAGGGTCCACCTCCAAGAGTGACGTCAGCAATTGCCGCAGATTGGCGTCCAAAAAGGGGGGCAACGATAGGGCCCCAGGCACCGGTGCGGGCGCATCCGGGAGGTGCATCCAGTGAAGGAGCACTCCAAATGCAAACATGTCAGCCGCGTGCGCCGCGGCGGCAACCAATGGAGGCTGAAGGGCGCCGCTGCTGCTGTTGTGATTGCCCAAAGAGACATCATTGTTGCTGTTACTACCGCCGCTACTACTGTCGGCATGAGCGTTTTCTAAGAGCTCAGGAGCAAGGTACTCCCTCGAGAAGCGCAAAAGGCAAGCAGGCAACACTTTGAGCCGGACGCGCTCGGAACCTTCTTCAACCTGTAAGAGGAAAATAAAACGAAAGTAATTGAAATGCATACCTGTAGCACAACAACTACGACTGAAGGGAACACACATGAACCTTTTGTCACTTGTCATCACCCAATAGACCTCACCTCTACAGCCGTGGGGTGAAGAGCACCGTGCGAGTGACCGGCGCCGTGCATCGCCGCCAAAATCGCCAAAATGAGCCGGGCCATGTGCTGAACTTCCCACGCCGACCGCAACAGTGGGCTACTACCACTGCTCGCATTACTACTTCTTAGGCTGCCACCACTGCTGCTGCTGCTGCTGCCATTGCTAGTTTCACCACCGCCGCCGGCACCACTGTTCATCTGGCTCCGAGCGTGCTGTGCAGCTGCAGTGCTACCTTGGCTTTGAGACGAAGGAGTGCCAGGTGCAGCTGCGGGATGCAACACCCATTCCACTAGCGTGGTGCCCGGGTGAGGAAATGGGAGTTCGATCCAGAAGAGTGGCTGGGGTGCTGCCGCGAGCGCGCTGAGCAGAGAGGCATCCCACTCTTCATTTATGTCACTGGTGCTACCCTTTAAAGAACTACTGACACCACTACCGCCGCCGCCGCTACCCGAAGTGCTCAAGGCATCAGCCAACGGAGACCAGCCAGAAGGGCGTGTGCTCGCTGAGGGAGCATCACTGCTGCTATGGTCGTGGTGCACAAGCAATGAGTCGACGAGTGCTGAAGGCCCCGCAATCGATGGATGTAAAGGCATCGCAAGCAAACGCTCTAACTCGCTTTCTTCCTCGTCTTCGGAGCCATACCTAGAGGTAAAAAATGAAGTAGAAATTATCAGCTTAGGCTTAAAGCTTGAGACTGGATCCAATGTCAAAACAGGACAGCAGGGATAGAGTTGAAAAGACTCTGAAAAGAAAAGTATATCAAGAAGCTCGGCGTTTTGTCACCAACCCGGAATTCATGTCATCTTCAGTAGCTAGCCGTGATCGGCCGTAGTTCTCATTGCCATTTGGACTTGACAATGGCAGCGGTTGGCGCTCGTAGTTGCCGCTCTCGCTGTTGCTGCTACAATCCATGCTGCTTCCAGATCTATCCATCGATTTGAAGGGGCGCTTGGGCAAATAAGACTTTCGTGCTCCAAATCCTTTGAGCAAAACTTTGCGGTTGTCCGATGCGCGGGTGGCCGAGAGCACCCATTCCAACGTACAAGGCACGCTCCTTTTGTTGTTGTTGCTGTTGTTGCTGTCTCTGCTGCTGCTGCGGAAGGCTGAAGAGGTTTGCAAAGCCTGGTCTAAAGCGAAGCCCCGTGAAAAAGGAGACGAGTGAAGTGCTTGGTGGGACTCGGATTGACTCATTGACGACTCCGCCACGGCTGCTTCTGACTTACTCCCCCGCGTTCCGCGGTATCCCTCGTACAGGGCTACGTTGGTGTAAGCGTCAAATCCTAACCAAGGGAGGACACCGCTGCCGCTCAAGCTACCTGCTGTTGGGCTACCGGTGTTGCCACCACCACTGCCGCTGCCAGTGTTGCTGCTGTTGTTGTAGAGGCTCCCGTTGTCGTCGTCCATATCGTCGCCAGTGCCAAGCCCACCGCCAGCAGACGTCAGGCCCGGCACGAGGCGCAAGCGGTGGGAGCGAGGGTCCACGAGGGTGGGCAAGACGGCGACTAATTCCGGGGCAAAGGCGTGGGCTAGCCGTGCCGCACGCCCCATGGTGCGTCGAAGCCGCAACTGAATCAAGGGCAACACACATGATTTGAACAAAGCAGCCAGCACAAATGCGTCAAATGAATCGAAAACAAATTAAGACGAAGCAGACATGTTCTGGTGTGATAGTACTAAGCACACCCACCTTGGCGACTTTGAGGTTCGACGAAGCTTCGGCCAACGCTTGAGCCAGCGACGCTACTTCTTCGGTGCCGTTGAACACTCCTGCGATCGTGTTACCCATGCTCGAGAACCAATCCACAGCTGTGCTACTTGCGCCAACGCCGCCACCGCCACCGGCACTCGTAGGAGTGCTGCTGCTGCTGCTGCCAGTGGTAGCAGCAGACCCACCGCGGCGGTCAGCATTTGCTCCTTTCCGGCGACGGAATGCTTTCTCGTACAGAGAGCGCGCGTCAGTGACAGCATCTTCCGCATTGTAAAGCGCCTAATTAAAAGCACATATTCAGAACGTAAAGCAAGAATACACGAATCGGCATTGTTGTTGAATTATTGGCATTTGGTGGTTGGAAGCAAAACACTTCACTCGTCCCACCTCTTTTTGCGCAGCAACGCGATCAGCGAAATAAGCTACCACCCAAGACGCAGAGGCAAGCGTTTCAGAGCCCATCAATTGCTGCTGCTCCAAAGATATTGATCCTTTTAACGGAGTGATCTCACTTCCTTCCGTATTGCTTGTAGGTTCGGAAGTGGTCTCGGCGAGTGTAGGAACTTCCGTTGAAGAAGACGAGGAAGGCAACACAGCTGCGGGAGCAGATGTTGAGCCGAAAAGGCACATGAGGCCTTCTGCCGCAAAGGCATTGCCTTCTCCGTCACGACTAAATCCCATGGTAGACACTGGCGGCAGCGGCAATGGCGCGGCTTCCTTTGCATCTTCTGACTCGCTAGCACTGCTGTCGAAGTAGCCCTCTCGAGACGGTTTACGAGCCGAACGCGCGGCAGCACCAGCGGGAGTGGGCGCAGCCACTGTAGAGGATGCAAGCTTGTGCATGTCGGCAAGCTGGCCAACCCACATGTGCACTTCGGCCTCAGCGCAGGCGACCGTGGACATCTAAGGGCCAAAATAAGAAAAACATGAGATCGCCCACACAAATATATATATATATGAAACACGCATCAAAATTGAAGAAACTGTGCATACGATGAAGCAAGTCACAAAAAAAAAACGAGGAATTTTTATGCAAGGTGCAATATTTTACAAAGAATTGTTTGACGAACTTTAAAAAAAAATCGTACAAAAAGTGAAGCGATTGACACGGGGGGTTAGATATTTTGACAAGTCTGGTGAACTACCTTTTTAGTGAGGGTATCGTGAAGTTGGTCTAAGTGCCGCAACGCAGCCGGGAGAAGCTTGGCTTTGAGTTCAAGCGCGCGGGTAAGCTCTAAAGGGATCTTGCGCAGCTCTAGACCCACCGCGGAGTGCACTTGAACTTTAATGCGACCCAATACCTTGATGAAAGTTGTAGGGCCCAAAAGTTAGCACGATCCAACCACTCAACCATCATTAGCGTAATGTCATCCTTAGCTGAGTCGAGCCATATCCTCTCCATGGTCTAGCCTTTGACTGAACAATGTCTCATCATCGTGTTCTATTCTATAAGTGCACACCTCATCATTGTCCCACAGCTGGCTCCACGCTACTGCTTTCGCCGCGCTGGCCATGTCAATTGAGGTACTCATGATCTGCTGGCCGTACAGAGAAGCGGCAGCACGCCCATCCTCGTCAGGAAATTGGCTGGCCGAGTGAGGAATCATTTCTCGAGCGGCTTTTGCGCGCAAGTCCAAGCAATCCTAGCCGATAGAAAGATAATTTGAAGCCGACAGAAATGAAGACCAATGCATACGCTAGTGTTCGAAGGACTACGAAGGTAAATCGTCGTGACCATCATGATATTGCACTAAAGAAGGGCAACGGTTTCACTCGAATCTGTTTGATTTCCTTCATTTTCTCTACGCGGGCTCAGCGGTTTACCTGTAATCGGCGTAAGGCTGCGTCGGTGGCTGAGCGAAGCGACCCGGACTGGCGCGGCGCCTGCGTCAAGGCATGAAGCTCTTTCACGGCGTCTTCATACAAGACTACTTCCTTGTTTTGATCCCTTGCGCCTCGGCTACTACCGCCGCCACTACCAGCAGTGTTCCGGCTACTGCCCGCGCGCGCGGCAGCTGCCACGGCGACTGCAGCCGAGGAAGCAGTTGCAGCCGAGGCCTCAAGCCCACTGCCTCCAGAGGACGATGGAGCGTAAGACGATGAAGGGGAAGCTTGCCACGCTGGCATTTCTTGCTGCCGCAGTGCTTCTGTCAAGAGCTTTTTGCCGTGCTCCAGCCGCTCGTACCATACCTAGGGGCATCAAATGAAAGCGAATGAACAGCGAAAAATATTTCGAAAAAAATTAAAGGAAGGCCACTCTCGAATGCGATCCTCCATTTCTGTCTGCCTAGTATTTTTCCTTCTCTTACCTTCGGAGTAATCGCTTGTTTCCTAAGTGCTGCTAGCCGATTAATTGCACCAGCTCGTGTCGTTGCAACAAAAGCCGACCTTGTTTCGACCAACTGCGCTAACTTCAACCACTCGACATCGTCTCCTGATTCTTTTTCGCCCTCTCTTTCCTTCGAAGCCGCAGACGCTGCTGCCCTATTCGTGGGGCTACAAGAGCTCCTAATACTAGCATAACGAAAGCCAGCAGTGGCCCACGCTGCTTGTCGCACTTGTTCTTGCAAAGCGTGCAGCGCGGCTCGCTCCTCCCTTGTAGCGTTCACGGCCCCGGAAGGGCCATCTTCGGCGATCAGCGACGGGTTGGCCTCAAGGTCGCCTGCTGCGGAAGCCAAGGCTGCCGACAAGCTTTCTGCCGAGGTGGAGCGCCCATTGTTGGGCTTGGAGGGCACGGGAGATGTTACCGCACCTGCAGCCGGCGGTAGTGGTGATGGTGGTGACACCAACTCCTGCCGCTGTTGAACAGAAGAGTGCCGGATTGGCGAGTGAGGCGATGCGTTTCCAACAAAGGAAAGAGCGCCAGACACGACGTCATTGTTGTTGTCGGTTTCATCATCCTGGTCGGGCAACACTTCATGAGGCGGCATGTCGTCGTCGTCGTCGTCGTCCGCGGCTGCGTCCTGTATGCACAAACGTGTGTATTTCATAGCCTCATCATTTATATTTCGAGCCCTCCATAAAAAATGAAACGACAACATCCCTTTTGTGCCGTCGATTACCACGTAGACTCACTCCTAATTATTTCTCAATATGTATATATTAGCGTTTCCATTCCACTTGCGTTTATCTTAGTACCTGATAATCATCGTCGGTGTCGCCTCCGGCCAACGAATTGCTGCTGCTCCCACCACGAGACAGCGTTGGCGGTGGCGAGTTCAGCCCACTGGAGGCGTTCGATTTGCGGCTGCTCGTTCGGCTAGGCTCCGGCGGCACCTCCAGTGACGCTGCGTTAGCAACCAGTTTCACGATGAGCGCGTTTCCCTTTTGAACTTCTTCCAAGCCCGCTCGTAACCGGTACCTATGTACAGTGAAGGACAAATTGGGAGCCATAACTGAGCTCACGTGACGGCCTTACGACAAAAAAGGCTAGCTGTATTGTAAGTAAAGAAATGCAAATTGATCAATCGATCACAAAAATTCAACACGCAGGGACTTTAAACAGAGCGCACGTACAGCTCCACCACCGACGACACCACTGCTTGCATGCTAAGGGGTACCCCCGACAGCGGCACGCCCGAGTTCGCGAGCTCCCCGCCGCCTCCGCCGTCCCATCCACCGCCCCCAGCTGTGCCTTGCGCTGAGCCATGGCCCGCAAATGCCGAAGCGGCACGAAACTGCACGGACCACACGTCGCTCGCAGTGCTCGCAGTGCCTGCAGCAGCGTCATCTGATCTCCCATTCACACTCGCAGAATTCTCGTCACCGTCGCCGCAGCCGCCAGCCAGCACGATGCGAGGAAATACTCGCTTCCCCGCCCCGCCTTCGTTTCCTGCCGATTCTCCCGTGGCGGCTATAGTGTGCACTCCTTCCTCAACTCCTCTACCTTCGCTTGAAGAAGGCAGAGCAGGCATTACGGCGGCAGCATGCCCGTATCGAGCAGGCCATGGCGACTCCACAGCCAAAAGCTCCCACAACGACCCGTCCACCGATCGCCACACGTCGTTCATCACCTGCGCGCTGCTGCTGCTGCTGCTGCTACTGCTACTGTTGCTGCTGTTAGAATTGCTACTGCCGTTGCCCTGACCAAGCCCGAAACCAGGCGTTCCCAGGCCTGTGGCGCGCTCGTGCTTGCCTCCAAAAAGGTACATGTACTTGCCGACGCTCAACACCGCAAAGGAATGCCGCGGGAGCCAGGGCGCTTGCAAACACACGCGCGTCCAGCGCTTCCCGTTTACCTACAAAAGGGGGCCATCAGCATGGAAGGAGGCACATAGCGCGTGCAGTCGTAAAGACACAAGGAAGAAAGAAATGATAATTGAGGCATGAGTAAGCAAAAATGATACCTAGATGAACGCACGTTTAGGTCAAGTTATCCCAGTCTCTTTTCCTCATTTGCTAGTCCAGGATTCTTTTCAGCGGAACTCAAAAACTACTATTTACAGTAGACACGTAATTCGAATGCCATAGCTTGATTTAAAAAAAACATACCGAGGCCCACACGTCGCCCAAGCAGTCTTTGCCATCGAAGCCTCCGAGGCAATAGAGCACGCCTCGGTGAGCCAAGAAGCCATGCATGGCTCGCGGCCCGAAGGGCGCCGCTGCGTTCAACAACTAAGAGGCAAACAGGAAAACACACGAAACCCAGAAGTGAAACGATGGGAGACATGCCTCGGTAGAAGGCTCAAATTGGTGCACACGACTGTTGAGTTGAGCATTTTAGAGGATACATCTTATAACAATCTACTTCGTACTCAGTCATACCATCCAATCGGCGCCGTCGGTGGAAGTCCACACGTCTTGAAGGTAGCCGTTGCTCCAGCCGCCCGCAACAATGAGCGCGTTGCCCGCGGGCACTACCGCGGCGCCGTGCTGCCAGCGCCCAGCAAAGCCCGTCCAATCGGCAATTTTAACCCATTGCGCGCCCCCGTCATCCGACCGCCACACGTCCGTCAAGCCTCGTGGCATCGCATCCTGTTGTAGATACGATGGCACAATGCACACTCAGTGTAGTTAATATATGTATTTAAAGGTAGTTACTGGTAGGGAGTCAGGCATAAAAGCAGCCGAGGTAGGGGTTGGAGCAAGAGAAATAGAGGAGGGGATTCTAGCAATAGGTTCGAGTGGCAGACCTGGTCGGCGCCCGAGATCACGAAAATAGAGCCGTCGCGCACGACTGCACAATGCCCGTCACGTGCACTCCAAGGGGCATTTGCGAGCTCGACCCAATCCTTAAATCCAGAGAAGGTGCACGATCAGTAGAATGGGCAGAAGGTTTGGATTCATGTGGCACGCAGTCTTCAACAATTATCTCATTATAAAGCAGACCATTTAGAACACCCGCGCTCACCTGGCCACCATTCGTTGACCTCCAGACATCATTTGAACTTCCTTTATCAGAACTGAAGCCACCCACGAGCACTAGAGCGCCGTGGCAAGTTACTAGTCCGTGCGCCTGACGCAACCCCCACGGCGGTTCCGAACAAGCTACCTCAGAGGAAGCCCACTCTTCCTCGTGGTCTGCACTCATAATACGAATACGCTATGCCTCTTGGCAAAAGTTCAAACTGAAGCTGATTTTGTTTGATTAGCCTAAAAGAAAGAAACAGCTTTCTTGTTTTATTTCCTGTAGGTTAGGCTGCTCTAGCTACTGTAGGAATTAAGAATAGTGATGTCTTGATGGCTGGAGCTAGCTAGCTAAGCTGGATGGTTGGTTGATGGTTGATGTCTGATCAAGGGTAATTAGATACAAGTTCGGGTGCCCGCGCGATGCGCGGCTTCGGAGCAATGTGTTTGCTGCGGAAAAGTAGGCGCGTGTTCTTAGCACCTTAGTGCGCGGCCTTGAGATGCCCGTGGGTGAGTGCCCTTGTAT
>Ga0307979_1002573_pt1 | contig 12497 bp, 10 predicted proteins | sample OrgLakmetage1058_FD_201833 | JGI IMG/M metagenome (GOLD analysis project Ga0307979, IMG submission 201833) | Saline water microbial communities from Organic Lake, Antarctica - #1058 | ecosystem: Environmental > Aquatic > Non-marine Saline and Alkaline > Saline | place: Antarctica: Organic Lake...
CCAAAGTCATACCCACTCCACCGAAAGGATGCTTTCACCCACCGAGGAGCTGCGAGCCTAGGCCCACTAGGATAAACAAAGAAATGAAAGAAGCCACAAAGCAGGGGGAATTGTAGTGGGTTTTTTTCTTCGCAAATCATGCATAAGTTCAGTGGCTGCGCGGGTGACGGGAAACTCACCGTCAGCACCCGCGAGCCCCACCGAGGAAGTTGATCGATACATGGTCACACTGCTTCGATGTCTCCTTTTTCTTCTCTTACTCATACTAGGACGGGGGACGGGGGATCTGCCATGTACAAACACGAAGCAATAAGCGAACCTTAATGAGCCCCCTTATGAACACTGCATTAAGGATTCGCCAGTTGAAAGGGGCGAAATTTATGAATAAATACACAGCTCAATTACAACCACAATTATCATGTGTTTCCCAATGGGTAGCCATTGAACCTTAATGCGTCACGGGCTGATCATCCAGTCAAATAAAATTTTTCTAGCTAGACGTTCGCTATACCATCCTTCACTTCGACGTAAGTCCTGAGTGCCTCTTACTACTGCCAATACCAATCTGCTGCGCTGTGTGCTGACCTGACCTCGAATTGATTCGGCAACCTGTACTATTATTAAGCCCTCGCTATCATAAACAGTAACTGAACTGGCACAGTGCAGAATACAGAGTACGCAATCATAAACAGTGGAGTGCACAGTAGCACAGTAACTGAACAACTGAACTGGTTTAACTGATACAGTGCAATAGTACAGAGTGAGTACAGTACTGTACAATATTCGGACTTATTGTTGGCCTACAAAGAGCATCGCAGCTTTGCAATGCGTATTATTACTTTGCAGTGCCTGGCTGATGTGCTGATACTTGTGATCTTGTGATTGGTGGATGTCGCTACTCATACAGGCCGAGTAGATTGAGCAGCTAATACTACTAGCTATAGCGCTATAGCTAGCTAGACGGAATTGGTGGCAGACCGGGAGCAACGGAGCTACGGATCCACGATCTAATAGGAAGATTGAGAGTGAGACCAGCGTCTGAGCTGTGGTACTGATGCACAAGTCACTGTAGATGCCCTCTTTAACGTGTACTACATTTGTAGTTTCCACATTGTAGCTTGAGAGTGATTCAGGGCTGATCATATAATCACGAAGTATCAAGATGGCAGCCAAGTTTGGGAGAGAGTTAAAGTCTCATGAAGCAAAACACCAGGGAGAGCACGGGGATGGCAATTTTGCTACAGGCTTGCAATCGAAGCATCCAAGCCAAAGCTCCCTCAGTAGCGCCTCGCTCGGTGGTTCGGATGCTGGCGACGACCCGTTCAATGAGCTGTCGTTTGAACGCGGAGGTGGCATGAGCGACAGCAAAGAGTCAGCCAGCAGGAGCTTGAGCCATTTCGAAACGCCAAATTCGGTCAATGCTGGCGATTCTAAAATTGCGTGGAGGGCTTTGCTGAACGAAGAGATGGAAGCTGAGAACTTATCTGCGGATCTAGCAGCAGCAAACTTAACGCCAATTCAAAGTACCCACTTGGGTGCTACTACACCGTCCGCTAAGGAGACGACTACAAATGATTCCGCGTCGTCCACGCTCTCGCGGGGGGCTGGTGCTGAGGGTATTCCTGGGAAGAAAGCGCGGGATAGCGTCATCATGGAAGCGGAGCTGTGGGAAGCAACCGTTCGTCAAGCGACTGCTGCAGGATCTGACACGCAGGAGCGTTACGTGCGTGGTACTCAGGACAACCAAGCAGCTACTGCAATACAAGGCGCGGAGCGGCATCAGGCCACCGAGGTCGCATCCGCTAGTGTAGGTGTGCCGCTTGATGAAGACGAAGGGAATTCCGGCACCAGCGCTGGCGAGGAAGAGATCGACATGGACGGTGCGCAACAATTGCGTGGGCCCGCTCCTCCAATGGACAAGCCCATAGAAAGTACAGCAACAGCTAAACCGGAAACAAAGAAGAACCGCGCCCGCACCATCGCGCGCAAGCCAAGCCGCCGGGACACGCCTGAATATGCGACGGAAACTACGGTGCAACTGTGCCGCCGCTTATTGGCTGCCCAGAAATCGGGCGAAGCCCTCTTCGAAGGGATGCTCCCAAAGAAGCGCGTCGAGTTGAGCAGGTACTATAAGTCAGGTTGGAAGGGTAGATTCCTAAAAGTGTACTATGACAAAATCGAGTACGGCAAATGGAACAAATGGGGGCGGTACGTACTTCGAAAAGGCAGCCCCATTTTCGTGGACCACAACTTCAGCGTGCTTGCCGAAGGCGGCAGCGGCACCGACGCGCCAACCCCTGCGAGCCCACCGGGCCCGCGGTTCTTTGTCTTGCGCGCCAAGAAAGCCGACGGCAGTTTGGAAGGGACTCAAGTGGCCACGCACGTGTTCCTCGACGACCCCACCGACAAGAAGAAGAAAGGGCTGAAGTTGCTGAAAACCTTGCAGGACATCGTGCTCTGCCAGAGGAGGCTGTTCATGGAGCGCACGGTGTTCAAATACTTGAGCGACGCTGTGGCCCGCGAGCACCGGCGCGATTTGAACAAATGGGCCCGCGAAGCTAAACCCTTGCTCGAGGACGGCGGGATTGAGGGCCTCCTCACCCCGGAGCTCTCGGAGCTGTTGATCCATGCGGTGGGGCTGGTGGAAACCATTTACGTGGCCCAGGAAGCCTGGCGTGCGAAGCTCGAGGACATTTTGGAGTTGCTTTTGAATGACGCCACACCGGGGATCGGAGACGGCCAATCTCTGGACAAATTCAGCGCCGCGTACCGCTTAGCTACGGAAGGCGTCGAAATGAACGGCGATGTGGTGAGCTGAAAGAAAGAGCTGTTGCGTATGTGATTGACAGTCTTCGTTGTAGGTCTTTGCCGCACGCAACACAAAGTACAAAGGAATGTGACGAGAAATTTGCTACAATATTGACTCTATGTAGCACTTGTCCTACAGCCAGATGTTCAACCTCACATCACCGCATTGCACCAACTACTCATCAACATTTTTTTGTCCTCGCATCCTTTTCCCAGATCAACTTATCTCACGAAGCTTTCGACGACTTGATGGTGTCCGCAAGCGCTCGCCTGGCTCGTCTTCGCGCGGAAAAAGCCGCTGCCGATGCGTTTGCCAACGGCTTACTGGTCGACTGCCGAGCTCCGTTGGAAGCTGCCGCCGCGGCCTGTGAGGAACTGCGCAACCAAGGCCCTTTGCCAGAGAGCCTGGAGCTGTCAGCCACCGCTGCCAAAGCCCGAATCGTGGCCATGAGCGTGGCTCAGGCCAAAAAACGCGCTGAGTATGAAGCAGCTCTGGTGGCGGCCCTGGAGGGCGAGGCGTGGGAGCCCGCGCGTGATGCCTTGGCACAAGCAACAGAAGGTAAGACCTATTTTAGGGATATCTCTTAGAAGCCCGAAAAAAGCCCGAACATGAAGCTGCATTCTGGGTGCATTGAGTGCTTCTTTTGCTTTAACCATGTGGGCAGCTTTTCTCTTTCGTTACTTTCTGTACCAATCCACGAATGCATCCTTCAACTCACGCCATACATCCTCGTCATTATCATCACGATGTGCATCAGGCGTCACCATGCACGGCGACCACGTCAGCCTCGCCAAAAAGCCCGAGCTCCTCGCCGCGGGGGCCCGCCGGGTGGCGCGGCTCGCCGACGAAGAATCGCTGACGGCCCAGTGCGTGGCCGCGAAAATCAGCGACACCCGCGAAGCTTTGTCCAGTGCTGTGAAAGCGTGCGACGATCTTGCGGCGCAAGAATTCTCGGCTTCAGCTGCTGCATTCAAGACCTCGAAAAGCGGCTCAAAGTCAAAAGAAGGCAAGAGCAGCAGCAGCAGCAGCAGCCGCAAGGAAAACGACACGTTACCTCCTTACTTGCGCCAGCACCGCACTCACCTGGCGGAGCGCCTACAAGCCGTGGAATCCGCGCAACAAGAATGGCTCGCGAAAGCCGAAGCGCAAGTGCGGGAACTGTGCGCGCACGACGGCGGGGACCTCAAGGCCCTGCGAGCTGCCGAAGACGATTTGGCAGTGGATTCTATCGGCATTGGCCGCAGGAACGGCGACAACAGCGGTAACGAGAACGGCAGCGGCAGCTTCAACAACAACAGCAGCATTAGCACTGACAAGGGCAATTACAGCATAACGCTGCACGGCGATTTGCTGACCCTCCGCGGCCGCCGCGACTTGATTGACCTGGTTCACAAGCGCCTGGGGCGGCTCATTCAGGAGGACAACTTGGCGCAAAAGCTCGAGGACGCCACAGAAAGGTGGGTGGTTGTGTGGGTGTATGCAAGTGAGAGTGAAGAAGGAAGTGGCCTTTTACGATGTCCTTGAAGTTCGTTGTTTCAGATTCTATGGCAAAATATTAGTCTGGGTCGGCGTAAAGTTTTGTTGGTCTTATTCTAGATTATTTTGACACGGGCGCGCGTTCTTTCTGATGATGTGATTTTTTGCAATACAGCGGCGACGTTGACGCCATGAAGCTCTGCGTTGCAGCAGCTCGCAAGTTGGCGGAGCAAGGTCAAGAACCTCTGACCACTGAGTTCAGCGAACAGGTCAACGATTGCGAGGCCCAGTTGGCAGAATTAGCCGCTGCCTTGGAGGTAGAGGCGGCAGCTGCCGCGGCCAAGGCAAAGGAAGAGGAAGAAGAAGCCCAGGCCGCCGAAGCGCTCGTCGTAGCGGCAGCGCGCAAGGCAGAGCTCATGCGGAAGAAGTCGATTGCGCTGGCGGAAGCAGCGGCGAAGGAGGCGCAAGAAGAGGAGGAAGCAAGGGCGCTTGAAGCGCAAGCAGAGAAAGAGGCCCAGGAAAAGAAGAAAGCGAAGATGTGGGCGGAGCAAGCGATGAAAGAGGCCGCAGCAGCAGAGGAGTCCATCGCGCGCATTGAAGGGAAAGCAAGGAAAGCACGAGAGGACATGGAAGGAAAGGCACAGTCTCCTCCTCCTCAAGCGGAAACAAATGCTGAGACGAAGACGAAACCTGTGGCACCAGATGAACAAGTTCGAAATGAAGATGAAGGGGGTGAAGAGACAGCACAGCTTGCACAAGCAGAGAAAGAGGCGAAGGCAAAGAAAGAGGCAGAGGCTAAGGCGGCACTTGCAGAGAAAGAGGCGAAGGCTAAGAAAGAGGCAGAGGCTAAGGCGGCACTTGCAGAGAAAGAGGCGAAGGCAAAGAAGGAGGCAGAGGCTAAGGAGGCAGAGGCTAAGGCGGCACTTGCAGAGAAGGAGGCTAAGGCAAAGAAAGAGGCAGAGGCTAAGGCGGCACTTGCAGAGAAGGAGGCGAAGGCAAAGAAAGAGGCAGAGGCTAAGGCGGCACTTGCAGAGAAAGAGGCGAAGGCTAAGAAAGAGGCAGAGGCAAAGGCAGCACAAGCAGAGAAAGAGGCTAAGGCAAAGAAGGTAGAAAAGGCCGCATCTAATGTCGACACCAATCCCAGCTCTCAGGCAAGTCTGGACTTGGATGATCCAAACGATCTAGTCGAGACTGTCAACCCCCAGGCGACAGCGAAAAAGACCGACGCTCCGCCCAAGCCAAAACCGAAACAACCCATCAAAAAGCAAGACTCGAGCACGTTTGGGTCAAGCATGTTCAACTTGCCGAGCAGCAGCGGCGGTGTGTTTGACGTCTTGAGCGGTAGCCCTAGCAAAAGTACCGCTGCGAGTGCGGCCAGCCAGGGCCAAGGAGATGGTGGTGGTCCAGGCTTGTCGATGAGCGACCTCTTTGAGAAGCTCGACGCAGACGGCGACGGCACGCTAACTCGCGCGGAAGTGGTGGCGGGTGCTGACCTTCTCGGAATCACTCCGGCTGAGGTATTCTAGGAAGGCATCATATTGTTACCTGAGAGAGCGATCTCTCGCACGTGATCGTCCTTAAGTGTTTGAGTATTTCCATCTATAATATATACGTGCATTTCCTCGCTGACTCTCTACCGTTTCGCGGGTGGCGGTGATTGCATCATTCTCTACAGGCGGGGCAGCTGTTCGACGATTTGGATGAGGACGGCTCAGGCACGCTGTCGCAGCAAGAAGCCAGCGGGTTTGGCAGCTGGCTTCTGACGGGGGCGGCGTCGTCAGTGACCACTTTTGCCAGCGGAGCGTTTGGAGCACTTGGCGGAGGCACCCAAATATAACCGATAACCGCTCAAGGCGAAGGCCCCAAACCAAAAAGAGAAGAAATGCCAACGATGCAATTCTTTCCTTCCACTGCGTTGACTTAAACGAAACGGCGAAATGGCGTATACCAACGACACACACGCACGCGAACTGACGAACTGAAAACCCAACGGAAAACTCTAACAAGCGCGCTCCTTTACATGTAACCACGACGAAAGTTCTTCGTTATAGAGAAGAAGTAAAGGAATTTCAACAATTTCCTATAGAGAAGGCCTTCCGGAAATAAAAAGAGCGGCTACTTGACGTAGCTGTAAGCTGTAAGTACCATAGTATATCCGGTACTTGGTTCTTATATATCTGAAATATATAATATATATATATGCTATTGCTATTCTGTTATTTCGGATATGGGACGTCTCCCGCTCGGCGACATGGATCCTCGTCGTCTTCTGTGTCATCCTGCGCTGAAAAGCCTGCCTGTTCCGCTTCTTGGCTTGCGCTGAAGTGCCCTGTCTCTTCCCCGTCCCGGTAGTGTAATTTCGCGCCGTCCCGACGGTACATGGGTCGTTCTCCATTGTTTCTGCTGCGCCAAATGGCACAAAAATTGTAAATTGTTGCGCATAATTTACCCATATATCTCACACTATAATATCAGACTGCAGCGTGAAGTCGCGTTTACTAGGGCCCACCCTGTCGATTGTCCGGAAAGAATGTATCGCCCACTCTCTAAACCTCGTAAATGCGAAATGCGGTAAGTCGAACCTTCCCCACATAGGGGGAAATTCACCAATAAAACAACACCTCCCACATGTATCATTTGGATATGGGTATTTTGAGTTTAAAACCACAGATCTATGACTATAACTTCCGTCTTTGCCTACGTTCGATAATCGATTAACCCAGTATAATCAAGTGAAGGCAATAATAAGCATCGTATCTCTATTTTCGCAATGCCCTTGTTCTGGAAAATAATTCGTCGGATTGGTCTTTATATATTATGCCAGTAATAATTCAAAACTATCAAAGTGGAGCAACAGGAGAGATACATAAGAAGCATTCACCATTCGCCCTTTCAAATAAACCCTAAGATATTCCACTATAAGAACTCAAATCATTTCTCAAAGCGCTTCGACATAAAGCGCGGGCGTCTCTTCCTCCCACCCTCCTGTTTTTCACCCTCAGCCTGGCTCTTCTTCGGTTCTTTCTTCTGAGCGTTATTCCTCTTGTTGAGCTGCAGTAGGTCAACAGTGTAGGATCCTTCGTCCTTGTTTTTAGGTGGCTGTTCTTCTCCCCGAGGCACGAAGTCAGCGCCAAAAGTAGACTCAATATCCTTGTCGCCCTGAAAGCCATCTAATGCGCTTGGCTGCGACTTCTGGACTCGGCTCAAAAAGGCGTTGATTTCGGACAAACCGCTGTCGCCGTTGTCGTCGTTTTCACTACCTAAACTTTGCTTCTGGCGCCCTCGGCGATTTCGCCGCCTTTTGCTCGACACTTCTTCATCTCCATCTCTGTCTCTGCCTTCTCTGTCTTCAACTTCATCCATTGCATAGACCCCCTCAATCGCCGCCAGCGACTCTGCAGCTTCCATCTGCTCTTGCTGAAACTGAAGCGCAACTGCTACGCGTTTCTTGACTTCGTCGGGAGGTAGCCCTAACCCTTTTGGGCCAAAGTACTTGGTGAACATTTCTTCGGCGCTTTCTTCCGACGCAGGCTTCTCCGAGCGCCACAGCAGGGCTTCGTCAGCCGGCCAGGTTCCACCCCACGTCGCCTTCCGAGCAGCCGCAAAGAGGGCGGGGTGCTTCGCCCGCGACACAATCCGTCGTTCGATGGCGGCAAATGTTTCTTCTTCCACTACTGGTGGTGGTGGAGACGATTGCACAAGACTATCACCTGTCGCTGCTCCAGCGGCGTCTCCACCTGTTGTGGCCGCCGCTCGTCTGCTATTTGCGTTCTGCCTTCGCGCCGCTGCACGGGCTGCTTTGGCCCCTGGCGTGCCCATGCCCGCTTTGGTGGCAGGGCGGCACACGTCAAGCACCACGTGCCCTGTGCGCTTCAAGGGCGTTCGAAGCAGCCTCCCGCCAGACTCGATGGCGACTTCAGCGGGGCTGGTTGCCTGGCAGTCATCATTTTCGTTGCTATCATGAGGGGCATTGTCGTTGCCATTGCCATTGCTACTGTCATTGCTACTGCCATTGCTGCTGCCATTGCTGCTGCCATTGCTATTGCGAGGGTCCGACTTGTGCACCACCAGGTAACTGAACCGTTCGTCGGCGTTTGGACCTCCCTTGAGGCGTTCTCGCGGCACCCGCTGCACGAAACGGCACCACCCACCCGCCGATGCAGACATGGCATCACTGCTGCTGCCGCTGAACTCATCACCACGACCGCTGCTGTTGTTGCTGCGGTTGCGGCTGTCGCCCGGTCGCCCTTGCCTCGTGCCACTGCGGCGCCCAGCAGTACTATTGATCCTACCTAAATGGCCACCGGACTTGCCAACGCCAGCGCTGATCGCAAGGGATTCCAGCGCGGACTTGGGGGCATTCGGGTCAAACGGGCACATCAAATGGTGGGTACAGGGGGCAACAATAGTGGCCGTTGGTGTTTTCGAGGCTCGTTTGGCTTGGTGCGCAGCAGCGCCGGAAGCAGCCCCTGAAGACTGCGATGGTGGTGGTGCTGCATAGGCCTTCAATAAAGCTTGACGCGCTGCCTGAAGCCGCATGGCACCTGCCTTGTCCCCCGGTTCCACCAGCACGAGAAGCCCCCCGGGAGCTACACAGCCCCACAAGGCCACTGCTGCTGCAGCGGCCACGCTTTGCTGGGCGGCGGTGTCAGCGGCGTGCACTTTTTCTCGCTCGGCGCGGGCTGCGTTCACAGCGTCGGCGCGGGCTACGTCTGTCTTGAAGGCCTGGGTGACGTCGTCGCTACTGCTGCTGCTTCTACTTCCATCGCTCGTGCTAGCAATGCTGGCCACTGACGCAGCAGCCGCACTTGCAGCGGCACCTTTCGATGCGGGCCCAGACATTTGCGCCGTTAAGTCTCCCAGCACGTAGGCGCAGGTCACCAAGTCATAGGGAGCCAAGCGAGCCATGGGTGTGCTTCTTGTACTTGGCGACGCTCCAGCTGCCCCTGGTGGTGGTGATGCCACACCATTCTTGGTAGCCGTGGCAGCATTCCCTGTTCTAGCCGCAGAAGGTCCTGCATTACTCTTAGGTTGATTGGGCGCTGCAACGGCTTCAATGACGGCCATCAAGTCCATGGAAGTGCGCAAAGTGAAGCCGGGTGGCGGCGCCCATCCAAAGCTTTCACGCTCCAGCCTCTGCATCCACGTCTCAACTTCGCCATCGTCCTCATTTTCTTCATCGTCGTCGTCTTCTTCTTCGTCGTCGTCCTCGTCCTCTTCGTTTTCTGGCTCATTGAAAGGCCGTGGCTTGCGATAGGTCTTCCCGTCGTCTTCAAGCACTTTTAAACCTTGGCCCTTCCACAAGAACTCGAGGGCTTCTATCATGCTGCGGTGGTGATCTACTGCATGCGCGTGCCGCAAGCTTTCGGGCCATACCTATGGGTCAATGAAACACAACATGTTTCGCAAGAATTAACACCTTCATGGACAAATTCAATGGCAAGCTTTAAGCACACAACTTGTAGTAGGATAAAGGAGCCATAAACTATATCACCGAGAATGGGCTAGATAAGCTCGTAAGTGAATAGAACGTGCTTTAAAATATCTTTAATTTCTGAGAAGGCGGCCTATTTACCTGCCCAGCAGCCCAGATGGCAGTGCCAGGTCCGCTCCCTACATCGAGCATGCGCTTCGGCTCGACACCCGGTCGAAGGTGGGATGCCTCGCCGAGGACACGCCGCACAATGGTGTGTGCCGGCATCAGTCGCCGGGACACGTACGCTAAGGTTTCGGAGGGGCCAAAGGACGCGGCGCTCCGGCGAAGTTCTGCGCTTCTTCCGTGGCCCTTGTGAGCGTTGCTCGCCTCCAGGGCTTTACTCTCGTGATGGGTTTTGGCTGCTGCCTTGAGCTGAGCTGGCGTCCGCAGTTTGACTAGGGCCGCTCGCCGGCGGTCCAACGTTTGTGGCGCACGGAATACATGCCGCCACTGCAGCCGCGCTTGGCTCACCAGCTTCTTCATGTCCGACACTTTGAGCATCCTGTCGCTGAAAGCTTGTTACGGAAAACGCAGCAGGGAGACGTGCTACACGTAGCTGGCGGATGAATACTGGTATAAGCCTCTTACGAGCGTATCGCCATCAAGGTTACGTCGTCTGTAACGGAGACTAGCCTTTCAAGCTATGGGTAGCTCCTAGCCACGGGGAATTCAGCAAGCAAGTAGTAGTCAGTCTACAGTATGATGTAATATGATATATGATCGCTGTATCGCTGTTTAGTGTACAACAAGTACAGTGTGTACAGTAGTATACAGCTGTATCGATGTCTCTCTGCTGACTGCTGACATCTCCGATCTCCGATTGAACGGGGTGACGGCGTGAGTGAGTGGTGAGCTGAAGAGCTGAGCATCGACACTCGATGCAAAACAATCGACACAGCTAGCAGATAGCCGCTAGCTTTAGCTCGAGTTGTAAAGGCTAATAATTTTCTGTTCTTAAAATTGGAAAGCGCGCCATGTCAACTAAGTTTCGACCTTTCTAGTAAAGCACTTTAGAAAAGTTTCGAGCCCACGGTCTAACAGCGGCGCGCCGTAGTTTCACTATTGGAAAGCATATGGCTACTTTCGTCCCAGCCTCGTTGCATGAGCCTCCACAGGCCGATGACAATAGCACAGAAGGAGCGGGCGATGGCTCTGCCGTTGATCCGCTACATGTGGACGTCGGCCACCGATTCGGCAACTTTCCTAATTACTACGCCTTTCATTCTGTGAGCGATAGGCTGGATGAGCTTACAGAAACAATGCTCGAGCAGTGGGTTGCTGAGGCAAGACCATCCAAAGACGGCAGTCGCATCTTCAACATGGTTGATGTAGGCTGCAACGATGGCACACTCACACAAGTCTTGCACGAAAAAGTTTCCCACGTTGCTTCTCAGCTCACTGCCAGGGAAGGGGCAGACGAAACGAGGTCAGCAATTCAAGTTCGCACACTCGGCTTAGAACTTGACCCAGCACTCGTGGCTCGCGCTAATGCACGCGTTGAGACTAGCAGTAGCAACAGTGATAGTGTTTTGTCGTATGCGGCTGTGGATTGCACTGATGAGTCTCTTGTGGCCGCAGCAGTCGCTGCCTTTCTGGGCCCAGAATGCACTCGCTTTGACCTCGTCACGTGCTGGAGCACTACGATGTGGGTGCACGTCAACCATGGCGATGCCGTGCATGCTGCCTTCATAGAAAGGCTGGCGCGGCTATCGCATCGCCTCGTAGTTGAACCCCAACCCTGGCGATGCTACCGCGCAGCTGCTACCCGGCTTCGGCGGCAGGGCCGGCCTGAATTGCGGTGCTACGAAGACGTATCGAACCGCAGCGAAAAACTCATGGAAGAGCTCACCATCCGCCTTATTTGTGGGACTGGGGAACGAGAGAGCAACCAAGTACAAGATGGAGAGGTGGGGCATGGGCATTTTACATGTAAGGAGTTAAGTAATGCAGCGGGGAGCTGGAAGCGCAAAGTGCTTCTCTTCGAACGCCACGAATAGAGTTTGCTGCGTTTCGAAAAAGAAAGCAGAACTGTTGACGGAAATGAGAGGCTTAGCTTTCTTTCAAGTAGGCATATCTCGATGGCTTTCTGAGTAGGGAAGATGGCCTATAATCTATAATCGCCATTATATAACTATATGCGCTATTAGATTATGGCCCCGTGCCCGCAGCGGCTACGACGAAGAGGGCGCGTACGATGGCCATATGTCGCATGAACCCCGTGCCTGGCTTTCTGTCTGGCCCGGGAATCTCTATAGGTGCCGACTAGATGGCACCCTGCGTGTTTTACTATAAATCCAGCCCCCCCCCCCGGGGTGCTCAGAAATCCATGGAACCACCAACCACCGGATCACCAGACCTCTCCCATTCCCTTTGTATTTTAAATTAACAAAATCGTGTGCTGGTCCAGCAGCCCAGCCTTGAGTCTAATGCCCCTCATAAACGAAGTGAAATTGGCATGCTCCGCTCGCTGCTCGCATTACTATGCTTTGCTCGCATTACTATGCTTTGCTCGCATTGGCATGCTTGGCTCTAGTCTAGTCTAGTCTAGTTAATACTCTCCCAAATACAAAGAAAGGCAAGTACACAGCAGTCACAGAGGCAAATGCGGAATGCACTTGAGCTGCAAATGCGCTAGCAAATTCGCTCCAGAAGGCCAATGAAGGCTCCAACTGGCGCCTTTCCTCCGAACAAGTCGGCGGGACTGAGTGCTCGTTCGTGTGTCACGTCCCAGGTCCA
>Ga0307979_1002574_pt1 | contig 12496 bp, 9 predicted proteins | sample OrgLakmetage1058_FD_201833 | JGI IMG/M metagenome (GOLD analysis project Ga0307979, IMG submission 201833) | Saline water microbial communities from Organic Lake, Antarctica - #1058 | ecosystem: Environmental > Aquatic > Non-marine Saline and Alkaline > Saline | place: Antarctica: Organic Lake...
ATATACGGCGTTTGCCATGCATATAGTAGGAATATGCCCTAATATAACGTAATTTACGGTACTGACGTATTGATTGACGTATTTGGGTCAAATATTTGACGTATTTTTGTAAGGCCTAACAGCAACACAGAAAAGCAGCACCAAAAAATGCTGGCCCGGATAGTAAACGCTACAGCGCGGCCCATGGCTCGAGTAGCAAGCACCCCTGCCCCATGGGATATACACAGTTTAACATCGTTAAAGTTATCACCTCGAGGTGCACTATCTTTCGTCCATGGCCACTACTCTATGCGCCGTAGCCTCGCAACCAAGTCGCTGTCAGCGATGACAGCACCGGAGCACGAACGGCTAGCCAAGTCTATTGCGCGGTCCGACCTTGGTTTGTCTAGGCGAGAAGCAGAGCGATACATTGACGAAGGCCGCGTTGTAGTGAACGGCTCGAAGGTAGGCAACACTTTTTATCGCCAACAATCGTTGTTGTAGCGCCCTACCTGGACTTAGCTGTGATTGAAGTGTAAAGCTCGCAGTAAAACCTAGAAGGATTTGTAGGTGCAGCTCTCTCCCTCTCTCTGTTCACCTCTATCTGATTTCGTAATGAATATATTTGGTGTATTGTTTACCGCTAGATTGGGACTCCAGCAGTGAACGTGGAGAAAGGAGACAAAATTTTAGTGGACGGCAAGAATCTCACTTTTTACGGCACTCAGACACTTCAGGTATTCTTTAGATAGCTTTACTCGCCGCCCACGTCTAGAAGCGCGTTCTAGCAAATGAGATAATTATGTATATATATAAATGTGGATACAACTTTTTATACGTTGAAGCTGCCATCAATTTTCCTCTTCCTCCTTCTCCTCCTTTTTCTTCATCTTCTACTTCTGCTTCTCATCCTCATACTTGCATTTGTTGTGTTGAACCATCATGTGCGCGCACAACAATTAATGCGTAATACTGAATCAATTAAACTTTAGGTTTACATTGCCAACAAGTTACCGGGTGAACTGGTGACAGCGTCAGACCCCATGGGAAGGCCCACCCTCGCCAACCGCCTTCGCATGGGCAAAGGCCTGAAGCGCCTCATTCCTCAGGTAGGTGTGCACGTGGGTGGGTTGGTACATTTTGAAGCCAGCATAGAGGGTTGCCAGTGTAATAGGTGTTTGTTTCTTGGGCGAGGAAACGATGCATGCTTACTCGTCATAGCTGCGCCAATGTCTTCTGCTTCATGCATTCTATGTTTGCACGCCCTCTTTCCTTCCTATTTATTCAATCATGTTCTTTCGGTTTGCGTTGCCCTTCGCCCTTGGTCCTAGCTGTGTTTTGTGGGGCGGCTGGACTTCATGAGCGAAGGCCTCATCATGCTCACAAACCACGGCGGCTTAGCCCGCAAACTAGAACACCCTGAGAATGCCATCGAACGACGGTACGTAGTTGTGCCTGCTGCTCCCGGACTTCTCTGTCATTTTTACACTTTTTTCAACTCTTTTTATTGGTTCCACATTATGATACATAGCCCTTCATTGATTTCCGTATATTCTGCTCTGGTTTCTATTTGTTCATTTTATTCCCCCTCCTGCCTTCTCCTTTTCTTCGCTCGTCCCACCTCCTTTCTTACTCCCTCTTCACTCCCTCTTCACTCGTGTATTCACCGTATTCTTCCCGGTTTTACCCTGCTCTCAGATACCGCGTGCGCGTGCATGGCTCCGTGCCTCCCTGGAAGCTTGCAGCTTTTGCCAGAGGCTGCACGGTACGCATGCTATAAAATTTAGGCCTGTTTTTTCAACTCATATACATATATAGTATATGTATTTTGATGTGCCAACTTTCGTGCAATATACTGCGACTTGAATAGACTGTGCACTGAAACACCACTACGTTGACCCTATATATACATTATGCAACAACTTACTTACGAACACGGATTATGCCCACAGATTGATGGCGTGCGCTACAAGCCGATGCGCGCTACCATGGAACCGCGCACCGAGCGAGGGCCGGGCTTTCGAGAAAAAGGCGAGTCGAGCACCAGCCAAAGCGCCAAGCAGCGCCGGCTCGGGACTCGCCCCCGAAAAGGGGGGAAACTTGCGTCATCGTTGAAAAACCAGAACAATAGCAGCAGCTCCAGTGGCAAAGGTGGCTCCAACACTTGGTTGAAGATTGCCTGCCATGAAGGAAAGAACCGGCAAATTCGCAAGGTATTCATCCTGACATGCGTGATCTGTATTTCTAGGCTTCATGCATAACAACAAACAATATGCAGTAGAAATAACTATGCGGTAACAAATTCATGGATACTTCCACCTCGCTTTGATGTTTCATTGTGCTCTTATTCGTTACAAACAATGTTCACCGCCAGGTTTGCGCTCACTTTGGCTTGACCGTAAATCGCTTGATTCGCACGGGTTATGGCCCGTACGACCTAGAGGGCTGCGACCGCGGCGCACTGTTGAAAGTAGACGCGAAAATGATATTGGCGGTGGTGGAGAATTCACATTTGGATAGCGGCTTGGATGACGACTTTAGCGTTGGAGAAGAGGGAGGCTACGACTGTGATGACGAAGAGCAGCAGCAGCAGCAGGTCAGTGCCGAGTGGGGCGTGCTAGGCGTAGGTGATGACTTTGACAGTGCCACAAGCACAAGCACAGATGGAGATGCCATAAATAGACCGGCACAAGGGGATGCTGCTGCATCTGCCGCTCCTGCGACTATTCCAGTCGGTGTCTTTCGCCGTCGTGGCCGCACGCCTTTAACGTCACAAGGGTTCAAAGCCGTGGCGGCAGCGAAAGCCGCCAAGGAAAACGCGCAGCTGCGCCGCCGGTTCGTGAAATGACCAGGTTCATGCTTTTTCCTCTAGGAGTAGCCTTCGCTCTGAAGGAACGGTACTCTCAAATCGCAATGTACGATTTCGCGTAGATATTTCTCTGTGGAACCCCTCGGAACCCAAATAAGGGATATACCGCAGTTGATACCGTAGTACACACAAATGGTGAAATTCGAAGATCGAAGAAAAGAAGCAGATTTAAATATAAGACGTCCTTAGAGACAATATTATTTCGAGTTTGCTTCGCAAATCCCAAAAGGTGTGCTTGCTGGATAATACAGCAAGCCGAGCTGCAGCTACATCTCGGTTTCCTGTTCCCAGTTCCCGGAGCAAGGGCAAAAATCTATTTCCGGCCCCTCGGGTCCTGGGTCCTACTGCCCAAAAATCTTAAATTGATTTTTTTTTGCGCTGCGGATGTAGCAGCATTTCTATAGAGCTCCTTGGCTTGCACTTAGCCAGGGTTTCTGCTGTTGCTCCTGGTGCCTGTTTCCGGTTGCTTCTGCTTCTGGCTGTCCATAGTATAGGATCTTGATCTGGATCTGATCGACCTTTCTCGAAGAAGGTGACGAAAGATACGGCCATGTTTGGAATATTATATTAGAAGGTATTCGAGTTCACGAGAGCAGAGCACTCCAAGAAAATGACAGCAGTCTGGGAACAAGCGCCCTTTCGGGCCCTCTTTGCCGACCCGTTCGCGGAAGGCAATGCGCTCGAGGGAGCGCATCATCCTGCTGAAGCACTTCGGGTAAGTTGCATGTATCTCACACGGAACCTGATATGATTTGAGTCATCTCCGAACCTTGATTCGAATTCTCGCCAAGCGCGTCTTGCATCATCACCGAAGAGAGGGCTAAGAGCAACAAAGGTTGTTTTCAATCAACGAAACCGTTGTTGCATGTTCATATCTTACATTTACGCGGGGTACAACACGTGGAGTATGTGCTGGATTCCTTCAAGTCGTCTTACTTCGTTTCTCGTATCTTCTCTCAAACTTGACACTTTACCTCTGTTGACAACCACCTTCTTTGTTAGGTGTTATCTCATGTCTTGGTAAACCTCATTTCAGCTGCTGAGTCCTCTGAGTCAACAACTACATCAGCGACTAACACCACCGTCGCCGGCGCTTCTGTGGCACCTGCAGTAGGGCTGCCACCTCTGTCGGCGGCACAGCGAGAGGCCCTCGTACATGTGCAACAAGCAGTCGAAGCCAGCTGCGAGTTGGCCCAGCAAGCTGCGCAAGCAGAAGACCCCGCCGGGTTCAATGCACTGCTGGGCGCCGTGGTGAGCAACTTGTCAAGCTTGCCACCTGGAGGGCTCGCCCTAGTCCCCGGGGGCTGGAAGGGCACCCTCTCAGTAGGGTTCCTGATGCACATCGTGGAACGGTCTGCTGACGGCACCAGCTATGCCTTCACCACCGCCAACTTGGGCCCGGGCAGCGAGTACCATACGGCTGCCCCTGGTCCCAGCCGCACGTACGTGGCACCGTGCCTGCGGCTGGAAGGCCTTCCCGGGTCCCGCGTGCTCGATCCGGCTTTCTGGGCTAACAGCCTCGGGCTTTGGGCGCGCTCGGAACCTTCCGAGTTTTGCCGCCTGGAAGTGGTCTACGACGTGCTTCTACCCTGGCTTGCCGACCACGGGGAACCTTCGCTGCTGCCTACGGCCCACCACGCAGCCACACACACAACTGCGACGACGAAGATGCTCCACGACGGTGCAGGAGCAGCAGCGCCCGCGAGCACCCAAGAGGAAAAGACATCCGACGAGTTTCGGAGTGCGAGCCGGAGTGGAGCTGCGGGGGCCTGGAAGGCTTCGCTCGAAGCGGCGCGGTACATCTTGCGGCGCACGGGGCTCTTTTCCAAAGCCTGGCTCAAGACGTTTACTTTGGCGGTGCGGTGCTCATTCCTGGCGAGAGCGTCTCAAGACTTGGCCACGGTCGCAGCGCTCAACCAAGGTGTAGCCACCCAGTCCTTTGCACCCATGACGGCGAAAGGGGCGCCAACTACCCCCCTTCCTACCGTGGCAGAGGCGCTGGCTTCTGTGGCCGTGCTTTTCCCCCAGATGCCGGCCGCCACCGCTCTCCCAACATGTGGTGCAGTCATGGCCAAACTTCAACCCCCACCGCCTTCCCCAGCAGGTGCACCTCCCGCTCCAAAACCAACCCTGCCAGACGGGGTCATGGAAGCCGTGCCAGTGCTGGGAAGCGGCGCGCAAGTGCTGCTGCTGTACTTCACCAAGAGCGACTGCCCGCACTGCGTGGACTTCACGCCTGTGCTCAAGGAAAGACTCGAAGCCCTCATTGCGGCACAAGCGCCCCCTACTAGTACTGCTGCAGGTGTTGCTGGTGCTTCTGCAGATGTGGCTCCTTCTGCTACCCCCGTCCCGTTTTCTGGGGTGGTAGTTTCCCTCGACGGCGACGCGCAAGGGCTTGGAGCGACCCTGGCCGCTTGCGGGGCCAATTGGGCGTGCCTGCCCCCCTCTCAGGAGGGCGCCAACGCCACCAACGCCCTGGCCACGCGCTTTGGGGTGCGGAGCACGCCTACCCTGGTGGTCCTCAACGCGCTCGCCCACACGGTGATCAACTTGAACGCCGTCGCCCACGTCCGCGCCAGCCGCCACCTTGAGGCATTCCCCTGGCGCGCTTCTCCCAGGTGGCTCACTGTCACCGAAGAAAAAATGCTAGGCTTTGCCCGAGAGTTGACGGGCCTGAGCGCAGCCAAAGCTTCGGAAGCGGGGCGCCTCCCGCAAGACGGCCTCTTGGCAGTGCATGATGCGGTAAGCCTCCTCGACGAGCAAGTCACCGCTCTGGCGAGCGACAGCAGCCAATCGTTGTCAATGGCTGAGCGGCCGCCGCTGCTCGCGCCCACGCAAACCGCTTACGTGGTGCCGCTGCCACAAGCCTCGCTGCTCTGTGCCCCCTCGGCCGATGCCTGGGCGGGAGCAGCCCGAGCTGTGACCGCGCCCGAACTGCCCAACTTCCTGGCGGTGCCGGCGCGTGCTGCCACCACGCAAGAAGCCCTGCAGGCCCTCAAGGACGCAGAGCAGGTGGTGACAGTGCTGATGCGGCGCTGTGCCGAGGGCGCGGTGGCGTCGCAACTGGCCCTCAAGCTGCAGGCCATTGCCCTCTTGACGTCGCTGTTCACCACGGTGCTGCCGCCGCCGCTGCCGCTGGATGCCGCCCCTAATACTTCTCCATTTCAAGCCTCTGGCACGTCAGTACCGTTATCAACAGCTCCTGGAGCACCAGCAGCAACAACTGGAGCAGCAGTAGCACCACTGGTACAAACTTGCGTGTGGCGGCACGGCATCGCTCTCTTGGGGCGCGACACGCAGCTGTCCACCTTGCGCCAATTGCATGGGCTCTTGCTGAGCTTGGCCAACCTCAGCCAGGCAGTGGAGACGCCGACGCGGACCTCGGATGCGTCGCGCGCCCTCGCCGGCTCGTGCTGTTTGGCCATTTTTGACGCGGTCTTGCGCGTCAAGCCGCTGGCAAGCAAGGAGGATGCCTCGAACAGCAGCAGCAGTGGTGGTGATAACAGTGGCAGTAATGAGAGCAAGACGAGCAGTGCGCCTGCAGGGGCTGCTGGCAATGGGGGAGGCGAAGATGAAAAAGAAGAAGAAGAAGAGCCAGCTTGGGCGCCCCTGGCCATTTCGGAATTGCTCAGCGACGACGGCGGCTACGCACTCGACCAGGTAAAAGATGTTGTGTGGTTTAATTTACATGTGTGCTATTCTTCATTCTTTTCACCTTTTTATTGTACGCGTGGCCCTGAAACCTCTTTTATCTCACACTTCCATTGGCTCTTGGTTTGCTAACGCCACTTGTTCCTTTTCCCCTCCTTAATCTTCAACCTTCTTTCTCTTGTTGCGGAAACCTCTCCACACCAGGGCGTGTGCCAAGACCACCGCCCGTTGCAGCGCGCGTGCGGGACCATGGAGCTCGTCGACCCTGCCCTGTGCGCCTCCCGCCACGGCTGCCTGCAGTACCTGGCCTCCACCCGGCGCACCTGCGCCCAACGGCTCTTTGACCTGCGCCAGCCGGAACACTTGGAGCTGACTCAGCATGGCGCCACGGCGCAGTTCTTGCGGCAGCTGCTGACCCTGTGCGGGATTCCCGTGGTGCCCCCACCGCAACAGGGAAGGCCGCCACCACCCGAAATGGAGTGCTTGGCGGAGTGGTTCGCCACGCCCGAGTCCCCGTTTACCAAATTGCCCAGTGGGGAAGCGTTCCATTTGTGCCGGGACGTGGTGCTCTTGGCCAAGTTTTTGGCGACTATGGAGACCCGGGAAGCGGAACTGATGCGGAAGCGGAAACAAGTGAATAGGTTCGCCCGCTTCTCGCTCAGTTTCGACCCTTCGGGGGGTGCGGGCCTAGCGGGGCGATCGGCGATGCGAAGCGGTGGGGGCGGCGGCGGCGCGGGCGCGCAGCACCGGAGGCCCCTGCAGTGGGAAGCGGTCAATTTCCGGGGAATCGACAAGTCCATCTGCGATTTGGCGGTGTTTGGGTGCGGGGGGCGGCAGCTCGGCTACGGAGAGGGTTTGCTGGTGCGGTCGCCTGCTGACGTCAGCCGCCTGGCCCCCGACACCAAACCCAAGCAACTGGCGGCGGGCGGCGTAGCTGGAGTGGCGGAGGTAACTGCATTCATTGACTAAGAGCTGCGAGCTCTTGAAGTATTTTTTTAAATAGAAATATTGTTCTACTGCGCTAAGAACTATATAGCCCCCAAACCAATTTCGAACATGTTGCTATCGTGGCCTTTTCTTGGACGTTTGTTTTCAACAAAACGATCGCTTCAGTGTTTGACTGACAACATTGAATCCTTCTTCCCATGCCTCACCGATCAGGTGAGCGAAGACGACGTGCTGTTTGCCGACGAGCTGCCCACTTTTGGGGGCACTCTGAGCCTGGAAGAGTCGGAGGCTTTGCTCTCGTACTTGACGGTGCCCTACTGCCGGGTACCCCTGGTGTGCGGCTTCTTTGCGGCAAGGGACCGTTCGTCTTACCTCATGAACGGCGACTTGCAAGCGCTGTTCACGGCGGTATGGGATATTTTTATTCTGCTCACTATATTCTTCAATCTCGTTGTCTTGCTCACGTGGGAATTAAGCAGAAATGATTCATTAGGGCTATCTTGAAAGTTTTTTTTATTTCCAGGTTTCGACTGTTTCCAAAATTGGTCTTCCAATGCTCCTTTTCCATAACCCTATGCGCTTTATTCATCTCTCTTCCCCCCTTTTTTTTTGCCCAGGTCCTCTTCGAAGGCGGCGCGTGGGTCGACGAACGCGCGAAACCGTCCTCCGTCAAGCACGTGCCTCTGCGCTGCTACGGCAACGACGACTCTTCCTCTGGTGGTTTCGGCAGCAGCAGTGGCGGCGGCAGTGGCGTAGGCGGGCGGGGAGAGAGCGACTGGAAAGACGTGGATGATGCGCCTCTGGACCATTCGGGGCTCGCGCACGATGCTGAAACCGCAGTGACGCAAGGCAAGGGCAATGTCAGGCCGGAAGCGGCGCTGGGCACGTCGTATGGCTTGCTCCTCAATGAGCTGGAGCATGCCCCCGCTGCGGCGATGGCGCCTTTGATGACCATTTTCAAGGCCGCCCTAGAGCTGAAAAACACCTCGGTGTACAGCCCGGACGCGCAGTTCATTTTGTTCTTGGTGGAGAGCGCGGTCCACGTGGAAGCGTATTTGACGCACGCTGCTTTTCAGCCACCGCCGACGCTGACTTCAGCATCAGGCAGCAGCTTTGGCAGCAGCGGCGTCGGCGACGGCAATGTGAAGTCTCTGAATGCGCACGCGAAACGCACGAAAGAGCTCCGCGCTCTGCGGCTCGACTTGCGCGCCCTTATGCTCGGGCCCATGGCTGCCATTTTGGACCGATGGGCGGACGTAGCAGGGGCAGTCTCAAGCCACGACGGTGGGGCTGGTACTGGGGCTGGTACTGGGGCTGGTACTGGTGCTGGTGCTAAAAGCAAAACAGCAGGAGGCGCGGGAGTTGGAGGTGGAGTTGAAGGACGAGTTCCTGGAGCAGCCGCAGCTGCCGGAGCCTCGGCTGCTCCTTCTGGCGATTTGCCAACCCTGTGCGTGGTGCACGCGTACCGGGCGCTGCTGTACAGCAACAGTACTCTAGAAGAGCTCGGGCAAGTGGCAGACCCCATCAAATGGACGGCCAAGTGGGTCGAAACTGCGGCCGCTGCTGCGACCACCACCACTGCAGGTGCAAGTGCAGGCCCAACGGCAGCGTCAACAAGTGCAGGTGCTTTCGCAGGTGTTGGCAGCTCAAAGAACACGGATAGCAGCAGCAGCATGGTCCCTGCCCGCGGCGAAGAGACCTTGTTTGCTCGCCTGCTCGGGGGCGCCGCCTTCGTGCCGAACTGGCACGGGTTCGGCCTCGGGCAGCAGCGGTCGGATTTGCTGCGGTGCTTGGGTGGCGACGCGCGCGACAACGAGCAAAGACTCCTGCGCTTCCTCCAGGTTTGATCAGGAGGAGGAAGATGCTCCTATAGGAGGAAAGTTGGTGGTGAAAATACCAAAGTGTGGCTTTGCCACTTGCATTCATTCATCTTACGCTCAGTGAACTAGTATTATGACATACGCCTTCGATAATTTCTGCTTATCGAAGCATCTTATTTGTTCCTCCTCGTAATCATTTTTTAAAATGGTTCAATCCACCAACTTGGCCTTTCTTCTCCTGTAGGCGCAAGGTGTCGACACGTCAGCCCATGTGCAGCCGGGGTCGCTCGACCGTTACCTGACAGGGCGCCCCCTGTACCTGAATGTCGGCGGCGAAGTGATCAAAGTCCCTACCGTAGCGAAACCTCAGCACTACCAAACCAAGAAGAAGAAGAAGGCAAGTAGCAGCAGCCACGGCGGCGGTGCTGGTGGTAGTGGTAGTTCTGGAGGAGGCAAATCCAGCGAAGGAAAGAGTGACGACGACGAGGACGACTGGCGGTTGCCGCCTGCGGACGTGCCCGAGCACTTGCTCTTCGCCACCATCCAAAAGCTGCGCCCCAATTTAGTGGCCTTTGCCGACCGGCTGCCTTCCGAGGTTCTGGGCCAGCAGTTCGGCCTGGCGCTGGGCACCGCCCTGCGATTGCCCCACCTGGGGGTGCAAGCGTGGGTGCAGCGGCCGGGGCCTCCGTCCGCGTCCTTGCCATCGTCTTCATCGTCTTCGTCCGCATCAAGCTTTCCTTCTGCCGGCAGCAGTAGCGGCAGCAGTGGCGGCGGCGGCAGCAGCAGTACCGGTCTGGGACTGTGTGCATCAGGACGCTGGGACGCTGTAGGCGCAGAGCTGTCGGTGGATTTGCAGACTACGGAAGTGATGTGGCGCAACGACGAGCTTAAACCGGTGCCGGACTCGATGGCGCAGTACGCGGACTACGCGTCCATGTTCGGAAAGCAACCCTTGCACTGCGGCCTGGTGGTGCGGCAGGAGCACCGCCACTGGGTTCACCTCGTGGGCTCCGAGTAAGCAAATCAAATGCACACATACTTACCAATATGTGTGTCATTTTGCATTTGTCAATCTATAAATTGATGTACTGCATCGTATCCGCAGACGTTTCTTTCGTATGATATAATTCCTTGTTATTAATTTTCTCGTCCTTTCTAACTACATACATTGCATGCTCCAACCTTCGTTAACTGAACGCGGGCGTATCTCTTGCTTTTTTAGGTACGACTTGATCGAGTGGGACGTGCCCGACCCCGAGCGCCAAGGGGTGGCTTTTCCTTTAGCGGGCGAAGGCACTCAGGTGGCCAAGGCTTTTCAGGAAGCTGCAGAACAACAGCAGCAAGACACTGGCGGCGGTGGCATGGGCGTGGGTGGTATGGGCATGCCCAACCAGATCCCTTCGTCTCGCTCGTCACCGCCGTCGTCACAAGGTTCTTCTGTCGATCCGGCGTCAGTGGCCATGCTGACGTCACAAGGGGTGCCCGAGGCTCTCGCGATCAAAGCCCTGAAGGCGGTGGCGCCTCGCAATGGGTCGGTGGACGATGCGCTCATGTGGGTCTTTACCGAGGGGCAACAAGAAGGGGGCGCGGCTATGACCGACGATCAGGATACCGCCACCACTGAAGCCCCACCTCTTCCCTTTGTGGAGTTTGAAGGCGTGAAGTTCAACCGAATCGTGGACTGCTACAGCGACGAGGAGTGGAATGAGCCGTCGGAAGCGTGGGCGATTGCCTTGTTGAAACCGGTGGTCCAGGCCTTGTTTCGCGAAGACAAGGACGACAAGCTCAAGTATGATTTGCTGCTGCCAGAGCTGCTGTCGTCCGATCCTCCTACTGGAAGTGGTAGCAGTGGTGCACCAGAAGCACAGCCAACTTCTTCAAGCGTTGTAAAGCCGGCGTCAGGCCAAGATGCCAAGGCTCAAGGCAAGCGCGTGGTGCGGCTGCTGGGCTGCGACAAGGCGGGCGAAGAGTGCGCGACCTGGAAGGAAATCGTGCTCCTGGAAGAGTGGGCCACGGTGCACGTCTTCAACTTGCTGAGCCACGGGCGCCGGGCGTTCCGCGCCCAGTGCTTCACGTCGGACGCGCGCGTGTCCTTGGCGAGCTTGGACCTGGTGGGTTTGTCCTCGCGCGAGCCCCAGCCCCCCGTGCTGGCGCGGCAAGCAGGGAGCTGGAAGGACGTGCGGCAGGCGGAGGGCTCGCTGGTGGTCACCCGTTTTGGGGGGGACCAAATCCTGGTCCCAGGGCGCTTGTTGGCGGGAGTGGTGCCTGCTGCCCTCCTGGAGTCGTACCGTTTCTGGCAGAAGAGCCCACCTCGCAGCAATAGCAGCAGCAGCAGTGAAAGGGTGTCAGAGCGTGCGTCTTCGTCTTCTTCTTCTTCTTGCCCAGCCCTCGTGGGCGAACCTCTTGATCCGTTCGACCCGTTCTTCGGCGACAAGCTGTTGTTGTGGCCGGCGGAGTCGGCGCCGGCAGCAGTTGTGCACGAAGCAGCGGCCGTGGCAGGTCCTGATGGGTCTACTGCTTCTTCGTTGAACAGTGCGCTTGGCCTTGGAACCCTCCTTGTACAGCGCGTAGGCGCACGCCCCAGGAGCAGCAGCAGCAGCCGGGCTAGTCGCAAAGGAAAGTCGAAAGCAGGGCATCAAGGTACCAAGAAATCAGCTGCAACAGCCACCGCCGTCGGGTCGGCCGGCGAAGAAGAAGAAGACCAAGAAGAAGCAATCACGCCGCGGTCCCCTGGCTCCGCCTCGATGGACTCGCCGACCAGGAAAGGCCCCTCTTTGCTTCGTGTGCGCAGCATCGGCCACGGAGAAGAAGAAGGAAGTGGCAGCGCAGAAGTACCTGTTGATGAAGCGCAGGTGGCGCAGCTGGGAAACCTCGGGGTCTCGGCCACCGCTGCGAAGCTCGCGCTGCGGGCGGTGATGACGCCATCGACTACTTCGACGACATCCCGCCGGGACCCGGAGGCTCTGCTGGGGGAGGCCATGGACTGGCTGTCCCAACCTGCCAATGTCGAAGCGGTGGAGTTGGCCGAGGCCATGGCGATGAGCATGGGCCAAGACGAAGGAGAAGCTGGAGAAGCTAGTGGAGGTGCTGGCGGTTCAGAACAGCCAGCTGCTGAGTTGGGAAAGTCGATGACCGACCAGGACGCCGCGTCCTCGGCTTCATCACCGCCGCAGCTACCGAGCCTCATGAGCCAAACACACCCTGCGTGGTCGTCATCGTCGTGGTCGTC
>Ga0307979_1002575_pt1 | contig 12492 bp, 7 predicted proteins | sample OrgLakmetage1058_FD_201833 | JGI IMG/M metagenome (GOLD analysis project Ga0307979, IMG submission 201833) | Saline water microbial communities from Organic Lake, Antarctica - #1058 | ecosystem: Environmental > Aquatic > Non-marine Saline and Alkaline > Saline | place: Antarctica: Organic Lake...
AAGCAACAAGTGGATGATCACTGAAACGAAATAGATCCAGAGGTGAAAAATAAGACGGCAACAGAGCAGCGCGCTGGGGGAAGAAAGGCAGTCACAGAAACTCCAATATTTCACCTTTTTCTTGCGCTCGAGTGGAGGAGCTGCGTTAACGTCAATGCCTTCTCGTTTCAAGCGCCGTGCCTCCGCCCACTCAGCAAGGTGCGCTGCGCTAGCAGCAGCAGCATTAGAAGTAGCAGCAGCATCTGCAGAAGCCTTATGAGTAGCGCTTTCTGCCCCCGCAGACGAGGACGAATTAAAAGAAGAAGGTCTGCCGCGAGAAGTAAGCGTGGAGTTGTTGACAGAGCCTGCAGCACTGTTTGCAGAGCTTATCGCTTCAGAATCCAGCCAATCGCCCATGATTGCGTCTCCAGGCCGGTCTCCGCCATCATCTGCAGCTGCTCTTTCTTTGCCTTCCCCAATTGTATCTTTAGCGGCAGCACCTGAAGCAGCAACAGCAGCAACACTGCGAGAACTCGACGATTCACGCGCTACATCTTCTACTTCTAGTGGTGTTTGCAATGGAGCAGTGATGTCGCTGCTGCTGCTGTTCCTGCAAATATCACTGAAATTGGGCTGAGCGGACAAAGCGCGCGCAATGCGTTGACGGTAAGCTGCTTTGGGGTCACTTTTCGACAGCGGACGGGCCTTGAGCCCAGCTGTCGAATGCATTGATGAAGCAGCGCCCATAGTCGAGGCTGGATGAGCTACTGCTGGCCTTGCTCCTGCAGGTGCTCCCGTTGTTGTTACTGCTCCTGTTCCTGTTCGAGCATTTGAATCATCACTCGTAGGCTCACTGGAAAGCGCCCGCGCTGCAGCCAGCCTAGCTGCTGTCGTTGACGAAGAAAAAGAGGATGACAGCGACGACGACGAAGAAGAAGAAGAAGGCACAGGCGCTGAGGCCGACGCTGCTACTACAGCTGAGCCTGTGTTTGAGCTTGTTGCATCAAAGCGAGACACGGAGCGCATTTCGGCCGAGGAATTGGCAGCATGATTAGCTGCGATAGTTCGTGCTGCTCCTGCCGCTGCTCCCGTGGTCAACGATGAAGAAGACGCAGATACAGAACCAATGGCCATTGCTTTAATAGCTTCAGCCATCGGTGGCTGCCCAAACCCAGGCATTGGTAAGCGGGCTGCTGCACCTGCCCCATCTGAGCTTAGAGAAGAAGAAGAAGAATACATGTGCCCCCCTCGTCTTGGGCGTATTTGCACTTCGACTTCTTCTTCGCTCGAATCGCCCGCAGGAAAATTGCTACTGCTGCGGTTACTGCGGTTGACGGTGCTCTTGTTGCTGCCGGTGTTGTTGCTACCATGTATGCTTCGCTTGGGGTTCATGTAATCTTTGCTGCTGCTATTTGTCCTATTGGCAGTACCTGCATTTTTGTTGCCGTTGTTAGCACTGCTCTTCGAGAGAGCTGAGGACGCACGTTGGCTCTTCAGCAGTCCAGCAGTGACAGCAGCATAGTCAAGAGGTGCGCCAGCAGCTGCGGCAGTGCGTTCAAAAGAAAAAAAGTACACGCAAACACATTCTTAAGACAATATGAAAACAAACCATGATGATAGATGGAAGCTCAACTTAGAATGAAAGGCTAGCATCTCTCTCGCAGTTTGGTCATGAAGCACATCAAATGAAGCGTTTGATGATCCATTCTACGATATTCGATTTCAAGACTTTGTAGCAACTAGAAGGTGCAGATGTAGCTCACCTCCCATTTGTTTCAGCTTTCGAAGCTCGTCGTTGTTGCCCAAGGCATTGCTCGTAAGGTGTTGACCCATGCCACGGCCGCGGCCGAGCCCACCAGAACGGTCGGACGGCTTTGCAGTGAACGCACGATTTTGAGACGACGAAAGTGCTTTGGCGATAGCGGAACCACTGCTGTTCTTTCTAGTCGCTGAGACTGCTGTTGCTGTATGAGCTGACGGTAGTGGAGGGACAGGCCCAGTTTTAGGAGATGCACCTTTTCCAGCAGCCAAAGTGCCCACTGCGGATTGGCTAGATGAAGCAGCCGACGACGACGATGAACCTGCAGTGCTGAGTAGACGAAAATCCATGCGTGCGCCGACACTTTGGTTGCGGGCCTTGGCGCTCGCAGCGAGCCCAGCCAGTGTTGGCTTGCTTTGTGGCTGCGGTGCGGGCGTCGCATCGGCTGAACCGGCACGCGAGCTTGACCCACGCCCAGCTAGTTCACTAGAAGACGATTGCTGTGCAACTTTCTTGTGAAGTTCGCGGCGCCGGGCAGCGGCTGAGACGGCATCAGTAGACCCGCGCGCTTTCTCCAAATCGAGCGCGACATCCATTTTCCTGTTGATTTTCGAAACCAAATCACTAGGTGGTCCTAATGTAATACTGAATCCTTTTGGGGGGAGAAGTCGCGAGTTCTGAGTTTTAAGTAGTTCTGAGTTCTGAGTTCTCCTTTCGTGTCATTCGCCTTTACTTTCTCTTCAAATTGGTGCATTGACAACTTACGGGCCAGGAGTAATTAACGCATTGAATTCCTGGCTTTAACGGTAGTGTTTTTCAAGAAACCAACTACATCAAAGAGGCAAAGAAGAAGAAGAAGACAAGGTATTGATTAGGATTATTATAAATCTAGGACATAACCAGATGTTTTTGCTATCCGACAGAGATAAGGATTCCGTGCGATATAAAGAACTGCACGTAAAAGAGATTGTATAGTGGGGAAAGAAGGTATTAATATAAGCCTGCTAAATCGAAAATAAAACGCATGATATTTCCCGAGGACGGATTCAGCTGGTCTTGCGCGCCTTTTCCCCGTTGGCCTATTGGACCAAAGCCGATTTCATGTTGTGGTGGCCGTAAAGGTTCAGCTCCATGCACTTCGAACTTGTCGGTCGATCCAGCGTGCGTCCCTGATGACAAAAAAAAAGAGAATAAAAAAAAGCGGTGGGGCAGATTAAGAGAGGCATGTCATAACCACAAGGAGTTTGAGAGTGAAGCTTGGGAAATACACTGCGCTAAGCATTCTGCTGATTACCTTGTATAGGATTTGATCCGTGCCGGTGCCGAGGTCGCAAACTGTAACGTTGTTCGCAAAGAGCCACATTAAGAAACTCGTTTCCGTGCAGAAATTTGAGTCGCCGCGGTAAGCGCCCTTGCCCGTTTGTTTTGGCCATTCCATGGGCGGTGTCGCGTTCTTTGGATCTGTTGACGGCACCATCGGATCGATGTACCGCCACCCTTGCTTGTGCACAGCTTGCAAATTTTTGATCATGGTTTGAGGCGACGCCGTGAGGTCTCCTTTGCCGGGGAAAATGCCTCGGGGAAAGTACACCATGTTTGGTTTGTTGGCTGAGTTCCAGGTGCCTGTGGTTTTGAACCCAATCGGAATCATGGCGAGCATCGAGCGGAGCAACGCCTCAACGTCAAAAGGCCGCTGGAGGGCAATCTTGCGCGATCCCAAGAACCACGACTTGAGTGCGGGGTACACTTGAGCCACCGGAGCAAAACTGTCCCGTGGACCCCAAAACACGTGGTCCGTAGCGGCGTACAAGCGCAGCGGCTTTGGGGCATTCGCTTGCGCGCACACCAGTTGAGGGCTCCAGGCAGGAATTGGAGTAGAGTCGCTGCGCGCTTTGATGACAACGTCGTACTTGAAGCCCAGTTCTCTTTCGCGCTCCTCCAGGAGCCCCCAGGCCACCCACACTTTGTACCATTGTTGCCAGTTGCCCACTTTTGGGGCGTCGTCAGGGCCGTCACCCTTCGGGGGTTCAGGCGGTAAGTTCACAAACGGCGACGGTAAGTCCTCGGACTCGCCACCAATCAAGCCGAATAGCTTGAGGCGATCGCCAAACACTGGTGGAATCGCATTGACCAAGTATTGCATGCTGGTGGGCGGTAAATTAAGGCCAAATTCAGTGTACGCTTTTGCTTCGTAGTCCACTACCACTAGCGCGTCAGCTCGTAGTGGGTCCAGGATATACTCTACTGTCGCCTCTGCATGCTTCGTGCACTTGTTACTCATGCTACGTGATACTAGGAGAACTGCAACACGGCAAGACTCGCACTCTCCAGGCGCACTGCACGATGCTTGCGTGTCAGGTTCGCTCTCAGACGAAAGTGTCTCAAGAGGAAGCGCAGTCACAGGTTGGAAAACTGCCCATAATCCTAGAAATGACAAGGTCGAAAGATACATTTCACGATGCTCCTGTTTCTAATCTTCGTCCTCTCCGACTTTAAATTAGTAGTTGCCTCGTCCGTAACTACTTAGCTGCAGTAGTCGTTCTACAACAGCTAATGTAAGTGCGTATACAGAGTTTCTCTCAAAATGCCCGAGATTGCCGAGCGGGATGTGCGTGTGATGAGCTTGACTTACGAGGGAGGTTTTACTTCTACTTACTTACAATATTAGGTAAAAGTTGATCCTGTCGTAAATCCACTTTAAGGTCGTAATTGGCACTCCAAGGCCGCTCGGGTGATAGTTCGGATTATCTCAGACACCTTTTTTAAAGTCGCCCACCTAGGTTCCTTTGTTCTGCCCTCGGTGTCCGTTGGATGGTAGCCCTCTGATTCTGGCCCCTCAGGACCTGATTCAAACAATACTCTAAATAAAGAGAGGACCTAAGCAAAAGGAAGGTCGGAAGACTGGAAGCCGTTTCTTCTGTCCTCCTTTATAATTCCGGTGATATTCAGTTGGGCTCATGCCGACTTGTTCGGAGGAAAGGCGCCAGTTGGAGCCTTAATTGGCCTTCTGGAGCGAATTTGCTAGCGCATTTGCAGCTCAAGTGCATTCTTTATGTGCCTCTGTGACTGCTTTGTACTTGCCTTTCTTTGTTTTTGGGACTAGACTAGACTAGACTAGACTCATGGTTGGAGTATGCTCAGTAGCTCTTGACACAGTCCACGAGAAGCCGAAATTAAAACGTTTGACACGGGCCCCGCAGGGCCGAATTCGGCCTAACTTCAACACAATAACGCTATATTATTATTCCCAGCTCACTTATGACGACTTTTACGAAGCCTGGTCCGTGAGATCTCTAAAGAAAATTCCAAAAGTTTACCACAGCCCACAGCTGCAAGTCCATTCAGATTCGACAACGGGGATGATACTGCGTTTAGCACGCACATCAACCAGCCGTGGAGCCGGGAGTCGCGATAATTGTAAAGTACACGCAGCCTAGGAGCAAGCTGGAGGTAAAGGCTTCAGTGATCGCAGCTGTTGTGTACAACGGAAACAGATTCAATTCGGATGTTTCTCTTCTCCTACCCCCCACCGTTATCTGAATGGATGGCTGGATTTAGTTATCATTAGCGAGCCCGATACGTTGGGGTGTTACCAAGTTGGCGTCAGAAGGGCTCCCCTGGCCTCGAAGGCCCAGCTGAAAGCAGGAGGCTCGAAGCTGTGCTTTGGGACGCACTTCAACCACCGAGCACCAGGAGATATGGGGTTGTTGAGTCATTGAAAACCCGCAAAACCGTCATCTCGGACGCATTTTTTTTAACCACCGAGCACCAGGAGATATGGGAAACACGCAAAACTGTCATCTCGGTCCTATTTGGTCCAATCGCCCAGCCATCTATACATCACGTGCAACTGATTTATACAGCTGCACTGCAGTCCATTTAATCGATATGCAAATACCTAGGTGCATTTTGTAAATGACTAGAACAAGAGCTCATCACTTATCAGGCACTTTTGAATGAATTAAAATGGGCGAAATCCTGGTTGCCCTTGTTTTTGACACTGCTGGCCCCGAAGAACAGGAACTAGAAGGCAAACAGAAAGAAATCGAGGCACTCGCAGAGGAGCTAATACTAGAAATAGAGCTAATCACAAATCAGGAACTTTTGGGTGAATTCAAATTGAAAAGGGCGAATCCTGTAAGCTGTAAGTGGCTTCCCTTAATCTAGCCAATAGTTCAATACAACACACCGTTGAATGCAACTAGATAGTGGACCAGAATAGACGAGGGAACAGAAGCTCTGGGTTGTTAGAGAGTTTTTGGAATTTATTTAAGGGGATTTCGCCTTTTTTCGTCTTTTTTTTTTTATAGCTCTAAAGTTGACAGTTTTTAATGCACATGTTCGTTTGTACCTCGCTACTACTTAGGTACTCGGACACGGCAAAATCGCAATTCCAAGTATTTTTCTGCGATACCCGAGGGGGCTGGATTCAGACAAGTCACTAACAAGAGAGGTATAATCTTTGCATATTTTTTTCCTCTCGCGCTACATATGCAACATCCTTGCAGCGCCCTGGGCTGCTTTTTCGGCTGCCTTTTCTAAAACTTTGAATACGGCCAACTGCGCGTCAGTATGACCTTGACTCGCTGCTTCCTTATACCATTCTGCTGCTGCCACATAGCTCTGTTCTACTCCGCGACCACGTTCACACATGGTTCCTAGATTAAATTGCGCGCGTGCGTGACCTTGCTCTGCTGCTTTCTTGAACCACCGCGCCGCCTCCACATAGCTCTGTTGTACTCCCTGTCCATTCTTGTACATGGATCCCAAAGAATTTTGAGCTTTTGCATTACCTTGATCAGCTGACTTTTTGAAAAACCGAGCTGCCTCCACATTGCTCTGCGCCACTCCACGGCCCTGAACAAAAGCATTTCCCAATTGCTTTTGTGCATCTGCATCCCCTTGATCCGCTGCTTTCATATACCATCGTACTGCTTCCTCAAAGCTTCGCTCCACACCACGACCAATTTCAAACATGCATCCAAGGTTATACTGAGCACGCACTTGCCTTTTCTCAGCTGCCTTCTTGAAACATCGCACCGCCTCTGTGTCGCTCTGTTGCACTCCCCGACCATTCTTGTACATGACTCCTACAGAGTTTTGAGCATCAGCATTACCTTGCTTAGCTGACTTTTCGTACAGCCGCACCGCCTCCACGTCGCTCTGCGCCACACCATGGCCCTTAGCAAAAGCGTCGCCCAGTCGTTTCTGAGCATCCGCATCCCCTTGATCCGCTGCCTTCGTAAACCACCGCGCTGCCTCTTCGTAGCTTTGTACCACGCCACTGCCCTCCATAAATTGAAAAGCATAAGTACATTGTGCAGCAGGATAACCTTGCTCAGCTGCCTTCCCTACCCAATATGCCCCTTCAACGCTGTTCTGTGCCACGCCATTGCCATTTAGAAGAAGAAGCCCAGTGTCGTATTGCGCTTCAGCATGGCCAGCTTGGGCTGCAGCCCGCCACTTCGCGACTGCTTCGTCAACATCATGCTGTTCTGCAACTGTGAGGGAAGACCAAGACGCTTCGCCGCGTTTCACCCGTCGGGCAATCACTGTGTAAATCCGAGTTGCCTCTTCGAACAACTTTTCTGGCCCAGCCGGGAGAGGGTTGCGGCACAGCGGGCACGCTTGTTTCACTCCAAAGCTTTGCAGGGCCGCTACGCACGCAGCGTGAAACACATGGCTGCACTGCAGGGTAGTCACTGGGGCACTATACAGAAGGTCCAAGCAAATACTACACTCCTCCTTTGCAGACGCCGCTACTGCATCAGCGCCACTATGACCACTGAATTTCTGTCGTTGCGGCTCCTGCGGTACACGGTCGGCCTTCGCGATGCAGTGCTGTTTGTGACCAGCCTTCCAATGAGCCCGCTGGCAGTCCCGGCTGCAGTAAAATACGAGGCCACATCGAGAACAGGCCGAGAGGTTGCGAACAATGTCTGCTTTCACGTCGGGCGCGAGGCAATTGCCGCAGATCTTATTGGCTGGATTCAGTTTATATTTTGATTCGCTCATGACGTCAGTCGTGTTAGCGATATTTGGTTTCTGTCTTTGAAGAGTCGCTTGTGCGTAACAGAACCTTTCGCTACAACTTTGCAGTGTAATTCATGCCCGATAGCGATTCCTTGCCTTATACTCTATGAGTAGTCGATATCTTTGCTATGGTTCCGCACTGCAACATACCTATCTGTAGCTTCCTCGAGACAGACAGAATGCTCTGTAGCCTACTGTAGTGTTGTACAGTAGTAAGACGATGGCATTCTCTTGTTGGGCGCAACGTGAGTTGTATTATGTTGCTGGTTGTTGGTCACCCATGAAAATAAGTAATGTTTATGACCTAAATACGTGATTAAGGTTTCGGTGTATTTTTTAACTCGAGACCTATAACATATAACACCCTTGAAGCCTTGAATAGGCGCCTAATTGAGGTAGCTCCATCAATTTCGGTGATTCTGGGGATGCTCCGAACACGAATTTCCTCTCCGGAATTAGTTTAAAGGGTTAGATAAGAGGAACATTGGAGCATCTTGAAGACGCACCAGTTGGAGCCATAACTTTAATTGGCCTTTTAAAGCGAATTCACTAGCACACATGCGGCTTAAGCGCACTCCTTATTGTTCTTTGTGACCGATGTGTAACTGCAACTACAAGAGCGTCGTCAGGCATTGGCTTTGGTGCATAACCTCCCGGACACTCGGCGTGCTCGGAAAATAAATTAAGAAATTAGCTCTGAATGCTTGTCCATAGCACCGGCTTCTGTGTCAATTGCTGGCCTCTTGCAGGCACCCGCGCACTTGTTGACTAGCTCCGTGGTAAATCTCGCTTCTTCTCTTCTTCTTCACTCAAGGTAAATGGCCCATCATGCCATAGTTCGCTACTGCAGGTCCATTTGGAATGCTGCCGCCTTGAACGACCGCTTTGATTTCACAGGTCTTCGTATTACGCTGTGCCTCTCGCACGCATCGCCTTTAGTGCCAATTGCCCTCCGACATTTCCTTGGTCAGCGGCTTTCTTGTACCACCGCGCGGCCTCTTCGTTGCTCAAAGTCACACCATTGCCCATTTCAAAGACCACTCCCAAGGCCAACTGCGCCGTGGCGTTTCCTTGTTCGCCTGCTTGTTTGTAGTATTTCACGGCTTTGGCCATACTATGCGCCACACCACGGCCCAACTGAAACATCCTTCCTAGGTTATAAAGAGCTTGCGAATGCCCCTGTACAGCCGCTAACTTGTAGCAACGACAAGCCTTCAAATCATTCTGCGTCACGCCACGGCCCTTTTGGAACAGGTCTCCGAGATAATTTTGAGCATTCGCATCGCCTTGGTCAGCTCCTTTTTTGTACCACTGCGCTGCTTCCAAGTCGCTTTGCGCAACCCCCCGGCCGCTCTCGACAAGGAACCCTAGATTACATTGCGCCTTTGCATTTCCTTGGTCAGCTGACTTCTTGCACCATCGTGCTGCTTCCGTGTCGCTCTGCATCACACCTCGGCCTTTCTGAAACATAACCCCAAGCACATACTGCGAGTGATCACACCCTAGCTCAGCTCCTCTCCTGTACCACTTTGCCGCCTCTTCGTCGCTCTGCTTTACGCCGATGCCTTCCATAAAAAAATGCCCCACATGCTTGTATGATTTAAGCTCACCTTGCTCGGCCGCTTTCATGTACCACCGCGCAGATTCCTCGAAACTTTGCACCACGCCACGGCCGGTTGCGTACATGGCGCCTAAACAGTACTGAGCTCCTGAAAGTCCTTGCTCGGCTGCTTTCGTATACCACCGTGAAGCCTCCACGTCGCTCTGCGCCACGCCGCGGCCTTTCGAATAAAGTTGCCCCAAATTGCACTGAGACGCCGCGTGCCCTTGATCTGCAGCCAATTGGAAGTGCCGTGCGGCTTCCACATCACTTGTCTGTGCCCCAGCTTGACCAGTCAAAAACATAGACCCGAGGTTGAAATGTGTCTCTGTGCAATCCTGGTCCGATGCCTTTTCAAGGGATCGGTCTGCCAACTCAGTATTTCCCTCCATTCCACGGCCAGGTTTAAGCATGTCGTCTAAGCGACTCAGCGCCTTGACATGTCCCTGTTGAGCTGCTTTTTCAAACCATCGCATAGCCTCCTCGGTGCTCTGCTTTACACCTCGACCAGTCTGTAAACAGACACCAAACATAAACTGTGATTTGTCGCATCCACCCTCAGCTCCCCTCTTGTACCACTTAGCCGCCTCTTCGTCGCTCTGCTTTACTCCAGTGCCCTTCTGGAAGAAGTATGCAACACGCTCATGAGACTTCAACTCTCCTTGCTCAGCAGCTTTCAAGTGCCATCGTGCCGATTCCGAGAAGCTCTGAGTGACTCCACGACCGCTTTCATACATAGCACCTAGCTTGTACTGAGCTCCTGAAACCCCTTGCTTAGCCGCCTTCATAAACCACAACGATGCTTCTGTGTCGTTCTGCAACACACCGCAACCTTTAGAATATAACAATCCCAAGTCGTACTGCGCCTTAGCATGCCCTTGGTCAGCTGCCAATTTGAAGAATTGAAATGCTTTCTCATTGCTGTGCGCCACGCCGCAACCATCTCTGAACAAAACCCCAACGCAGTACTGTGCATCTGCAACACCGTGCTCCGCTGCTTTGAGGAGCCACCGAGCAGACTCTACATCGCTTTGCTCGACGCCACGCCCATCCCGATACGCGATGCCCAGATTAAACTGAGCCGGGCAATACCCTTGCTCAGCTGCTTTCTTGTACAGTCGCACTGCCTTCACGTGGCTCTGCGCCACGCCTTGGCCAAAATAAAGAGCATGGCCAAGATTATACTGTGCCTGCACCAGTCCACCGTCGGCCGCAGCCTGCCATCCTGCAATCACCTTGTCTAGTTCGTCCTTTGCCCAGGTTGGGAGACTTGACCAAGTCGCAGCTCCTCGATCCACCAGTTGGTGCACTACCAAGAAGCGCCGAGTAGCCTCTTCATAAACCTTTTCAGGCCCTGGTGGTAAAGGCTCGCGGCACAAAGGGCATGCTTGCTTCACTCCAAATTTGCGCAATTCCGCTACACACGCAACATGAAATGTGTGAGTGCACTGTAATTTAGTGACTGGTGCGCATGTCAGAGAATCTAAGCAAACGCTGCATTCCTCTCCAGCGTCGGCAGCGCTATTTCGATCTCCCAACGAATGGTCATCCTGCGGGACTCGATCAGCTTTCGCGATGCAGTTCTGCTTATGGTTAGCCTTCCAATGAGCCCGCTGGCAGTCTCGGCTGCAATAGTATACAAGGCCACATCGAGAACAGGCCGACAACTTGGGCGCTGCTGGACTCCCTTCGGACTTGAGACAATTGCCGCAGAGGCTGGTGATGGGATCCTTTTTACCTTTGACCTCGGTCATTAATATAGTAGACAACTAAGTGACGCTCTTTGTGAATATACCTAATTATAATGTAAACCAGCGCGGGCGGGCACTACAAAGCAGAGGAGAGCAGTGCTTAATTCATGCAGCGCTGCAGCCTAGGCAGGTCTGCTCGGTACGCTGCAGCGCTGTTAGGGTTGATAAAAATAAGTATTACTTATATATGCAAATTTTTGTGGCCAAATAAGTAATTTTATAAGTAAATAAGTAATAGATTTTTCCCACTTTTTCCGGAAAATTGGACTTTAAAAAACCGGAATTCTAAAATTGTTACTTTCCCGCCCTAATGTACGGTATATATCACCGTATTTGCCGTATTTACTTAATTATTTACTTATTTGAGTCAAAACTGTTACTTATTTTTACGAACCCTAAGCGCTGTGCAGCACACTTCTCTGCAGGTGGGTTCCAACTAACGCTCTTCCGGAGTGGCTGCGCCAAATTTCTGAGAATCAGAATCGGAATGAGAAGATTCTTGGTAATCACTTACTGCAGGAGGTGGCAGTGATGGAAGAAGTGTCGAGATTCGGTGATGAAGGAACCCTTGATTTCGAAGCGGGCTACTGGAAAAAAGCGTTGTTGTTGTTGAAGAGAGTTCGAAGAAGGAGGAGAGGCTTGCTGATTATACGCCTATTCGTTAATTGAAGGAAGGCGCTGAAAATGGTGTAGTCTAAAAACAAAGAAAGGCAAGTACACAGCAGTCACTGAGGCTCATAAAGAATGCTCTTGAGCTGCATATGTGCTCTGAAGAAGTCGGTGGGACTGAGTGCTCGTTAGTGTGTCACGTCCCACGTCCACGAGGCATTTCTCTGGGCTATTTTTGCACGAGCAGGGCATCGTCCCAATGTTTTTCTCAGGCGCCCGGTCACGTGGGTGCAATGTTGCTGGCTGTGCAAATACGAATGTTCACAGGCCTACAAACACCAAGATGCTTCTCCGCTCCAGAAGCCGTACTTAGCGAGGTCGAACAAAGATTCAATTGTGTTCAGGCATTTATTCACTTGCTATCTGAGTTTGGTGGGGAGTTTTCAACGCTAATCCTGAACCGGCTTCCTCTCCTCCAAGTCCGAAGTCAAACCCATTCCACCGATAGGAAAAATGAAAGGATATCTTAGAGTGAAATATACTACACACAGGCATCTCGAATGCGTTTCTGCGAGACAACCCGTCGCGTCAGTAACATACCTGTTATTGTTCGATTGCGATGCTATGATATGTGAGGCCTACAGAACTCGAACTCGAACTAATACAAACCCAAATGGCACAGAAGCCAATGCTGCGGGCAGAAGTGGGAATGCGCGTGCGTTGCGCAAACAAAGCAAGTGCGGAATGATTCAGGAGGGAGA
>Ga0307979_1002576_pt1 | contig 12485 bp, 17 predicted proteins | sample OrgLakmetage1058_FD_201833 | JGI IMG/M metagenome (GOLD analysis project Ga0307979, IMG submission 201833) | Saline water microbial communities from Organic Lake, Antarctica - #1058 | ecosystem: Environmental > Aquatic > Non-marine Saline and Alkaline > Saline | place: Antarctica: Organic Lake...
TCGTCAACCTCTGCCACGGCCTTCACCGCAGAAGGGTGAACTCTCGGCTTGCGCTTTGCTATCAAATCAGACAATGTGCCTCGCGCAACCTGAACAAATGCGAAACACGGATGACGCAGCATTTGATTTTTAGCTTTCATGTGCATTATAAGAGTGAGCTGTAATTTCATTGATCGATCCCCTCGCATGAGTTGTGTCAGGCAACAGTGACAAATAACTAAGAGATTTCAAAAGTGTACAAGGTTGCAATTAGAGATCTTTTTAACCTTTCCAGTTGCAGTCAGAGGCAAAATTTGCACAAACGCCACAATAGAGGGAACCAATGCCTCAGGCGACGCATTAGCAGCGCGACGGCGTAAAGCTAGGCTTAGCCCTTCGTGTTCCCACACTCCTCCATTATCGTCGCTGTCATTATGACTACTTCGGTTGTTGTCATCGCTACTGTCGCCATCTATGACTGCTTCCGCAGCCTTCTTTCCGTCTTTACTTTGATTTACCGACTGGTGATCAGATTTAGTAGCGAAACACTCCGTCCATACTTCAGAAGTTGGCACTACCAGCACGGCAAGGCGACCATCTGCGGCAACGGTGGCAGCGCAAGCCTGCAGCATCCGCGGCGTTCGTAATGGATTCATTTCTGATGACTTGATATGCTCTGACGAGGTATCTACTACGGCTCCAAATGCTGCTTTCGTTCTTACTTCAGCTATTGCTTCACTTGTCACGACCCCTGAAGTTGCTGATGCTGCTCCTGTTGATTTTGTCTCAGCCGAAAGCATTATGGCGTGGTCGTCTCCAGCCAAGAAGAGTGCTTCCACTTCGCCGGCTTCCATTCGCCGCCCGTGCACTTTCAGCTGAGCATCTGCACGCCCTAGCAACTCTAACCAACCTCCTAATTCTTCACCTCGTGTGCCATCGCTTTGAGCTCCGAAGGTGGATGTTGAATCATGCGAGGCGGAATGCCAACGACCGAGGTCGCCAGTGAGGTACACTAACTCTGGTGTGGGAAACCTGCTTGATTCAATGCTGCTGCTGCTGCTGCTGCTGCTGCTGCTGGAAGTGCCTTCACTGCATGGTGGGCCCAGAGTGGCATCATTTCGTTGTAAGAACTTGGCCGTTGAGAGGTCTGGCCTTCGCCAATATCCATGAGCAACTTGAGGCCCGCCCAGACACACTTCGCCTTCTTGGCCTGGTTCATCAACTGCTTCAAGAGTTCCTGGCTTTACGGTCCAAACCAAACAGCCTGGCAGCGCTGACCCTGCACAACCTGGTTTTGTTGAATGCGGTAGATTCAACTGTAACCATCCATCTTGGACTTCTTGACCAATTTTATCGTCTGAATTATCGCTGCCTTTGCTGATTTTAGAGTCTTCGATCATGCCATTGCCACTGCTGGTATCTACACTTGCAACCTTGGCGCAAAGAAGCTTGTTCTCGCTGTTGTCATTACCATTGCTGTTGTTGCTGCCGACGTTGCGATGGTTCATTGGGGGGTGCAATATGGCAGCGGTTTGATAGCAACAAACTTCAGTGACTCCGTAGGTATTGAGCAAGAGCACACGCGCATTACGCCGTCGCAAAATCTCTCTACTTTCAATACTGCCAACTACTTGGTCTTCTGGTGTATCTAGCGATGACGACGGTAGTAGAGGCTGTGGCGGAGCTAATGGTAAGTCAACCGGTAGGCCGTCTCCGCCGCCCCAGGCAGCTAATACCGCTGGAGGAGCAGGTTCTCCGCCGAGAGCAACCACTCGAAGATGAGGTAGCGTAGCTGGAGTCCAGCCCTTCATACATTCAACAACAAAAACATGTAAACCGAAAATAATAATTACAAAAACAAAAGATAGGCCATCAAGCGAACTCTCAGGTACCTGAGGAATCTTCGACCATTTTCCTTCTCTAACAAACCTGAGCAGCGAGCGGTGCAAAAAGGGCTGGCGTAGAGCACACGTGAGATGCTTTGGTTCGGTGTAGGGTAGCACCCAAGCTATCGTCCAAACTGTCGTTGCTGCTGCTACTGCTACTACCACCATTACTGTCAACATTGCCATACATCATCGTTGCGTGGTCGCTGTGTATTGAAGGCAAGCACAAGCAAGCGCCAGAAGCCCAGCACGACACCACGTCTCCGACACAGGGGTCAAAGGTGAAAGCAGAAGCCAGCAGCACGCGTGCCTAATTGAGAAGTGAGGAAGAGGGTGATGTTTACGAACGCACACCTTTAAAGAAAACACAAAGATAATTTACCTGGGGCTTGGGAACGATTCGATGTGTCTGATTGCGTGCTTTTCCGTAGGCTAAGATGGCGCGCACAGGCATGACACATCCTTTGGGAAAGCCAGTGCTGCCAGAAGTGTACCAGATATAGCTTACAGCCTCCATATTGCCATAATCAGCGTCATCGTTGCAAGAACTGCAGCTGCTAGAAGAAGTATCATTGCTGTCAGGGTTTGTGCTAATGCTGGATATAATGCTAGTATTAATTCCGCAATGCACTTGTTCCAATGCCATTAGGGCGGTCGTTTCAAAATCCACCAAAGCACTGGTGAGGTACTTTGACGCTTCAGCAAGGCGGTCGATGTGACAGGCCGGCGCAAGCACCAAATGAGGATGTGCATCTTCTAGGAGACCTCGAAGGCGCGGCAGTGGCTATAGAAGGTAAAGAGGGGAGTCACAAGATTAGTTCTATCTAGAGAAATGACGAAAGAGCACCTTTTTAAATTTCAATGAACGAGCAAAAGCATAAAATATCAGCCATTATTTGAAATTAGCCTAGTAGAAAACACAATAATGTAATTAGTATGCAAATACTACCTCAGAGGCGTCGATGGGAACGATGGCAGTACCAGCTATCCATGCAGCAGCCATGGCGAGTACCAGCAGCGGGCCCTAATTTCACAGTAAAAAATAATGATGACTGCATCAAGGCAAGTCTAGCACGAGGCCTCGTACTTTTTTTCTCTCGCTCTCGCCATATTCCCCTGATGGAGTACAACATACCTCATCAATAGCGATAGCAATCAAAGGTCGTCCTAACGCAGAAACGTCAAGGTGCAACCCTTCGAAGTGCTCAGCTTTCAAACTAGCTGCAGTGGCTTGTGCCCATTCAAGCAGCTGAGCGTATGTGAGCTCCTGAGGCAAGCTGCTGCTTCGAGGGTCAATATCCCAACTGTATGCAATGCGATGAGGCCATTGATTAGCAGCTAGCGTCAAGAGGCGATGAGCACACATCCTACTGTAGGAACACCTCGTAAGTCTAGTCGGTTAGGCTAGGCTAGACTCACAAGCCTGGCCATAAATGACTCGCTGGACAGCTTTTTCAAGGAGGTGCAGTTAGCCTATCTGTTGCTGTAGCTCTGGCCTAGCTGGCTAGCTAAATAGCGAACTAAATTGCTAACTTATATTGCTCTACAGATACTGTAATGGGTACCGTGTTACCGTAGTGTAATGTGATGGGCCAAACAAGCCAACAACGTGCTTTTTTTTGCATGCTTGCGTACTTCAAATCTGTACAGTAGTGTACTGTAGCTAAATAATATGAATCTCTTGCGATGAAGCCGATGAAGCTTACAAAGCTACAATATACCGAAGCTCTACTTAGCTAGCTTGAGGTACATGCAGTAGCTCTCGCAGTCTACTAGGACAAGGGACTTACATGGTATCGTCGTCGTGGTCTAGAGTAGGCATATCAGTTTGTGCTAACTCGTTAGTTTTGATAGGAAGATCAACAAATTACATTGCTGTACTACTTATTTATACTCATACGAATGATAGCGTGATGAATAATGTATGATTATGAATTCTAGAAGCATTACCCTCTAACCCATACACAGATTGCTATGCGATGACATTTGCTTTATTGCTTACTTTCAGAGTAAAGTACTTAGTTCCTATAGTCATGGTATTTGGGCGACCTCTCGTCATCTTTATCTTCTGCACATTTCAACTGGGATTACCGTCAGCGATTGAGTTTGCTGAATTTAATGATCCAAATAGGGCTAAACTTTGGCAGGGTCTTCGGGCTGCTGCGCTTGGTACAGGCCACTGGCACGCCACTCCCAAACATTTGACCTCGTTGCTCAATTCAGTGCCTCCTGGCGGCGAGGAATACAAGTACATTTTGGGGATTATTCGCGAACTTGAGGCTCTGCCCCGAAAGTCACCAGCAGCACATGCGCATCCCTTAAATGCTCCGCAGAAACCAAGGTCTTCGATTCGGTCGAGCGTCGAATCAGGCCCAAGAGATTGGTCGCAAAGTCACCAGCCGTCACAAAAACTTCGCGAAAGAAGAGTTCAGGCTCGTCGAGAGGCGGCGTGGGATATGACCGCAGGCCAAGCAAACTCTGCTTCTCTTCAAGCTTTGAGGCGAAGTGAGAGAGCAGCATACAGGCGCTGGGAACGGGACCAACGAAGGCAACAGCATCAGGTCAATACAACTGACAACACGACTTCACAACCTCGAAGTTACTCAATGGAAATATTGACAAACCCTGGCGAAGCCTCTATGAAGGAGCCCAACGGTGACAATTCTAGGAACTCGTTTGCTATGATTACATCGTCTAATGCTACGGCTGAACTTACAAGGGCTGAAGCAGAAGCTGCCGGCACAACTGACTTAACGGGCGAAGTTCAAGCCAGACATGGCAACAATCACGGATTAAACGAAGGGGCTGCACTCGACACTGTAAACCAGGTTGAAACACATCTCGGATCAAAAGCAACTGTCAAAGAACCCACAGCGCTCCCATTAAACATTTTGAACCACAGGAGAGTGGCACCTGGCGCGCCATGTAGTGGGTTTAGCGAAGCAACTCAGCGCATGCGGTATCGAAGTGCTCGAGACGCAGTGCTAGCCGATATCATGCGCGGTCGGGCCAAGAGCAAACAAGATCCTAATTATTAACCTATCTTGGGTTAATATCAAAGAAGTAGTGGGTAAATTAATGGGGTGCTCCAACCACGTCGGTATACCGTGCATATTAACGATATCATCGGTGGATGTAATAGTTCCTTGTTAGTGGTTTCTGCCTTTTTATTGCACACCAAAAACATGCGATTTAATATACGTAGTTAGATGCACCACCTGGCACTGCTAGATAAGGAACTTGGGGATATGGATATGCTGGTATGCCCAGATTCAAACACCCTGGAAGCAATATCTCGAGTCCTATATCCATTTCCTAGATCTCAAACAACTCCTAATTCATGCGTATTTAATAACTTCCCCAAACTGCGCCTAGCAATTTTGAGTTGGTGGAGAATTTCTCTAGTTTATGGCCGTCTACTGAACCAAAGTGTTAAGTGTAAGGCCGTATGAGTCGCTCGGCCTCCCGACTCACTGGTCAGAACGTAAAAGAACTTACTTCCTATTTACGATGTGGACTTGCGCGCAACGCACGCGCGTACCCTTCTGCCCGCAGCATTGGCTTCTGTGTCATTTGGGTTTGTATTAGTTCCAGTTCGGGTGTCGTGGCGGTATTTCTAACGAAAATTCCCCTCGCGAAGAGCACATAATGTATCAATAAAAGCCCCATTCTAGAATAGAAAGGTCTTATCGACGAGGCTAGTGGTGGCAAGGTTGGCAGTCCCGAAGTATATGCGCACCTGGGTAGTGGATCAATGCAAGAAGGCAGTAAGTGGTGGGAAATGGAAACGAAGCAACGACAAAATGTGTTGTCTGGCTTGGCATGCTTTTAGCGCTGGGTTCGTGAGCTCAGAAACTCAGTACGAAAAAAAATATTTTACGAGTCCGAAAGGTGTGCACTCACCGCACGAATTGCATGATAGCTGAGCCAAGTGAGAAAGATGGACGTCATTGCGTCGTTAAACCTATAAAGCAAAAAAAGAAAGATAAAGGCAAAAGTGATGATGTATAAAAGTGTTGAATAGAAAATGAAATGCTCTAAAAAAACATGCAAACATCAAGAAAACGAAGAATAACACACGCACCACAGGTCGCAGATGGCAAAGGTCAGCACGTCGCGGAGCCAGAGCTCAAACTCGATCCCGTACAGCGCGCACGACATGAAGCGCTCCGCGGGGTCGGGCACCAACACGTTTTCCATGCGGGACTCGGCAATTTCGAGAGGCACTGCCCGGAGCAGCCGCCACAGAGGGGCCAGGGGGCCCTAACCAGGAAAGCAAGGAGAGCACAAGAATGAACACATCACAAAATGTTGACGATAAGATTATGAACTGAGAACTACGAGAAGGACTTCAAGCCATCAACCCTCGTTAGAATTTATAAATCACTATTCTTGCGAGAGTAGTATGCTATCCTATTTATTGGTAAAAAATTGCACACCTGCACGGCGGCCACCGCCTCCCATTCCAGCTCCCCCCTGTATTGCCGCCGGAAAAAGCGCCGCAACTTGTCGCTCAGCACTTCCATCCCGCCCACGCCGAGCACCTTGCAAATACAAGTACGAGATTGAGAGAAAAAGGCGTATCGAGGACTGCCCCAGAATGCAGTGTGGGCATGATTGAGGTGCTCAAAAGAGCCGCATGCGCATATATTTTTCAATATACTACTCAAACCAGAACTAAAAGACAGCAAGAGGGCATGCGTAATAAAAAGATGCTTTCAAATTCTGATGAGTAGGCCAAGTATATTTCGAATGTTTGGTCACACCGCTTGTCGTTCTTCCAATGACCGCCTCAAGAGCCGGCAAGCGCCACCTCGGCTCCCACCGCTGCTGCGCCCTCCACCGTTCGCTCCTCGCGCCCCTCCTGGCACCATCATCGGGGGGCCTCCATTGGAGGAAGCGTTGTAGCCCCCTGTGCATGATTGGTGTGTATTTCGGGGGGCATCATTAGAAAAAAAACACGTTGCAAGCAATTAAAGATTTAAAAATCCGAAATTCAGCTCAGAAAAAAGAATATGCCAATAAGACCATGTTTTATTTTTTCTATTCTTCATCACCCGACAAAACCACCCTCTATACCGGTCGTGGTGTTGCTCGCCAGCACCCCACTGGGATGTTTGGCCGCCAAAGAATCGAGGCGATGGCGCAGGGTGCGGTACCACCTCAGCCACCCGTCGCAGACGTAAAGCTCAAAGGCCTGCGCGTCGTCGAAGCCCGGCCGATCGGCCAAGTGGGCTGGCCCCCGCCGGGACGCTACCAGGCCCTACAAGACAAGGGTCAACAAAAGAGAAGAAGGTCAAAATTTGAGCAGGAGGAAAAAAAAAACGCAGGACGAGTAATGGAGCCAGCAATGCACGGGGATAAAAAGCTCATTCGGCAGTTTTACAAAGTGATGGAATTCGAAATGGCAAAATGCCCGTTTCCCGTACTGCTTCCCACCTTCATTTCCACCAGGAGCTGACGAGTCAAGGACCGCAAGCTCGTGTCCGCACTCTCCGCCGACGAGTCGCAGTACAGCAAGTAGCCGTGGTAGTTGTCGTCCAGCAGCAAGACCGAAACTTTGGCCACGGTGCAGAGGTCCACGAAGGCCGCGCCCTTGGGCTCGGTTTCGAGCCCGACGCACGCCAAATGGGACCGAAAGTGTTGGATCAGCAATTGCCCCACTTCCAGCACGATGAACCACCAGGTCGACGAACAGAACCGCAAGATCATGTTCCGCGGCAAGTCGCTGCCGCAGCTCAACGGGTTGTGGTCGTCGATGCGAGGCTGAATTCATGACAGACAATTGTGGTAACAATGAGCACAATACAAACATGGGCATGAAATTACGGTCACCTTCGAATGAAGACAACTTTTGTGGGCATGCGTTTGATACAATCCTCTTCTCTTGTCTTTCTACAGCAAACCTATGGCGCATAATCGCGAGTCTTCCTTTGTACCTGCGGCGCAGCGAGCGCTTCTAAATCTCGGCCCATGAACGCAAATGCAATCACGACCAGAGTCAATTCCAGGGAAGTGCGGCGGCAGCCTTGCAGACGGTTCCATTCATTGGCCACAAAAATGCGCCGCCACGCTGAGACCGACGATTCAGCGGCTAGGGTCGCTGCGCCACTGGAGGTGGTAGCACCGTTAGCATTGTTGCCACCACCGCTGCTGTTGTTGGCACCAGCACCGTTGCTGCTGTTGTTCAGAAGTGGCGCAGAAGAGGCGTTGTCACTGCTGCTTCCACTGGCGGCACTACTGCTGGCAGAGGCACTGTGATTGCCGTTTTCCATGTCGACGAAGAACACTTCGGCGGTGCACTGCAGGTACAGGAGCTGAGCCAAAAAGCCCGATTGGGCAAAGAAGCAGGTGTAGACCAGCACCCAAAAGAAGTAATAGTCGTCGCCGGCGTCGCGGTAGTCCTAACGATGGCCAAATCAAAAACAAAGAATGAATCAAAGGCAGCGATGCAGAGAGAAAGTGGTTTTCACAAGCGCGTAAAAAGCTCGAACCAGAATAAACCGATGAAAAATGAATACGTAAATTAGGCTTACCGTAGCTGGAGGGAGCAGCAAGTAAGCTGGCTCCGCCCTTGACTGCAGTTTGAAGAGCACGAAGAACACCGTGGACAGACCGAGCAAGAGCAACACCGTGAAAATTGCCAGGGAATGGGCGATGATGAGGATACCATTCCATTGAAGTGACCGCAACAGCCGTTGTAAGTTGGCGCATTCCCGGTTCCGCAGCGTCAGAGCAAAGCCTGCCGCCATGCCAGGTAAGCCCGCGCCACCGCCATTGCCACCACCTCCTCCGTTGCCTTCGCCAACGAGATCGGTGCCACCACCGCCGCCAGCGAGAGAGCCTCCGGCGCGCAGGTTGCGAAAGCTCCAGTTTTGCCACCGCAGAAACGCGGCCAGCGCGCTCAGGATGCTGGTGGTGGTGAAGAACCCGTACAGGGTGTCGATGTAGTCGGTGCGCGCCTGCGCGTACTCCACGGTGAAGCGAATCTGTAGGGGGAAGGGGCGCGCCGCAGCACAAGGCAATAACATTTTTTTTAGAAAAAAAACGCTCAAGAAAGGGAAAGATTTTGGCATTATCGAGATAAAGGGATGTTGTGAAGGATTAACAAAATACGCCTACGGGAGGAGACATGTAGAATAGGAGGGTATATGCATTCCAAGGTGCGAAAAAGGCAATTTTCCTGTAGTCTTGCGTGTATGTAGGCATGCACCTTCATACACCTAACTCCCTGTCCACCTGGTCGCGGCGCATGCCTGGTTCCCAGTTCCCCCCCTTGGGTTCACGGGCGGAATACTTGAGCTCCAAAATGGGCGCTTGCAACTTGGAGGCGTCGTCAGGGTCGCTGTAGCAGGGGTACAGGGATGGCCAGTGAGAACGCACGACACCAAAAAAAATGCCAACAAGAAGATATAAAAACATTACTGCAGTTGAGGCATAGACGGTGAAGTTTTCGCTTTAAAGAAAGAAAAAGCCACATTATCTGATTTCTCAATCGCTCCGTTGCTTCCAACAACAACAACAACAGCACTAAATTACCTGTACACTTTCAAATCAATTTCGTTCACGTAGCGCAGCACGCGTGGGGACCCCGGGCCGTAGCCCTCACTAATCCCCGAGACCGGGTCAAACAAGTGGAACCGCCGCACGAACACGTTGGTGGGCTCGTCGTCCACGTCGTTGTTCCAATTGGTCAATAACCCCGACGAGTCGACGTAGTCCCGCAGGAGCACCGGCACCGGGTACAAATTCCCCGTAGCCGCGTCCTTCAAGAAAAGCTCGTAAAACAACGGTTCCATGTCGAGCAGCGCGTTCAAATCGCAACGCCGCGTGTCGGAAAAACTGTTCCCGTAGCGCATCCAAGAAGTCGCCTCGGAGCTGCCTGCCAAAGGAGCTTTGAAGGAGCCCGCTGGGCAGTAAAACAACTGCGAGTCCAGGGGGGCGAGGCCCAGCCAAGTGCCGTTGAGAGCCGTCGTGCTGAGATAAAAGTCAAGCTCGGAAGCGTCAGCGTTGCCGGCTTCCACGGCACTGGGATCCAAGGCCATGACCTAATATTATAAAAAAAAATAGAAGAAATGAATCAATGCTTCAAGACAGGATGAATTAATTTCGAAAAACATCTAGATTCAACTTTTTTTTTTGAAAACTGAAATTGTTCGATGTTCACAGAGACAGAGAGACACATTCCAATTGCGTTCATCTTTATTTCTTGTCTCGCACCATTTCGATGCTGGTGTCGCCGCGCACTTCTAACGCGGTTTCGTCGTAATGCAGCCACGGCAGCCCCACACCCCAGTTGTTCTGCTCGTAGGACCCCGCCCGTCGAGCAGCTTCCAAGTCCAAGTAGGCGCGGCACACCGAGCTGGAGGGGTCGTACAACTGCAGGGTTGGTGATGAAGATCAGCAAGCAGACACAAAACGCAATCATGTATTCAATGTCATAAAGGAGACCAGAAAATACGACGTTGCGTCACACGAACAAGCTCAACGTAGACAACAGAATCCAGCGTAACGAAGCAGGAGTGAAAGCTTGCAAGTTAAAGAATGCCGCAATTTGACCATCCCAATCCACACCTGCAGCACGCAGAGGTTGGCTAAAGTCTGACAGCTGGCAGCGTTTTGCGGCCCTTTAAAATAGTAGCAATTGACGGTGGCGTTCAGGAAGTAATGTTGCAGCGTGCTCGAGGTCAAAGTGAACGGAGGCTCCGCGGTCTTGCGCCTTGGGAACGAGTCTGGCGTCAGGTACAGCTGGCGGTAGGTGATGGCGTAAGCAGTGCTGCCGCCACTGTTGTACTGCGCCTCCATTGAAGTCGCGTGGGTCTCATACACGCAGGACTGAGTGCAGCGTCGATTGCAAAAGCAAAAGAACGCCACGAGGAAAATGAACCGAGCATTCAGGAGAGAACAACGAGGAAAATGCCAGGTAAAAGTAGTGCTTTTGGCAAGTACTATGAGCCATCCAAAAAGGAGGGTCTAAGGAACGTACGCAAAAAAAAAGGGACCAGGAATGAGCTATGACAATATGATGATGTACGAATACCCGAGCTCCCAATGACGCTAAGCCCGTCGGCGCACTCCGGTAACCAGCTGAAGTGTCGCAGGTGGCGCATCTGGCGTCAAACAGGAGTAGGGTGTGAGTGATCAGAAAGCAAGGGACAAGGTCAAAATAGAAGAAATAGAAGTTGCATAAAGAGAATGGGAGGAGGGGGAGAACACTGAGGGGGCGAGCAGTGGAGGCACAGACGAAAAAAACTGTGTACGACCATTGGAGCACGGGACGTAAAATATCACACACACTTAATCAGTCCAGCCAATTTTGTTTTCTTGCACCCTTACCGGTCTAGTGCCATGTCCATGTGAGGATCCGGGCACCTTTGGCATTCGTACAAGTCCGCAGAATAACTCGCACCCGCATAAACACCCGCCTCCGTGACGACCCCCGCTCCCGGTGGGCAGCTCACGCACGACTTGTTGCTCATGTAATTGCCGGCGCTGTCGGCTTCGACCTTTACATGACGACGAAGACGACGAAAGCGTGAAATGGTTCTAGCTAGTGGTCCAGCCTCATCCTCGTACCGGATTGCATGCACTGCTCATTCAACGACCACAAGGTACACTAATATTTGAAGCAGCAACGCAGTACATGTGAGAGAGTATTACCAGAACGTCGAGGCTGAAGGTGGTGGTGTCCGTAGAGGTCCCACAGGAACAGTCTCCTGTGTCAGCGTCGATGCCCTGGGTGGTGGCCCCGCAGCTCGCAATTCCACTCCCGTCGGACAAGGTGGTGGGGCCTCGGGCTCCAGCGGTGGCCAACGCCTCGTCGTCGTCCTTGTCGCCCACCGTGTCGTAACTGGGTAAGGATAACACACGTGTGTGTGTGAGGGTACATGCAGGATACCCGGTGGAATTGAGACATTGCTGATTAGTTATTCCAATGACATCGACGTGCGTAACTTTTTCATCTTCCCAGTCAAACTGAAATATTCCTTTCATCCTTGCTTACCCCCTTGTGCACAAAAAGCCCACGTTTTCGCCGCCGGGCCAATCGCTGTCTGCGTCATCGTACCTAAATGATAAAAAGAGCGCGAAGTCAGTCTAGGGTAATATATACTTAGACGACTTTTAGATCAGCGCCAGGTCCTCTCATATTCAATAAAAGTGAGATTGCGAGTACTGCTTACACCGGTCAGAAAACACAAAAAACATCAGGTAGAAATGACATAAAGGTTTTCAGCTCAACACGCATTGGGGTATTGTCTTACTCGATACGCCATTGTTCAACCCGGAGGTAGCCTAATTCGCATGTGCAGCTCAACGCATTCCCATAGGGATCCACTCCGCTGTCGTAGTCCGGCACCTGGCATACGCGTGTGAAATGCAGAGAGAAAGAGAGGCAGAGAGAGAGAGAGAGAGAGAGAGAGGTAAATGAATGTGCATACGTAAGAAATGAGTGCATGTATTAGCATTTGTTTCTGTCTGGATGTCGTAAAGAAAATGGCTTGCGTTTGTCTCTGCACGCGCGTGGGGAGGCAATTTCGATTGGCAGATAAGTAATCAGGCATATCCCCCCACCCCCCCTCAACAGGTACAGATGTGTCTAGCAATGAACTATTGTATGAA
>Ga0307979_1002579_pt1 | contig 12482 bp, 4 predicted proteins | sample OrgLakmetage1058_FD_201833 | JGI IMG/M metagenome (GOLD analysis project Ga0307979, IMG submission 201833) | Saline water microbial communities from Organic Lake, Antarctica - #1058 | ecosystem: Environmental > Aquatic > Non-marine Saline and Alkaline > Saline | place: Antarctica: Organic Lake...
TTTGTCTTTCGCATACTTGGCGTGCTCTTGCCCCGCCTCGGTAAGGGTACGAAGCAACCGTTTCTGTTGGTCGACCAGCACTTCCACGAGTTGCCTCTCCAGCGCCTTGAGCAAGTCTTCCTTGGTGCGCTGCCGCTCGGAGCAGTCTTCTAATTCATGCTCCAGGGCTTCCACCCCCTTGCGCTTGTCTTCGATTCCTACTAACAGGGCCTCCATTTCTTCGTCTAAGCGCTTCTTCTTGCGCTGGTACGCCACGTTGATGCGGCCCCCGCTGACCGCCGACTGCTGGCCGTGCTCTCTCAAGCTGGTTTCCACTCCCTTGACGGCGCGCTCCATCTCGGCAATTTCGTCCAACGCTTGGTCCTTCCGGGCTTCGATGCCGTCCCGGTCCATGGCCGTCTTTTCCAGCTGTTGCTGCAGTTGCGCCGATTTGGTTTGGTGCTCGAGCAGCGCCTCTCGCTTGTGGTTCACCAAAATGTCGTGCATTTCACTGCGGTAGCCCTCGGCGTCCGCAATCAACTGCTCGGCTTCGCTTAAGCTGGCATTCAAAGTCTTCTCGCGCGCCTCGGCCGCTGCCCTCGCTTCTGCAGCCTTCTCCTGCGCGTCTGCCTTCGCCCTCTGTAAGGTTTTCTCGGCTTCGACCTTGGCACGTGCGCGAGCTTCCTCTGCGGCCCTTTCGTTAGCCTCGGCCTCCTCTTGCGCGTCCTTGAGGGACTGCTGCAGGTCGTAAATGGTGTCTCCGTGCTCTTCGGCTTCGTTGCGAGCTTGCGTCAAGTCTTTCATGGTGCTGTCCCGCTCTTGCCGTACCGCCGAGAGCCGATCCTCGAGCTGGCCAATCAGCTTCTCGGACTCGTCCTGCAGTTGCGTCATCGCGTCGCTCATCTCGGCCGCTACCCGTGCCTCAGCTGCCGCCACCGCCTCCTCCAGCGCCTTGGCCTGGGCTTGCTTCTCGATGTTCCGCGCTTCTTCTGCTTCATCCAGGGCCTTCTGGCGAGCCTCTTTCTCGGCCCGTGCCATCTTGCGCTCCCATGTCGCTGCTTGCTCGTCCAAACCTTTGCGATAAGCCGCTGCGGCCCTGCTTGCTTCTTCCTTGCCACTCGCAATGGTCGCCTCGAGCTCGCGTCCTCTCGACAACAGGCGCTCGGTCTCTCTGGCCGCAGCCTCACGCGCAGCTGCTGCGTCCGCCTTGAGCTTGTCCAGTTTCTCCGTCTCGCTTTGCCGCAACGCATCCAGCGCCTTTTGGTGCGCTTGCTGGGCAGCGTGGGCTGCGCGCTCCATTGCTAGCTCATGCTCGGCCGCCTGAGCCGCTGCCCGGTGCCCCGCTTCCTTCTCAGCCTCCGCACGTCCGCTCTCCTTGCCTGCCCCGTGCGCGCGCCGTGCTTGTTCCTTGGCGTCACGGCTGGCGGCCTCCAGAGAAGCTTTGGCTTTGGCCTTCACCTCTTCCAGAGCACTTTGAGCCGCTGCCTTGAGGGCCGACGCTTCTTCCTCGGCTTGCTTGCCTCGCTCTTCCGCCCCACGCCGCCATGCTGCTTGCTTCTCAGCGTCACTCCTCCGCTCGAGGTCTTCCAGCGACCGCTGCCATTTGGTGCCCTCTAGCTTCACGGCTCGGCCCCGCGCGTCTCCTAGTTCTTCGCGGCAAGCTGAGAGGGCGGCCTCCGTACGGCGCACCGCTTCTTCTTCCCATTGAGCTTTTTCCTGCTGCTGCTCCAGCTTCCAGGCTTCCCGCGCCTCCCGCACCGCTTCTTCGCGCTCTACATGTAGCATGGCGGCGTGGTCTGAGGCCTGCCGCACCAAATCGGCTCGCAAGCCCTCACATGTAGCCTCCGCAGCAGCATGGGCCTCCATGGCCTCAGCCGCTTCCGCTCTTGCTTTGGCCGCGTCTAACTGGGCTTCACTCACTTGATCGTCGGCTTCCGATTGAAGGCGGAGCTTTTCGGCCTGAAGTGCCTCGGTATGCTCCGCTAAAATACGATCGCTCTCTCGCCCCGCGGCTGCTAAGGAATCGTCTCTCTCCATGCGCAGCTGGGCTTCCCGGTTGGTCAAGGTTTCTCGCCACCTTCCTTCGGCTTCTAGAAGGGCTGCTTGCCGGTCTTCAAGAGCTCTCCTCGCCACTTCACGCACCGCCACCGCTGCCCGCTCTGCCCCCTCCGCCTCCTTACGGGCTAAGGCAGACGCCATTTCTGCGGCAGCAGCCTCGGCCCGATCGGCCAACGTCTTTTCTAGTTCGTCCACGCGTGCTCGCCCCTTTTCTCGCGCTACAGAGGCTGCATGCGCTGCAGCGGCTTCGCTCCTTGCCACAGCCTCACTCACTGCTTTAGCCTGGGCTTCCGAGGCCTCACTCGCGTATTCTTGCAGCATAGCCGCTCGCTCTTCCTTGAGCTGATCGGCTAAGGCTCGGCAGGCAGCAGCTTTTTCAGCTTCGGATTCCACTCCAGCGGTCGCTAAAGCCGCCTGCACCCGCGCCGCAGCGGCTGCTTCGAAGGAGATTTGCTGAGCGGCCCGTCGCCACTTCGCTAAGGCACCCCCCGCTCCCGTGCGCGCGATTCTCTGCAGGGCGCGGTGCAGCCTGGCCGCGGCTCGCTCCTTGGCATTGGCCTGCTTGGCTTGGGACATGACTTGTTGTAGGCGCATGGCTTCTTGCTGTGCAGCTTGGGCTTTCAAGGTCGAATCTCGTAGGTCGCGCCGCAAGCTCGCTAGCTGCTCTCCTGCCGAGTGCGCAGTGCCCTCTACAGCCGAACTCAACTCTTTCATCGAAGCTGACGCTCGCTGTTCGGCTGCTAGTGAAGCCTCCGCCAATGCCTTGGCTTCGTTTTGTGCTGCGCTTAACTCATCGACCAAACGACGGTTTACTGCTCTCAGGGACTCGAGAGAAGCTTGATCTAGGCGAAGTTGATCTCGGGTCTTGGTGAAGAGAGCTTTCTGAGCCTCCAGCTGCCTGCCCCTTTCCCCCGACTCCGCTGCTAACTCCATGTTGGCCGCGCGCATCTCGCCGTCTCTCGCTTCTAGAGCCAATCGTTCGCGGGCCCAAGCCGCCTCGGCTGAGTCGCGCTCATTGGCCGAGGTTTGCTTTAATTCCCCTAATTGCCGAGTGGCATTGTCGAGGGTCTCCTGGAGCTCGTTCTTCAAGGTCACTTCGGAGGTGAGCTGGCTTCGCAAGTACGCTCGCTCGTTGTCCAGCCTTCTCAGTAGCGCTTCTGCAGCTGCTCGCTTGGCATCGGCCGCTTCTTCTCGCCTCTGAGCTTCCGCCAACAAGTCATCTTTGCTGGCTGAGTCCGCGGCGATGCCCTGAGCAGCGTTGAGCTTTGAAGTGAGCTTGCTCGACTCCATCCTCGCTCCTTCTTCGCGCCGCTTGGCCACTGCCACGTCATTCAACGCATCGCTCAGCTGGGACTGCAGGGCCGCAGTCTTGGCTTGCAATTGCGCAGCTTCTTGTCTGGCTTCGTCGACTTCTACGCGCACCGAAGCGGCAGCAGCATCGGCAGCGGCCTGTGCTTCATCTGCCGCCTCCTGGTGCCGTCGCCTGAGCTCTGCCTGTGCCTCCTGCAACCGCTTGCGAGACGCCCCCAGCGCTTCCTCCACTTCGGCATAACGCTGCTGCTCCCCCGCCAACGACGCCTTCAGGAACTCGACCTTGTTATTGAGCTGCCGGATGCGGGCTTCGGACTGGGCGGTGAGGGCGGCTATGGTAGCGGCACCGTCGCGAACGCCTCCTTCCCCTTGAGCCACGTCGAGGGAAGTGGTGGCGGCAAAACTCTGTTGCACGGCCCGCAGCTCGGACCTCAACTCTTCGTTGGTGACCTCTAGAGCTTCCCGGCGCTTCACTGCTTCTTCTTCTTTCGCTTGCCAGTTGCGCAGAGACTGCGCGCCTTCGCTCACTTGCGCTTCTAGCTTGGCGATGGTGTCCTCGGCCTCTTGGCTACGCGCCGCTTCGGCCGCTAGCTTCGCTCTCGTTTCCGCCGCCGCTTCCTGCAGCTGCTGCGACGCTTCGGAGGCGAGGCGCCGCTTTTCGACGCTGAATTCGCGGGTTTGATGGGCTAGTTCCCGGCCGAGAGCGTCAATGCGGGCCATGAGTTGGGAGGTCTCTTTGGACGCTTCTGCGAGGGCGGGGGCACCTTCTACATGTGCCGTTTGCGCCAGCACTTTCGAAAGCACGTCCGCGTGCTTCTCTTCCAGGGCCAGCTGCGACGCTTGGAAGCTTTGGTCCTTCTCTTGCAAGACCGCGCTGAAGTTCTGCTGAGCACGTGCCAGCTTGTTGGTGAGATCTCGCGCTTGGTCGACTGCTGCCTGCCGCTGAGCCATCGCTGCGCCCTGCCGCTTCTCCGCAATCGCTAATTCTTGCACGAGTGTGGCTACTTTAGACCGCAACTCTTCCACCTGTGCGTCATCATTACCGCCGTTGGCCCTGCCGCTAGTACTGCTGCTGCTAAGGCTTTGCTGAGAGGAAAAGTTCATATTCGCAACACCGCCTCCATTCTCAGTCAGCAACAGCTGCTGCTGCTCCTGTAAATGCTGCTGCTGATGTGTAGAGTCACTGCTGTTCCCAAGCTGCTGCTGTTGTTTGCGCCGCTGAAAGTCAGCTTCTTGTTGAGACAACGCCTGCGCCTGTGCTTGACCGTGCAAGGCTCCTTGCTCGCGCTCACCGCTCAACTTTTCCAAGCGCGCTAGCAGAACTGCTTCTTCTTCCTCGCCATCTTCACCTTCTTCTTCCCTCACACCACGTTCGGGTGCCTGGAGGCTGCCTCCTTCGAGAGACGCGTTCATTTCTGCCAGGGCAATTGCATCCTGCCGTTGATTTTCTGCTGAAGAGCCGTTACCTGGGCGCCCTCGCTTCTTCCTCTTTCCCTCGGTACCTCCTACTGCTGCTTTGCTGTTCACTCCTTTGTCTGACGACGCGCGCTCTGACGCGAACGCTGCCAGTCGATCCGAGTCCACTGCTGCAGCATTTCCCTTGCTTGCTTTAGTGCCAGCGTTGGCCTTTGACGGTTTCGCCTGACTCTGGTACCTTTCCCGCAGCTTGTCTTCTTTCTGACGCGCTCCCTGTTGGTTGGTTTCCTGCTGTTGCTCTAATTTCTTGCGCCTCTCTTCACGCCGGCGCTCTAAGCTCTTCTTCGGAGGCGTTGTTGTGCTCGTGGCCTCGCCGTTGTCTTGCCCTTCCCTGTAGTCTTCATGGCCATCAGGCAGAGAAGTTGCCTCGCGAGGCGTCAAGGATGCTACTCCTTGTTGCTGGCGGCTCCGCACCGGAGACGGTTGAAGCGATCTAGTAGCTCCAGCACCACTGTCCGAGGCTGCATACCGCCGTTGGTCTTCATCATAATCTTGCGCAGCAGCAGCTCCTTCTCTGGTCGGGTCAAACGCCACTTGCCCATTGGCGCTCTCCAAAGGAGTACGCTGCGGGGACCGCAGCAGCTCTCGCGATCTCAAGTGCTCTCGCATCGCTGCTTTTTGATCGGCAAAACTGCCATCTCGAGACATCGAATTCGACCCCCGGCTCCCTCCTACCATGCTTCCCCGAGTCCCGCCGCGGCTGCTCCCGCCTCCCATGCCCGAGCTTCGAGGGGGCCCACCACCTTCGAACGGAGGCTTGCGCGGCTCAGAAGCGGGGCGAAAGCCGTCAGGTTGCTGCTGACCTCGCGAAGGAATGCGCGGAAGCGAGAGGCCGCCGTTGCCTGCTTGCTGGCTGTCTCGGTCGGCGCTGCGATCGTCCCTTGCATTAAAGGAAGTGGGAGAAACAAAACAGCGCACGAGCAGTTGCGGCACGGCCAAGAGCCAAGGCTGGTGGTTGTCGTCGAGCATGAATTCAGCTCGTAAGCGCTGCACCCGTAAACCAGCACATGTGGCTTCGAGGTGACGCACCATGCCTCGCAAGCAACCGTCGCACTCGCCTCGCACTGCCGCACCACCGTCTGGCCCTAACACCTGCGAGTCGCTAGGAAACAAACGTATAGTTGCTGAACTCCCCTCACTATCAGTGCCCGCTTCAGTTGTGCCGCTGCTAGGTGCACCTGCAGTGTATTCTACGGCGAAAGCTGCGTTCTCATCACCGCCCTGCGGCCGTAGGAAAACCTGTACCGCGTCAGAAATCGGCCTTTCCGTACTTAGCACGTCTTGAAGCTCAGAGTCGTGCAGCTGCTTCACACAGCGGCCGTCTACTGCTAGCAACTTGCCAACCACTTTTTCGGTGTTTAAAGGATTCATTGTTGCGAAGCGGCCGAATCGATCAGAGACCTTGGCAGCGGTGGTTAGCTCGGGGGCCTTGAGCTGCACTGTGCCGTGCTTCGAGGTAAACAGCCACGCTCCGCCTACCAGGGCTCCACCGGCTACTACATCTTCGCCAAAGAAGACTGTATCGAGTAGTCGCACTTCGCACTTGGATTTGCGGCCGCCGCTGGTGGGCAGAAGAGGACAGACAAACACATGTGTGAGCTTTCACACAGACATCATCTCTTCATACGGCATTAAACACTTACTCAACAGCTGGAGCCGGTCCTAGTGCCTGCGCAGTCCATCTCCACGGCATGGCTTCTATGGGAGGCTCCATGGCCTTCCTTGCCACTCGGGGCGGCACAATACACCAACACCTTCTAGCTCTAGCTGGACTTCTATTTCTACTCTTCCAGCCAAACACTTTTTAACGGCACACACAGCATGCGTACTATTTTTCATGTAACATATTAGTCCGTTGCTCACTCTCGTGCTTTTTGCTGTTCGTTGAGCACCAAATCACAAAATAGCAGCTCAACGAGCTCAACAAGCTCAACAGCTAGTCCGTGTATATATACTTCCTTCGACACGATGAGCAGCAAAATTATTGACGCTGCGCTTCAAAGGAATCAAGAGGTAGGCTGTCTATATTCTGTGTTGTCTGTGAACGGACTTGATTCCACTCAGACCATTCCTCACTCTTTGCGCCTTTAGTTGGAGCGGTTGCGGGCAAACGTAGCGGAGACCAAGAAAATCACAACATGTGAGGAGTACTATTAATTTGACATATTTCTTTATTCCAATCAGTTATCTAGTAACTGACATATCAGTCCTGCGTTCGTCACCTTTGCCCTAGACGCCGAATTCGAAGCCAAAGCTTCCAAGAACCAAGCCTCTCAGCGCCAAAAGCGCAACGAAAAGGTAGGTCCTTCGCTTCTACTATTACATTTTCGAGTCAGTCTATCCGACTATAATATGCTGACTTGAATGTTGTTCTGGGTTCAGCTGGCTATGGAGGAAATGGCTTTTTTGGATGCTGAGACGAAGGCGAGGAGAAAAGTCAGCCTCAAGGAATTTTACACCTGCCAAGAAGAAATGTGAGTACTCCGTGATACTCCAGAAAGAGAATTGAAAACCAAATATATGCTGATATTACAACAATATTTTGCGTAGGTACTCCAAGGAGCTTGAGGCAATGGGCCTTTCCCTCTGCCGGGAACGCCTCTAAGTGGAGTCTTTCTCAGCGCCAGCGTGAAAAAAACGGCAATTTGGCTGTATTGGCATTCACAACCGATTTGAAAACTAGTGCACCTATAAAAGCGGGCAGCTGAGTTGGCTGCTTGCTGCTATTTCTGATCTCCGCGCTTGCGCTTGGTGGTTGATATTCAGATATTGATATTGATATAAGTGTTATATGAAAACCGTTTGGATCCGAGTCCAAGCTGAGAACTATTGAGACAAAAAGTTTTTTTTTTTTTTTGATTTCAGCTGAACTCGCAATTTAAAATTCCAGCACTTATATTCTTCATCCGAATCCAGCACAGATCACAGGATTTATAGCAGATTGGTGATTGGCAGAGCAAAATTGAACAAAAAAATTGTGCAGATGCGGGTGCTTGAATTCGAAACTTCCCAAATGTGTTCACGGACCTATTTCACTCTAACTCGTGTTCTATTCGGGGGGCTTTAGCGACCGAGCGACCTCTGAAGGTATTTCTGGTAGCCATAATCTAGCTTTAAAGCACCTACAACGCGCCGTTTCGCAAGCACTTCACGAGTACGCGCCACCCCCAAGGTGTTCCTGGCATTATTCACGCGGTTTATTCTCCTGAGATATATGATTCTTCACTGTCAAAGCAGCTAAGGCGTTAGCTGCTGTATCCCGCGAAGCCTTCTGTTTCTTGAACTAGTCCTAGACTTCGATTCGTCATCTGGATTGGCTGCAAAAGGAAAACTGCTCGGCACAAAATCATTACCATCGGAGCTTGTAGCTAGACTTGAGAGCTCAGATGAAAGCTTTCGATTCTCCTTAGGTACTGCCAATGACGAAGATGTCGTCGGGCGGACGACACTTTCAACATGAACACCCGCATTGCCAAACCCTAGTACCGCCATGGCATCTTCAGCAATAGATATCAGGAACACCACTGCAAGCACGGCTGCTACGATATATGAGGCAAATCGCTGAACATCTTTGCCAATATTTGTCCCACCGTGCCCCATTCTAATGGTTTCTCCAACTATCAAGTCAGTTGTGTTACGGGGACCCCATCAAGGCAGTAGTAGTGTTACAAGAAACGCAAATGATCCCTATCATGAAAGTAAAAACACCCAATAGCTGTCAGACAAGATCTAGAGTGAACAATAAGCTTACGTACTAATAGCGTGTATGGCTAGTTCGTGTACAGCATTCATACTGGAAATACACACTAGCTTGCTCAGCTTAACAGATTGCATCACGACTCATCACGACATCACGACGCGACAAGAACAACTAGTAGACAGCACGACCTTTTTTCGACCAACAACAAGGGAGCTGTTGAGAGTTGAGAGGAGAGAGATGACGCCGAGTGACAAGTGCAGAAAACAGAAAAGTGAGCAGAAAAACAATGACTGCCAAATTGGTCGGGAATTTGGTCGGAATCGCGTTTTTTCCTGTACAAGCTGGCGACAGATGTTCTTGACCCTGGTCTTCGTCGGGAAAGTGTGTCATCAAATATCACCGCGAATACGAGTATTTGTATACTTATGCACCGGTAGCACACCCGATTCATACCGTCGTGTCAACCATGCCTGTCTCCACCAAGTTGATCGTGGCACTTGTTGCGAGTGCATCTTCTGCCTCAGCATTCATGACGGCTCCGCGTGCTTTGAAGCATGCGGGCCCCCTTTTCTCCACGAAAGCTAACCCTCGTGAGCAAGTGGGGACAGTTCAAAATTCGCCTGCGGCACCCCTTGTTGCCCCGGCCAAATTCTTGAAAGACTTCTCGCAACCCATGGAAATCCCACAGGTAAGCCAAATGAATGCCATGTTGGTTCTCCCACTTTGTTTTCCCACGTATGTTCCCGTGGAAGGAACGTAACAAGTTGTGTGGGTCGAGTGGTTGTGCGGGATCGGGCGCACGAACACATAATTTGGATCCAAGGGGGCCTTTACCGCCTTCACAGCCCCGATGAAATATCGTCATCCTCGTTCTTTCCCTTCGAATGGTTCAATTTCTATCCCATTATTTTCTGCAATTTTCCACGCGATTTTGAGTCTGACGTGGTCGATTGTTCGCGCGCGCTCACAGGAGGGTATCGAGGCTGCGGTGAAGGTCATGCAATCCGGCCGCCTCTTTCGCTACTGCGCCACCTCGGCGGGCACCAGCTACGCTGCCGCTGCGGAAGAAGCTTTTTCTGAGTTGGTGGAGCTGAAGTACGCGGTGGGCGTGAACTCGTGCTCGTCCGCCATCCTCCTCGGCCTCATGGCAGTGGGCGTCGAGGCGGGCGACCAAGTCCTCACCAACGGCTTCACCTTCACCGCCCTGCCCTCCACCATCATGCGCCTCGGTGCGGAGCCTGTGCTCGTGGAAACCGCGGGCGACTGGACCATGGACTTGGCGGACTTGGAGGCCAAGGCGGCGGCCAACCCCAAGGCCAAGGTGTTGCTCCTGAGCCACATGCGCGGCAAGGTGGCCGACATGAACGAGGTGGTGGCTCTGTGCGAGCGCCACGGCCTCACTCTGGTCGAGGACTGCGCCCACGGCTGCGGCGTGAAGTTCGAAGGCAAGCCTCTGGGTAGCCACGGCGCGGTGGCCGCGTACTCCACGCAGTCGGACAAGGTGATCAACAGCGGCGAGGGAGGCTTCGTGTGCACCAACAACGACGCGATGGCTGCCAAGCTCATCTACTGGTCCGGAGCCTACGAGCGCCGCTACGACAAACACGCCGTGCGCCCCTCGGACGAGCTCTGCGAGGAGGCTATGTCGACCTCCCCCAACTTGTCGATGCGCATGACCGAGGTCTCGGCCGCCATGATGCTCCCCCTCATCCGCAACCTGGAGTCCCGCGTGGAGAAGTACAACACCCGCCACGCCACCGTAGTGGCGAAGATGCGCGAGGTCGCGGGCGATCGCATCGTAGTGCCCCCCATTGACCCGCGCGTCCGGCCGGTGGGCGACCACCTCAACTTCTTGCTCCACGAGGACACCACCGACGCCCAGAACAAGCTCTTCCGCACCACTTGCGTGGAAATGGGCGTGCCGGTGTCGTGGTTCTGCTCCCCGGTGAACTGCCGCTGGCACGTGAACTGGCGCCAATTCGGAGCCCCTGAGTTTGACCTCCCCAACACTGACGCGTACCTGCGCGTGGGCTACGACTTGAAGCTGCCCCCTCGCTTCGAAGACGAAGATTTTGAACACCTCGCCCACGTCATTGGCTACGCTGCTCGCGTGGCTGAAGCTCTCGACGAGTAAACGAAACACAAGAGCGAGGTGGCCCTGCGAGAGGGCTCTCATGATTCCGCTGGCAGCTGATCTCTGCGCGGCTCTCCCATCACGCGAAGTCGGGACTGCGGAATTCAACACGAAGTTCCTGAGCACCCATCAAGTTCAACTGTGCTCCCAACAAAACGCAACACATGCGATTCGTCCACCAGTAGGTGATAGTTGCTTGTGCGCCCGAGGTTAGTAGTAACTTCTTCGGGTGTTGTTGTTTTGACTGATACCATTAACGGCCAAGTCCCATCCGAAGAGGATTCCTCGATAAAATGAGTATAAAAATGTATTCTTAAATTATATCATAGATGACTTAGTTCTGGGGGATCCGTTAATGCGGATTAATGCGCAGCTCTTTTTGCTATTTGTTGACGTCTCTTTGCAATTGGGGCGCAGTAACCCAGAAAACCGCGGGTTTTCCAGGTTTTTACCCACTTCGGCTCAGAAGAGGATCCGTTAAATATTAATTTTGCTGAAGGAAAACCCCGCAGACTTCGACTTCTGGGTTATCTTGGTTACTGTTGGGGTGCTTAGCTGCTTTTTACGGCGGCCATCGAAATTTCTAACGCAACAACGCAACTCCAACTCCGTTTCGATTTCGCCTGGAAACTAATCAGGCGAAAATCGACGGAAATCCACAAAACAATAACACTTAAAAAATGGCCGTATGCAGCCGAAATGGGAGGAGGGGGAGGGGGTCGAAGGCCGAAGGCACCTAGGAGCCTAGGAGGCACAGAACGAAGGCTAGGTAGTAGGTAGCAACCGGGTACCTAGTACCTAGCCTCCCTGCGCATGCGCCGCAATATTTTCTCAAGACACTCCGTTGAGACAGGTCCAATTCCTTAAGGCGCCTCTTTTTGACGAGCTTTTGATGGCCGCGCTTGGGGCTCGTCGCTGTTATTGTCGCTGTCGCCGTTGCTCTGCTGCACTGCTTAGCTGCTAACTCACTCAACAGGTCAACAGGTCAGGTAGAGTACAAAGAAAAAATATGGCGAAATCGCGCTAAGAACCAAATTTCGTCCCATCTGGGAGCCGCAGCGAAATATCATAGGCTTCGGAACATTGAAACGAAACGAAATCCCGTAAAAAGCAGCCAAGTTAGGGAGTATAATCTCACCTATTATCCAATTTAATCAAATACAATGCGCGACTTCCGAGACCAGAAGGCCGCCTGCCCATTAAAAAAATCGAATGAACCTCCTGCGTCTGCGTCGCGAATTGCAGTGGCCGCACAAGCGCGCAAAGATTAGATTAAAGTATACCAACATACTCCCCAGTTGTGAAGAGGCGCCAACAAACAGCAAAAAGCTGCGTATTGGCAAATTCTTCAGAACAAGTTTGACTGGGCTGAGTGCCCTTTTGCGTAATGCAATGTTAATCTTTACTCACATGTAACTCGCAGGGTCAACTTTCGGAAGGAGGCATTGGTTTCGAGTACGTCCGCGATCTCCACTCCGCCCTATCCTCTTCTATGGCACTCCGTTCCTTGAAGTTGGCCGGCCGTTTGTACATAAGACAAGGGCCTTAAACTGGGACTTAGGTTTCTTAACCCACACACGAAATCGCGGAACTTGGGTGCGAATTACGGGCCGTAAAGACGTTTATGGTGCGTACCAAAGCACTTTCGGAGTAGTGACGGTACGGAACGAACCGTGCTTTTTGGACCGCTTCAGGTATTCGGACCAAAATATAACGGGAGATACGGTGATTTCGGATGACATCGCGTCTTGGACCGTATCCGTAATTCGCACCCAAGTCGCGAACTGGCAGAACGGGCGATAAACTTGGATGATACTACGCATT
>Ga0307979_1002580_pt1 | contig 12477 bp, 15 predicted proteins | sample OrgLakmetage1058_FD_201833 | JGI IMG/M metagenome (GOLD analysis project Ga0307979, IMG submission 201833) | Saline water microbial communities from Organic Lake, Antarctica - #1058 | ecosystem: Environmental > Aquatic > Non-marine Saline and Alkaline > Saline | place: Antarctica: Organic Lake...
GTAAAGTTCTACACTGTCGTGGAGCAAGAATGCAAGTCACCACTTAATTGTGGAGGAGTCCTCATTTGATGTTCATGCTTCTTGTGGCGGTGGTGGTGTTGATGGTGGGGCAGGTGTACCAAGGGCGCAATTTAGAGACCATTGACTTAAAAAGGTCAGCGCGGTCTGGTGCGGCGGGTTTTATTGGGCACGGGCCGTTGTGCCACTACTGGATGTCGTTCATGGAGACCTACCTGGACTTCGGCGGCGCTTGGTGGGGCACTGGTGTTAAGGTACTTGTTCTACTACTAGTATTAGTTCGAAGCAAGAACGCTTCTCAAATGCATCCCTAGGCCTCCTTTCTCTACTCCACTAGAAAAAAAAATCTCACGCTATCGAAAAAAAAAACTGCAGTATGGAAAAAGTAGAGTTACGAAGCCACCGATTTCCTCTACTTCATGCATTGTCTTGTTTTTCTCACTTGTACCAAAAAAGGTGTTGGCGGACCAAACGGTGTGGAGCTTGTACTTGAACGCCGTCTACAGTGGCCTCATTGGTATTCTCGCGGGGAGGCCTCTTACGGAAGTATGGCGAGACGTGCGATCCACTTCTTGGCCGGCGCTGCGCACGTCGTGGCGGTTTTGGCCGTTCGTGCACACGGTGTCCTTCAGCCACGCGATTCCGCTGGACCTCAAGCTCTTGTGGGTCGATGCGATGGAAGTGGTGTGGGTCACCCTGCTCAGCAAGGTCGCCAACGACGACAAGGAAGCGGCGAACACCTTGGGCAGCACTACCGACAACAACCTGAAGACGGAAGTGGTGCAGCAGCGACAGGGCCAGGCGCCCATGTTTGTGGTGGACGACGACGTGGCAGACCCCGCTACGGAGGTGACCAGCTGTTCCTTTTTTTCTACTACTTTATCTTTTCTACTGTATTTCAGTTGTTTTGCTTGAGGTCACAAGTCCGTTCCTGAGAGGACCAAAGAGATGAAAAATACGTTCGCTTCGTCAAATGTTCTTTCTCTCATTTGTTCTTCCGAATATCTCGTCGCTGCTTTGAAATATGCTCTCATTTACAAATCACTTAGGTGGTCATGATGGCGGCGTTGGAAAAGTCGCTGTCTCAAAGCAACGGAGCATCGGCTTCTCCTGCTGCATTAGAAGCCAAAAACTTAGGTCAAGACGCCCAGGCACTCGTTGGCAAAGCATGGACTGCAGGGTGGCCGCTCGCAGCGATGTGGCCCTTCTTGTACGCGTCGTACCTCCTCGAAAAGGGCTTAAGCGAAGGAGCAGTTCCCCTGAGCTAATGAAGGTGAAGGACTTTCTAGTGATTAGCTAGCTGTATGGCAGCTGAAATTTGATTGTTTGCGTTTTTCTAGAGGCCGAGGCCGCACCATTAAATCCAATGGAGATGCTAGCCGACTTTTATATATTATATATGAATATGAAGAATGATGTTCTTGGCTGTGCTCTGTATTTTAAGTACCAAGAATGCCGCCAACAAATTTAATTAAAGAAATAATTACCTCACATATCGAAATACCTGCCTGCTGTAATCCTTCGAGTGCCTTGTTACTTCACTTTCCTCAGCAACAGCCAAAACAGCTGAGGAGATGAGATTGAGACGTGAGAATAAAGTATAGAGTATGGAGTAATAAGTTCAATACATCCACTTCTAGCTTCCACTTCTACGAGCTACAAGAGCAAGAGCAGAGAACCCTCCATCCTCTGGCGTACTACCAAAACTATGCGCGTGGACGGGTCTATTGCAACTAATGTTTCAATGAACGTGTTTGTGTGCACAGCAGCCAAGCAAACAGCAAGAAACCTGTTGACAATCATAAAGACACACAATAATAATAATGCCCCTCTCTTCAATTAAGGCGCAGACACTTCTGTGTCGAGTAGCATATCTCGCAACCGCGCCATGTCACCATCTGCAGAAGCAACGGTTCCAGTCGTTGTTGACGGCGAGCTTAATGGAGCTACATTCGTCTGATCCTGTTCTGAGGACTTCTGAGCATTGGCGTTTTCTATATTTGCTTCCTCTGTTGCTACAGAAGTCGGAGTGGTTGTTGACGATGACAGTGACGGCATTGGAGCCTCAGCCTGAGTCAGCTCCAAAGGCTCCTGAGCAAATGATAAGCTCTGTAAAGCTTTGCGCTGCGCTCCTGGAGCTGATGCACTTTCAAGTGTATTTGAAGGCAACACTTTGCCCAATTGAGCGTCCACGATTTCGGCAAATAGCGTAAGCACTGCCGCCGACGGAGGGCCAAGCGCGCGCTTGTTGAGCTCTGTGGCGTAAGTGGCAGCCGCCAGATCCGCGGCCTGCCCCACTTCAGTGCGTGCTTTTGCTGCCCGCACGGCCGCCTCAGCAGCTCGAGCTGCTTCCGCTTTGGCAGCAGCTTCTCGGGCGAGTTTGCTGGCTACCGCAATCGCTTCGGCTGCAGCCTTGTCAGCGGCCAATTTGGATTCAGCGAGGAGCTGAGCGCCTGAAGTCCACGCCCTAGTCCCGATGTACCGTGCGACATTTCCTGCTGGACCCTCGAGCCCGGAGGCGGCAAGCGCGCCCACGCCGCCGACGAACAAACCAAACGGGCTGCCCAACAGCACTGCACCCGTCGTAGCGCCTACGAGGGTGGCGCCACCGGAAGCGGCAGTGTCACCTTTCAACCCGCTGTTCACGCCTTTGGCAACAAGTTCCACTGTGGTTGTGCTCGCGTCAGCGAGCACGTCGAGTGAATTGTTCGCTAAGTTGTTGAGCGCCTCAGCACGAGCCTTGGCAGCAGTGGCGGCCGCTTCTTTTCTGGCAGCTTTTGCGGCCGCTGTTGCCGCTTCCTTTCTTGCTACTCTTGCGGCGTCGTCAGCTTCTTTGTTGATAATGGCTATGGCAGCAGCAGCTTGAGCTGCCGGCGATGCTAATTCCTCCTCCAGTGCTTTCTTCTCTGCAGCAGACGTTGAATCCGCCGTCGCTTCCCTTCTCTTGGGTTTTAAGATCGCCCAAACTGACCTAGGCTGTGTTGCTGACTCCTTTTCAGGCTGAGTCATGCGAGTTGACGTTGGCGGTGGAGAAGCCTCGAATTGCGCACCGGGTTTGTACCAAGTCACCTCGCGAGTCTTTTTGTTCCACCAGTATGGCTTACCCGTTGCTTTGTCTGTCGTTTCTGCCCAACCGTCAGGCAAGCTTCGAACTGCCTTGAAGCTAGAGCGCCGCGCGGGTTGGACATGCGATGACCCTGAAAACGAGTGGACCGTATGCACCATTGCTAGGAAGAGTATGATCCCAAACTTCATGCTCTAGTAGGTCTCGCGTCTCGATCTTGGCTATCAGCTGCAACTAAGCTTACGTGAACGAAGCAAGCAAGCTGGTGAACTCGTGAACCGTGAACTCCCAGAGCCCAGAGCTACCAGCTGCCAGCACGCCAGCACACTTCTGGATATGCATTTTGAAGGTCAATTAGAGGACTTTAAATTTGCACCGCATACACTTCCCGTACGCGCTAATGGTTTAGTGGTAAAATAAATGGTTGCCATCCGTTTGCCCCGGGTTCGATTCCCGGTTGGCGCATCTTTTGCCGAACTTCCATTCCTACGATCCATGAGAACCCATTTTTTATCATCTATTTGAATGTCTTGTCGTGAAATACATTTGACTTAAGTACGCAGTGTGAGGTAGTGATGTTTAGCACTCCATTGTGTTGGGAAGGAAGCTCTGACTGATCTGCGAGATACCCACGACATCCAAACACTTCCTGAGTTCTTGAAAGTGAACAGCTTGAGGGAACGAGCACACCGGCGCTGAGCAAGAAATTCAACCGAATGCAGCAGACCTCTACAAACCCTTCCAAACCCCAGTCTAAATCGAACCCAGACCACTTCATGACGCTCAAACAGTTCCTTGCTGCTGTTTTCTGCGAAGTGCGAGTTTAGTCAGTCGGCAGTATAATCTATCTGTACAGGTAACGGTAACGGTCTACCTGGTCAGAGAGCGCGCTCCCCCCCTTTACCTACTATTTTCTGTAGTTTGAGCCCTTTCTATGGTAATATGAGCAAGAAGCCGTAAGTTAAGCTCGTTTCGTCACTCAGCGCGATAAATGAAGGGCGTCGGGGGAGTCAAGAACGACTTGGTTTAGGGCAGACCACGCGAGGCCATGGTTTCGGAATGCCTCGAATCTAGTGCCTTGACCTTTCAACCGGCAAATTGGTCACAGTGCTTTCTTGTTAGTGACCATGAACGCACATTAACGCGCTGACAAGATCTCTGGGGCAGTTGCGTTCATGTAGCGCTGGAGCATCAATACAAACATCTCTGCGTTCATGTAGCGCTGGAGCAGCAATACAAACATCTCTGCTTTCAATATCTTGATTTATTTTTCAGAAGCTTTAATAGGATTAGCCATTGACTTCAAAAGCAGATTTGAGATAGCAGTGAGTGAGTTTTACTATTCCACTTCGGTCTTTCCTTCGCAATAAACAATCCACTCCATAGGCCCAAATTTCTACAAGAAACGAAGCTGCTCCCGGCTGATGGACATACGCACGACGTCACGAGCCCAGCGAAGACCTCGATTGTGACAGTACGTTGCTGTCGACGATGCTCGAAGTGTCCAAACGATGATAGAAATGCGCGGAGGGGATACTATGGGAAAAATTATTGTAGAGATCAAGACGGTAAGTACTGCGAGCGAACTCTTAATGAAAATCATCGTCCTCTGAGTAGAAGAACTAAACGCAAAGACCGTACTCGCAATCGTACAGCAAGTAGCCATGAAAAGAGCCTTTCTAAACTCATCCATTAGTTCCTCAGAATGAATTTTGTTTGTATTATGCTCTTCAAAGCACCAGATGCTACTGTCGCCGACGAAATATGCCGATCAAAATTAATACCCCCAACGAAAGTCCATAATCAGTTCCTCATTAAAGTCAAGTGTATAAATCGTCTGGTATTTGCAGTCGCACGCGCTGTTCGTAGTGACGCAGCAATGGTAAGTATGTTTCCATACAAATCAGTACATTCAAAGGAAATCATCTTAAGTTGAACTCAAACTTAATGTCACTTTATAAGTGAAATTAAAATGCACTTCTTACACTGGCACTGACACTCCAGACTTCAGTCTTCTACTCTTTAAGCCGCTGTCATAGTCACTGTTTAACAACTTTTTTGACTTTGGTACTTAGTACTAAGCAGTCCACGTTCGGCTTATGGGCGGCGTCCATGGCACTTAGTTCTCGCATCATGCTGGTTTCTGGTTTCTACGGCTCCTGGATTGGGCTGACTGCTCTGCCTATTGTTCTGTGATGCGTGCCTTTATAGAGATATCTCAAATTGGCTTTATGATACAGTTGACTAGAACCCAAAGATTAAAATAACTTAGTCTTAAACCAAGAAAAGCGATAGAACGCTCGAGATTGTATTCATTGTTTCGTATTTTCTTTCATGAAATTCTGCCATTCGAAATCTTGAAACAAAAGCGCCATTTGCATCCCTCAGCCGTTTGCCGGTTTACAATTACACGGAGACGCCGCCTGCCGACAACCTCGCTTTCAAATCCGGCGGGGCTAGTGCCACGTCTCGGTATTGTTTCAGGTTCCTCAGCAAGAGCGGCCACTCGTCCATTTGGCGATATTCGATGTTGTGCTCCGCGGCCAACGCCTGAAAAGCAAACACCATCAGAAGAGGTGAGGTTTACACGCAACAAAACTCCATCGCAGTAAATAAGTTGTGAGAGATACGCAGAACCGAAAGACAAGAAGAGGGCAACAACAGAGCACAGGCGAGGAGCACAAGAGTTGGGGAGAAGGCCACAACAAGAAACACAGTTTGGGCCTGGCTAATACTACACGTCAGCACACGCACCTCCACTTTGGGGCGCAGAGCTGGGTAGTAATATCGGGGCATGTCGGGGAACAGGTGGTGCAGCAGCTGGTACTGCATGCCACCCCACAGCCATTCGGTGAAGAAATTCGCGGTGTGGGCGTCGCGGGTGGTTAAAAACTGGTTCCGGACCCAATCGTGCTCGTGCTCGCCCAACAGCTCTTCCGTTTGGTGGCTCACCTGTGAAGAAAAAGGAAAAAAACAACAGCGAACGATTCATTGGATGTCAAAAAGAAGAATCCTTTACAGAAAAAGTTAATTCTCTTCACAAAGATTCATTTTTGTTGTTGTCATGAGGAAATCCGCACCGTGACAATGGTCGCGCTGACCAAGCCCGACAAGAGCACGGCAGGCAGGAAAGCGGTCAATGGCACTGCGAGCGCGGCGAGGCCGTAGTGGGCGCCGAGCGCCAGCAATTCTTTGGTGTTGCGGTTCGCGAGCGCCACCTAATGAATGAGTTGGATGAATGGGATTTCGGGCGCGCACAAGATTCGAAATACAAAGACCTGAAGCTGAAAATCATTACCTATGTATCTTTCGACGATGCAGATAAAAATAAAAGCGCAAAAGAAAAATGGAAGGCAAACATCAAGCAAAAACAGAAACATAGCCGCACTCTGACTTACCTTCACGCTGTCCACTCTCCACAGCACGAACAGCAGGCTGTAGGCAAAGGGCAAGTACATGTGCTGGTACTTGCGCCAGGGCTTGTCGTTGGCGGGGGAGGGCGGCCAAATGAAGAGCACCGGGCCGCCCGGCAAGTCCTGGTCGATGCCCACCTTTACGGGGGGGGGAGGAGGGGAAAAAGGGAAGACGAGGGAGAAAAAACGATTGGTGGAATTGATGGGGTGGGGGGGAGGGGGCAAGATAACGAATAAACGAATCATTTGTGGACTCGAACGAGACGACGCGTCGAAACAGTGTTCATGGACCTAATTCCTTGCCACTCCTTGGCTCGTGCTTTACCTCTCAAAATCAAAACTCGGCCACCCAACACCGTCAACCTCACCTCTCATTTCTCTCTCATCTCTCTAGCTCCCACCTCGTTGGTTTTCGCGTGGTGCAAGTTGTGCTTGTTGCTCCACATGGTGGCGCTGTAGCCCGCCGCCAGGCCCCCAAAGTGGCGGAGCGGCTGCACGAACTTGTCCGTCCCGTGCACGTAATCGTGGGCCTAGAAGAAGGCAAGGAATGAGCATATAGACAGAAGTAATCGCTTGACAGCATCAACAAAAAGGAAATGAACATCGCCGATTATGGGCACAGTGTACCATCAACAAGATCATCGATTTGGGGTGTATTTCACAACAGGGCGGCCAAATTGAAAAGGAAAACAGAGATGCGAAAAGAATCTAGCTTCTGCTCTACTTTACTGGCAGCGTTAGGTTTATAGAAGCGCAATTATTGCATACTCCTGCTGGCCTGTATTCCTCTTACCAGCCAGCCCGCGTAGGAATTGGCCAGTGCTAAGCACACCACCCCTGTAGCCCACGCTGCTTGTTGCTGCATCGCTCCCAGCGCAGGAAAGACAGCGTTGTGGCCAGCGAGAGAGATGCCGAGGCCTAGCACAGCTGCCCAGGAAAATGCCTGCACGCAAAGAAAGATAAGTCAAAGGTCAAAACGAGAGATACAACCACAAAGTGGAATGTAAGAAGGACACGTTTCGGAAAAAAAAAGAGCTGTAAAAAAAGAGCTCACTCAAACGAGCTCATTGCCCACGCCTCATTCAAGCCACAAAAAAAACAATTGAAAAAGCTCTCAGCCACTGCGCGGTGCCGTGAATTTTAAGCACATACCTGCGCGGCTTCCAGCCAGGGCTTGCGAACAAACCATCCGTCTCGCTTGAGCTCGGCGCGGAGGGCCCGGAAACTGCGGGTCAACGGCGTCACTTCGGGCACGCCCGTCGGCACGTCCTCGGCTTTAGCCGTCGGCAACCGGGCCAGCATGGCCATGGCGGTGTCGCTGTGGAAGCACGTCATCACCTGATACCATTGCACGAAGGAGTAAGGTAAGCCATTGCGATGAAGATAGGAAAGGGTACAGCCGGAACTTCTCCAGCACAAACACACGAATACGGCTCGCAGCTGTTGAAATTCGCCTTCAAAGAGTTAGAACTTACTTCCGTAGCATCCATGCCAGCAAATTCATCAATCCATTGCTCGCCGGCAGGGTGAGCCTTGCGCCACCCCGTCAAATCCACCCATCGGTCGTCAAATCGCACCACCAATCGCTGGACAGTAGTACATGTCGCCGACGTAGCACATGTAACACACAAACACACACGCATGCACGCACATATACTCTCAGGATTAGATTGATCATAGCTTAGGCCAACTCCAGAAAGCATAAAGAACGTGACTTAAGAAGACAGAAACGAGCATTGAGACGTAAAATTTGCTAGGTTCAGATACGTGGTAGCTTGTAATTAATGCAAGTCCGGCAAAAACGATATAAATGGATGACAAAACTCAAATTGAGCGTGGGGACGAGATCTTTTGATTCCGTCGAAGAGTAAATCCTTCGACCAAACTAACTTTAGAGTGTTGGGGCTTTTCATCGAGGGACTTCTGCCCGTCTTCTTCAGCAATCAAGGCTTCAGATGGCAGTGACGATGCGAGTACACGCGTGTTCAAACGGCGGGAGAGGCCGCTGGCAGCATAGCGAGCACGTAAAGCTAATGGTCGTGGCGTCTCTAAGAAGGCCACAGCAGAATCACCCATCGATGCCACCAACAAGGTGACCAACAGAAATTTCGTGTAGCCGGACGTCATCTTGCTAGCGTCTCGAGCAAAATGACTACACGACATTTTTCCCTACTGTTTCTTGCGCACGCAACTAATATATAATACAATGAAAATAAAGACGTGCGTGTGCAAGTATAACAATCGTCAGCTTCGGAGACAGTCAGTACACAGTACAGTTCCGTTTTATACCTGCTCACTGCTTACTACTAATAGATTTCACTACCGGTTTATATTTGAGTTTACTAGGGTCCTAAACAACCCCATATTTCATTCTCCAGGTTATCTGCCAATACATATTTCACTTAGCTCGAAGGGGAATTTCTTTGGGGAATTCGCGGAATCGCGCCCCACCCCACCTACTTTTATATCGTGCCATATATTTTTATTTTTAAAGCTGAATTCCAGCTAGCTCGACTTGTCTGGCCGTGGTTCATTCGATACAGACCACGGGAATCAATTCAACGAAAGCGCCTCATACGACGGGGCGCTCAGCGCAGTCGAATCTGTTTCGACAGAAGGGCACATTAATCAGTTGCCTTGTGCTCGTGGTTGCCATAGCCAGCGTTCGGAATATACGGTAAACTAATCTTATCTGATCAGTACTCCTAACCATCTGCCCTTTCTAGCATTTTCACTTTTTCCTCTGCTTAAGCTTTAGCACCCACGACCAAGCATTTCGCAAAGGTCCTCTCGCTTTTCAGTCGACGACCGGTTCTTCATGGCGTCTTGTTTGGATTTGTTCCTGTTGTGCAAGCAAGGCAGCACCCGGTTAGACGCACATGGGGTACGCGAAGTACCTAGGACATTGGAGAGACGAGGGCTTAAGAAGTAGTGCATTGCACTGCAACAGCTTACTTTTTCATGTTGTCGCTGAGTGAAGCCTTGCGTAAATTAGAACCAGCTTCTGGATTGATGTCACTTCGAATATCGGCGCCGTAGGGTGCCGCTTCGGTAGACGTTGCGACCGAACTGCCAAAGAAGATATTAAAATTCAAATCGTTATGCGACTTAGTCAGTTTAGATCATTTATGTATGTGAAACAAATAATTTACCTCGCTTTCTTTGCTAGAAGCGCCTTTTTCTTCTCAATGCGGGCGAGCTGTACAGAGTAGCATCAAGGAAGTCAAAAAGATGAGTACATGCAGGCAGTACAGACCCAACTCTTAGCTTGTGCAGCTTTTACACTAACTATTTCTGCTCGATTCACGAGCACGACTGCACCTCTTCCTCGCTAAGCTCAGGCTGCGCTGTTTCAGCGTAGGCGAAATTAGGAGCTGCTACTACAGCAGTTGCTGCAGCAGCAATCCATGAGCGGCGATCCACGCTATTCTCAGCCTGCAATCTAAGAACTCGCCCGCGACTCGTCACATGAGGTGTCCATGCAGATACACACTGCGATGCTAGAAGCGCTAAAAGTGCAACGAAGGCTTTCGTCATTTTTGGGAAGCAGAAAGCAGAAGAATGTTGAACTCGGTGAACTTCGTGCCTACTACTGTAGTACGGTACTACTTGCGTACTACCTGGCCCACCCTGTACCAAGTTAACGAGTTTTTGTGAGCATTCCGAAAGTCCCGAGATGTCTCCAAAAAAGAACCAACGAGAGCTGAAATGACCGAGACGTACTGCGGTGTATAAACACTTGCCCGAATTGAAAAGGACTGCTGCCTCTGGGTAACTAATACGCTCCAACACTCGTGCATGCTTATCACTTGAAAAAATCTCCGCCAAGTACTATCTCAGTCGGAAGCAATTCTTATCGCTGCCGCTATTTTCCTGTGAAGGTGAAGAATCTCTAGATTCCGCCCGCCTTGGCTTGCCAATTTGATGCCGGCAAAAAGCGGTCCCTCAGAGGACCTCAAGCGATTCAAGGCAGTCTTCGAACCGCTAGGCGCAACAACCGAGGCCGGAGAAAAGCTCAGGAAAGAAAAATTCCGCGCTGCAGGTTCGTTTTTGTTTGTTTTGGGGGTCTTCGTTGGCATATGATTCGGTTACGCTAGCGTGGGCTGTGGTGGTGTTTGAAAAATAGCGTTAGAACTAGAAATTCACACCTCAAAACTGCAAATAATTCTTTGCATAATCTTTTCTGTAAGTAGATCCGAATGGAAATGGATTGTGTTCCCTAGCCGAGCTGGAAACTTTCATTCTCTCGAGCCTAATGGCAAAATACCCGAAAGATGCTAAAAGCAAGGTTGAAAAGGGGAGGGACCTCTGGGAGCTTTTCCGCCCGAGCTACATTCGCGCGTTCAACGATGCCAAAGACTACAAAGCAGACACTGGCAAAGTCATTGAGGGAACGAAGAAGTCAACTGCAGACGACTTCGTCTCAAAAGGGGAATTTCGCTATTTTTGCGCTTACCTGTGCATCTACGCGGCCATGGTAAGCTTACACGCTTGCAGTGTCATATAATATTACCTCTCAGCACGCTTATCTTTTTACGTTTTTATGTGACTGCTTACATACAGTTCGATGCCTTCGCCAAGATCGATGGGTGCGGGGACGGTGGCCAGAAAGACGAAGATCGTAAAATGGATCTCAAGGAGTGGAAAGCGGGCTACAAGAACCTCAAAGGGTATGGCTTCGTGTGCTTCGAAGGGCTCAAGAAAGACAAGGACGCCGACGCTGCGTTCAAGCGCATGGATGACAACGGTGGCGGCATCGTTCTCTTGATTGAATTTTGCGACTTCGTGAAAGCCGCTGAGATTGAAGCTGGCTCTGAGCTTGGAGCATTGCTTGCTGCGGATGAGGCAGCGCCTGCCTCTGACGCCGGCAAAGGAGGCAGCGGCGCCAGCAACGGGGGTGTCCCAGGTGAAATCGGCCCCTCTCAAGAACTCAAGGACTTTAAAGAATGCTTCCGCCCTTATTGTGCTGAAAGTGATGCCGCGAAGGCCCTACGCAAGAAGGGCTTTCGAGCTGCTGACCCAAACGGCAACGGCTTGTGCTCATTGGCGGAGCTGGAAGGGTTTGTCTTAGGAACTCTGGTGACCAAGTTCCCAAAAGATCCTAAGAAGAAAGACCACCGTGGTGACCCACTAGAGTATGGCAAAGACCTCTTCGATGCTTTTCGCCCTTCTTACATCCGCGCATTCAACGATGCCAAGGATTACAAGGCGGACACTGGAAAAGTGCTGGCAGGCACGAAGAAAGCAACGAACGACGACTTCGTGAGTTTTGGTGAGTTCAAGTACTTCTGCGAGTACGTGTGCATATACGGCGGCATGTTTGATGCGTTTGCGAAAATAGACGGAGGTGGCGCCGGCCGTGACGCGAACGACGATCGCAAGATGGACCTGAAAGAGTGGCTGGCTGGGTATCCGAAGTGCAAAGGGTATGGGTTCGTAGGCCTCGACTCGATCAAGGACGACAAGGAAGCAACGGTCATTTTCAAGAAGAAAATGGACGACAATGGTGGCGGTATCGTTCTGCTGGACGAGTTCAGCGAGTATCTCAAGGATGAGGAAGTGAAAGCTGGCACCGCGATGGGCGAACTTCTCAGCGCAGACGAGGTGGCGGCTCCTGGCGAAGGTGGAAACAACGAAGGAGTAAAAAGTGCACCGTCCAATGAAATTGGACCCTCTCAGGAACTCAAGGACTTTAAAGAATGCTTCCGCCCTTACCTCGCCAAAACTGACGCTGGAAAGGCTCTGCGAAAGAAGGGCTTTCGAGCTGCTGACCCAAACGGCAACGGCTTGTGCTCATTGGCGGAGCTGGAAGGGTTTGTCTTAGGAACTCTGGTGACCAAGTTCCCAAAAGATCTTAAGAAGAAAGACCACCGTGGTGACCCACTAGAGTATGGCAAAGACCTCTTCGATGCTTTTCGCCCTTCTTACATCCGCGCATTCAACGATGCCAAGGATTACAAGGCGGACACTGGAAAAGTGCTG
>Ga0307979_1002581_pt1 | contig 12476 bp, 9 predicted proteins | sample OrgLakmetage1058_FD_201833 | JGI IMG/M metagenome (GOLD analysis project Ga0307979, IMG submission 201833) | Saline water microbial communities from Organic Lake, Antarctica - #1058 | ecosystem: Environmental > Aquatic > Non-marine Saline and Alkaline > Saline | place: Antarctica: Organic Lake...
TCTACGCGAACTTTGCGAGGCTCTCAACTCTAATGAGTGTAAAATTCGTGGTTGCGAAGCATTCGTTTTAAACGCTCCGAGGCGCACGCTAACTTTGCGAAGCTCTCAACTCTAATAAGAAATTTCACAGAGTGCAATTCGGAACGCTTCGAGTCTACGTGATCCATGAGGAGTCCTCAGCTCCACATTTTATAAGTGTGAACGTTTCGAAGCTTTAGTCTCAAGCGCTCCGAAAGAGCTCTTCGTTTCGAACTCTTCGTATAGGCTACACGAACTCGCGAAGCTTTCAACTCTAATTACATTTCACGGTGTGCAGTTCATAAAGGACTGCACTGCGACCTTAGTATTGCACCAAGCGCTTTTGATGTTGCCTCTCCATCTCCACAGTTTCAGTGGAGTCAATCGTGTTTGACCATTTGGAGAACTCAGAATTCCTCTGCTGCACGCATTTCCAGCTCCGAGTCATCTAATCTTCCTCATTCGAAATACGACACTCAAATGACCCAAATACTCCTAGAGGAGTACATCTTTATATTCAACTGCAATGGCCAAATAGTTACAGCTACATGTAGCCTGCCCTGGTCGTTTCATTCGCAAACTCTGATTTGGTTGTGTAACTGCAGCGCATTTTGTTTTCTGGAACTGGAACTGGAATCTGGAACACCGCCGACGCTCCTTCGCATCTGGCATAGCGCCCTCTAGCAACATCTAAAACGTTTCGAATAGCCGCCAAGGGAATGCAGCTGCTATATTTTTATATCCTTTCCTGCTTTCCGGAAGGCCAAGAACAAGAGGCAAGTGGCCTCAACCTTTTTAATTTAAGCCCGCCTCGTGAGCTCCTTACGATCTGGTAACTTGCTGGGGGCTCCATAGTATTGAATTTTTCGATTTCAGAGGATTCCCGGGGTCTTTATTGGCGTTCTAGTAGACTATATAGAGATATAGAGTACTTGGCGCTAACATATTGAGAATAGCAATCTGGGTTCGATTGCGAATTCTAGACTGAATCGAAACTAGGGACTTATCACTCAATTTATAAAGAAAGAAAGAAAGAAGGAGAAGCCATGGCCAAGGAATATCAATTTGAGCATGAGACTTGGGAGCCGCCAGACAAAGAGCTTCGTGCACTTCGGAAAGATTTCTATGGCCCGTTGACGCAAGAGGTGAACACAAAGGAGGACTTTATTCCCAGTAAAAGTTTAAATTTACTGCTGTGTGCGAGATCTTTTAACACGCACCATGGCTTTGATGGGTGCGTTCTTACCTCATCTAGTTGCTGGCGAAAGCTGCAGCTGGAGACGCAGCAGAAGAGGAGGCTACTCGCGCCCGACAAGCACAGGCCAAGAGGTGTGAATGCGAAGACTCTTGTGTTACATTCGCAGACCTAATCAAAATGTGATTAACCTTCCACTACAGCCTAGCTATTCCCGCAAGTAGCTGCGTGCAAAATGTGTCGCATTCGTAAACATGAGGGCTTTTCAATCCTTGTGCTTTTAGGCTCGCGCGAGAACGATGGCGTTTCATGGGCAAAAAAGGGTCTCAGCTGGGTGCCGCCATCCACAAGATGTTCGACATGTCGCAAGAAAAGTGGTTTGTGAGCTGGCAAACCAAGGAAGTCGTGAGAGTAGAACCGGACCCATTGCCTTCCGCCCGCCGAGACGACGGCGACACTGGTCCTGGCGCGAACAGTGGCAGCGCAGAGCTTCAAAGGGTTGAACCAGCAGCAGCTTAGAGTAGTGGTTAATACTATACTGTACGAACAACGAGGTCAGGGGTTCGAACCCCACATGGTCGTCGCACGATTTCGCTCATCAGATTACTTCTTGGTGCCATGTAAAGGGAGAGGCCGATTTTGGTTCAAATATGGACCTTAATATACGCAAGTGGCCTCAACCTTTTTAATTTAAGCCCGCCTCGTGAGCTCCTTACGATCTGGTAACTTGCTGGGGGCTCCATAGTATTGAATTTTTCGATTTCAGAGGATTCCCGGGGTCTTTATTGGCGTTCTAGTAGGACTAAGAACCCGAAAAACCCGAAGCAGCACATACTTCATTCTGTTATCTGATTTCTGATTTGTCGATGCAAAGATTCGAAGCAACACTTTTTACCGGTACGTATGCGAAAATGCCAACATGCAAACATAACAAGATAACACGATACGAGGCTGTCGAGTATATTATTGCAAGCGATTGCCTTGAAGCGCTGTGCGAACATTATTCGGCTTCGATTCGCATTCATCGAGCTTTAAGGGAACTATATTGATAACTCTACTTGAGATATCCTAGGTTTTTCTTCTCAAACTTTGGGGGCTTTTCGAACCGTAGCAAGGAAGATGCTCGTGTTGATTGCCCTTGCATCTTTGTTGGTATCTAGCAAAGGCCTAAGTTTCTCGCAGCAGCCTCGTTTCATACGGTTCATACGTCATCACCAGCATCAACGTGTGGGAACTATTCGATACAACGTATGGAGTAATCCTCAAGCCGTTGAAGACTATCAAGCTTTGCTATCGGGGGTGGTTGAAGAAGCTACGACAGATACAGATGCCGTGTTGGTAGTCGGGAAGGGTACTCATGAAGTCAATCTAGCCAAGTAAGATACGTGTTTCTGCTAGGATTGTGTTTTGATTATCTTCGGGCGCCGGGCGTTCAATTATGATTCTTCCTTCTATGGCAGGACGCTGGCGCGCTTGAACCCTCGTGGTAACGACGTTTGCCTCGAAATGGGTGCTGCCATTCCTGACACTCACCCTGGTGAATATATATGCCTTAGTATAGTGCTTTTCTAGATATGCTGCTGAATTGCTGTGGTATTGAATGCATTAGGCAGGTCATTACTCATTTGTCCCATTACTCTTTGTACATCTTTCCAGTATCGGGCAACGAGTCGTTTCCAGTTTACTTGTGCATTTCAGCAGCCGAGCTAAAGCCTTACCTTGACAGTGGGGTTGTAGCGGACAAGAAGCGAGATGACCTCGTGTTCCTCAGCGACGGGTATAATGTTGGCATATTGACTGCTACATTAAAGGGGAGGTTGCTTGAAATTCTATAAAGTGAGGGGAGATTGAAAAAAATGATCGTCTCTGATTTTTTTTTCTTGATTTGACTCTTCGGTGCATACATTTGATTTCACATACACCATATATTTGTTCCGAACTTATACTTTCCCAGTTTTACCGCTCATGTGTGTTTTGTGTAATCTTTGCTACTTGTCGCTAAGGTTCATTGAGCCGATTTTGAAGGCCCGAGGGCTCTGCAACAAGAAAAACACCCAAGCAGTGCTGTGGTTCAACTTCAACGAGTACGGAGTGGCGTTTGACGGCCGCACGAGCCAAGGTAGATGCTTGAATCTCTTTATTGGGTAGTTAGCTGCACGTCTGTTTGAGGTCTTACCTTTTTGTCGTTGTCGGGTGAGGTTTATCATCTCAAGTTATGCGCATTCCGTACTGTATACTATCGCCCATGAACGATAGCATTGGAGTAGCATGCGTCTTGGCGATATCGCTTAGATTTCTCGTCTTCATCTTCATCATCTTCTTCTTCTTTTGCCATCCATGAGGTCCAAATGCCAACGGCATCACGGAATGGTGTGGAGAAACCGTAGTTACGGGGAAATGGGCCGGGGCCCTCACAGAGAGGCTCAGCTTCGGAGAACTGTTCTGCGAGACCAAGGTATGAGAATACATGTGAAGATCGAAGGCTGCTGGGATGAAGGCAGAGGAATAAAAACGCATTTGACATATTTGACGTGTATTTTTGCCTCTTTAGGGAATTCGCGCATGTGTGGAATGTGATCGAGTATTCTATTCTATTTCTCAATGTTGCTCAATTTTGTCCATCGTGTCAATTTGGTTCACCCTATCTACATGTACGTAGTTTTACCGCGACTGGCGCCGTCTGATGCTCGAGCGTGTCGGGTACCTGGCGGTCTTCAATTTGATTGGCTGCTTGCACCCAAATGAAGACGGAAAGCCCTGCACTCATCGCGACGTCGCCACTTTCTGGCCAGAAGAAGTTCGTAGAGTCGATTGGATTGGATATGCTTTATTTACAGAGGGCGTGGTGCTTTTTTATCATTATTTTTTTTTATCTGCGCCCAAACACTTGGTGTATTGTGAACGTACGACGCAACAATGTTGTACTGAAAGGTTTTACCGCCTTGTAATTATTCGATGGCCGCTGCGGATAGATAGCTCGTTCCTAGATCTTATCTTACGATTGCAAGCGTGCGTGCTCATCTTTTTGCAGAGTTAAATCTGTATTGACTATTTTTCTTCCGATTTTTTTGTTCGTTTACGGTTCAACTACCACATTAGGTGGATGAAATGATTCAAGAATTGAGTTACACCCTGCGGGGCTATTTAGCCGTTACTTTCTTGCTTGGCACTACGGGGAGACTCATCACTTACGCCAACACGCATGGCACGCAATTTCCCGCCGTGGTCACCTCCGAAAGTAAGAAAACAAGGATTACGAGGGGGGGGGGGAGTCATAGATATATACACCGTTAACATTTTGGGGGCATTTTTTATTCTCTTATTTTAGCACATGTATCATCCCTCCAACTTATCCTCCACCTGCCACCTCGCTCTTTTTCTCCCTACTCGTTCGCTTTACCTCAAACAGGCTTCGAAGCGTCCAACGGCTTGTTTTGGGACAATGCCATGCTCGCAAGAGACCGCGGCTTCCCCGATACTTGCCCCACCCACACCGAATACTGCGAGTAAGTGTGGTTTACCTTTGGTCCTCTTTTGTCATATTTTCAAATCCGTACAACCCTCAAGCAAGATAATCTGCGTGCATGTTTTTTTCGTTGTACACCTGTTTCTGTGTTTTATCTAGTCTCCCTCTCTCTTGATCGTCGACCGTGGAATGGCTTTTTGTTTGGATTCCACTAGGTACGCAGCCTACAAGGGCTTGTTCAAACTCCCAGGAGATAGGCCAGTGCCTCCAGCCGGCGAAGCGCGCAGCTGGAATGTGGGAAGGCGTGCCAACGAGGAGAAAGCGGCCTGAAATCAAACAAATCTGAGCTCATATCTTCACACTGCCGAGACGCTTTTTTCCTTTTTCAAGTGCCATGCGTTTTGAACAGCGAAAAATCACGTGGACTGGATGTTTCTTCGGCTTTGCTTTGAATTTTGACTTTCAGCCGATGGCACTTCTGATACTTAATCACAACTGGAATTCGGAACTGGTTCAAAACCGCGAATTCTAAGTCTTTATCCCCGCTTGATCTCAGCTGACCAAAACGGTAAAAACCCACATTTCCAATTTCAGCTCTTAATTTTGTTTTAAAAACTCTTAGTTCCCTACTTCGCACTGAGCAGCCCAGCGACATCAAAAAAATTAAAAGAGCGGAATCATTGAATTAGAAGTGAAGCCCCAACGTGCTGTTGGCCATGTAAATGCTGGTATCCCTTTTGTATATTTCATATTCATATTTCGCGTTTCATATCTAAAACATAAACACTTCAACTACCCGCACTTCACCAATGAGGTGAATTCAAGAAAAGTTATTGATATTGGAAGGCGTAGGCCATATTGGGCTCTGATCTGCAATTAGCGGCTACGAGACCTAGACCGGGGCTGGTCTCGCGAGCGTTCACGGGGAGCTCGGTCCCACCCACTCGGCGCCGGAGCCAGTGGCGGTGGTGGCCCGCGGCTGGCATTATTCACAGGCGCATAACGATCGACTCGTTCGCCGGGCCCATTGCCGTGCCACTGCTGCCCACTAGGTTCACCCCGGTAGCCACCTTTGCCACCGCCTTTGCCGCCGCCTTTGCCGCCGCCATCGTAATCACCCTTGCCTCCACCGTATCTGCCATCATAGCCACCACTGCTGTGACCGCCACCGCCGCCACTGTAGCCTCCGCCGTTGTAGGCACTGTTACCACCACCGCTGTAGCCACCGCCGCTGTTGACTCCACCATCATAGCCGCCGCGGTATTCTCGCGCCTCGCGCGGAGGTCCAGCCGAGTACGACGGCCGAGAATTGTGCACTTCAGCACCTCGCGGTGGCTCCTCGCGCTCGTATTTACGGTCGTCAGGTGGCCGCCGGTAGTCGCTAGTGTAGGGACCTCGGCCACCGTCATGAGAAAGCGGCTGCTGCCACCCGCCGTTTGCGCCACTGTTGCCGTGGCCGCGAGGTGGATAGTCGTGCGGCTCCCGGCGAGGAGGGTCATCCCTGTAAGGGTCGCGAGGGGGGCGCCAGCTGCGTTGCTGCTCACTGCCACCCCATCCGTCGTCATTGCGGCGCCGCGGAGCATAAGCATCACCACCGCTCGCTTCACCTTTACCCATGCCTTTCCCGCGGATACCGCCGTCAGGCCGGGGCAGAGTGCCCTTTCCAGTGAGCTTGAAGGACACCATGTCCTCGAGCTCGGCCAACGCGGCGAGGCGGCTGGTTTTGGACTGCCCTAATATGAAGAGCCGCTTGCAGCCATCGTAGTCGTGGCCGTTGTCGAAAAACATGAAGGTGTGGTGCTTCGTTTCCATGCCCCGCAGAGTGCTCCCCTTGGTTCCCAATACGAACCCCACACACGAAATCTGTCGGAAGTAGTCAAGAGTGGCAAGCACCACCGCCGGTCGGTCTCAGTTGCGTAAACGAATAAATTAACAAGACAAGAAAGCATAGCAAGGAAATCCAGTAGTAGAGATGGTTGAGAAATGTAGTGTGAACCATTGCTGATGAGGCACTTTTTTTTAAATTTCTCATTTCAAAATTGTCTTCCTGGAGAGTAATGTCCTCAGCTGAATGCTGTTGTTACCGGCACGTCTGCGGTGACGGTATCTTCGCGTTCTTCGAGTCCACCAAAGTCCACACTGATCTCTCCGCCATTGCGCTGCATGAGAGTGATGCCGATGCAAAGCCGCGCCAAATCTCTCGCCCGTTGATCGCCCGAAACTGTGACCTGAATGCGATACATACATCCGCAACCCCGAAACATTGCCAAACGGACGATAATACTGTAAGCCCTCCAAGTATAGAGTCATTACATTGCATGCTCCTGTGGAAAGAGGCGAGCCTGCTCTTGAAACCAATGCTTTTGTTTCAGTACCATTGTATTCATCTGGTCTGCAGCATAGTAAAATATACTTCATTGGTGCTTACAGAATTAAGTCAATGCTTATGCCTACCAAGTCAGTCTGTGTGTCAATTTCAATGCGTGCGCCTGAAAAGTTCGTCAAGCGATCCCGAGTGGCGCCTTGTCGACCAAGTAAATAAGACGATTCCCCCTTTTGGCACTGAATGCGCTCTGGCGATGCGTCGCGAGAGCGATAGTCACGTGGCGACACATCAGAGCCCCGACGCGGCGGTGCACTGCTTGTCTCTGCTTGGGCGCCACTCGGCATGAACTCGGGCGAACGACTCCGACTCATAGTGCTCGTAGTCTGCTAACAAACAATTAAAGTGACTCTTCGAATGGTTACAGTGCTCTCAAGAACCTGTGGAGGGAGAGATGAGCGAGACAAAAGTGTGTCCTTGATTTTTGGTGCTCGGTGCTCGGTTGCTTGGATTTAAAAATCCGTGTTATTCTATGTGTTAGAAACATGGAAAAAGGCTTCAAGAGTCCCAAAAAACACCTAAAATTGGGACTTGACATATATTGACGTCTTGCCAGACGCCAGACGACGTCGTGTTGTTGGGCGAGGCCTTGCTTCAAGATGGTGCTCGAGTATGACAACTCGGCGTTCTACTACTTCATGCTCAGCATGCTTTCGGTTTACTTGGTGAGTCTATTTTTATTGCCCAGCTTTGTATTCTTGCTGTCTCGGCGAACACCTCGTCGTTGACTTCTATTGAAGTACTGAACTTAACATCTCTCTCTCCAAACGCTGCCGAACATATCAGATACCGGGCTGGTTCTACACGGGTTCGTACGTCCTCACGGCTTTCGTGGGCGGTGGCGAGTCGCATCGATCAGAGCTTGAAAAAAGAAAACAAGCCAAGCTCAAGGTTAAAACCCTCCTGGGAACAGCATTATTCATAGTACCGAGACTTGCACCAACCTGTGTGCCAACGATAGGCAGCCAACACCATTCCTTTTCCATTCCCTTTAGAACGGGGCCGATGCAAGTTCAAGCCTTGCTATATATTCTAACGAGTCGGAATAGCTGCTCTCGCTTGAGTTTTCTCTCATTCCTAATTGTTGAAGTTTGCAATATTTGAGGACCTCGTGTGCGTTGTCCCGATCCCTGTACTTATTTCAAGCAAGGTCGCTAAGCTTCCCACCTCTGTGTGTATGTGTCTGTGCGCTATCTCTACAGACCAACCAGCGCGGCGTAGAAAAGCTGAAGAACCGAGGCTTCCTCATCAACGTGTTCGCACTCGTCGCATTCTCTTTGCTCTTTCTGTACTTGGTTTTCCAGGTAGGAGACTCTTCTCCTGCGCCTTCTTTTACCTCTTGCTAGCGAGAGAGAATCACATTGGCAGAATTTTATTTTGAACTTGCGGCTACTTTCTATCATGCCGAGGCCTGTATATCTCTTAGGGTTGCATGTGTCTAATGTGGTGCTTTGCTTTACTCATTTTAGGTGCAAGGAGACAGCTCAATTGCTTCCTTTGATCCTTACGTGATTCTCAACGTGGATCGACGTGCCACCGACAAACAAATCAAAAAAGCTTACAAGCTCAAGGTGTGTTCTTTAAATGCTGCAGACAGCGACTAGAGTTTATGCATCAATGATCGCCAGTTACGAGGCTTGCATATTTGAAGAGTGTCTGGGTGGGCTGCAGATAGGATGGGTTGATGTTGAAGCATGGTGAATGCACACTTCGATTGCTTGCCAAAAAAATGCCTGACATTTTCATAAGTTAACCACATACTAGGGTCTCATGCTGTTATTTGTCGTTGGCGCTTCGTTGTTGCTTCCTAGGCGCTGGAGTACCACCCAGATAAAAACATCGGAGATGAGCGCGCCGCCAATATGTTCATGATGATCGCGAAAGCCTACGGTATATGATCACGCACTCTTTCTTTGTATAGAACTTGCTCAAAAGGCTAATTTTGTGTAATGAACGGACTAGCAAGTGCTATCGTTTTCTTACAGCTTCCCTTCTCATCTGTATGCCTTTCCACCCTCTCTCTCCCATCAACCAGAGGCGCTCACGGACGACGCAGCGCGTGAAAACTGGGAAAAGTACGGCAACCCCGACGGGAAACAGAGCTTCGAGTTCAGCATTGGCTTGCCTACCTTCTTCGCGGAAAAGGACAACCACAACTTGATTTTGATCTTTTACTTGGTGCTCATGGTGGTGGTGGTGCCCTCGGTGGTGTGGGCCTACTGGCGCGACTCGCAAATGTAAGAAGCAGCAAGGGAATAGAAGTGAATATGTAAACATACTAGTACGCAGAATGGGCGCTCTTGCAATGAGTTCCTATTGCTGCAGTACATATGCACATTTTGCACTGGGTGAATGTGCTATCTGATCGAATTAACGATACACTTTGAACGTCGATACACTTTGAACGTCGATCTTTCTGATATCGGTTTGCGCATCCTTGTTTGTGTCAGGTACGGCGAAGGCAACGTCATGTACGCTACTTACCAAACTTACGCCAATTTGTTGCTCCGGGCCGACCAGCCCCCGAAACTGCCACTCTTACCGGAACTCTTTGCCACCGCGTCGGAATTCGAAGCCACCCTCGCGGCTCAGCCTCAGGTGATTTGAGAATGTGGAAATTGGTGGTGGTGTGTGTTTGGAGAAAGGCGAGAAGCCACATTCGATTTCACTCTTTTTCGATTTAACTCTTTTTCTGACGACGTCCTTCTGTGTGTGCCTTGATTTCTTCATCCCACACATTTTTCAGGATGAAGCCTTGCTGAAAGCGTTCTTCTCGCACGCCAGCGCTCTCAACGGCCCGAAGCTGAAAGAACTCAAGGGCAAGGAGTCAGCGGCAGCCAAGAAGGAAGCCCTTGCCGCGCTCGTGAACAACGGCGGCAGCGGCTTCTTCGAAAAGCCGAGCAAATGGCTCGAGGCTGCGCGCGCCCAGCGGCCCGACAACTACTGGCGGGTCCTCAAGGGCAACCTCATCTTGCACGCCCACTTGGGGCGGGTGCACGCGAGCGAGCGGGCCCAGGGAGGGGGCAGCGCCGCGCCGGAGCTGTCGCCGGAATGGGCCAAAAGCCTGGACTTGATGCTGGTCACCTCGCCCAGCTTGATCACGGCCCTGCTGGCGATTGCGAGCGACGTCAAAAAGTTCGAAACCACCCTGGAAATCATGAAGTTTGCGCAGTGCTTGACCCAAGGCATCTGGCCCTACGGCGCCATGTCCCCCAAACTGAGGAGCCCAGTGCACGCGCCCTTCTTTCAGCTGCCCCATGTCAACGCCGATGCGGTGCTGGCCCTGACGGCGGCCTCGACCGTTTCTGCGAAGAGCGCCAAAGCCAGCGCCGCAGGAGGCGAGAAAAAGAAGGCGAACGGCGGCGGTGCAGAGGACGGCGAAGTCTCCTTCAAGGACTGCGTAGCGGCTCGGTTCCATGCTTTCACCGCCAAGACTCTAGCCGCGGAGCCGCACTTGACGCCGGAAGAAGTCTCCGCCCTGTGGGCCAAACTCGGCCCCAAGGACCACGCGAAGATGGCCGAGGAGGGCAACGGCGCCGCCGCCCTCTTTCCAGGCCTAGAGAAGGCGGGTGTGTCGGGCGCGCAGCGGAGCGACCTTGAGGCGGTGCTGGCCGTGCTGCCAGATTTGGACGTGAAAGTGCGCCACTTCGTGCACGACGAGGATTTCGTGTGTGAGCGGGACACGGTGACCCTGGAGGTGACCCTGGAGCGGCGACACGTGGCCGAAGGCAAGAAAGCGCCTCCCGTGCATGCCCCTTTCTTCCCCTTGACGAAGAAAGCCGAAGAATGGTGGGTGGTCCTGAAAGCCGACGACGAGCGGCTCAACCCGTGGATCATGCTCATGGAAAAAGTCACGGAGCAGGGGCGGGTGGTGACCAAAGAAATCAAGTTCCCTGCGCCACCCCGGGCGGGAAAGCACGCGTTCACGGTGCACGTCATGTCGGACTCGTACCTCGGGCTAGACCACGCGATTCCCTTTGAGCTTTCGGTGGCGCCCCAGGCTGAAGTGGCGGAAGACGAAGGCGCCTACGACGACGAAGAGCTGGAGACGGAGACGGCCCTGGAGGCGACCTTTGGTGCGGGCAACGTCGATAGCGACGTGTCCGATTCCGACGAAGAAGACGACGAGAAGGCAAAGAAGGGCAAGAAGGGCGGGGACGCAGGTGCCAAGAAGAAGACGGAAAAGAAGGCCGCGTCGGGAGGCAGCAAGGGCGGCAAGGAAGACGACGGCAGCGTGATTGTGGAAGCCGCTGACGCAGACTCGTCGGACGAAGAGCTCGATTAGAAAAAAAAAACCTGGTTTTCGACTTCGCGGATATGTGTCCATAGATCAGAAGAAAGGAGAATGGAAGTCGGAAAGGGAAGCACGATCGCGTTGAGAAGTTATGCGTGTTGCTCTGGTGTACCACCAAATTCTACCCATATCAGCAGGGAAGTTCCCTCTTTTAGAAGTCGAATTGCCGATGTGCGGTGGCTGGTATTTCTTTTTTTCGCTTATAAATCGAATAGAATTTACCGCTTCTGCTCTTCTTCTTATGCCTATACTCTATACTTAGCGCTTTCACATCGGATTTCCGAACACGAGAAGTGGAGAAGGGAAGGACCAGGAACAGTTAGAAATTAGAAACACACATCGAAAACAGAGGAGTGAAGAGAAGAAGAAAAAGAGCTGGGACCTGGGGTGAGATTTTTTTTCTCCTCTCCTCTGCGCCTCTGCGGGCGGATACTCTTCTTTTGAATTTTGAGTTTTGAGCTGCACTCTCAGAGCACGGAGGAGCGCACCACTTTAGACCGCCACCATCGCTTTCATGGCCACTCGGGCATGTGCGACTGATTAGCTTCTTAGGTTTAGTTTTAGTTTGCGCTGCTTTGCTTTTCTTCTTTACCTGTTAGCCTTCTAATTCCGGCCCTTCGGGGCCTGTCTCAGAATTCAATAATCTAACATCCAATTCGGGAATCGGGAAATTTCGTTCATAAAACTTAATAACACAGCTAAATGACACTATGACGCAGGAATAAAGAAACCATTACATAAAACGAGATCCAAGAGAGCCACATTTCAGGAGAGGTGGAGTGTGGAGTGGAGAAATTTCAATCGCAATTAATTTCGCGATGTCTGGAATTCTCAACTAGCACCATGGCACCTTACTCGGGGTGTGGATGAATTAGTCCGGGGGTGCATTAATAGTGCTAGGCGTTATAGCCATATGAATCGAATTGCCAATTCGTGTCTAGAATTCACGAGCTGGAAGTTTTATACTTTCTGCTCTTTACACACTATCCTTATCCGCCGACTTGTTCGGAGGAAAGGCGCCAGTTGGAGCCTTAATTGGCCTTCTGGAGCGAATTTGCTAGCGCATTTGCAGCTCAAGTGCATTCTTTATGTGCCTCTGTGACTGCTGTGTACTTGCCTT
>Ga0307979_1002582_pt1 | contig 12475 bp, 10 predicted proteins | sample OrgLakmetage1058_FD_201833 | JGI IMG/M metagenome (GOLD analysis project Ga0307979, IMG submission 201833) | Saline water microbial communities from Organic Lake, Antarctica - #1058 | ecosystem: Environmental > Aquatic > Non-marine Saline and Alkaline > Saline | place: Antarctica: Organic Lake...
TCTGTTCCCATGGCGATCCCTTCAGCTATCAAGGCGATCCTTTTTGCTCTCATGGCGATCCCTTCTTTTCTTATAACGATCCCTTCTGCTCCGATGGCGATCCCTTTAACCCTACCGGTATGGAAGATTAAGGATAAAAATACGTTTGAGTGAGTGCCAGCAAGTGTATCGAGTCTCCGTAATTTATACCGTACGTACTAAATTTATACGCAGAAAGCCCATTCACAATGCGACTGTCGCCACAAACCGGAATCTCTCTACTTTAATAATTAGAAGACGTCTTCAATAGACGCATAACTGTTCGGAGCAATCACTGATGTCGGAAGCTTAGTCTTCGTTGTGCGTGGGACTGTATTAAGGAAGGAGTTGGTGCAGATTGAAAAGACTTCCACGGATAATCGACGACATTTGGCATCTGAAGGAAACAAGATCCAAAGAAAACATGATGTTAAATCATATTCGTTATAATGATGTTCAATCATCATACTCGTTAGAATGATGTCGATAGTGTAGCATGGTATGTTTTAACACCAAAATAGTGGTAGAAGTATCCTCGAAGTCCCGTTGATACTTACACGCATACACCAAGCTACGAAGATAGGTGCAGTATAATGTAATTGTCTTGTGGTACGTTACTCGAAAGTCTTGCACCAAGAATACATCAAATGTGTCGTCTCCGAACTAAGCCTCCATGCATTTGTCGGTTTCGACAGCAAAAAATTATCGAGATATTCCCGACGTGTCATGGGTATACATTTACACATAGTTCAGCTTTTTGAAGGTTTTATCTGCTTCAATCAATACTCACTTGTTTCGCATGGGAAGATCGAGGACACGCCATGTTTAAATTAAAATGTCGTTTAGTCTTGTTCGAAGAGTTTGAAGAACTTCCAAAAACGAAGTACTTCCATGATGCACAAATAAGAACTTCTTGACGGTTGGAGTGATATTCACTAAGAAGTGTTCATTTCTGTCGTCAAGTCAAGCAAAAGCTCCGTACAACTAAATAATGCACTGCTTGCTATCCGCTAAACGGCACCTCAAGTTTTCAAATCACATTGATATATTTCAATAAAAATGATAGGGCTGAGCAAAGGACTGAACGGTACTTCGGTAGATACGAGTGCTTTGGTAGTACTACAACTGATATTATGAATATAAATCACGCGCTACTTGAAATGTATCAAGACCACGACCTTCTGCCAATCGCAGTAGTACAGTACGCATTGTCGCAAAAGTCCCAAAATGGTTGTCTATCAAGGCTGCAAACGAATACGTCATCAATGTTCCAATGAATACATAATGGCGTCGAATGCATTGGAAGATGTAACCGGCAGGAGCAGAGCCATTATGCACTGCTCAAACGTCGATCAGTACCGACCGGCATAGCTTCCTGATCACTTGGCGCTGCAAATGATGTTTGAAATTGTTGCGCGACTAATGTTGTTCAATTCAAGATTTTGACAACATTTTGTTTCTTTGACTAAAGGTCTCCATGCTTGATCGAGGACTAATTGACTATTGGAGCACAATTTATGCATTGTAACATTGATGCAGGTTGTTCAAATTAGACGTGGAGGTACCATAGTCTGAACTAAGATTACCACATTATGATTCTAAATTCGCTTACGAGGGAATGGAAGGGATTGCCTGTTATGTTGTGGCAAGAGAATGTCTGCCATGCTATGTGCCACATTGATGCATTGTAACATTGTACCAGTGATGTCGGAGCAGAATCATATTTCTATAAAGCGAAGCGGAATAGTCTAATATGAGAAAATTAAGAGAAAATATGGAAATTAGTGCATATCGGGAATTAAAAGGATGCAAAGCTCACTTACATAGCGCAGCACAACTTAATCCGTGTGTTTTTGGGGCGCCAGGATAGAAATGAGTTGCTGGAAACACTAAAAGCGGCAAGACCAGATTACTCTACCTGCTACAAGACCCAAAAAAGACATAGGCAGCGAGCAGGCAACAGGCAACGAAAGGAAGATCGAACGATAATTGAGCTGGGAGCGCGAAGGAGCCTCAGATCACATAGAGTGCTCAAATCATCTGATCTTCGATTCTTTTCCACTCCGAATGGTCAAGAACCCGATGCGTCTCGTCACCAACCAGCTCCTTGTATAGCCGCTCCGGAGTTAGCGCTGAACCACTCTCGCGCACGAGAGTAGACCAGCACACCTTTCGAATGGCGTACGAGGCTGCAGACACATCCCGCTTTCACATTGATGGCACTGGTTTCATTGATTTTTGTAATGAGAAGTTCAAGTATTTGGGCTCAATGCTCCACTACTCGCTTACCTTTGATGCAGATGCTGACAGGACAAGCGAATAACATCAGCGACGGCTGCTTTTGGAGCCCTAAAAATCATTTTTGCTGACAAAAGTATCTTTCGGAGGAACTTAAGGGTGAAGTAAACAAGGCTCTTATCTTGCCTACCTTACATTACGGCTGCGAAGCTTGGTCCTTGCGTGGAGATTTATTTAAGCGCCTTCGAAGTTTCCATAACAGGTGTGCTCGTAGCATGCGCCGTGTGAACCTCCATCATATATTCCACCACCAAATCCCTTCTGCGGGTCTCTTCCGTCGCTTGGGCATCCTTGACATCGACAGTTACTTTCATAATCGGATAATTCGTTGGGCTGGCCACGTCGCACGCATGCTCATGAGCCAGGCGCCACAGCAGTTACTGACTGGTTTGGTTTCGCATTCTCGACCGGTTGGTTGTCCACAGATGACTTGGGGCAGGGTGTTGGAGACTGGAGAACGCGCTCAAAAGTAAGGGCATTTCGAAAGAATTCGGTGATTGGATCGCCGTTGCCAAGGGCAGGTTGAAGTGGAGACATCTGACTCACTCCATTCCCAAACCTCCTTGTGCCTGATGACTGAAGGACACCTCGAGAGTAAATGATTACAATTCCATGAAGCAAAAGGTCACTCAGCCCTGTCAGACTTGTTCTGAAGGTCACATGTCACATTTTTCTGTTGCTATATGAATTTAAGTCCCTAAATCAGACGGCGATGCCATGTATTTATCCCGCAAAGCAAAAGATTTGTTGTTCCGGTCAAAAGCAAGAAGAGGCGCAGCAAGAAGCTTCCGAGTAAACTCAAACAGAGGGGAGGAAAGTCATGAAGGGGACTCTCGCGAGGGTGCCGTTGCCATCTTGGTACATGGGCCGCAGCACAACGCGTTTGAAAGGGCCGTGCACGACGCCGTCGAGCATGACGCCAAACATGTCGCCGTCGCCCACCGCTTCAATCGAGACCTCGCCCACTTGCTTCTGGACCGCGTCGGGGCCCCGCACTTCGTCCTTGAGGTGGCCCAAGAGCGCATCGACCGGGTCTCGGCCCGAAAAGGATGAGCCTTTGAGGGTCTTGAGGGACAGAATGTCCTTGGACTTGCCGGTGTCCCATTCCCGAGCGTGCATCCGCAAATCGCGAAAGGTGGGCTCCGACGAGAAGAGGGGGTCATTGACCAATTCTTTGATTTTCATTTCGTCCAACGAGTCCAGCTCTTCCGCCAACACCTGTGGAACACCAATACAAATAGATGTATATTATATCACGATATGCTCCAGGTTTCAAGGTGCTTTCATGTGCGTGTGCACTTAGAGAGATGGCACTCAAACATAAAGAAAGATCAGTGCCGCTAAAAGATACAAAAAGAGGCCGAGCTTCAATGGCGAGTGAACAAAGGAAGGCCTTTCGTGTTAAACTTTACCTCATCGGAGAAGCAGCCAGCGACGTTGGTAAACAGCAGTGACGTGTACTTCTTGGCCGTGGGGCCTTCTCCGTTGATGCCGTTGGCGATCGCGCTGGCGGTGCCCGATAAGTCGCTCTGCTCCAACTCCGCGTTCGCCACGTCCACCACCACCTCGGTCCTGGCGGCGGCGGCGTCTTCCTCCGGTGGGAGGTGGTCGCTGTGGGGCCCGAAGGACGCGGCGGAGTGCATCGTTGGGGGGGAGGCGGCGACCAAGAGGTCCACGGGCTTGTAGGGGAGGCGCGCCGAGGGGAAGCCCTCGTCTTTCAGGACGTCGCGCACCGAGTGACACTTGTCGTGGCCCTGCTTCTGGCGGCTCTCGGCCGTGGCTTTACGGTACATGGCCAGGTCCACCATGAAGCCAATCTGCACGCATGAGGAGGAGGAGGAGGAGTGAAGAAAAAGAGGTGTGTGTGCGGTGTGAAGAAGGGGACAAAAAAATAGTGACATCGAGTCAAGAAGGAGCTATCGAGCTATAAGGATCGCCAAGGAGAAGGAAGCACAACAGGTCTAAGCGCATTTGCGGTCACGAAAAGAGAGTAAGGATCACCAACCTGGGCGGAGGTGACGAAGGGAATGACGAGGTCGGGTGAGTCAGGATCCATCGAGACGGAGCGGTCGCCGGTCAAGTTGGCGGCCTTGCTCTTGGAGGCCGAGGCACTGCCTTGGGGAGGCACGATGGCACCTTTGCCCGTCCAACACAAACACTCGAACGCGCAAATAGGCACCTAAAGAACAAGGAGAAAAGTGAGGAAAGAAGCAAGAGTCAGGAGGTGGGTTTCATAGAAAAAGACACCTTCTTGAGACTAAAGTGTGATCCTTAGCAACTCTCCAGGAGTCATACTCTTGTTGTGTAGCGTGTCTCATTCACCCATTCTTACCTCTTGCGTGGCAATGCGGGTGTAGTCCTGGAGCAAGGAGCTCAATTTGGTGACTGGCAGCACGTCCTTGACCCGCAGCTCCTTGGCCACCTCTGGGTCCATGGCCTCCGAGGCGGTGTAGCGAGGGGCGAGCTTCGTGCCGCCCGCAAAGGCCGAGAACACGTGCCGCTGGTACCAGGGGTCGTTGGAGGCCAGAAACGAGGCGAGGTCGTTGCGGTCTTCGCAGAGGGGCACCAAGTAGGTCTGCATCCGAACCGCCTTGTGCAGCCGGGGGTTCGTGCGCTGGAACGCGAAGTAGGCGAGGACGAAGCGATGCACGGTGGGGTTGTCGCCCATCACTACGAGTTTCACCACTGGCTTCACCGCGCTCACGGGAGGGGCGTTGTTGCTGCCGCCGTTCTTAGGGCCCGAGGCCGACACTTCCCCGTCTGCTTGTTCGGCGCCCAGGAAGTCGTTGTTCCGCAGGTCGCTCTGCCCCTGCGCCTTGTCGCCACGCTCCATCGCATCCAGCGCCGCCTCGCACAAGTGCTCTAAGATGTCCACATCCTCGGAAAAGAACAAGATAGGCACCTACATGTGCACGGAGAGAACGGACGCGTAATAAAGGCAGGAACAGCAGGAGAAAGGGTTTAAAACAATTTCATATGGAGCCATCCTTCAAAAAGATATCGTCACCACTCCATTTATTTATTTTTTCTTCGCCCTTACAACAGCCATGCCTCTCTCTATATGTATATACCTTGGCTTTGGGGAGGTATTCTTCGTACTCTTCTTCGTCGCCGTTGTTCTCGGTGCCGAGCTCTTCGTCCTCTGCCTCGCACAGGTCGTTGGCCATGATCACGCTGAAGTTTCCGGTCGTGCCCTTTCCCAGCACCAAGTTTGAGGCCGTCTTGCGGAGGCGGCCACGGCCGGCGTTCTGCATCGCTTCAGCCATCTTATCGCGCACTTTGTCGAGGGAGGACCTGGCAACGAAGAGAAGAGAAGAAGAGAAAGAGATATGTGAGTGATATGAGACAGTAAGGCAACCACGAGTTAAGAATGAATGATGCTTTAAAAAAGTGCCGAGAAGAAGCAATAGGCAATGGCTCCAATTGAAGACCAAGTGAAATCTCCACTATCTCTCAAATTTTGCTTTCTCTACTTCTTCTCTTCCCTAATGTAATACCACGTGGCGAGGCGGTTCGAATCCGTGGGCCAGAACCGGAAGTCCAAATTGGGGACGTAAAAGTGGAATTGGTTGTGGAAACCCGCGGGGAGCACCACCGGTGCTAGGGCACTGCCATCGGCGGCCGGGGCCGGAGCCACGGGCGGTGCTGCGGTCACTGTGCTGCCGCGCAGGCCACTTCTCGCGGCCATGGAGCTGGAGGAGGCCTTGGAGGGGTCGGGGGCGTGGAAGTCGGGGATCCGGGAGTTGGAGGGCCTCCTCTGGGGGGAGGCGTGGCCTTCTTCCACGCAGCGCATCAACGCGAAGCGGTGGCCCAACGCCTGGGAATCGTCGGGCTGAATCTGGGCCAGCAGCGCGCCCAGCAGAGATTCGCGCACTATTTTGGTAATGGAGATGCGCTCCCCGAACGAGCCCAGGGCCAAAGCCTCCACTCGCTTCTCCACCGCACACGCTTGCGCGTACCACCCGTCGATGATCTCGTCGCTAAAGGTGCCCAAACTCAGAGGGTCCTCGAGGCCCGCTTCCGACGACAAATCAAACTCAAACGACAGCATTTGCAGCAAGATTGCCTCTTTAACCGACCGCAGCAACTTGGTAGCGATTTTTTTGTCGGCATCTGCAAAGGAAGGCGCGAGCATGGAGGCGTTGGTGCTTTCCCGTATGTTGCTGGGGTTGCTGTTGGCTTTGCCTGACCCACCCACCTAGCAGCAGCAGCATAGGAGAGAGAAATAGACACAAACGACGCATGAAGGCACCATTGCAACAGGTGCGAACGAGAACGAGGAAGGTAGTACACCTCACGAAAAAAAAGGAAGGAAGAGTCTCACAAGCGCCCTCACCGCGGGCATGTCGAAGAATTGTTTGTAGGTGTTAGCGAGGGGCGACGCCGCGTCGTACATCACGTGGACCATGCCGTGGCCCGGGGTCAAGTCGCCGATCGTCATGGCGGGATCACGCTCCGCGTCCATCGAGTCGGCCTATAGGAGGTGCAGAGAAGTTATGGGTGATGATATTATCACCATCGGAGTCATGGCTCTGTCGTTCGAGTGATGGCAATCCATGCATTTTGAATAAGAAGAACGAGTAAGCAGAAAAAAAAATCGCATAGAAGAAGGTATAAAGTGCAACACACACTTCTGGCTTTCCAACGCCCATTCCCACCTGCACCGAGGGAGAAAGGTCAGGGTGCTCGAGGCGAAGGCGTCGGCGAAGGGCGGAGCCGGGGCAGAGGCACTCGCGGCTCAAGTCCTCCAGCAACTGCCGCGCAATCAAACTGTAGGGCCGCGGCCACCGGTAGTACGGCTTGATGGCCTAATGGAGAGGTGAATAGGAATATGAAGAAATGAAGAAGCATAGAAAGACGTGCAGTCAAGACAAGGGCAGATACAGGCAAACAAAACAAAAAATACTCATGGGAGCGTGTGCTCCGCTACTGTCGTTCCAGAGGCTAGCTATATTCGTAGTAATCCTTGTGTAAACGCCACCTCAATGGTGGCACAGAGCCAGTTCACGTCAGCCGTGGGGCGCAGGGTGATGAATTCGCGCAGGAGCATGATGAGGACCAAGATTTGCACCCGGCTGGTGGACCCCAGGGACTCGCCGTGCCGCTCCAGGAACGATTTGATGCGCGTGAACACCTGGTTCATCTCCGCCTCGTCGTCGAGCGAGCTCACCAGCCGCGGCCAGAACCAGCTGAACCCGTATTTGAGGGGCATGTCGAACCAGGACCGGGACGACATGAGGAGGCTCATGGCTGCGGCCGAGGCGGCGCCGTTGCCTCCGGACCCCGTCATCTGAGACGCTAGGCCGTCTAAGGCCCCAAAACTGGTGTAGTCCTGCAGGTCCGTGTACAACGGCCGCCGCTGGCCGTTGGCAGCGCTTTTGATCTTGGCAATGAGATCTACCACGCACATCTCGACCGGCGTGCGATCGCGCGCCTCCTTGTCATCGAAGCCCTGAAAAAAAAAAGATCGTCCGAAAAGAAAGAAAAGACGACGTAAGGCCGTATGTGAGTAAGATATCACGCCAATGAATAATTCGTTTTTGTGAATACATAAAGGAAACCTATACTTTGCGATATCGGTGCAAATTTTATTTACACTCTTAGACTCTGAGGTGGTGTGTCTATAGCCAGTACCTGCAGGAGCATCATGAGCTTGCCGTAGCAGTCGACAGCGCTCGCGGTAGCACTTGCTGTTAGGTTTAAGTACCCGTGCAAGTACAGCAGCGCCACGCTATTACCAATCAGTGCAAGGACATCCTGGTCCCCTTTGCCAGTCTTGAGGTGTGCCACAGCAATCTCCAGGAGCCAAGTAACTGCCTGAAAGCACGTCTCTTCCTCGTCCACCATGAGCTTCCACCACCAAGCAAACTCGGCCGCTTTAAAATCAGTCTTGCCGTGGCTCTTCAGCCGTCGCACCATATCATAGAGATCAACATAGCCCCGAGGTGCGATGGGCGTCTTTCCGGGAGGGACACCGCCCACTTGGCCCGCGGCCTCAGTGATGGCGTGACCGAACGAGGTTCGATTGCCGCGGATCAGCTTCTGCCCCGTCGACGTCACAACAATACTACCCCGGGGCGCGCGTACTGCACCTGCCGAGGGCTTCCATGTATTTTCCGCGACGGCTTCTTTTTTCTTTTTCGAGCCGAACATGATGCGCGAGCGTGGGTTGCGCACTTCAGGAACTCTCAGCTGCTCAGCTCGTCTCGTCTTGCACGCATGCGAATGTAAGCTTGATTTGTGCGATCCAATTATTTTCAACTCACAAACCACATTAGGGAAGTACTCTTTGCAGAGAGAGGCCTCATCAGCATCAAAATCTCTCTGCGGACCGTTTGGCATTCTGGATTCTGGAAATTCTGGAGCTCCCAAACTCTGAAGCTCTCAAGTAGTGCCTGCCCCTCGAGCTAGAATCAATTCCCGTCTTCTGCTCATACCTCGAAGCATAGCCTGAGCGGCTGACTCGAATAATTCTCTGAGTCATGGCGTTAGGCATGAGCGACACGAAGCTTATCGGGTAACGTTTCTCGTTTTCGCACGCAATCCCGAAGTCTTTGCTGAGTTGCTGAGTACTAGCTAGACCGGCCTTGCTGTACAATACCTGGCGACTAATGTTTGCTTGTTTCAACTGAACAGGGCCATGTTGTGCTTCCTTGGGGCATCTTTCTTCGGGTTCGGCTTCATCTTTTTAATGGATCGGAAGCTTATCACCATTGGCAATGTCTTATTCTTATCAGGCCTCACGGTAGGTGCTCACCGTGCGTGGCATAAAACGAAGCCCAGCTTCAAAACACCGCGTCTTGACACCGGTTTGTTCTTCTTGGCAGATGATCTTCGGCCCCACACAAACGATCACGTTTTTCAGAACACGCTGGAGCAAGGTTTGATGTTTCTGTCTAGACTTGAGCACCCAGCCCCTCGCCTGAAGCTCAGAGTGTTTCATCCATTAGTTGTTTCTACGCCCGTGAGGCATGCCTCCATCTCCCTCGACCGTACCATATTATCACACTTGCATTGATTATATTTCGCGTGGTCAAACCTAGGCCGGGCCTCGTGGAGTGCTGTGTTTCTTCCTCGGCATTATCATGGTCATGTACAGCGGCATTCATCCGGTGCGAGGAAATTATATGCATACACACGTGGCGTACTTCCTTGAAACAGCTAACGTCGTCCTCTTGTTTTTTATGCTCCAGATCTTTGGCATTCTCGTTGAGCTTTTTGGATTCTTAAATCTGTTCGGAAACTTCTTCCCGCTCGTCATCGGCTGGGCGAGACAAATGCCGGTGCGCATCTCACGTTTTCACGTTTTGTTTCGTACATTTTTTGCACAATGCATGCAAGGTCTCATTTAAACTTCTTCTTCGCTCTGCTATTCAGGTTTTGTCCACTGTCTTGAACTTACCTGGTATAATGCAGCTGGCTGACTCTATAAGTGGAGCTAGAAATGGGCCTTGGGTGTAGTTGCTGTGCGCCTTCAGTCAGAGATGGAGATAAATATGGAAGTATGCGCTTGCTCATGGAGCCCTTATTCTATTCTCCAGCCCTGTGCTCTTCAAAATTCCGCGTGGATCGTTGAGTGCCGAGAATCTCGGAATTCTGTGGCCATCACAATAAGTCCATAAATCGGGTTTACGAGTGCGATTACGTCCGGAGTTTCATAGAACTTCGAACTTGCACATAACTATACTACACTTTACACTTACAGCTCATATTTTTATACACTGCTGCCTCGTCTTTCCGATGTCAAACTCTCCGACGCCTAGTGCCCCCTACTTCCCAACACACCTAAATCTACTACTCTAACCCCATGCACAGCATATTGATACAAATAACACCAAGGGTGTGATTTACGTATACGCGGGATTTACGCTCACGACGCTCCGAGCTTAATTCTTACTTCACGCTTAAATTACGCGCAATTGTGCTATACGCGCGGCAATAGTAGTTTAAAATGCAGGTTTTTGGTGTTCTTTGGTGTTTGGTGGCGCTGTGCCCTTCCCAACTGACTTACCTGCTTCATATTTGACTAGCTCCCTGCCTTTCTGCCTTTCTGCCTTTCTGCCTTTCTGCCTTTCTCCCTGTGCGCCGGGCGTGGTGTCTGCCCAGTAAAGGGAAGTGATACGCCTTGTCGGCATTGATGCCGTTAAGGACTAAAGAGTTTACGAACGTTGGTTATGCTGGCGAGTGACACCAGGAAGTCCTGGAAAATCAAGGGAGATAAGACGGTGGCGTCATAAAAGTATGGCGAAATTTACGTCCGATTTGTAAATGTGCGCCTGATTAGCCTCGTAGGTCCAGTTCGCGCTGCTTTGTGTTTTTATCTCTACCTCCTACCTCCCAGCCCTCTAACTTTTAATTCCGACCCTTCGGGGCCTGTCTCAAAACTCAAAACGCGCAATTTATGGCGTAAATCGTATCCTAGCTAGATCAACATGGAGCACCAATCTGGAATCTGGAATCCGAATGCATGAATATGCAAAAAAAATGCAAAGCGCCTGCGCGATTCACTAGCAATTCTAAGTGACTCAGCCCTCGCATTCGGAATGAATCATGAGGGGGGGTTGTTGTGGGGTCTGTTTCTCCACTTCGGTCTCTCCGCCAGCTCCTTTATGGGCTGTCTGGGATGTCTTCATGACTTCGCGGCGTGCAATGCAACTTCACTACTAGTGGCAACCGGAAAATTTTTCCTAGGTAGGCCCGCGCTGGCGCATGCATCATCGAAAGCCCGTGCCGCCGCTTGAGCGGTCGCATAACGGCCGAGGAAATACATTTTGCTGTTTTTCGTCATTTGCGCCATCCACGAGTTACTCAGAGGGTTCCTCGTCAAATCATCGGTTACGCCAACGTATTTCGTTTTCCGCCGAGGCCGAGGAGGTGCCTGTCGCCGTTTATTTTTTTGCGGCTGCTTCTCCTGCGGCTGATGTTGCAGCGGAATCGCTGAAGTGAACTTATTGGGCGAGGTGTTTTCGGAAGGCTCCAGTTCATGTGGTCTAGCGGCGCGTGCAGCGCGGCGCAAGCGGCGCACTTGTAGGAGTTTGAAGCCAACGATATCTTGGAGCTCCGAATCCGTAATGAGCTCGCAGTCGCTCAAATCGCTAATGGACTCCACACCGAGTTTAAGCAGAGACTCGAGAAATTTCGACAGGCCGAAGTGTTCCAAAACGTCGCTCAACGTAGGAACTGCTCCCGCAGCGACTGCTGCCTCCTTAGCTTGGCTTTCCTCAGCCAGTGCCTCTTCCTCAGATTGCGTCTGAGGCTCCTCGTGAGGCTTAATAGCTGACTTACTAGTCTGCAATACGCCACTTGTTTCTTCTTCAGATTGTGTCTGAGGCTCATCACGAGGCTCAAGAGCTGACTTACTAGTCTTCCATATACCAGTCGTCTCTTCTTCAGGTAGCGACTTAGGATTATCCCGAGACTCAGGTGTGAAGCTACTAGTCTGGCACACAGCCGGTGCCTTTTTCTCAGGTTGGATCTGAGTCTCAATCTCAACAGCTAAGCTCGAAGGTTGAGCGTTGCCGCAGGGTTGGGCGACGTCGAGTTTAATTTCATCTCGCATCTTGAGAATTTCCTTGTAGCCATCCAGGAGAATATCTTTATACGCTTGGAGCAATTCTTCTGCACCTAATGCAAAAATTGCCGAGATGTCAACAGTGCAAACCAGCGAGTTGTTAGATAGGGGGTGTGTTTTTTCACGGTTGGGCAAACACTTAGGGTAGGTGGCTTACCATCTTCTGAGTTGGCCTGAATGCCCTTCTTTTCGATGAGATCCTTCAACCAGAGGGCTGTATCATCAAGAGCGATGCCTTCTTGATGCCGCTCAAGGAAAAGCGCAAAAATGTCCTCGTAGTTTTCTTCTAAATATGACCTGAGAAAGCAAACGAAATGGCCAACCGGACAGAAGTAAGTACACACTCACACGCTCTAGCTTTCATGGTATGCTATAACGGCTATAACGAAACTTACACGAGATCTGGCATTCTTTATGCAGGAAAACAAATGCCACACACTACACTGCCTTCAATGATATGTATGATCTGCTGTCGTCCATGTTGACCCTACTAGGGTTCGTAAAAATAAGTAACAGTTTTGACCCAAATAAGTAAATAATTAAGTAAATACGGTAAATACGGTGGTATATACCGTATATTAGGGCGAG